>Ga0208490_100072_pt1 | contig 86742 bp, 75 predicted proteins | sample SubbioAug_CSWold_FD_184818 | JGI IMG/M metagenome (GOLD analysis project Ga0208490, IMG submission 184818) | Serpentinite rock and fluid subsurface biosphere microbial communities from McLaughlin Reserve, California, USA - CR11Aug_CSWold (SPAdes) | ecosystem: Environmental > Terrestrial > Deep...
CCCCCACCCCAGCCCTCCCCCAGAGGGGGAGGGAGCCATACGGGGAGCAAGTTGGTATTCGGATGTGCCTCTTCCCCCTCTGGGGGAAGGCTGGGATGGGGGCTCGCGTGAAGCAGCGTCCCCACCGCGAAGCACCCGGGCTCCCCAGGCGTTTACGTCAGGGATGCTCGGCATTCGCATGCACCTCGGTGATGCGCTTCTCCCGCCGCACCACATACAGGCCGCTGCCGATGATGATGGCCGCGCCCAGCCAGGTGTGGGCCGCGGGCAGGCTCTGCCAGATCAGCCAGTCCAGCCCCAGGCCCCAGGCCAGGGCGCTGTACTCGAACGGCGCCACCGCAGACGCCTGCCCATGGCGAAACGCTTCGGTGATCGCCAGCTGCCCACCGAAGCCGGTGATGGCCAGTGCCAGCAACAGCCAGCCGTCGCCCGCAGCGATCGCCACCCACTGCGGGGCCGCCAGCGCACCAGCGCCCACGGCCATCATCAGCATCATCGACAGCACCACGCTCTCGCTGCTGTCGGTGCGGCTGACCAGCCGCCCGGTCACGGCCGTCACGGCGTAGCACAGCGCGGCCCCCAGCACCGCCAAGCCACCGGTGGTCACCAGCCCGGCCTGCAAATCGCCACCGCTGGGCCGCAGCGCGATCAGCACCCCCACGAAGCCGCCCGCAATCGCCCACCAGTGCGCGGGCGGCACGCGCTCCTTCAGCACCGGCACCGACAGCAGGGTGATCAGCAACGGCGAAATGAAGAACAGCGTGTACGCGGCCGACAGTGGCAACTCACGCACGCCCAGCGTGAACAGCGCCAGCATGGTGATGCCCAGCACCCCGCGCAGCAGGTGCAGGGGCCAGCGGATGCGCGCCACCGTGTGCCAAGCCCCACGCCAGGTGATGTACGCCACCACCAGCGGCAGCGCCGTGGCACCCCGCAACGCGGCGATCTGCAGCACCGGGTAGCGCGCCGACAAGGCCTTCAGCACCGCGTCCATCAACGCAAAGAACCCCACCGCCACCAGCATGGCCACGATGCTGCGCAGGTTGCCGGACGGGTGGTGGTTGGAGGGGCGCATGGGTGGAGAGTGCTCGGAAGGCGGTGTCGAAAGGGGCGCCATTTCAGCACAGGCCGCCGTACCACGCTGTCGCGAACCACGGGGGCCGGGCGCACGGTCTGGCGGGCGTCGTTGAAATGGGGCCAGCGCTGGGGTGAGGTGAGGTGCCGGCCTATGTGGCTAAACAGCAACTGCCACAAGCCCTCCTAGATCAAACATCCTCACGAACTGCACAAGGTCCAAGCACACCGATCCAAATTTGCTTACAGTGAAGGCACTGTTTGTCGGCCAAACAGGTTCCCTCGCGCGCGTGGGGGCAAAACCCTTTGCCGATGCGATCCAGGTCTCACTTTTTAAAGGACGGAAAATGAAAAAGTCTCTCATCGCCATCGCTGTGATCGCCGCAGCCGGAGCAGCTTCTGCTCAATCCAATGTCACCCTGTACGGCGTGGCCGATGTCTGGGTTGGCAAGACCAAGAACGGTGACGCCGAAATGGGCAGCGGTGGCCTGGCCGCGAGCCGCCTGGGCTTCATCGGTACCGAAGACCTGGGCGGTGGCCTGAAGGCCCACTTCAATTTTGAACAGACCATTTCGCTGGACAACGGTGCCGCATCGGGCTTCGACCGCCAGGCCAACGTCGGCTTCAGCGGTGGCTTCGGCACCGTGAAGCTGGGCCGCAGCTTCACCGCGTTGGACGACATCCACGGCGCCGCCAACAGCGCTTTCGACTCCGCGCTGGCCGCCACCGGCACCGTCTGGGTGGGGTACACCAGCAGCGCCAATTCACAAATCTATTACGCGTCCCCCGAGGTCTCCGGCCTGAGCGGTGCCGTGGGCTTCACTCTCAGTGGCGACCAGGCCAAGACCGCCCCGGCTACCGCCACCAACGACATCACCAGCCTGCACCTGAAGTACAACAACGGCCCTGTCTTTGCGGGCTTTGCGTACCAGAACGAGAAGCAGATCGTGGGCGCCTCCGTCAAGCACATGTTGCTCAACGCCACCTACGATCTGGGCATGGCCACCGCCAAGGCATCCTTCAGAACCGTGAAGAACCCCGTGGGTGATATTTTCATCAACCCCAAGGCCACTGAGTACCACCTGGGTCTGGACTACCCCGTCAACAGCAACCTGACCCTCTCGGCGGGCTTTGCCAAGTCGGATACCGAAGCCAGCAACGGCGTCCGGACTGGCAAGTCTCGCCGCTCTGTCGGTTACGACTTCGCGGCCGGTTACAGCCTGTCCAAGCGCACCACCATGTACGGTGGCTTGAATGTCACCAGAACCAATGGCGTGAGAGACAACTTCGTTGCCGCCGGCGTGAACCACACGTTCTGAGTTTTCGACTTCACGGCGCGAGCGGTACCAGCAAGGCCGCTCGCTTCAAGCTCCGCCGGGAGCAACCAAAAAAAATGGCCTCATCGAGGCCATTTTTTTTGGTCTGCCCTGTTGAGGGTGCGCAGTGGGTAGATTCCATTCCACCGCGCACCCATCAAGGGTGCATCAATCGGCTAACGATCAGGTGGCCGCAGCGCCCGTGGGCAGCGGTGTCACGGTGATCACGCTACCGCCTACGCTGATGGTGGCGCCGCCATTGGGGGCCGCCGTCACCGTGACCGAGATGGTCTTGTTGCCTGCCGTGATCTGCATGGTGCCCAGCGTCAGCACGATCGGCACGTTAACCGTGGAGCCTACGGCAGCATTCACCACGGGCAGGGTGATATTGCATGGGCTCTGAACGAAGGTTTGCCCCACAGTCCAGTTTTGGGTAAAGATGCCCGTGGATTCGGTCACGCGAAAGAGGCAAGAGCCCGCTTCAATGACGCCCGTCACGCTATCAGAGCCAGAGGTCAGTTTGAAACCGGCAAACTCATTGCCCGAGGCGTCGGGTTTTTGGGTGATTTCCAGAACCGAGCCTGCTGGGGCCGTGGCGTTACCGGAGGTGCCGACGAAGGTCAGCTCAGTGGGCAGCGTGAAGGTGGCACCACTCGCCGCAGCCACCAACACCTTTGTGGTGTCAATCGTTGCAGGGCTAACGGCGGTCACGGCGTCCGTTTTCACCACCAAGTCAGGCGCGCCACCACCACCGCAGCCCACCAGAGCCAGGGCGCTGCCAGCCATCACCAAGCCGGCCATCAGTTTGTTCAGTCGAAGTTTCATAGCACATTTCCTCTATCAAAAAGTTGAGCCAAGGCCGGAGCAGCCCCGTGCGTCATGGTAACGGTCGCTTACGTTTAGGTGTACGCTGCAGCCAAAAATAGTTCATTGTGTCAGCAAGTGAGCGCAAAACCAGTTGGTTTTTTTCTACTTCGCGCCACATTGATGCGGGCTTCCCGCGCGCTCGCCGCCGCTTCAGGGTTTGGCTCGCTGCAAAGCCGCCCGCATGGCATGGCGGTTGGCCCACATGTCCACCGGGCCGCTGCGGTCGTGGTTGGTGATGTCGGTCCACACCCCGTGGCGCGGCATGGGCACCTCGGCATAACCGGACGTGAGCCGGTTGTCGCTCTCGCCCACTTTGGTCTTCACACCCCACGCCATGCGGTCCTGGCCGCGCACGTTGCCCCAGCCGGTGTCGGCGCCGCCCTTGGGCCCCAGCGGCACCGAGACTTGAAACCCGGCAAACCGCCGTTTGGGCATGCTGGCGGTGCTGCCTTTGCTCTCGTTGACCAGAAAGCTCAGCTTGTAGTCGCCAAACCAGTGGTGGCTGGCGAGCTTGAAGCCCGTGTCGCCGGCCAGAAAGGTGCCCGCGGTGCCTTCCAGTTGCCAGTTGCCCGGCAGCACCGAGTGGCGCACGCTCAGCAGCGCCGGGTTTTCCGTGGTCTGAACGCCCGCTGCGTTGCTGCGGCTGTAAGCGCCCACGGTGCCGCCCACGCGCCAGTCGCCCAGGGTGTTCACCCACACCGCATCCAGCTGGCCGCCGCGGCTGTAGCTGTTGATGGCGCCCACCGATGCCTGCACCGCCACGTTTTGGGCCACCGGCGTGTCCACGGTGCGCATGTAGCTCAGCAGCGCCTGGTCCACCGTGGCCTTGGGGTGGCCCAGCCGGTAGAACGGCCCGTTCTTGTCGAAATCTTCCGAGCGCGCCACGGGCAGCAGCACATTGCCTTGCCACATCCAGCCTTTGCCCCACTGGCCCAGGGGGGTGATGTCGCCCAGTTGCACTTGTGCGCCCACGTCCAACGCCGCCGAATAGTCGGCCAAGCCGTACTCGGTGCCAATGGTCGAGCGGATGTTGGCACCCAGTTCAATCTGTGGCTTCCAGGCGTAGGGCGCGGCCTTGCTCACCAGGGTGTCCACCTGGCCCGCCGTCTGGGCGGTTTGCAGCCGCTGGGGCAGCGCCGGGCCGCTGAAGAAGCGCAGCGCCAGGCCACCGTCGCAGCTGTCCTGGCCCATGGCAAAGCTGTTCAGGCAGCTGCGGCTGGTGTGCACGCTGGTGGTGGGCTGCCCCATGTAGGTCAGGCTCAGCACCACCTCGGCCTCGTCCGCTTCCTGGCCCAGCATCCACTGCACCAAGCCGGCGCCCAGTGCCTGCTGGTGGTCTTGGCGCCAGCCCACCGGGTCTGCCTGCACCCACCACAGCACGGGTTGGCCGTTGGCCGCGGGCACCGCCGCGATGTGGATGTTGGCAAAGCCGTTGTCCGCCAGCCGGCTTGAAAGGGCCAGCGCCCGCTGGTCCACCGTGGCGGTGGTGGTGTCTGTCGGACTGGCTGCCCAGGCAGGCTGCTGCTTCTGGCTGGCCAGGCGCAGCTTCTTGTCCATCTGAAAGCGCAGCGCCGCGGTGAACTGGTTGCTTTGCTGGTGTGCGGGGCCGCTGAGCTTGTGGCTGTAGCCCAGCTGCAAGTCCATGTCGCGTGTCAGCGGCTGCAGGTAATGCGCGCCCACGCGCCGCGCCTGCGTGTCCGACTCCACCACCACCGCCAGCTGCTCGTTCACGCGCAGCGTCAGGTTGCCAAACACGCCATCCATCAGCGGGCGGCCCTTGCTGCCTTTGCTCAAGCCCAGCGAAGCATCCACCGGGCCATAGCTGCTCGTGCCCACGGCATACAGCTGCTGGTAGTTCACCGCCGCTCCGCCGTAGTCCGTGAAGCCGACGGCCATGCGGGTGTTGTAGGGCAGGGTGAAGGGCAGCTGGTATTTGCCGCTCAGCGACAAGTCGCGCGTCGAGGCGGGGCACAGCGTCTTGCTCAGGAAGCTGTTGCACTGCACGTTGCCGTCGTATGTCAGCCGCCCCACCAGTTCCAGCCCTGGCAACACGCCAAACCCCCAGTTCAGCCCCCCAAACACACCGATGCCCGGATGCCGGCGCGCCTGCTCCGGAATGCTGTTGGTGATGGCCAGCGTGGTGCTCTTGAAGGGCAGCACATCGGCCGTGGGCGTGTTGATGGCCCCGGTGTAGCCTGCTGGCGACATCTGGAACGTGTCGGGCAGCGATGTACCCCCGGCCACGCTGGTGACCGTGGTGGCACACAAGGCCAGCACCGCCCATGCCACGGCGCTGTAAGGGGCCGGGTGGGGTGCGCGAGCCATTTTGCGAGGGGTGGAGCGTGCGGTGCTGAAGGCCATGGTCGATGAAATGGGTTGAAAAGGGCGCACCCGCACAAGCCTGCGGAGGCGTTCACTGTGCGGTGCTGGCAGCTGAAAGTAATAAGATAGGGCTATCGTTGCATTTCGTTGCAAAAGCAACGGGAGTTTGTCATGGTTTGGTCTGAGCAAGCTTGCCGTTCCGCGGTTGCCCCCTTGCTTTTCAGCCCCGTAAAGCATAATCCCGCCACTCAGCGCCGTGTCAAACCGCAACAACTTCACGTTTTCGTTCATGTTATTTTCACGTTCAGTGCCCAGGACCCTGGTCGTCTGCACCTTGGTGCTGACGTTGGCGGGGTGCGCGTTTTCCCCCGGCCCGCTGTTCGGCCCTGCACTCCAGGGCCAGACGGCAACTCCCGACCAGCAAGCTGCCCCTAGCACCTTGGTGCGCCTTTTTCAAGGCAAGAGCAGCACCGTCGTCACGGGCGCAGGCACCGGCACCAGTGCCCCAGCCACCAAAGACAATCCCAGCCAAGCCGACGCCCCGCCCCCCGGTGTGCTGCGCTCCATCACCCCTGATCTGATCCAGTCCATTCAGCGCGAAGCGCGCGAAGCCAACACCCTCACCGCCCTGCAGCCCCTGTTCGGCAAAGCCGGGCCCTACACCATTGGTGCGGGCGACGTGGTGCACATCAACGTGTGGGGCCGCCCTGAGTTGGCCCTGCCACTCGCCGGCAACACCACCGGTGCCAGCTCCGAAGCCATCAGCCAGTCGGGCGTCACCAACGGCTTCAACGTCAGCCCCGACGGCTTCATCCAGTTCCCGCTGGTGGGCCCCGTCAAAATCGCCGGCCTCACCGAAAACCAGGCCCGCCTGGCGCTGGGCGACGCCCTGAAGCGCTACATCGTGGACCCGCAAATCACCCTGCGCGTGCAGGCCTACCGCGCTGGCCGCGTGTACATGGACGGCGAGGTGCGCACCCCCGGCCTGCAGGCCATCAACGACGTGCCCATGACCCTGCCCGAAGCGCTCAGCCGCGCCGGCGGCCTGACGGCCACGGCCGACCGTTCGCAGGTTTTCATCAGCCGCGATGGCGTCACCACCCCCATCAACCTGCTGCGCCTGGCCGAGCGCGGCATCAACCCCACGCAAATTTTGCTTAAAAACAACGACCTGGTGCGCGTGGCCCACCGCGACGACGCCAAGGTCTACGTCATGGGCGAAGTGGTGCGCCAAACGGCCTTGCCGCTGCGCAACGGCCGCCTGAGCCTGAACGAAGCGCTGGGCGAATCCGGCGGCGTCAACCCCACGTCGGGCGACCCGCGGCAAATTTTCGTCATCCGCAGCCGCTCCAGCCAGGCAACTGACAGCACCACCGGCCAATTGCCCGAAATCTTCCATCTGGATGCCCGCAGTCCCATGGGCTACGCCCTGGCCGAAGGCTTTGAGCTGCAGTCGCGCGACGTGGTGTACGTAGACCCGGTGCCGCTGGTGCGTTGGAACCGCGTCATCAGCCTCATCTTGCCCAGTGCAGCGGCTGTCAGCACGACCCGCAACGCATTCAACTGACGCGCTGTACAGCCTCCCGTTTGCATGAGCATCCAAAACGTCATGGCCGTGTGCATCGGCAACATCTGCCGCAGCCCGGTGGCCGAAGGCCTGCTGGCCCAGGCGCTGCCCCAGTGCAAAGTGTGGTCGTCCGGCCTGCACGCCGTGGTGGGTGCCCCAGCCGAACCCACGGCCCAGGCCCTGGCGCTGGCGGCGGGCATCGACATCAGCGCCCACCGCGCCCAGCAGGTGCAAGCGTGGATGTGCACCCAGGCCGACCTCATTCTGGTCATGGAAGCCAGCCACCTGCGCGAACTGACCCAGCGCTTCCCCCTGGCGCGCGGAAAAATCCGCCTGCTGGGTGAGTTTGGCACCGAAGCTGCTTCCGCCCCGTACGACATCGCCGACCCCTACCAACAACCCCGCGCCGCGTTTGAAGCCGCCCACACCGCCATTGCCCAAGGCGTTGCCCAGTGGGTGCGCCGCATCCGCCTCATTGGCTGAGCGCGGGTAAAGGCCCACCGTTGCGCTGTTGCCCGTGGCGCCACCTGTCGTTGACCCCGTTTTCTGTTGCCGTTATTCATGACTCCCAACACGCCCTCCTTGCCCATCGCAGCCCCCACCAACGAAGACGAGATTGACCTGCTGGGCTTGCTCGATGTGCTGCTGGAGGCCAAATGGCTGGTGGCCGGCGTCACCGCCGCCGCCGTGCTGCTGGGGGGCAGTTACGCCTTCTTGAGCCGCCCGGTGTACCAGGCCAACACCCTGCTGCAGGTGGAAGACAGCCAGGCCGGTGCCGCCGGTGCCTTGGGCGAAGCCTCCAGCCTCTTCAATATCAAGAGCCCGGCCAGCGCGGAAATTGAACTGCTGCGCTCCCGCCTGGTGGTAGGCAAAGCGGTGGACGACCTGCAGCTGCACATCACCGCTGAGCCCAAACGTTTCCCGCTGTTGGGCGGCTGGCTGGCCAGCAGGGCCACGGATTTGTCCGCCCCCGGCTTCCTGGGCATGGCCGGCTATGTGCACGGCACCGAAGACATTCGCCTGGCCTTGCTGGACGTGCCCTTGGCGCTGGAGGGCCAGCGCCTCACGCTCATTGCCACAGCTGAAGGCTATGTCTTGCAAGACCCCAACGGCAGAACGCTGGCCGAAGGCCCGGTGGGCGACACCCTGTCCTGGGGCGAAGGCACCAGCGCAGGCCGTGTCGCCGTTCATGCGCTCGCAGCCCAGCCAGGCGCCCATTTCATCGTGTCCAGCCGCAATCGCCAAGCCGTGGTTGAAAGCCTGCAAGGGCAGCTGGGCATTGCAGAAAAAGGCCGGCAGTCCGGCGTGATCTCCATCACCTTGCAAGGCAACAACCCAGAGCGAATTACCCAGATTCTGCAAGCGGTGGGCAACAACTATGTGCGCCAGAACGTGGAGCGCAAAGCCGCCGAAGCCGACAAAAGCCTGCTGTTCTTGAACGGTTTCCTGCCCACCCTCAAGAACCAGCTGGAAAGCTCTGAAACCGCCTTCAACCAGTTCCGCAACCAAAAGGGCACCTTCGACCTGAGCACCGAAGGCCAGTTAGCGCTGACGTCATCGGTTGGCTTGCAAACCCAGCTGCTGGAACTGCAGCAGAAGCGCCGCGAACTCAGCAGCCAGTTCACGGCTTCGCATCCCACCATGCAGGTGATGGATGCGCAAATCGCCACGCTGACCAAAGAAATCAGCAACATCAACAACCGTGTCAGGGTGCTGCCCAATATCGAACAAGATCTGCTGCGCCTGACCCGCGACGTCAAGGTCAACAGCGAGCTTTATCTGAACCTGCTCAACAGCGCCCAACAGCTGCGCCTGGTGCGCGAAGGCAAGGTGGGCAACGTGCGCGTGGTGGACCAGGCCGTTACACAGTCCACACCCGTGGCCCCCAAGCGCCCCATGATTGTGGCGCTGAGCGCCCTGCTGGGCCTGCTGGGTGGTGTGGCCCTGGCCTTTGCCCGCAACGCCATGAATTCCGGCATCAAAGACAGTGCCGAAATTGAAGCCCACACCGGCTTGAATGTGTTTGCCACCGTGCCCCATAGCGCGGTGCAAAGCAAGCTGTACCAAAGCATCACCAGCAAGAAGCCGGGCCAGCACTTGCTGGCCCTCACCCACGCCGAAGACCCCGGCATTGAAAGCCTGCGCAGCCTGCGCACCGCCTTGCAGTTTGCGCTGCTGGATGCCCGCAACAACGTGGTGCTGTTCACCGGCCCCACGCCGTCCATTGGCAAATCGTTCGTGTCGTCCAACTTCGCTGCGGTGCTGGGCGCCGGCGGCAAGCGCGTGTTGCTGATCGATGCCGACCTGCGCAAAGGCTACCTGAACCAATACTTTGGCTTGAGCCGCGGCCCGGGCATGAGCGAACTCATCGCCGGCAGCAAAACTTTTGACGAAGTGGTGCAGCGCAACGTGGCCCCGGGTGTGGACATGGTCCCCACTGGCGCCCTGCCACCCAACCCCGGCGAGCTGTTGCTGTCTCACAGCACGGCAGAACTGATTCAAACCCTTTCCACCCAATACGACCTGGTCATCATCGACACCCCGCCCGTACTGGCCGTGTCAGACACGCAAGTGCTGGCCCCGGTGGCGGGCACCGTGTTCCTCATCGCGAAAGCCAACGTCACCGCCATTGGTGAAATCCATGAATCGGTGAAGCGCCTGCAGCAATCCGGGGTGACTGTTAAGGGCGTGGTCTTCAACGACTTCAAGGTGGACAAACGCCGCTACGGTGGTTACGGCTACCGGTACAGCCGTTACCGCTACACCAACTACCAGTACGGCCAGAGTTGACGCCAGCGTCGTAGAACGTTACTCCCGTGCATGGGACGTACTGTATGAGTGGCTTGTCTACTAACAGCATCGTCCGACTCAGGAAATTTGTGACACAGCGCACACTTCACTGCCTATATGTAGCACTTATGGTTAAACTTGTGAGAATTGGTAACGCCTGAGGCGTACCCACTTAACAGGGGCCGCTTATTCAGGGGTGCGTAAAACCGAGCGCCCACCAAGCTGGCCCCCTTCTTTGCCGTGCTGTTCGTGTTTGTCGGAAGAGTCTGCGCAACGCGAAGTAAGAGGCGAGCCGGACTTCAAGCTATTTTTGTTGTGGAAATCAAGCAGATTCCTCCTGACAACCCTATTCAGAAATCAACCGTGAAATATAAAAAAATCATTGCCGTCATTGGTTTGGGTTACGTAGGCTTGCCTTTGGCCGTTGAATTCGGCAAGCACAGCCCCGTCATTGGCTTTGACATTAATCCCAGTCGCGTTGCGGAATTACAAGCGGGCCAAGACCACACCTTGGAATGCAGCTCGGAAGAACTCAAAAGTGCTTCCCAGTTGCACTACAGTTGTCAGGCGTCTGACCTGAAAGAGGCCCAAATCTTCATCGTTACCGTTCCGACTCCAGTAGACAAAGCCAACCGTCCGGATCTGTCGCCGCTTGAACGAGCCAGCGAAACCATTGGGAAGGTGCTGAAACCCGGTGACATTGTCATCTATGAATCCACCGTTTACCCCGGCGCCACTGAAGAGATTTGTGTGCCCGTGTTGGAAAAATTAAGCGGACTCAAATTCAATCAAGACTTTTACTGCGGCTACAGCCCTGAGCGCATCAACCCCGGCGACAAAGAACATCGCCTGCCCAGCATCAAAAAAGTCACCAGCGGCAGCACACCTGCCGTGGCTGAAGAGGTTGATCAGCTTTACAAAGAAATCATCACGGCTGGCACCTACAAAGCCAGCAGCATCCGCGTGGCCGAGGCCGCCAAAGTCATTGAAAACACCCAGCGCGATGTGAACATCGCGCTCATGAACGAACTGAGCTTGATTTTTAACAAGCTGGGCATCGACACGCTGGAAGTTCTGCAAGCCGCAGGCACCAAGTGGAATTTCTTGCCCTTCAGGCCCGGCTTGGTGGGCGGGCACTGCATCGGTGTAGACCCCTACTACCTCACGCACAAAGCGCAAGAAGTGGGCTACCACCCCGAGGTGATTTTGGCAGGCCGCCGCATCAACGACGGCATGGCCAGCCACGTGGCGGATGAAACCGTCAAGCTCATGCTGCGCAAAAGCCTGCCCGTCTTGGGCAGCAAGGTGCTGGTGCTGGGCTTGACCTTCAAAGAAAACTGCCCGGACGTACGCAACACCAAGGTAGTGGACATTGTCAAAGCTCTGCGCGGCTACAACACCCAAGTGGACGTGTATGACCCCTGGATTGATGTAACCGAAGCTCGCCACGAATATGGCTTGGAGTGCCTAACCGAATCCCCAGCACTTGGCCAATACGCTGCTGTCGTTCTGGCTGTGGGTCACCACCAATTCTTGGCCTTGGGTGAGGAAGGTATCAAGGCCTTTGGCCAAGCCGGCGCCGTGGTCTACGACGTCAAAAGCATCTTGCCTTTGGGCGCCGCCGACGGACGTCTTTGAACCATGACCAAATACGAACAACTCCTGACCGAACTGCCACAATCATCCAAAACCTGGCTGGTGACAGGTGTGGCGGGTTTCATTGGCAGCAACCTTCTGGAAACCCTGCTGAAGCTCGACCAGCGCGTGATCGGCCTGGACAACTTCGCCACCGGCCACCAGCGCAACTTGGACGAAGTGCAAAGCTTGGTTATCCCCTCGCAATGGGCCAATTTCCACTTCATCCAAGGCGACATCCGTCAACTGCAAGATTGCCAACGTGCATGTGAAGGCGTGGACTACGTCCTCCACCAAGCCGCCCTGGGCTCTGTCCCCCGCAGCCTGGCCGACCCAATCGCCACCAACGAAACCAATATCACCGGCTTCCTTAACATGCTGGTGGCCGCTCGCGACGCCAATGTGAAAAGTTTCACCTACGCCGCCAGCAGCAGCACCTATGGCGATCACACCGCACTGCCCAAGGTCGAAGAATTTATTGGAAAGCCTCTTAGTCCCTATGCGGTGACGAAGTATGTGAACGAGCTATATGCCGGTGTGTTTTTCCGTTGTTACGGATTTAACACCATCGGTTTGCGTTATTTTAATGTATTCGGACAGCGGCAAGAGCCTAATGGCGCTTACGCGGCCGTGATACCTAGGTGGGCCGCCGCCATGATCACGAACGAAGATATCTTCATCAATGGCGATGGGCGGACAAGCCGCGATTTCTGTTATATTGATAATGCCGTGCAGGCTAATTTGTTGGCAGCAGTTGTAAGCGATAACGCTGCCCTTAATGAAATCTATAACGTAGCCGTTAACGCTAGAACCGATTTAAACACGCTATATGCGTTGATCCGCGAGACGCTTGCAGAAAAAGGTGTTGTTTATACTAAGCCCGCTATTTACCGCGATTTCCGCTCTGGTGACGTCCTTCACTCGCAGGCCGATGTCGGTAAGGCGAGTCGCCTTCTTGGTTTTCGTCCTCAGGTTGATATCCAAACCGGCATCTCCAAGGCTATGCCATGGTACATCAGCATGCACGGCAGGCCAACTTGGATCGGCTCGTAAATTGAACCGGTTAAATAGCGAGACAGGTTTATGCGATGGCTTATGTCAGGGTCAGTACCTATTTTATTGGGAATGATTTTTTCATTCCTTGGCACTGCATTTGTCGCACGGATGGTCGGGCCTTCAGTGTTCGGCGAATATATCTTTTTCCTTACGTGGATTTCGGTAGTAGCCCTGTTGGCAAAATCTGGGCATGAATGGACTTTGTTAAAAATCATACCGGGACGTCTCAAGATTGGAGCGCTAGGGCAAATTCGATATCTTCTGCGCCGGGCGTTTCTTGCTGTGATGCTTCGTGCAGTTATTGGTGCAGTAATCTTGATCGGTCTGGCGGTATTTTCCGGTCGATTGTCCGATCCTCTCTCTTTGGTGCTGGGTTTCGCTCTGGTACTGGTTTTGGCATTTGCCGAGTTGCGTCGATCGTGGGCGCTGGCTCATCGCGCAGTTTGGCTTTCGGATGCACCTGAGAGCATTGCAAAATCTCTTGTATTAGCCGGCACGGTCGCCGTCTTTGTGGCTTTGGGTGTGGATGTTAAAGCTGGCACGCTCCTAGCGCTGAATCTCAGCATCACTTTTGTCACTGCAGTGGTTGCGACACTGATTTTCCTTCGCTTGTTCGCGCCGGCGCTTCTCCTTGCGCGGCCTGAGCCACTGCCACGCGACTTGTCTGATACGAGGGGGGTCGTCCAGTCAATGGGGTTCGCGGCATTGGCCAATATTTCAATGCGAAATCTCGACTTGATAATGTTGGGTCTACTAGTTGATGCCGCCACACTCGGTCTCTACGCGGCTGCCAGTCGTCTTGGTTTACTTGCTGCTGGGCCAATCATGGTACTAGATCGCCTGGTTGCTCCAGTTCTTGCTGAAGCCGTCGACGCGGGAGATCCTGTGAAATTAGAATCAACAGCAAAGCGATTTGTCCTTCTCGCAGGGGCAGGATCAGCCAGTATTCTAGGTGCCTTTTTCATGCTTGGAGAATCGATAATTGAATTCAGCTTTGGCGTTAATTACGTCGAAGGTCTAATTTTTGCGTTAATTATCATGACTGGGAATTTAGTTGCCGCGTTAGCGGGACCTGCTGGTGTTGTGATGATCCTTGGGGGCGCGCATCGGGAAAGCGCTATGATCACTGCAATGTCGGCACTTGCAAGCTTAGCGCTGCTCGCACTGTTTACGCCCATGTACGGTGCGATCGGCGCAGCAATAGCGACTGCACTGGCAATATCGTTAAAGGCGATAATTAGTGCCATAGTGGTAGAGCGACGCCTGCACATTAAAACGACTTTTGTTCTCTTTCTGAGTGCGCCAAGATTAAACGGATGAAAACCGAACTAATTTTTTGAAGGGGCGCAATTGAAATCTAAACAAAGAGTGCTGCCGTATTCGATCACCCCTGCCCGCTCAAGGTTGGTTCTGTTGTGGATGCAATTTTTGATGATTTTCACGGGGGTGATGGTGCTGGTGGGCGGTAGCAATGGGTTGTTTGTCACCAATTACTATCTCTTCCATGTGCTTGTTCTCGGTATTTTCACTTCTGCAATATGGGTTCTTCTGAAGACTGCTCAGCACGACCGACGGGAATCGGTTCTCTTATTTTTCGCGTTAGGTTATTGCGCATTCCATTTCGGAATTATCCCAATCTATGTGATCATGCCGGAGGCGATTGATACGATCGGCTTTAACTTGTTTCTGTGGTACTCACGAAGTGAGTTAATGGTTCCAGCCTATTCCCTTGCGTCGATTTATCTCGCAGGTCTCGTTGCGTCGCTTTTGCTGCCGATGATTTACAGGGGATCTGCTACTCTTACCCCACCAGTAAGCGTTTATGCTTCAGCGTTAGCGCGTGTCGCGTTACTAGCAATGATGGGCTTCATTGTCGCTTGGTGCTACATCGTATTGACAACTGGGTTGGGTGGATATGATATTCTCATGGAGGGACTTCAGGAGAGCGGGCGTGGCGCTCTGATTGGCTTTATACACTCTGCAATAGGCATAAGTTTTGTGTTGACTGTGGTCATGGCGGAGAAGCCGCGAACTGCGGCGATCATCTTTGCGCTGTGGGCTAGTCTTGCTTTTCCGTTAGGTCTGCGAGGACATGTGGCCTTTCCCGCTCTTTTAGCAGTAGCGCTTTTGAGTTCCCAAGGTCGTTTTTCGCTTAATCCTTGGAGGATTGTATTATTGGCGTTAGTGTTTCTATTCATCTCCTCAGCGGTGGCAGTTTTTCGAATCAGCACACCGCAGGACACACTCGAAGGCTCAGTCTCTATTGCGCGCGGTATTGCTGAGCTTGGAGGCTCAATTAGACCGGCATATGAGGTGGTTGACTGGGTCAGTAACGGTGATTCCCTGCAGTGGGGTAATACATATTTCGCGCCTTTAGAACGGACGTTCCTGCGGATTTTCCCAATTGCCGAACGCATTTCGGCAGAGTCTGATAGCCGCTTAATGAATGTCCTCATTGTTCAACGCGCCGGGCCTTACGGATTTTCTATCGCGGCCGAAGCTTTCTATAACTTCGGTTATATCGGTTGTTTTTTATTAGGTCTGTTGTCCGGTTGGGGTGCACGTTTGGCAGGACGATTCGCTGACCGTAGGCTCTTCCGTCCAGTAGCGCTGGCGTTGACCTTTGCGCTGTTTGTTCATATTCGGCAATCTTTCGTGACGAGTTACGGAGTTTTTATGGGTAGTATTGTCCTATTGGTTTTTATTTGGTTGGTTGCAAGGGGGCTTAGACAATGGCAGCGGTAATGGTGCATGCTGCCGCTAAGCCTCCGTTGCGGATCCTAATGACGATCGGCCGCCTGAATATAGGCGGTGCCGAGCGGCGTTTGCTACAACTTATGAGGTATTTGGACCGCAGCGGCGCTTCGGTTGAGGTGACTTTCTTTGTTATTAGCGGAGCAGTGGGGAGTCTTGATCCTCAAATTCGCGCCGCTGGTGCGCGCATCGTTTACGGCCGCCCTTCGGTGCTTGGACTTATTGACTTTTCGCGACTTGCCCGGCGACTCGTCCCAGATTTAATACATGTCAACGCGGGCAGCGCGGGAGGCTTTTATTGTTTGGCTGGCCGCATTGGAGGCGTTAAGCGCACGATTTCGCATATTCGAAGTTGTGGCCCCGTCGCACGGCCGTTTTTTTCCCGTCACGCGTTGTTTTATGAGCCGTGTACCAGCGTGTTCAGCAGTGTTGTTTTGGGTGTGAGCGCTGCGACTGCCGAAAACAGGAACTTCTTGTCCAGTAATTGGCGGGTTATTTACGATGGAATTGACTCCGCCGAGTTCGAGTCTGCAGAAAGCAGTTTGGCACCTGAAGGGTTCTCAGCAAAAGGGCCAAATTTCGTTATTTTGGGTCGTCTCGACCGCCTTAAAAATATTCCGCATGCAATTCGAAGTTTTTCCCGCTTCGTGGCGCAAGGCTGCTATCCGTACGCACGATTGCATGTGGTGGGCCCAGAAGGGAATCAAAGTTTGCTTGAGTTGCGCGATATTGCTCGCGCTGAAGGTGTCGCCGACAAAGTACTTTTACCCGGTCCCACTGACGAGCCACTGCGCTATTTCCGGCATGCCGATTGTGCGCTTCTCTGTTCGGACTACGAGGGGCTGCCAGGTAGTGCGCTTGAGGCATTAGCTTGTGGCACACCGGTTGTTGCCTCTAACATAAGTCCGGCGCGTGAGGTTGCTAGCTTGACTTCGGGTATTAGCGTTGTGTCAGTGGCGGACCTGCCGGGTTGGGTTTCGGCGATGTCAGCAGCACTGGAGGCAGAACGGCACATAATTTCGAGCGATTTCTGGAATAGAAGCCCTTTCCCGTTGAGTCGTCATGCTGAGGCCATGATTGCGCTTTGGAGTGAACTGACGGGGAAGGAGCGCCGCGTATGAGTCGAATCGCTCGTGCTTTAGGACTCGTCTTGGAGGAGCGTTTTTGCCGTCTGTCTGATGGGCGCGTATTTAGCCCCAGTGGCTTTGGCGATCAATTTTGGCAAAGGTATCTGTCGTCTTTCGACTGCGTCTTGATCATTGCTAGACTTGCTCACGTTGAACGGGCAGAGTCAACGTGGGCCGAGATTAGAGACCCGCGTGTTGCTATTCGTGGTTTGCCGACTTACGTCGGCCCGTTGCAATTTTTTAGTATTTTTCCAAAAGTGCTCCGATCTTTGCTGCAGGCTTGTAAGGAGGCTGATGCAATCGTCGTACGTGCCCCTGGTACGTTAAGCCTCTTGGTACTTACCCTTCTCCGTCATCCGCCAAACGCACGCAAACCTGTTGCGGTTGAACTGGTAGGGGATCCTATCGATGTCTTTGGCGCGGGAGTCGGCGGGAGGTTGAGTGGTTTGCTAAAGCATGTCTTTGAATGGTCTACCAAAAGACTCTGCGTACAGGCTGATGCAGTGTCTTACGTGACGCAACGCACCCTTCAGGCCCGGTATCCCCCCCGCCCGAATGTTATGACTATTTCATGTTCAAGTGTTGAACTTCCGCTCAGCGCCTTAAGTAGTGAGCATCGTCAGAGGGTTTCACCTTTTCCTGCAGCGCGGGTGGCAATCATTTTCACGGCAGCCTCCCTTGAGGCTCCTTATAAAGGCATCGATGTATTGATTGCAGCGGCAGCACATTTGGTTGCCACGGGATTAACTTTGCGAGTTCGAATTGCGGGTGAAGGACGCCTTCGCCTTGAGCTTGAGGCAATGGCTAAGCGTTTGGCAGTGGAAGACAGCGTCGTTTTTCTCGGACGACTAGACCGTAACGCTGTGATGAGTGAAATGCGTGGCGCAGATCTTTACGTGCAGCCCTCTCTCACCGAAGGGCTGCCCCGTGCCGTGATTGAGGCTTGCGCCACGGCTGCGCCAGTTGTAGCGAGCCGGGTTGGGGGTATTCCAGAACTTCTACACGCAGACGACATGGTTACACCAGGTGATGCTAGAGAACTTGCTGAACGCATCATGGAAACTTTAACGGATCCGACTCGAATGGTTGCGATGTCCGCACGCAACCTTGCCACCTCTCGCGAGTATCTCAGCACAATACTTGACGCACGCCGTGGAGCGTTCTACGCAGAGTTACGCCAGCTTACTGGCCACAAAGGTAACAACTAATATGAAGATAATGCACCTGATAAAAACGGGTGTTGGCGCGCGTTGGGCTCTACGACAGATCAAAGTTTTGATCAATCAGGGGGCTGTGGTCCATGTTGTTCTAAGTGAAGATGGACCAATGCTGGCGGAATATGTGGCGGTCGGCGCGACGGTTCATCTGCTACCGATAGATGTTGCCCGTATTCGACCTTGGGACTTACTTGGCGCGCTGCATCGATTTAGGTCCCTTGTTGAGCAGGTCGCCCCTGATTTGATACATTCTCATTTTGTCGGCACCACATTGTTTATGCGGTTTTCTTTAAGGCATCGCCGGGATCTTCCTCGTTTATTCCAAGTGCCTGGGCCACTGCATTTAGAAAAGCTTCTCCCCAGGCAAGTTGAACTCGCATGTTCGAATGCGACCGACTATTGGGTCGGAACATGCCAATTGACAGGTGATTTATATAGTAGTTTCGGGGTCCCCGCAGATCGTCTGTTCATTTCCTATTATGGAACTTCGGTTGGACAGATGCTACCACCTGGACGGCGAGACTGTACAAGGAAGGATCTTAAGCTTTCACCCGATACGAAAGCTATTGGCATGGTTGCATTCATGTATCCTCCGCGCAGATGGATTGGTCAAAAGACAGGCCTTAAGGGGCATGAAGACTTAATTGATGCTATTAGGATTCTTCTTGATGAGGGCCGTGATGTGCTTGGTGTTTTTGTTGGTGGTGCTTGGGGCGCGGCGGAGTGGTACGAACAACGTGTTCGGGATTATGGCGCTGAGCGTCTAGGTAACCGTGCATTGTTCCTTGGTACGCGAAGTGACGTTGCCGCGCTTTATGAGGCGATTGATGTTGCCGTTCACCCGTCTCACTCTGAAAATGTAGGGGGCGCTGTCGAATCGCTCTTGCTCGGCGTTCCGACTGTCGCATCGGCTATCGGTGGATTTCCGGATGTGGTTATTAATGGAGAGACAGGCTATTTGGCTCCAGCGAAGAATCCGATCGCCTTGGCTAAAGCTATAGCACGAATGCTGGACAATCCGGATCAGGCCGCCGTAATGGCTAGAGCAGGAAAAGAGCGTTGTATGAACCTTTTTGATGTCGATAGAACGGGGTGTGAAATGATCGAGATATATAAAACAATAATTCAGCGCCATCGTTCGGTCACTTGATATTTTCAAGAGATTTATTTGCGCAATGATTAAACGCATGTTCGATATGGTGGTCACACTAATTGGTTTATTTTTGCTTGCTGTACCTCTGGTCGTGCTTATAGCGCTGATTCGCCGCAAGCTGGGCAGTCCGGTATTCTTTACCCAGGTACGCCCGGGTATGCACGGCAAGCCCTTCATAATGATTAAGTTCCGCAGTATGACCAGTGAGCGCGGGCCGGATGGCGAGTTGTTGCCCGATGCAGTGCGCCTGACGCCCTTTGGCCGCTTTTTGCGCGCCAGCAGTCTGGACGAGTTGCCCGAGCTGTGGAACGTGCTCAAGGGTGACATGAACTTGGTGGGCCCGCGTCCATTGCTGATGGAATACCTGCCGCTGTACTCGGCTGAGCAGGCCCGCCGCCACGAGGTGCGCCCCGGCATCACCGGCTGGGCGCAGGTGAATGGACGCAACGCCATCGGCTGGGACGACAAGTTCAAGCTGGACGTGTGGTACGTAGATCACCGCAGCCTGTGGCTGGACATCAAGATTTTGGGGTTGACCGTGAAGAAAGTGCTGGTGCGTGATGGCATCAGCGCAGCGGGCGAGGCAACGATGGGCAAATTCACCGGGAGCAAGCCGTGACGGCAGTGCAGCGCTACGCCATTTTTGGGGCCAGCGGCTGCGGTCGGGGCGTGTTGCCACTGGCCCGCCAGCAGCTGGCCACGCTAGGCGAACCCTACGAGCTGGTTTTGGTGGACGACAACCCGCCTGCGCCCACCTGCAACGGCCATTCGGTGTGGACCTATGCAGACTGGCTGGCCCAACCAGCCACTAGCCGCCATATCAACATTGCCATCGCCAACAGCTTGGTTCGTGAAAAGCTGGTGCAGCGTTGCGAGGCGGATGGTGTGCAGTTTTTTGAGGTGCGTGGCGCCAACGTGGTGCAGCTGGACGTGGTGCAGCTGGGCGAAGGCGCCATCCTGTGCCCCTTTGTGACGCTGACCAGCAACATCCGCATTGGCCGGCATTTCCACGCCAACCTGTACAGCTACGTCGAACACGACTGCGTGATTGGGGACTTCGTCACCTTTGCGCCCGGCGTGAAGTGCAACGGCAACATCGTGATTGAAGACCATGCCTACATTGGCGCGGGTGCGGTCATCAAGCAGGGCAAGCCGGGCGAGCCCTTGGTGATTGGCCGGGGCGCCACGGTGGGCATGGGCGCAGTGGTCACCAAGAGCGTGCCGCCCGGGGCCACGGTGGTGGGCAACCCGGCGCGACCGTTGGTCAAACCGGCTCACTGAAACATGTTTTGGACCTTAAACTAGCACTTAGGTTCGGGTTTTTTGCCACCCTGGCCATCACCTTGCTGGCATTGCTGCTGCCCGCGCCCCAGGTGCTGGCCGCCAAGGTGTGGGTGGCGTCGTGGCTGCCGGGCGCGGGTTGGCTGGACCAAACCGACATCACCGCCCATGGCGACAAATGGACGCACGCGCTGCTGTTTGCTGCGCTGGGCTGGTTCGCCATGGGCGCCTGGCGCTCCCACAGCAAGCGCCAGCGCATGGTTTGGATATTGATGGGGGTGGCCGTCGTCACCGAGGTGCTGCAAGCCTGGGTGCCCGGCCGCAGCCCCAGCCTGGCCGACTTCCTGGCCGATGCCGTGGGCCTGGCAGCAGGGGCTTGGCTGGGGTGGCGGGTGTTTGCCCGTTCCCCGGCGCACCGAATTTGAACAATGATGGAAAAAATAAGATGTTGAATACCGCTTTCTCCCCCTGGCCCAGTTTTACCGCCGAAGAGGCCGCTGCCGTGCAGCAGGTGCTGCTGTCCAACAAGGTCAATTACTGGACCGGCTCCGAGTGCCGCGCTTTTGAAAAAGAGTTTGCCGCCTGGGCGGGCGTGCCCCATGCGGTGGCCTTGGCCAATGGCACCTTGGCGCTGGATGTGGCGCTGAAGGCGCTGGGCATCGGGCCGGGGGACGAGGTGGTGGTCACGCCACGCACGTTTATTGCGTCTGTGTCGTGTGTGGTGAATGCGGGAGCGGTGCCGGTGTTTGCCGATGTGGATGCCGACAGCGGCAACATCACCGCCGCCACCATGGCCGCCGTGCTCACGCCGCGCACCCGGGCCGTGATTGCCGTGCACCTGGCCGGCTGGCCCTGCGACATGGACCCCATCATGGCATTGGCCGAGCAGCACGGCCTGAAGGTGATTGAAGACTGCGCCCAGGCGCACGGCGCCCGCTACAAGGGCCGCAGCGTGGGCAGCATCGGGCATGTGGGTGCGTGGAGTTTCTGCCAGGACAAGATCATGTCCACCGGTGGTGAAGGGGGCATGGTGACCACCAACGACGAGGCCTTGTGGCGCTCCATGTGGTCGTTCAAAGACCATGGCAAGAGTTACGAGGCGGTGTACGAACGGCAGCATGCGCCGGGTTTTCGCTGGTTGCACGAGAGTTTCGGCACGAACTGGCGCATGTTGGAAATGCAGGCGGTGATCGGGCGCATTCAGCTGCAGCGGATGAGCGAATGGACGCAGCGGCGCCAAGGCAATGCTCAGGTGCTGGCAGAGGCGCTGAAGCCGTTTGCGGGCGACACCGGCCTGGTACGCCTGCCCCATTTCAGGTGTGACCGCGGCAGTGGATCGCAAGCGTGCGCGCGTGAAGGTGGTGGGTGCGGGGCCGGGAAACTGGGCTGTGTTCACGCGCAATACAAGTTTTACGCCTATGTGCAGCCTGAGAAGCTGGCCCCTGGCTGGAGCCGTGACCGCATCATCGAAGCCATCAACGCAGCGGGCGTGCCCTGCTTCCAGGGCAGTTGTTCAGAGGTGTATCTGGAAAAGGCGTTTGACGGCACCGGCTGGCGCCCCGAGCCGCGCCTGCCGGTGGCCCGGGTGCTGGGTGACACCAGCCTGATGTTTCTGGTGCACCCCACCTTGACTGAGCAGGAAATGGAACGGGCCGCACAGGCGATTGCCCAGGTGTTGTCGGCGGCATCGCTGCAGAGCGGGGCGCAGCCATGATGCGTGTGGCTGACAGTTGGGCCCGCAGGGCATTGGCGCTACCCAGGCCTGTCAAGCGCTTGGGTGTGCTGATGCTTGATGCCTTTTTGTGTGTTCTGACGGTCTGGTTGGCGTTTTATTTGCGGCTGGACGAGTGGGTTTCCTTTTCCGGCCCGTTCATCTGGCCTGCACTGGCGTCGGTGGTGCTGGCGCTCCCTCTCTTCATCACCGCCGGCCTGTACCGGGCCATCTTCCGCTACAGCGGGCTGTCGGCCATGGTCGCGATGGCTCGCGCTTTGGTGCTGTACGGCGTGGCGTTCGCCGCCGTTTTTACGCTTTGGGGGGTAGAAGGCGTGCCCAGGGCTGTGGGCTTGATCCAGCCCATGCTGATGCTGCTGTTGGTGGGGGGTTCCCGTGCTGCCGCGCGGGTGTGGCTGGGGAGTTCTTATCAACAAAAACTGCGCAGGGCGGCGCTGCCGCAGGCGTTCATCTACGGCGCTGGCGGTGCGGGGCGGCAACTGGCATCGGCCATGGTCAACAGCCACGAGATTCGGGTGGTCGGTTTCCTGGACGATGACGACCGGCTGCACGGCCATGTGCTCAATGGTTTGCCCATTCACAACCCGGATGACCTGGACAGGCTGTTGAATGTCATCCCCGTCACCGACGTGATGCTGGCACTGCCCAGCGTGTCGCGTCAGCGGCGCAACGAGATACTGAACAACCTCAAGCCGCACAAGGTGGCGGTTCGCACACTGCCCGGGCTGAGCGACATCGTCATGGGCAAGGTGAGCCTGAGCGATGTGCGCGAACTCGATATTGACGACTTGCTGGGGCGCGAGCCGGTCAAGCCGCATGGTTTGCTGCTGAACCTGAACACGTTCAACAAGACGGTGCTGGTGACGGGGGCCGGTGGCAGCATCGGCAGCGAGTTGTGTCGCCAGATTCTCAAGACGCACCCCAAGCAGTTGCTGTTGGTGGAGATGAGCGAATTTGCGCTCTACCAGATCCACCATGAACTGCAAGCCATGCTGGCACGCGAGCGGTCCAGCGCCCAGGCGCCTGAACATGAGGCAAACGCTGAGGCAGGCACCACGGTGGTGGGCACCGACACCCAGCCATCAGCGGTGGAGATCATTCCCTTGCTTGCGTCGGTGTGCGACGCCGTGCGCATGCACGAAATCATGGACACCTGGAAGCCCCACACGGTCTACCATGCCGCGGCCTACAAGCATGTGCCGCTGGTGGAGCACAACCCGGCCGAAGGCGTGCGCAACAACGTGTGGGGAACCCTGACCTGCGCTGAAGCCGCATTGCGGAGCAATGTGCGCAACTTTGTGCTGGTCAGCACCGACAAGGCCGTGCGCCCCACCAATGTCATGGGTGCAACCAAGCGACTGGCAGAGATGGTGCTGCAGGCACTGGCCGCACTGAACGCGACCGTGAATTCACAAGAGGACAGGCCACCCACCCCCCGCACGGTGTTTTCCATGGTGCGCTTTGGCAACGTGCTGGGCTCCAGCGGTTCGGTGGTGCCCTTGTTCCGTGAGCAGATCAAAAACGGTGGCCCCATTACCCTCACCCATGCCGACATCACCCGTTACTTCATGACCATCCCCGAGGCGGCACAGTTGGTGATTCAGGCTGGTGCCATGGGGCAGGGGGGCGATGTGTTTGTGCTGGACATGGGGCAGCCGGTCAAGATCATCGACCTGACCCGCCGCATGGTGGAACTCTCCGGCCTCACGGTGCGTGACGCACTGAACCCCGACGGTGACATTGAACTGACCATCACCGGGCTTCGCCCCGGTGAAAAGCTGTACGAAGAACTGTTGATTGGCGACAACCCCAAGCCCACCCACCACCAGCGCATCATGAAGGCCCACGAGCAGTTCCTGCCCTGGCCGCAACTGCAGGACAAGCTCAGCGCGTTGAGCATTGCCATGAACGAGAACAACGTTCCCCTTATCCGGGTGATGCTGCAGCAAATCGTCAGCGGCTACCAGCCCAGTCCCGACGTGGTGGACTGGGTGCACATGGAGCAAGAGCGCAGAGCGCTGGCCAACAGCTAGGCGAGCCAGGCGGTGGGACAATCCGCCCCCATGGCCCGCCCCAAATCCGCCTCCCACGACCTCAAGCGCGACGAAATCCTCGACGTGGCCGCGCAGTGCTTTGCGCGCCAGAGCTTTCCCGCCGCCAGCATGAACGACATCGCCACCGCCTGCGGCACCAGCAAGGCGCGGCTCTACCACTATTACGAGAGCAAGGAAGCGATCCTGTTCGACCTGCTGGACCGCTACACCCAGCGCCTGCTGGCGCTCATCGGTGAGTCGGAAGCGCGCGCGCAGCGCAAGAACCTGAGCGAGCGCGACGCGCTGAGCGAGCTGGTGCGCGCGTTTCTGGACGAGTACGAAGATTCGGCCACGCGGCATGTGGCGCTGGTGTCGGACACGAAATTCCTGGGGAATGCGCAGCGCGAACTCATCCTGAACCGCCAGCGCGACGTGGTGGCCGCCTTCACGCGCTTCCTGCGCCGCGCCTACCCCGAGCGCGTCACGCCCGCCAACCAGACCGCCGTCACCATGATGCTGTTCGGCATGATCAACTGGACCTTCACCTGGCTGCGCCCCGGCGGCCCCATGAGCTACCAGGCCTTTGCCGACGAGGTGGTGGCGGTGCTGGAGCGCGGTCTGGCCGCTTGACCCCGCTTGACGCTGCACGCCAGCGGCGCAGAATGAAGGGTTTTCATATTCACCATTACGAAACTCGTTTCGTTTAGGTAAAATCTTGCCTCTTGCTGCCACACCCCCACCGGAGACCCCCATGAGCAAAGCCTTCGCCTCCCAGGCCGACCTGGAAGACAAAAAGATCACCTTCGAACAGCTCAGCCCGCATTGCTGGGCCTACACCGCCGAGGGCGACCCGAACTCGGGCGTGATCATTGGCGAGAAGTACATCATGGTGAGCGACGCCACCGCCACCCCGGCCATGGCGCGCGACCTCATCAAGCAGATCCGCACCGTGTCGGACAAGCCGATCAAGTACGTGCTGCTGACCCACTACCACGCCGTGCGCGTGCTGGGCGCCAGCGCCTACGCGGCCGAAGGTGCGACCGAAGTCATCGCCAGCCAGGGCACGCTGGAACTGATTCAGGAACGCGGCGCGCAGGACATGCAGAGCGAGATGGAGCGCTTCCCGCGCCTGTTCCGCGGTGCCGACTCGGTGCCCGGCCTCACCTGGCCCACCATGGTGATCGGCGGCGGTGACGCCACCAAGGGCGAAGTGCCCGGCAAGCTCAGCATCGACCTGGGCGGCGTCACGGTGCAGATCTGGAGCCCCGGCTACGGCCACACCCGTGGCGACACCATTGCCTGGGTGGAAGAAGAAAAAGTGCTGTTCAGCGGTGACCTGGTGGAATACGAAGCCGGCGTGTACACCGGCGACGCGCAACTGGAAGAGTGGCCCGCCACCCTGGAAGCCCTGCGCGCCCTGAACGCCGAGTTCATCGTGCCCGGCCGCGGCGAAGCCATGAAGGGCAATGCCGACGTGAACAAGGCGCTGGACTACACGAAGCGCTGGGTCACCACCCTGTTCCAGGCTGGCAAGGAAGCCGCCGCCGCGGGCATGGACCTGAAAGCCGCCATGGAACACACCCGCAAGAGCATGGACCCGGTGTTCGGCCATGTGTTCATCTACGAACACTGCCTGCCGTTCGACGTGAGCCGCGCCTACGACGAAGCCAGCGGCATCAAGAACCCGCGCATCTGGACGGCCGAGCGCGACAAGGAGATGTGGGCCGCGTTGCAGAACTGAGCCCGTCTTGCTCCTACGCTCCCTCTGCAGGGTTGAGCCCGTCTTGCTCCCTCGCCCCTTTGGGGAGAGGGTTGTCTTGCTCCCTCGCCCCTCTGGGGAGAGGGTTGGGGTGAGGGGCTGCCCCCGCTTCTGAAGCCACCTGCGGGTGGCTTTTTCGTGGGCGCTGGCGGGAGGGTGGCCCTGAATGGACTTTGCCACCATGGGTGAGGGGCAGCGCGCCGGATACCTCTCAAATCGCTTGAAACGGTTCGCGGACTATCATTGGCCCATGCCCGTCGTCTTCCGCTACAAAGGCTTTCGTTTCTTTTTCTACTCCAACGAAGGCAGCCCGCGCGAACCGCTGCATGTTCATGTGCTCGGCGGCGGGGGAGATGCGAAGTTTTGGCTCAAGCCGCAGGTTCAACTGGCCGACAGTGATGGGCTGGACGCGCGCACGCTCAGGGAGTTGCTGGGCGTGGTGGAGCAAAAGAGCGACCTGATTGAAAGGACCTGGAATGAGCACTTCGGCCACAGCGGTTCGTTTTGACGACAACAGCATGTGGGTGGATCTGGCAGACGGCCGGATTTTGGCCGTGCCGCTGGTCTGGTTTCCCCGGCTCCTGCATGCCACCGCTGAACAGCGCGCCAGCGTGATCATCAGCCGCCATGGCTTGCATTGGGAAGCGTTGGATGAGGACATCTCCATCGCTGGCTTGCTGGCGGGTGTGGGCGATATGTCTCGCAAGCTGCCGCAGGCGGCTTGAACACGGGCAAGACCCACGCGCGCTCCATGACTTCATGGGCCCATGTCTGGCGCGAGATGGAGATGTGGGCCGCGCTGCAGAGTTGACCCCGTCTTGCTCCCTCGCCCCTTTGGGGAGAGGGGCTGCCCCCGTTTCTGAAGCCACCTGCGGCGCGGGCTGGACCCGCTGCCGTTCCTGCTTGGGCTGGCGTGCGCGGCGAACATCGGCTCGGCCGCCACGCTGATCGGCAACCCGCAGAACATGCTGATCGGCTCGGTGCTGCAGCTGCCGTTCGGCCCGTATGTGCGCCAGGCGCTGGGGCCGGTGCTGCTGTCGCTGGGCCTGCTGTGGCTGTGGCTGGCGTTCGGGCCGGGCGTCGGTCAGGCGAGCGCTGACCGTTTGGCCGGCGCGGCGCAGCTGGATGCCCCAAGCCCTGGGCGATGGGACGGCTGGGCCGGGGGTCCGCTGCAAGCCACATCGAACGGCCCGGCTGCTGACCCGCTGCCCGCGCCGCGCCAGACGGCCCCCCGTTTGACCGCTGGCAGACCGCCAAAGGCCTGGCGGTGGCCACGGCGCTGATGGGCGTGTTCCTGTTCACCGACTGGCCGCGCGAACTGGCGGCGCTGGTGGGCGCGGGCTATGCTGCTGCTGCCGCACCTGGGCGCCGACCCGCAGCAGGCCGGCGTGCTGTTGGCGCTGGTGAGCACCTTTGCCGGCAACCTGCTGCTGGTGGGCTCGATTGCCAACCTGATCGTGGCCGACCTGGCCGCCAAGGAAGGCATTCGGCTGGACTGGCGCCGCCATGCCATCACGGGCATACCGGTCACGTTGGCGTCGCTGGCGCTGGTGTGGGCCTGAATGCGCTGTGTGGGGTGATGCGCTGGTGCTGTTGTGCAGGGCGGCGAACGGCGCGCAGCCCCGGTCGGTCATGGCTGGGTCATATTCCGGCGCAGCTACGTCGAGCTATGTGCATGCGATTGTCAGAGTGGCGGCTATTGGGTGCCTGGCAGCGGGTTGTCTTGTCGGCTCAGCGGTGGCCAGGTGCCGGCTGCGGTTCGGGTTTCGTACCAGCGGTGCATGGCGGCGTCTTCCACCGCGTATTCCCCTCGTGCCGATTTCCACACCAACGCCGGCATGCGCTGGCGCAGCGATTCCAGCGCGTTCTGCGCCTGCTGCGGCGTTACCGCTTTGTCGCGCCTCGTTTTCTCGCGATAGAAGCGCAGTGCCTCAGCGTCGTATGGCCGAAAACGGGGACCTTGCTCCAACATGCGCCACAGCACCGCCTGTTCCAGCGGCTTCAGACCCAGGTAGTCCGACGCCATCTGGGCCTCGTCGTCCTGCTGGCGCTGCGCGGCGGCCTGCAGCATGGCGGGCTCAAAGCGGCCTGACAGCGCCGCCAGCGGGCTGAGCACCTGGCCCAGTGCTTCCATGAAGAACTGCGGGCGGCTGCCAAAGCGTTCAAACGCCGCTTGCAGCGTGGCCTGATCCACCGGCGCCAGCTCCGGGCGCTGTGCTTCGATCAGCTGCACGATATGCGCAATGAAGTCCGGGCCCAGCGCGGGCATGGTCTTGATCTGCGAGCCGTAAAAGGGGGAGCCGTTGGTGTTCACCAGGCGCAGCAGTTTGTCGCGGTCCGAGCCCGACATCACCAGCATCAGGTTCACCTCGCCCGGCCGGTTCAGTTGGTCGCGGGCCGACTTCAGCGCGGTCATGGCCGCTTCGCCCGCTCCACTGGTCAGGGCGTGCTGGGCTTCGTCAATCACCAGCGCCACCGGTTTGCCGGCGATCTCATGCAGGGCGCGCAAGGCGTCCACCAGCGTCAGCCCGTCCAGCTGGCCAATGCGGCTGGTGTCCACATCCAGCCAGCCGGCCAGGCTCACCTTGTTCAGCCCGGCCTTTTTGGCGGTGCGGGCAATCACGCCCAGATGGGGTTGCAGGGCGCGGCCAATGGCGTCGGCAATCAGCACGCCGGGGTCGCGCGTGGTGTCGGCCCACAGGTCCACGTACGCCACCACCACATCCGCTTTTTCCAGCGCCGGGCACAGATCACCTCGCAAAAAGGTGGTTTTGCCGGTGCGCCGTGGCGCCGAGAGAAACAGGCCGTTCTGGGCATCGCCAAAGGCGGTTTTGCCCTGCAGCTGGTGCACCAGCTCGTCGGCCAGGGTGGTGCGGGTGTAGGCGATCATGTTTATCTCGTTTTATTTTGATTGGGATAATTTATCTAAATCAAAATAAAAGTCAATAAACGAGGGCGCAGCGAGCACTGTTGACTCAACACCCCAAGGGTGACGCCATGCGTTCGCGCGGGGGGCTGAAACGGGAAACCCCGCTCAGCGCTGCGCCACCAGCACCCGCAGGTCGTCCTCGTAGCCTTTGAGCACGCGCACTGCGTGGGCGCGCTGCTCGGCGCTGGTGCTGTTGTGCAGGGCGGCGAACTGGGCGCAGCCCAGGTCGGTCATGGTGCGGCTGTAGGCCTGGTAGCCCGGGGAGGGCGACTGCACCAGGCGCTCCAGCAGCTGGCGGGCGGTGGCCAGCGCGGCGGGCGTGGGCTCGCCGCCGGGGCCGGCGGCCTTCTGCAGGGCCTGCACGGTCTGGCGCAGATCGGCCTGGCGGCGCATGCGCTCCTGCAGCCAGGTCTGGGCGTCGAAGGGTGATTGCTGCAGGCCGGCCTGCAGCAGCTCGCGCTGGGCGGGCGTGAGGCGGCCGTAGATCATCTCGCTGCGGCTCACGGCCTTGTCCAGCCGCTTCTTCAGGCGCTGCTCGGGGCTGCCGCGCAGAAAGTCTTTCTCGAACGTCTTGTTGCCCTTTTCCTGGTGGCGCTGCAGGTGCGCCTGCTGTTCGGGGCTGAGCGAGAGCGCCAGCCGCGCGAGCGGCTCCACGCCGCGCTCGCTGGAACGCATGAGGGCCGAGCGCACGGCGTCGAACTGGGCGCAGGCCTGTGGCGCGCTGATGTCTTGCGTGGCCATGGTCTGCCACTGCTGCAGCAGCACGCCGTAGCCCGGCAATTCCGAGCTGCGGTGCCAGCCCAGGAACTGGTCGATGTCGCGGCGCACCTGGGGCGACTGGGCGTTGTTCAGGTCGGCGTGGTCGTTGATCCACCAGTACACGAGGGTGGGCGCCTGGTTGTAGGCCAGGCGCACCGTGCTGCACGCCACCAGCAGGGCCAGCAGCGCCGTCACAAACAGGCTGCGGGCGATAATTCGACGGTTGTTCAAATCAATGGCTCCGAGAGGGCTGGGTGGAGAATTCTGATGACATTGGCGGTGGATGTGGTGGTGATGGCCGCGGGCAAGGGCACGCGCATGAAAAGCACGCGGCCCAAGGTGCTGCACCGCCTGGGCGGGCGCGCCCTGGCCCAGCATGTGATCGACTGCGCTGCCCAGCTGGCGGCCCGCTCGGTGGTGGTCATCACCGGCCACGGGGCCGACCAGGTGGAGGCTGGTCTGCAGCCACCCCGGCCGTTGGAAGGACAGGTTGCCACAAAGTTGCAGTTCGTTCGTCAGGAGCCCCAGCTGGGCACCGGGCACGCGGTGCAGCAGGCCGCGCCGGTGCTGCCGGCCGATGGCGTGACGCTGGTGCTCTCGGGCGATGTGCCGCTGACCCGGCCTGATACGCTGCAGGCCCTGCTGGACCTGTGCGGCGGCGAGCGGCTGGCGCTGCTGACGCTGGACATGCCCGACCCCACCGGCTACGGCCGCATCGTGCGCGCGCCCACGGCAGACGGCAGCGGCGCCGGCCACGGAGCGGTTCGGGCCATCGTCGAGCACAAGGACGCCACGCCCGAGCAGCGCGCCATCACCGAGATCTACAGCGGCATCATGGCCGTGCCCACCCGCCTGCTGAGCACCTGGCTGGCGCGGCTGGACAACCAGAACGCGCAAGGCGAGTACTACCTGACCGACGTGGTGAAGTTCGCCGTGGCCGATGGGCTGGACGTGCAGGCCCACCGCATCACGGACGCGGTGCAGGTGGCGGGCGTGAACAGCCCGCTGCAGCTGGCCGAGCTGGAGCGGGCCTACCAGCTGCGCCTGGCGCAGGGCCTGATGGAGCAGGGCACGCGCCTGGCCGACCCGGCGCGGTTCGACGTGCGCGGCGAACTGACCTGCGGGCAGGACGTGGAGATCGACGTCAACTGCGTTTTCGAAGGCCGCGTGCGCCTGGGCGACGGCGTGCGCATTGGCGCGAACTGCGTCATTGCCAACGCCGTGATCGAAGCCGGCGCCGTGATCCACCCCTTCACCCACATCGACGGAGAAAAAGCCGGCGTGAGCGTGGGCGAGCGCGCGCTGGTGGGCCCGTTTGCCCGCCTGCGCCCGGGTGCGCAGCTGGGCACCGAGGTGCACATCGGCAACTTCGTGGAGGTGAAGAACTCCACGCTGGCCGCCGGCGCCAAGGCCAACCACCTGGCCTACCTGGGCGACGCCACCGTGGGCGAGCGGGTGAACTACGGCGCGGGCAGCATCACCGCCAACTACGACGGCGCCAACAAGTTCCGCACGGTGATAGAGGCCGACGTGCATGTGGGCAGCAACTGCGTGCTGGTGGCGCCGCTCACCATCGGCGCGGGCGGCACCATTGGCGGTGGCTCGACCGTCACCAAGAGCACCGACCCCGGCGCGCTGACGGTGGCGCGTGGGCGGCAGGTGAGCCTGCGCGACTGGCAGCGGCCGACCAAGAAGCCGGCCTGACCCGCGCGCCTGCGCGCCTGCGCGGCTGCGCGGCTGCGCGGTTGTGCGGTTGTGCGGTTGTGCGGTTGCGCGGTTGCGCGGTTGCGCGGTTGCGCGGTTGCGCATGGTGTGTGTGCAAGCGACAGCCCTGTCGCGCGCGCGCCCGCTCAGTTCCAGCGGCTTGCGAGCGGCGTCAGGCGGCGTTCTGCCGCCAGGGCCGGGCCGCCAGCGGCAGGCGCGGGTCGAACTTGGCGCGCTTGAGGCTGAAGAAGGCCTTGACGTTGCGCACGTTGGCCTCGCTGGTGAACAGGCGCTGCGCCAGCGCCAGGTAGGCCGGCATGTCGGTCGTGTGCACCACCAGCATGAAATCAGGGCCGGGGCTCACGCGGTAGCACTGCTGCACCGCCGCGTCGGCCACCACGCGCGCCTCGAAGGCGTCGAGCCAGTCGGCGCCCTGGCGCTCCAGCGTCACCTCCACCAGCGCGGTGAGCCCGTGCCCGATGAGCGGCGCCAGCCGGTCGGGGCTGAGCACGGCCACCTCGCGCTCAATCAGGCCCAGCTCGCGCAGGCGCTTGATGCGCCGCAGGCTGGTGGGCGGCGACACATGGGCCAGCGCGGCCAGCGCCTGGTTGCTGCGCGAGGCGTCCTGCTGCAGCAGGTCGAGCAGGCGCAGGTCGGCTTCGTCGATGTTTTCTTCCATGAATTGATCAATTTTGAAATGAATGATGACTGCACAATCTGCATGAAATATTAGTTCATCGGTCGGTCTACTAAGAACATTTATTTTTTGCCAGGCTGCGTAGCATGCAGGCATTCGTTTTCATTCAAAGGATCAGGTATGTGCGGCATCGTGGCAGGGGTTTCGGGGCGTGACATCGTGCCCGTGCTGGTTCAGGGCTTGCAGCGGCTGGAATACCGCGGCTACGACTCCTGCGGCGTGGCCGTGCACACCGGTGGCCTCAAGCGCGCCCGCAGCACCGCCCGTGTGGCCGAGCTGGCGCAGCAGGTGCAGGCCGAAGACATTCGCAGCGGCACCGGCATCGCCCACACGCGCTGGGCCACGCACGGCGCGCCGGTGGAGCACAACGCCCACCCGCACTTCAGCCATGGCCCGCGTGCCGCCACCGGCACGGCCGGCCGCGTGGCCCTGGTGCACAACGGCATCATCGAAAACCACGACGAGTTGCGCGCTGCACTGCAGGCCAAGGGCTACCACTTCGAGAGCCAGACCGACACCGAGGTGATCGCCCACCTGGTCGATTCGCTTTACGAAGGCGATGTGTTCGCCGCGCTGCAGGCCGCCGTGGCCCAGCTGCACGGCGCCTTTGCGCTGGCCGTGTTCCACAAGGACGAACCCCTGCGCGTGGTCGGCGCGCGCGCCGGCTCGCCGCTGGTGCTGGGCGTGGGCAGTGTGGATGGCGTGGCCGGTGCCGAGCACTTCCTGGCCAGCGACGCCATGGCCCTGGCCGGCGTGACCGACCAGATCGTCTACCTGGAAGAGGGCGACCTGGTGGACCTGCAGCTGGGCCGCTACTGGGTCACCGACGCCAGCGGCCGTTCGCTCGACCCGACCCTGCGCCCGGTGAAGACCGTGCACGCCCACAGCGGCGCGGCCGAGCTGGGCCCGTACCGCCACTACATGCAGAAGGAAATCTTCGAGCAGCCGCGCGCCATTGGCGACACGCTCGAAGGTGTGGAGGGCATCACGCCCGAGCTGTTCGGCGACGGTGCCTATGGCATCTTCCGCGAGATCGACAACGTGCTCATCCTGGCCTGCGGCACCAGCTACTACAGCGGCTGCACCGCCAAGTACTGGCTGGAAAGCATCGCCCGCATCCCCACGCAGGTGGAAGTGGCCAGCGAATACCGCTACCGCACCAGCGTGCCCAACCCGCGCACGCTGGTGGTGGTCATCAGCCAGAGCGGTGAGACCGCCGATACCCTGGCCGCACTGCGCCACGCCCAAAGCCTGGGCATGAAGCACACGCTGACCATCTGCAACGTGTCCACCAGCGCCATGGTGCGCGAATGCGAACTGGCCTACATCACCCGCGCGGGCGTGGAGATTGGCGTGGCCTCCACCAAGGCCTTCACCACGCAGCTCGCTGGCCTGTTTCTGCTCACGCTGGCGCTGGCGCAGGTGCGCGGCCACCTGAGCGACGAGCAGGAAGCGCATTGCATCAAGCAGATGCGCCACCTGCCCGTGGCGCTGCAGGCGGTGCTGGCGCTGGAGCCGCAGGTGATCAGCTGGGCCGAAGACTTTGCGCGCATGGACAACGCGCTCTTCCTCGGCCGCGGCCTGCACTACCCGATTGCGCTGGAAGGTGCGCTGAAGCTGAAGGAAATCAGCTACATCCACGCCGAAGCCTACCCGGCCGGCGAACTCAAGCACGGCCCGCTGGCCCTGGTGACCAGCGCCATGCCGGTCGTCACCGTGGCGCCCAACGACACGCTGCTGGAAAAGCTGAAAAGCAACATGCAGGAAGTGCGCGCGCGCGGCGGCGTGCTCTATGTGCTGGCCGACGCCGACACCCGCATCCAGAGCGCCGACGGCATCCACGTCATCCGCATGCCCGAGCATTACGGCGCGCTGTCCCCCATCCTGCATGTGGTGCCGCTGCAGCTGCTGGCGTACCACACGGCACTGGCCAAGGGCACCGACGTGGACAAGCCGCGCAACCTCGCCAAGAGCGTGACGGTGGAGTGAGCGGGGGGCCCCGCTTCTGGGCCTGATCCGCAGGAATTGCGGCTCCGCTCCCACGGATGGAAGGTGTCGCCGGCGGCGCCCGATCCGTCGGAAGCCGGACCGCGTGCGCCCGCGGCGCACCGCGGGCACACCAACGCGCCGCGTTAAGCGCCGCCGATGCCGACCGTGACCAGCCCGGTGCCGTCGCACTCCGGGCAGGTCGCGCCGTCTTTGCGTCCGCTGCCACCACAGCCACGGCACACCGTTTCGCCGGTGCCCGGCGTGCCGGGGGGCGCTTCATCGCCCGGTGAGGTGGGCGCCGCCGGCTGGGTCGGTTCACGGTCGGCCGCGCCGGCCGGTTGATCGCTGGAAGGTCGTGTCATGGCGGTGTCTCCTGGCCGACGCTGGGGCAAACGGCGTTCCAGAGGCCGTCGGCCGCCGCCCCAGACGCTCACGCGCGCTTCAACACGCCACTGGCTGTTCATCACCTCTCCGGCTTACTTGGCGCCCCACCCGCACAGCCCATCAAGGGGGCTTCGGTCGGCTAATCGATCAGGCCGTTTCGCATGGCGTACTGGACCACTTCGGCATTGCTGGTGAGGCCCATTTTCGTCAGCAGGCGGCTGCGGTAGGTGCTGACCGTTTTGACGCTCAGGGACATCTGCACACCAATCTCCGTCAGGGAATGACCGCTCACGATCTTCATCATGATGTGTCGCTCCCTTTGCGACAGTGACTCGTGTGCCGGGGGGCCTTCATCCGGGCCCGTGCCTGTGAGGCCGTTCCCGCTCATGTGGTGTCCCCCGGCGGCCACGCGCCGAATGGCGCTGGTCAGTTCCGCCGGGTGGGTGTCCTTGGAGAGGTAGGCATTGGCATTGGCTCGCAGTGCCATCTGCATGTATTGCGGTTCGATGTACATGGACAGCATCAGGACGGGCAAGCGCGGGAACTCGGCGCGCACGGCCACCAGGGTGTCCAGGCCGCTGCGGCCCTTCATGTTGATGTCCAGGACGACCACATCAAAGCGCCGGTCCCGGATCATCTCGATGGCCTCCTGGCCACTGGTGGCCTCTGCCACGACGCGCATGTCGGCTTCGTCCGACAGCAGCCGGCGCAGTCCCGCGCGAAAGATGGCGTGGTCGTCGACGACCAACAGCTCGATCACGGCCGCGCCCCCGGAGGCCGAACCGGCACCCGCAGTGAGATCAGCGTGCCGCCCGTGCGTGCCGGGGCCACCTCCAGGCTGCCACCGACTTCGCGTGCGCGCTCTTTCATGCCGATCAAACCCAGGCCGGCGCGCTTCGCTGTGTCGGCGGCAATGCCCCGGCCGTCGTCTTCCATGTCCAACTCGAACCCGTCGGCGCGGCCCCGCACATGGACGCGCACCTGGCGTGCGTCGGCGTGTCTCACCACATTCGTCAAGGCTTCCTGCACGATGCGGTAGCACTGTGTCGAGCAATGGCTGGAAAGGGGCGGCTCGCTGCCATCCAAGTGGAACGACACCGCCATGCCCGAACGCTCGCCGAATGCCACCAGCATTTCATGGAGGGCCGCAAAAAGCCCCAAGGAATCCAGTGAGCGCGGGCGCGCCTCATCGGCGATACGCCGCACCGCGTCAATGGTTTCCTGGGTCAGGCTCAACAGGTCGTCGGTGATGGTCAGGATTTCATGGAGGTCGCTGTTGACCGCCCGGCGCTGGATGCGGGTCACGTCCATCTTGATCGAGGTCAGCATGCCGCCCAGCACGTCGTGCACGTCCCGTGCGAAATCCGCCCGTTGCTCTTCCCGCACCGTGTTGATGTGCTGGGCGAGTTGGTGCAGTTGCTCCCGTGATCGCAAGAGTTCCTGTTGTCGCGCCACCCGTTCCGTGATGTCGATCGCCATCCCCGACAACGCCGGCTGACCGCGAAACAGCACCCGTGCACCATCGATTTCCAGGTAAACGGTGTGCCCGTCCTTGTGTCGGCACTTGGTGGTGTAGCGGATGGAAGGCGTCTCGCCAGAGATTCGCTGGCGGTACTTTTCCATCACGTCGTCGCCCGAGTCCAGCGTGACAAGGTCGCGCATGTGCATGCCGTCCATCTCCGCGATGGCGTAGCCGAACATGGCGGCAAACGTGCCGTTGACATAGCGAAAGCGCTCGTCGTGGACGACGTAGACACCCGCCAGTGCCGCTTCCACAATGCCCTGGAACGGAATCTCATCCAGGTCCACAGGGGATTCGGCGGCCGGTGTTGGACGGTTCATGGGCTTGCTCTTGCTTGGTGGCGGTCATTCTAGGCTGCTGGCATCGGGGCTGCGCGGCTGCCGCTGACCCCATCCGATCGGGGTTAACCCGTAGTGTTCTTCAGAACTTTCTGACAGCGCGAAAACGGGCGGGTCCGTAGCATTCGATGCTGCATGGGGGGCCTGAGTGGCTGCAGAGAAAAGACCGGAACCGCCCGCCCACAGTGGGGTGCATCCGGCATCTGGCGCCTGCGGTCGGCCTGCGAACGCGCCTGGCGCAACAACGTGGCGATGGACCGAATCGGCTGTGACCGGGCAACCGTCCGCTGCACCTGAGCAGCGGGTGGGCCTGGGTCCCGCATACCCGCTACCTGATCCATTCTTTCAATTTTCTAGGAAACACGGATGTCCATCCTGCAACGCACGCCCGCCGTATTCGACCCCATCGAGCGCGCCAGTCGCGACGAGATCCAGGCCCTTCAGCTGGAACGTCTCAAGTGGAGCCTCCAGCACGCTTATGACAACGTGCCGCACTACCGCGCCAAGTTCGACGCGGCGGGTGTTCGCCCTGAAGACCTGAAGGACCTGAAGGACCTCGCCAGATTCCCGTTCACGACGAAGAACGATCTGCGGGAGAACTACCCGTTCAAGCTTTTTGCGGTCCCGCGTGAGCAGGTGGTGCGTGTCCACGCCTCCAGCGGCACCACCGGCAAGCCCACCGTGGTGGGCTACTCGGAACGTGACATCGACACCTGGGCCAACCTGGTCGCTCGTTCCATCCACGCCGCTGGAGGTCGACGGGGCGACATCTGCCACATCGCCTATGGCTACGGGCTTTTCACCGGTGGCATGGGCGCCCACTACGGCGCCGAACGGCTCGGCTGCACCGTGGTGCCCATGTCGGGCGGTCAGACCGAGAAGCAGGTGCAGCTGATCCAGGACTTCAAGCCCAACATCATCATGGTCACGCCCTCGTACATGCTGAACATCATCGAAGAGTTCCGCCGCCAGGGCCTCGATGCGGCGCAGAGTTCGCTCAACATTGGCATCTTCGGCGCCGAGCCCTGGACCGATTCGATGCGCGCCGAGATCGAGACGCGCGCCGGGCTGGATGCGGTGGACATCTACGGGCTGTCCGAGGTGATGGGGCCGGGCGTGGCCAGCGAGTGCGTGGAAAGCAAGGACGGCCCCGTGATCTGGGAAGACCACTTCTACCCCGAGATCATCGACCCCGAAACGGGCGAGGTGCTCCCCGATGGTGAAGAGGGCGAACTGGTCTTCACATCGCTGTCCAAGGAAGCGCTGCCCATCATCCGCTACCGCACGCGCGACCTGACCAGCCTGCTGCCGCCCACCTCGCGTTCGATGCGCCGCATGGGCAAGATCACCGGCCGCTCGGACGACATGCTGATCATCCGCGGTGTGAACGTGTTCCCGACGCAGATCGAGGAACTGGTGCTCAAGCAGCCCGACCTGGCCCCGGTGTACCAGCTCGTCGTCACCCGCGAGGGGCACCTGGACAAGCTCGACGTCATCGTCGAAGCGCGCCCCGAGGTCTCCGACCGCCTGACCGAGCGCGATCTGGAGGCGCGTGCCCGTGAACTGCAGCACGGCATCAAGACCTACGTCGGCGTCAGCACCAAGGTGCGCGTGCTCGCCGCCGGCAGCATCGAACGTTCGCAGACCGGCAAGGCCAAGCGGGTCGTCGACAAACGACCCAAGGCCCCGCCGCAGCCCGTCCCGGTCGCCATCTGAAACAAAAGGACATCCCGATGAACCACGCATTGATCTGCGACGCCGTGCGCACCCCTTTCGGCCGCTATGGCGGCGCCCTGGCCGGTGTGCGCGCCGATGACCTCGGGGCCCTGCCCATCAAGGCCTTGCAGGAGCGCAACCCCGGCGTTGACTGGGCCGCTGTCGAGGACGTGTACTACGGCTGCGCCAACCAGGCCGGTGAAGACAACCGCAACGTCGGTCGCATGGCGGCCTTGCTGGCGGGTCTGCCCATCGACGTACCCGCCAACACGATCAACCGCCTGTGCGGCTCCAGCCTCGACGCCGTGGGCCTGGCCGCGCGCACCATCCGTTCCGGTGATGCGCAGCTCCTGATCGCCGGTGGTGTGGAAAGCATGACCCGTGCGCCCTTTGTCATGGGCAAGGCCGAGAGCGCCTTCGCGCGCGCGGCCAAGATTGAAGACACGACCATCGGCTGGCGCTTCGTCAACCCGCTGATGAAGGCGCGCCACGGTATCGACTCGATGCCCGAAACCGCCGAGAACGTGGCGAGCGATTTCGGCATTTCGCGGGCCGACCAGGACGCGCTGGCCGTTCGCAGCCAGCAGCGCTGGGCCCGCGCCCAGGCGGCGGGCTGTTTCGAGAACGAGATCGTCCCGGTCACACTGCCCCAGAAGAAGGGCGATCCCAAGATTTTCTCGGTCGACGAGCACCCGCGCCCCGAGACCACGCTCGAGATGCTGGCCAGGCTCAAGGGTGTGGTGCGCCCGGATGGCACGGTCACCGCCGGCAATGCCTCTGGCGTCAACGACGGCGCGTGCGCGATCCTGCTGGCCTCGGAGTCCGCGGCGGCCCGGTATGGCCTGAAGCCGCGGGCGCGCGTGCTGGGCATGGCCGCAGCCGGCCTGGCACCGCGCATCATGGGCTTCGGCCCTTCGCCCGCCACCCGCAAAGTCCTGGCATTGACCGGCCTGACGCTGGCGCAGATGGACGTGATCGAACTGAACGAAGCCTTCGCTGCGCAGGCGCTGGCCGTGACCTCGGCCTGCCCGACGATGCGGCACACGTCAACCCGAACGGCGGTGCCATTGCGATCGGGCACCCCCTGGGCGCTTCTGGTGCACGCCTGGTGATGACGGCGCTGAACCAGCTCGAACGCATCCAGGGGCGCTACGCGCTGTGCACCATGTGCATCGGCGTTGGCCAGGGCATTGCCCTGGTGATCGAGCGCGTCTGACCCCACCCGGATCCGTTTTCAAGCCACATAATCCCGACGGTATCCGGCCCGGACCTGCGCCCCGGCGAGCCGACAAGGCCGCTGGTGCGCGGACCCCATCAACCGACGGTGTGCGGGGGAGACGATCCCACCCGGCCGCACCGCCCACTTGTCACCCGAAAGTCACCACTGTGAACGCCACACTTCAAAGCTACATTGCCGGCCGATGGATCGGCTCCCAGCCCACCCAGACCCTGCGCAGTGCGGTCAACGGCCAACCCGTTGCGTCCCTCCATGCCGACGCCATCGATTTCGGCGAGGCTGTCGAGCATGCGCGACGCAAGGGCGTGCCTGCGCTCATGGCCCTGGATTTCCAGGAGCGCGCGCAGCGCCTCAAGGCGCTCGCCAAGTACCTGATGGAGCACAAGGAACAGCTGTACGCGGTCTCCGCCCATACCGGCGCCACCCGTGCGGACAGCTGGATCGACATCGAAGGCGGTGCCGGAACCCTTTTTGCCTACGCCGGCATCGGCAGCAATGAGCTGCCCAGCGGCAACGTGGTCCACGAAGGGCCTGCGATTGCGCTCGGCAAGAAAGGTGGCTTTGCGGGCACGCACATCCTGGTGCCACGCGGTGGCGTGGCGGTGCACATCAATGCCTTCAACTTCCCCGTCTGGGGCCTGCTGGAGAAGTTCGCACCGAGCTTCCTCGCCGGCATGCCCTGCATCGGCAAACCGGCCTCGGCCACCAGCTACCTGACCGAAGCGGCCATGCGCCTGATCGTCGAATCCGGCATCCTGCCCGAGGGCAGCCTGCAGCTGGTGATCGGTGGCACGGGGGATCTGCTGGACCGGCTGGAGGGTGCCGATGTGGTCACCTTCACCGGCTCCGCCGACACCGCCGCGAAGCTGCGCGTGCACCCGAACCTGGTCCGCCAGAGCGTGCCGTTCAACGCAGAGGCCGATTCGCTGAACTGCGCCATCCTGGCACCCGACGTGACACCCGACGATGAAGAGTTCGACCTGTTCGTCAAAGAAGTGGCGCGCGAAATGACCGTCAAGGCCGGGCAGAAATGCACCGCCATCCGCCGCGCCATCGTGCCGCGCCAGCACCTCGAGGCGGTCGCTGAAAAACTGCAGGCCCGCCTGGCCAAGACCGTGGTCGGTGACCCATCGGTGGACGGTGTGCGCATGGGGCCGCTGGCGTCGCACGCGCAGCAGCAGGATGTGGCAGAGCGCGTGGCCCTGCTGTTGAAGGCGGGGGTCGAGCGTGTCTTTGATGGCCGTGACACCTTCCAGCCGCAGGGCGCGGGCGTGGCCGAAGGGGCGTTCTTTGCTCCCACCCTGTTGAGCTGCCGCAAGCCGTTCGACGTGGAAGCCGTGCACGATGTCGAAGCCTTTGGCCCGGTGAGCACCCTGCTGGCCTATGACGGCCTGGACGAAGCCCTCGCGCTGGCCGCGCGTGGCAAAGGCAGCCTGGTGGCCACGCTGGTCACGCGCGACCCGAAGGTTGCTGCCCGCGTGGTTCCGGTCGCGGCCGCCTGGCATGGCCGCCTCCACATCCTCGACCGCGAATCCGCGGTGGAATCGACCGGTCACGGCTCGCCGCTGCCCGTGCTCAAGCACGGCGGCCCGGGCCGGGCCGGCGGGGGCGAGGAGCTGGGCGGCCTGCGCGCCGTCAAACATTACCTTCAGCGTGCGGCCGTGCAAGGCTCACCCACCATGCTTGCGGCGGTGACCGGCGAGCACGTCCGCGGCGCCAAAGTGAATGAAACGCCCGTACACCCGTTCCGGAGCTATTTCGAAGACCTGCAGATCGGTGACTCGCTGCTGACGCACCGCCGCACCGTGGGCGAGGCCGACATCGTCGCCTTCGGTGGCCTGTCGGGCGACTACTTCTACATGCACTTCGACGAGATCGCCGCCAAGGAGTCACCCTTCGGCAAGCGCATTGCGCACGGTTACTTCGTGCTCTCGGCCGCCGCCGGTCTGTTCGTCTCGCCGGCACCCGGACCGGTGCTGGCGAACTATGGCCTCGACACCCTGCGCTTCGTGAAACCGGTCGGTATCGGCGACACCATCCAGGCCCGGCTGACCGCCAAGCGCAAGATCGATCGCAACCGCAAGGACGACAAAGGCGTGGGCCAGGGCGTGGTGGCATGGGATGTCGAGGTGACCAATCAGCACGGTGAGCTGGTGGCCAGCTACGACATCCTGACCCTGGTCTCCAAGAAGGCCTGAACACCGCCACGGTACACGTCCGTCCTGTCGGGCAGCGGGTGGGGTAGCGTGAACACTCACGTTTGTATTGCGGTCAGCAGCGGCGCTCTATGCGAGCGCTGGCTGATCAGAGCCCGCGCGGTGCCGACTGGCGTATCAGCGTGGACTTGCTGAACAGGCTCTCGATCAGGTCCACCGCCACCTCGGCGGTGCGGTGCGCACGTCCAGTCAGAGCACGCACCGCGTCTTGATCGACTGGCGGCAGCGCCGCGCCAACTGGGCAGAAACCGTGGTCAATATCCCGCTGAGGCTGTCGGATATTTTGACAGGGAGCCTGGCCCTGCACCGGCACGTCGTTGTTTTCTATCGGGTTTTATACGTGGCTCACTTTATGCGTGGAGCGTCCAAGAGATCGGGGATTGATCTTTTGACTGCCCATCCATGAAAGGCTGCATCATGAAAGCAATGTTCAAAACCGTCGCGTTGGGCTTGCTCTTCATCCCGTTGTCTGGATGGAGTGCTGCCGTCAATACCACGGGTTTCTGCGAAGTCAACACCGGTTCGGACGTTGTGGGGTGCGTGTCTATTTCACCGAGCCACTCTATTCCTTCTGTTGTCTTCACTGACTCAGTGAGCGCGGGTATTGGGAAGGCCCAATACCATGTCCGAGCGGACTATGGAAACGTCGGCCTTTCCCTCAATTCCCAAACACTTGCCAGCAGCGGTCAATTCAGTACTTCAGCACAAGCGAAAGCATCGGCGGAGTTCTGGGATGAAGTGCTGGTCACGAGCGGTTCGTACGCTCTGGGTACCCCTGTGACGGTGAAGGCAACGCTTGCCGTCAATGGGGATGTATATGCTCAGTCAACCAGTATCTTGGGAGAGGTGACCTCATTTGCGCATGCTTGGCTACAGGCGAACTACGAGATCAACGCATCGGATGGTGCGGGCGCTCTGCTGCAGTTCTCGGTTTGCAATGAGACGCCTTACTTTGCGGGGGCTTGCGCCTTAGAGCAAAGTTTAGAAAATGCCAAGTTTGAATTTTCATTCAATACGTTTGTTGGCTCACTTCTGCTGGTGCACGGGAGCATGGTCGCGGGCACCTACGCCGGAGTCGGTGCCAATGAAGTGGCCGGCTCGTTTCCCGGCAATTTCGCGGAAGTCGGTGCTCTCAACAGCAGCCACACCTACCTCTCAGCAGTCGGGGTGTCGTTCGTTGGGGCAAGCGGGCACGTGTACGACCTGGATGTTGGGAATGGAGCGGAGGTATCGGAGCCGTCATCCCTCGCCTTGATGCTGGCTGGATTCGGGGCGTGTTTTGCCGGGTTGGGACGAGGCAGAACAGGCAGACGTCTCGGCAGGGTGTTGTGCCAACGATGATTTGCCTCTGGCGCCTTTCAGCCCACGCACCCGGCGGGCGCCCGCCGGGCGCCGTCGGGCGTTGCGATGTTCTTTGAAAGCCCCCAGGCGCTGCTGCGCACGCTCGTCGTGGGAAGCCTGGCCTATGTGGCGCTGGTGTTCCTGCTGCGCGTGTCGGGCAAGCGCACCTTGTCCAAGTGGAACGCGTTCGACTTCGTGGTGACCGTGGCCTTTGGCTCCGCGCTGGCCAACGCCCTGCTGTCGGCACAGACCACGCTGGTGCAGGTGGTGCTGGCGTTTGGGCTGCTGGTGGGGCTGCAGTGGGTCATCACCTTTCTGTCGGTGCGCTTCGGCACGGTGGAGCGCTGGGTGAAGGCGCGGCCGCGGTTGTTGCTGTTCCGCGGGCAGCTGCAGCACGAGGCCTTGCGGCAGGAGCGCGTGACGCAGAGCGAGATTCACGCGGCCTTGCGGGGCCAGGGCGTGGCGGCGCTGGACGGTGTGGAGGCGGTGGTGCTGGAAACCGATGGCAGTTTCAGCGTGATTCAGCAAGGGAGCAGCGCGGCCACGGCCATGGCCGATGTGGCCGGTTATCCACCGCCGGCGTCGGCCCCTCAGGCGCAACGGGGTGGCTGACCCGCTGTCCGCCGCGCGTGGCGCTAGAAGCTCAGTGCCCGCGCGGGGCCGACTTGCGCATCAGCGTGGACTTGCCGAACAGGCTCTCGATCAGGTCCACCGCCACCTCGGCCGTGCGGTTGCGCACGTCCAGCGCGGGGTTGAGTTCCATCACGTCGAGCGAGGCCAGGCGGCCGGTGTCGGCGATCATTTCCATGCACAGCTGTGCCTCGCGGTAGGTGGGACCGCCGGGCACGGTGGTGCCCACGCCGGGGGCGATGTCGGGGTCGAGGAAGTCGACGTCGAAGCTCACATGCAGGTGGGTGTTGTCGTCCATGCCCATGAGCGCTTGCTCCATGGTGTGGCGCATGCCCATTTCGTCGATGTAGCGCATGTCGAACACCTCCAGCCCGGCGGCGTGCACCAGGCGCTTTTCGCCGGCATCCACGCTGCGGATGCCGATCTGGCGCACCATGGCGGGCTCGATGGCGGGGGTGCAGCCGCCGATGCCGGTGAGCACCGAGGGGCCGTGGCCGCAGAGCAGGGCCACCGGCATGCCGTGGATGTTGCCGCTGGGCGTGAGCGCGGCGGTGTTGAAGTCGGCATGCGCGTCGAGCCAGAGCACGCGCAGCGTCTTGCCCGACTGGCGGCAGCGCCGCGCCACCGCGCTGATGGAACCCAGGCCCAGGCAGTGGTCGCCGCCGAGCACGATGGGCATGCGGCCCTGGGCGAGTTCGGCGTACACGGCCTCGTGCAGGGTCTGGTTCCAGCGGACCACCTCGGCCAGGTGGCGGTAGCCATCGGTGGGGGGCAGCCAGGGGTTGACCGGGCCGCTGAGGTTGCCGCGGTCCAGCACCTGCAGGCCATGGGTTTCCAGCACCCGTGCCAGGCCGGCCACGCGCAGGGCTTCGGGCCCCATGGATGCGCCGCGCGCGCCTGCGCCGATGTCGGTGGGAACGCCGATGAGGCTGATGTGGGGTTGCATGCGCCCTATTGTGGCCCGAGGACGGGACACCGGCCGGCCGGACCGTCCCGCCTCGGCCCGGCTCGGTCGTAACCGCGCGTGACGTTTGTTGCAGGGGCATTGGGGCACGTTTCTGACGGGCCTGTAGCGGCGCGACTTCGCCATGGATGAGCATGTTGCAGCCGCGCCGGGGCGTTTACATCTGGTCGCCATCTGTGCGGCACACCACATACAGAGCCACCCATACTCCGCCCCTTCTGTCACGGACCCATCGGCAGCGGTGTGGTCTTCACCCGGACCTCATCGACCATGCACCTTTCCCTTGCTCCGACGGCTGCGGCCACCCGTGCCCACGCTCTTCCCCTTCGCCCCCTTCCCCTGCGCACGACCGCCTTGTCGATGCTGTGCGTGGCGGCGCTCTCCGCCTGCGGCGGCGGCTCCGACGAGCACGAACAGGCCCTGTCGGCCGACGCCGAGGCGCGCGAGCAAGCCACCCAGGTGCTGGGCTGGACGGCGGGCAGCACCGCCTGCGATCACGCGACGGGCCGTGTGCTCGACGTCGGGCCGGGCAAGGCCTATGCGAAGCCCAGCGCCGCGGCGGCCGCGGCGCAGCCGGGCGACGTGATCCGCATCGCCAAGGGCGACTACCACGGCGACGTGGCCACCTGGAACGACGACGATCTCACCATCTGCGGGGTGGGCGGGCGCGCGCGCCTGTTTGCGCAGGGCAAGAGTGCGCAGGGCAAGGCGATCTGGGTGGTGAGCGGGCGCAACATCACCATCGACAGCGTGGAATTCCACCAGACCAAGGTGAAAGACCGCAACGGCGCGGGCATCCGGGCCGAGCACACCGGCAAGATGCTCATCCGCAACAGCGGCTTCTTCGATAACCAGGCCGGCATCCTGGGCGCCAAGGGCACCGCCGAGGTGGAGATCGAAGGCTCGGAATTCGCCCGCAACGGCTATGGCGACGGGTATTCACACAACCTGTACATCGGCAACGCGGCCAGGCTCACGGTGCGATCGAGCTACTTTCACCAGGCCAAGGTGGGGCACAACCTGAAGAGCCGCGCGGCGATCAACACCATTGAGAACAGCTACTTCATGGACGGCTCTGGCGGCACGTCCAGCTACCTGGCGGACTTCCCCGATGGCGGCCATGTGTTCCTGCGCGGCAACCTGTTCCACAAGGGGCCCAAGGCACAAAACCCGACCGCCATCTCCTACGGTGCCGAGCGCCACACCTGGAGCAAGAACCAGTTGGTGCTGCGCCACAACACGGTGGTGATGACGCGCCCGGGCGGCTACTTTCTGCGGGCGCCGTCTTACACGTCATCGGTCGCCCTGACCGGCAACGTGTTGGCGGGCACCAACAACCCGGGCCTGATCACCGGCGGGTTTCCCCTGTCCCAGGTGGTGCAGAAGGGCAATGTCATCACCCAGGCCAGCCACTTCCCCGGGGCCTCGAACACGACAGCGCCGAATTTCTGGCCGGCGAACAGCCTGCTGCCGGCACTGGCGCTCAACCAGGTGCTGGACCCTGCGTATCTGAAGGACGCGCCCAAGCCGTACGAAGGGCGCACCCTGGTGGGCGCCGCACGCCTCAGCGGCGCGCTGCAGTCGCACCCGGGCGCGCCTGCGCCGTCGGAGCCCGTGGTGTCGCCCACCCCTGTTGCACCGCCGCCGGTGGTGGTCTCGCCTGATCCGGTCCGGTCGCCGGAGCCGGTGGTGTCGCCCGCCCCTGTCGCGCCACCGCCGCCGGTGGTCTCGCCGGAGCCCGTCCGTTCGCCGCTGCCGGTGGTGTCGCCTGAGCCGGTTCGCTCGCCACAACCGGTGGTGTCGCCAGCCCCTGTCCGCTCGCCACAGCCGGTCGTGGCGCCCGAGGTGGTCGAGCCGCCGGTGCGCTCCAGGCCCATCCGCTGATCGAGGGGGCATCGGCCCGACCCGGGTGGAGGCGCTGGCGCTGAAGGACAATCGCAGCCTCCACCCCATCCCGCTGCCGGTCTGCTCGACCGCTGCCCCGCTCATGCCCACTGTTCTGCCCAATTTCCGTTCTTCCTGTGGTTACCAAGGCCTGCGGCGCGATGGCCGGGGCTGGCTGGTGCCGGGCGATGCCTACTGGCGCTGGTGGCTGGAACGCCCCGAGCTGGCGCTCGTGGACGAGTCGTGCGAGGCCGAGCGTGCGCTGCACGCCGCGCTGCTGAAGGCGCCCACGCGCGCCGTGGACGCGCAGACGCTGGACGCTTTTGCAGACGAGGACGCCCGGGCCAACTTCCGCCTGTTCCTGGGTTTTCGGGATGCCGTGGTGGCCGCCGGGTCGCTGGAGGCCGCCTACGCCGGCTTTTTCAAGGCCGGCGCGATCCAGGTGCCGCCCCTGTTCCTGGACCTGATGGTGCAGGCCATCGTGTGCGGTGCGCTCGACGGCGTGGACGATGCCTGGCAGTGGCGCGCCGCCGAGTTGCTGTTTCGCCGCCAGCGCGTGAGCGTGCAGGACGGTCGCGTGCTCAGCGGCGACAGCGCGGTGCTCGACATGATGAACGAGACCGGCGGCCTGGGCGCCATGGGCCGCCTGCTCATGCAGGGCGGCGCGGCGCTGCCCACGGTGCAGATGGAGGTGCTGGGCGAAGACAATGCCGCGCGCTACCTGCAGGGGCTGTCCACGGCCGCGCCCTTTCACTTCCTGCTCGATCTCACGCACGAGGTGCGCAACGAACTGCCCCACGGCCTCACGCTCACCATGACGCGCAGCCATTCCGGCCTGAAGGCGCTGGCGCAGGTGCTGGAGCGCTGGGTGCAGCATTTCCTGGGGGTGGCCGTGCAGATCCAGCCCGAATCCCGCGTGGACGACGCCGCCTGGCGCTGGCATGTGGGGCTGGACGTGGAGTCCACCCGGCTGCTCAACGACCTGTACCGCGGCGAGGCGGTGGAAACCGAGCGCCAGCAGCGCCTGGTCAGCCTGTTCCGCCTGCGTTTTGCCGACGCGCAGGTGGTGCAGGCCGACGTGCGCGGCAAGCCGGTCTACCTCGGCCTGGCCATGGCGGCCGATGGCCAGCTCAAGCTCAAGCCGCAGAATTTGCTGCTGAACCTGCCGTTGGTCGCTTCCACCTGAAGGCGGGGAGCGCCGTGCCGCCCGCTCAGGCGGCCGGCAATTCGACGTGAAACGACGCGCCCTGGCCGGGCACGCTCTCGGCCCGGATGCGCCCGCCCATGCGTTCGACGGCTTTGTGCACCATCGCCAGCCCGATGCCGGTGCCGGGGATCTGGTCCTGGCGGTGCAGCCGCTGGAACATGCCAAAGATCTTGTCGTGGTGCCGCATGTCAAAGCCCATGCCCTGGTCGGACACGCTCAGGTGCACCCGGTCGGCCTCCTGGCGGGCGGTGATGTCGATCTGCGGCGCCCGGTCGGCGGGGGTGAACTTCAGCGCGTTGTCCAGCAGGTTGCGCAGCACGATGGTGAGGCCTTGCGGGTGGGCGCGCACGGCCAGGCCGGGGGGCACGAGCACCCGGACTTCGCCGTGCCGGGCGCTCAGCTCGTCCTGGAAGGGCACCAGCACCGCCAGCACATGGGACGTCAGATCGATCGACTCGCTCGGCTCCGACAGGTTCTGCAGGCGCGAGTAGGCCAGCAGGTCGCTCACCAGCTGAGACATGTGCAGCGTGGCCTTCTGGATGCGCCGCAGGTGTTCGCGCCCCGATTCATCGAGTTGCTGCGCGTGATCCTCCAGCAGCAGGGAGCTGAAGCCCTCAATCCCGCGCAGCGGCGTGCGCAGGTCGTGCGACGCGGAATAGGTGAACGACTCCAGTTCGCGGTTGACGGTTTTCAGCTGCTGCACGCTGTCTTCCAGCTGGGCGGTGCGCTCGGCCACCTTGTGCTCCAGACCCTCGGTCAATTCGCGGATGCGGTCCTCGGCCACGACCCGCAGGCGGATGTTGACCAGCATTTGCGCGAACAGCTGCAGCAGGGTGGCTTCCTCCCCGTCGTAACGGTGGGTGTGGTGCACCGAGTCCAGGCCCACGAAACCCAGGCACCGGTCCCCATCCATCAGCGGCAACGCCACCAGGCTCTGGATGGCCTGCGCGAGCAGCAGCTCCCGCAGAGGGCCTTCTGGCAGGGCCCGTGTATCGGGAATGCACACCATCTGGCCGAGCCGGTGCGGGGTGACCCAGTCGGGCATCTGCGCCAGCGGGAAGTTCTGCAGGCGCTCCATTTCCGGGGTGACGCCCTGGGCGCACCATTCGTGGGTGTTGGAGGCGGTGCCGGCCGCGAAGTCGTAGTTGAACAGGTAGGCACGGTCGGCATCGAGAAAGCGGCCCATGTCCCCCAGCGCTTCATTGATCGCCGAATCGGCCTGCTGCACGGGCAGGTTGATGAAGTGGCTGGCCAGGCGAAACAGCAGCAAGACGAAGGCGTTGAGGCGCTCGCGATCGCGATGCGCCGCCTGTTGTTCGGTCACGTCGCGCACCAGGAACATGCAATGGCCGTTGTCGCCCAGCCAGGCCAGGCGCGCGTTGAAGTCGTGCAGGGCGTCGGGCAGGGGCAGGCTGTAGTCGATCTCCTGCAGGCCGTGCTCCCGCGCCCGGGCCATGGCCTCGCGCAGCAGGCCGACGGTGTGCGGTGGCATCACGTCGGCGAGCTGGCGGCCCAGGAACTGGTCGGGTGCCGACAGCAACTGGTCCTGGCGCCCCGCCTGGAAATGGACAAAACGCTCGTGCTCGTCCACCACGAACAGCATGTCCTGCAGCACGTCGAACACCTGTTCGAGTATGGCGCCACGCTCGCGGGCCATCGCCTCGGCTTGCCGCAGTTCGGTGAGGTCCAGGCAGGAGCCGATGAAGCCCAGGAACTGCCCGTCGGCGTCGTAGCGGGGTCGGGCCTGCTCCAGCAGCCAGCGGTACTCGCCGCTGTGGTGTCGCAGCCGGTATTCAATGCTGTAGGGCTCGCGGGCCTCGAAGGCTTGGTTGTAGGTGCTCAGGCACTGTGCATGGTCGTCCGGGTGCATGCCCTGCAGCCAGCCGCTGCCCACCTCCTGCTCCAGGCGGCGACCGGTGAAGGCCAGCCAGGTATCGTTGATCCAGTCGGCGCGCTGGTCGATGCCGCTGGTCCAGATCAGGGCGGGCGAGGCGTTGGCGATCGTGTCCAGCAGCGCCAGGGTCTGGCGCTGGGCTTCTTCGAGCGCTTTGCGCTCGGAAATGTCGAAGGTGGTGCCGGCCAGGTAGACGACGCGCCCGTTCTCGTCGCGCAGGCCGTCGCCGCGCGTGTCGAACCAGTGGTAGACGCCCTGTGCATCGCGCGCGCGAAACTCCAGCCGGTAGGCCGCCTCACCCTTCAGAAAGCGGCCCAGCACCTGCTGCAACCGGGGCAGGTCGTCGGGGTGGATGAGGCTCAGGAAGAAAGCCCCCATTTCGTCGGCAGACGGAGCCGAATGGCCGAGCGCCAGGAAAAACTCGTCGCTGGGCTGGATGAAACCGCGGCCGAAATCCCACTCCCACACCTGGCCTTGCGCGGCCGCGAGGCGAAAGCGCAGTTCGCTGCGGGCCACGGCCCGCTGTTCCTGTTCGAGTTGCGTGACGTCGCGGAACAGCAGCAGCAGGCGGGGCTGGTCGTCCACCACGACCCGCTCGGCGCTGTAGCGCACATGGATGTCCTGGCCATCCGGGCGGACGCTGCGGCCGGGCACATCGCGGACCGGCTCCCCGCGCTCCAGTGCCGCCAGCAACTGCTGGCGGTTGGCGCCGGAGCGCCAGAGCCCCAGTTCGGTGGACGTGGCAACCAGCAGTTCTTCGCGGGGCCGGCCAAACAGGGTGCAGAACGCGTCGTTCACCAGCAGCAGCTGTCCGGTGGTCCAGTCGCCCAGCGACATGGCCTCGGGTGCCGACTGGAACACCGCTTCGAACAGCCGCTGGGCCGACTGCCGGCGCGACTCGGCCACCACCCGCTCGGTGATGTCGCGGGTGATCACCAGGGCCGTGGGCGCCTCGCCAGGCGCCACCGGCTCGCAGCGGACCTGGGCTTCCCAGTGGCGCTCGCCCTGCGGGCCCGGGTAGCTGAAATACAGCGTTTCCGGCACACCGGTTTCAAACACCCGTTCCAGGCACGCCAGCCATTGCCGGGCCAGCTCGGGCGGCGTGCCGACTTCCTCAAAGACCCGTCCCGTCATGGCCTCGGGCTTGAGGCCATTGGCCGTTTCGATCGCCGGGTTGGCGTAGAGCACGCGGCCGCCGGGGCCGTAGCGCACGACGACGTCGGGCATGTGGTCCGTCAGCGTCTGGAAGTGGCGCTCGCTGCGGCGCAGCTGGTGGATCGCGCGTTCCAGGCGCCAGGCGCCGAACGTCATGACGCCGATCACCAGCAGTGCCAGGGCCACGGCCACCGGCAGCAAGGCGGTCCAGGCGGCCAGCACGCCCTCCACGGGCAGTGCGTACACCACCATCAGGCGCCCGGCCTCTGACGACAGGCGTTGGTAGCCCACGATGCGGGGAATGCCGTCGATCATGGCCGCGGCCTGGAAGACCCCGCTCGGTGCCTGGGCCACCGCCCGGGCCAGGTGGCCCTGGAGCTTGCGCCCCTGATCCGCCTCGATCAGCGGGTAGCGCACCAGCACGGTGGTGGCCCCGTCGTCCTCGATGCGAAACAGGCTCATGCTGCTGCCCGCGGGCAGGCCTTCGGAGGCAAAGCGGTTCAGCAGGGCGTTGCGTGGCAGCAGCAGTTCGTATGTCGCGCGGCCGTTTCCATTCTCCAGCGCATGGTGCCAGACCAAGGGAACATGCCATTGCCCGCCATCTTCCCGCGCCAGCCCGGGGAGCCATTGACGGGCGGGTGGGTTGGCGCGGGTCTGTTCCAGCGGCCGAAGGGAAAAGGGCAGGTTCAGCGATTCGACCAGGGGCCTGTGGTCGCCCAGGAACGGGTCGCCCGCCGGCAGCGGGGACGGCTGCGCCATGTCGATGCTGGCGCGCGCCATGCGCAACGACGCTTCCAGCTCAGCCGCCAGGCGCTTGACCTCCCGCTGCGCCTGGGCCCCCGCCCGCTCCAGGGCCGCCTCCCGCTGGGCCAGCAGCAGCACGGCCGTCAGCAGCACCAGCAGCCCCATGGCCGCCGCGGTCAGCAGGCGCAGCCACAGGTGCCCGCTGCCGGGTTCGCTGGTGGCCGCGGAGGGCAAGGGCGGTGCCAGCGCGGCCACCTGGGCCTGAGCAGGCGGTGCATGAGGGGAGGACATGGCGGAACGTGAAGAGAGGCCGCGCCCACGCGGTCCGAAACTTTCAGTCTACCAGTCCCCTTCGGGTGCTGAAGGCGGTCCCGGGGCCCAGCGCCCTGTTCCGCGCTGGGCAGGGAGCGCCCCGGTTCACATGTTGCGCCGGTACTGCCCACCCACGGCAAACAGCGCGCTGGTGATCTGGCCGAGCGAGCACACCCGCACCGCGTCCATCAGCACCTCGAACACGTTCTTGTTCTCGATCACGGCCTGCTGCAGGCGCTGCAGCATGGCCGGGGCTTCGGCCGCGTGGCGGGTGTGGAAGTCGGCCAGGCGCTGCAGCTGGCTCTGCTTCTCTTCTTCGGTCGAGCGGGCCAGCTCCAGCTTGTCCATGGGCGCGTCGCCATGCGGATTGCGGAAGGTGTTCACGCCCACGATCGGGTACTCGCCCGTGTGCTTGAGCATCTCGTAGTGCATGGACTCGTCCTGGATCTTGCCGCGCTGGTAGCCGGTTTCCATCGCGCCCAGCACGCCGCCACGCTCGGCGATCTTCTCGAACTCGGCCAGCACCATTTCTTCCACCAGCTCGGTGAGCTCGTCGATGATGAAGGCGCCCTGGTTCGGGTTCTCGTTCTTGGCCAGGCCCCACTCGCGGTTGATGATGAGCTGGATCGCCATCGCCCGGCGCACGCTGTCTTCGGTGGGCGTGGTGATGGCCTCGTCAAACGCGTTGGTGTGCAGGCTGTTGCAGTTGTCGTAGATGGCGATCAGCGCCTGCAGCGTGGTGCGGATGTCGTTGAACTGGATTTCCTGCGCGTGCAGCGAGCGGCCGCTGGTCTGGACGTGGTACTTCAGCTTCTGGCTGCGCTCGTTGGCGCCGTAGCGCTCTTTCATCGCCACGGCCCAGATGCGGCGCGCCACCCGGCCCAGCACCGTGTACTCCGGGTCCATGCCGTTGCTGAAGAAGAAGCTCAGGTTGGGCGCGAAGTCGTCGATGTGCATCCCCCGCGCCAGGTAGGCCTCCACGAAGGTGAAGCCGTTGGAGAGCGTGAAGGCCAGCTGGCTGATCGGGTTGGCGCCGGCTTCGGCGATGTGGTAACCGCTGATGGACACGCTGTAGAAGTTGCGCACGTCGTGGTGCACGAACCATTCGGCAATGTCACCCATCACCTTCAGCGAAAACTCGGTGCTGAAGATGCAGGTGTTCTGGCCCTGGTCTTCCTTCAGGATGTCGGCCTGCACCGTGCCGCGCACGTTGGCCAGCACCCATTCGCGGATCTTAGCCGCCTCGGTGTCGGTGGGCTCGCGCCCGTTCTCGGCCTTGAATTTCTCCAGGTTCTGGTCGATGGCGGTGTTCATGAACATCGCCAGGATGGACGGGGCCGGGCCGTTGATGGTCATCGAGACCGAGGTGGCCGGGTGGCACAGGTCGAAGCCGCCGTAGAGCACCTTCATGTCGTCCAGCGTGGCGATGCTCACGCCGGAGTTGCCCACCTTGCCGTAGATGTCCGGGCGCGGGTCGGGGTCGTTGCCGTAGAGCGTGACCGAGTCGAACGCGGTCGACAGGCGCTTGGCCGGTGTGCCTTCGCTGAGCAGCTTGAAGCGGCGGTTGGTGCGGAACGGGTCGCCTTCGCCGGCGAACATGCGGGTGGGATCTTCGCCCTCGCGCTTGAAGGCGAAGGTGCCGGCGGTGTAGGGGAAGCTGCCGGGCACGTTGTCCAGCATCAGCCACTTCAAAATCTCGCCGTGGTCTTCATAAGTGGGCAGCGCCACCTTGCGGATGGTGGTGCCGCTGAGGCTTTTGGTGGTGAGCGCGGTGCGGATTTCCTTGTCGCGGATCTTCACCACGTACTCGTCGCCGGCGTAGGCCTTCTGCATGTCGGGCCACTGCGCCAGCAGCTTGCGCGCCGCCGGGTCCTGGTGCAATTCGCGCTGCTGGGCCAGGTCGATCACCGCCTCGGCCGCCTTGGCGCGGTCGGGCTTGCCCACGCGCAGCATCTCGGCGCTGGCGTTGAGCTGCTGGATTTCACGGGCCAGCTTCGCCTGCTCGCGTGCTTTTTTCTTGTAGCCGCGCACGGTGTCGCTGATCTCGGCCAGGTAGCGGGTGCGCGCGCCGGGCACGATGGGGGTCTGGTTGGTGCTGTGGCGCACGGTGACCAGCGGCAGGCGGCCGTCGGCGAGCTTCAGGCCGAGTTCGCCCAAGCGCTTCTTCAGGGCCTGGTAGAGCGCGGTCACGCCGTCGTCGTTGAAGCGCGCGGCCTGGGTGCCGAACACCGGCATCTGCTCGGTGGGCGTGCCCCAGGCTTCGCGGTTGCGCTGCACCTGCTTGGCCACGTCGCGCAGCGCGTCCGAGGCGCCCTTGCGGTCGAACTTGTTGATGGCGACGAATTCGGCGAAGTCGAGCATGTCGATCTTCTCCAGCTGGCTGGCGGCGCCGAACTCGGGCGTCATCACGTACATGGGCACGTCCACATGCGGCACGATGGCGGCGTCGCCCTGGCCAATGCCCGAGGTTTCCACCACGATCAGATCAAAGCCCGACACCTTGCAGGCCGCGATCACGTCGGGCAGGGCTGCGCTGATCTCGCTGCCGAAGTCGCGCGTGGCGAGTGAGCGCATGAACACGCGCTGGCCCTGGCTCCAGGGTGAAATGGCGTTCATGCGGATGCGGTCGCCCAGCAGGGCGCCACCGCTCTTGCGGCGCGACGGGTCGATGCTGATGACGGCCACGCGCAGCGCGTCGTCCTGGTCAAGCCGAAGTCGGCGGATGAGTTCGTCGGTGAGGCTGGACTTGCCGGCACCGCCGGTGCCGGTGATGCCGAGCACGGGCACCTGTCGGCTGGCCGCTTCCGTGCGGATGCGATCGACGACCGCGGCATCGGCCTCGCCGTTTTCCAGTGCGGTCACCAGTTGGGACAGCGCGCGCCAGTGGGCCTCGGTCTGGCCCTGGATGGCGGCCATGTCGGTCGGTGCGTAGCGGCTCAGGTTCTGGTCACAGCGCATCACCATCTCGCCGATCATGCCGGCCAGGCCCATGCGCTGGCCGTCTTCGGGGCTGTAGATGCGGGCCACGCCGTAGTCCTGCAGTTCGCTGATCTCGCTGGGCACGATCACGCCGCCACCGCCCCCGAACACCTGGATGTGCGCGCCGCCGCGCTCGCGCAGCAGGTCCACCATGTACTTGAAGTACTCCACATGGCCGCCCTGGTAGGAGCTGATCGCGATGCCCTGCGCGTCTTCCTGCAGCGCGGCCGTCACCACCTCGTCGACCGAGCGGTTGTGTCCGAGGTGGATCACCTCGGCGCCCATGCCCTGCAGGATGCGGCGCATGATGTTGATGGCGGCGTCGTGCCCGTCGAACAGGCTGGCGGCGGTGACGAAGCGCACCTTGTTCGTGGGGCGGTAGCTGGCCAGGGCCTGGTAGTCGGCGTTCAGTTGGGTCATGTGGGCTGTCTCTCTCTTCGGTGGGGCGATGGTTCGAAAGGCGAAAAACGGTTGGCCGGCGGGCATCAGCTGATGCGCAGGCCCTGGAGCGCGGGGTTCTCGGGCGGGTAGCGAAGCCCCAGGCGCTGGAGCGTGTCGCGCACCAGGGTGCCCACCATCAGGTTGCGGTGGGTCTTGGAATTGGCGGGAATCACCGTCCAGGGCGCCCAGGGGGTGCTGGTGGCGTTGAGCAGCTGGTCGTAGGCGCGCTGGTAGTCGTCCCACTGCTGGCGCACCTCGAGGTCGCCCAGGCTGAATTTCCAGTGCTTGGCCGGGTCGTCGATGCGGGCCTGCAGGCGCTCGCGCTGCTCGTCCTTGCCGATGTGCAGCAGGCATTTCACGATCACGGTGCCGTTCTGGGCCAGCAGGCGCTCGAAATCGTTGATCTGCGCCAGGCGCTGGCGGGTCTGCTCGGGGCTGATCCAGCCGTTGACCACCGGCACCAGCACGTCTTCGTAGTGGCTGCGGTTGAACACCATGATCTCGCCGGCGCCGGGCACCTTCTGGTGGATGCGCCAGAGAAAGTCGCGGTCTTTCTCGACCTGGGTCGGGGCCTGCCAGCCCACCGTGTGCACGCCCAGCGGGCTGGTGCGCGAGAACACGCCGCGCACCGTGCCGTCCTTGCCCGAGGTGTCGGTGCCCTGCAGCACCAGCAGCAGCTTGAAACGCCGGTCGGCAAAAAACAGGTTCTGCAGACCGTCCAGTTCCTGGGCAATGGCTTCCACCGCCGCCTGGTCCCGGGACTTGCTGCCCCGCGACAGGGGCTTGGCCGCGGGGTCGAACGCCGCCAGCGACACGGGTTCATCCGCGGGCCGGTCCGGTGCCACGCGCCATGGCACCCACACGCCGTCGGCCACCACCTGCAGGGCGGCGGGCGGGAAGGGCAGGGTGTCGGCGCTGGGGGACATGGCGGTGCGGAAGGCGGCTGCGTCGGGTGCGGGCGAGGGTGGCTGGAGTTGACGTTTACGTAAACGTTAATGGTAACCGGGAATGCGCAAAACACCATCGGGTCCAGCCCTGACTAAAATACAGGCGGGAGTATGTTTCCGGCGGGACTCACCCGCTGGTCGCATGCCACTCAACACGGAAGGATCGCCATGACCACGGTACAGGATGCACAACGCAAGCGGGCACTGGTGCTGCGCCTCAAACGGGTGGAAGGGCAGCTGCGCGGCATCCAGCACCTGATCGAGACCGACGCCGACTGCGAGAAGGTGGCCCAGCAGATGGCGGCGGCCCGCAAGGCGCTGGACAAGACCTTTTTCACCATGGTAGGTTGCGTGATCGCACAGGGCGACGTGCCGCCCGACGACGTGGCCGATATGCTGTCGCGTTTCGCCTGATCCTCCGCCCGCCTCGGCCCAGACCCGGCCCCCACCGCCATGAAACCCATCCAGCTTTTTGATCCCGCCTCCAGCACCTACACCTATGTGCTGTTCGACCAGACCACGCGCGATGCCCTCATCATCGACCCGGTGGACGAGCAGATCGAGCGCGACCTGGCCACGCTGCGCGAATACGGCCTGAAGCTGGTGTGGACGGTGGAAACCCACGCCCACGCCGACCACATCACCAGCGCCGGCCAGCTGGCCGAGCTGGCGGGGGCCAAGACCGCGGCACCCGCCGGCTGTGCCATCGGCACCGCCGCCGTGCAGCTGAACCACGGCGACACGCTGTCGTTCGGCGGCGAGACGCTGCGCGCCCTGGCCACGCCCGGCCACACCGCCGGCAGCATGAGCTACGTGTGGCGCGAGCATGTGTTCACCGGCGACGCGCTGCTCATCAATGGCTGCGGCCGCACCGATTTCCAGTCGGGCAGTGCCCACGCGCTGTACCACAGCCTCACCCAGGTGCTGTTTGCCCTGCCCGACGACACCACGGTCTGGCCCGCGCACGATTACAAGGGCTGCACGCACTCCACCATCGGCCACGAGAAGGCGCACAACGCGCGCGTGGCCGGCAAGAGCGAGGCCGAGTTCGTGGCCCTCATGGAGTCGCTGAACCTGCCCAAGCCGAAGCGTATCGACGAGGCGGTGCCGGCCAACCTCACCTCCGGCCTGCGCCACGACGCTGATGCCGTGCTGGAGGCCGTGCCCCGCCCGCCGCAGGGCGCCCAGCAGGGCACCTATGCCGGCGACGTGTCGCCCGAACTGGCCTGGCAGTGGGTGCAGGCCGGTGAAGCCGTGCTGGTGGACGTGCGCACCGACGCCGAGCGCGAGTGGGTCGGCTTCGTGCCCGGCGCCGTGCCGGCGGCGTGGAAGCAGTGGCCGGGCATGGCGCGCAACCCGCAGTTCGAGGCCGCGGTGCAGGCAGCCGCGGCGGGTGGCCAGAAACTCGTCATGCTGTGCCGCAGCGGCGTGCGTTCCATCGCTGCCGCCCAGCGCGCCACCGAACTCGGTCTGGAGGCCTACAACATCCTCGAAGGTTTCGAGGGCGACCCCGATGGCCAGGCCCAGCGCGGCCACAAGGGCGGCTGGCGTTTGCGCGGCCTGCCCTGGCGCCAGAACTGAGCCTTTGCGTCTTCGTTTTCAGAGGGCGCCGCTCCTAAGCGTCTCGAATGACACGCGGGCCGCAGGTTTCGAGGTGCTGGCGGTACGACAGGATCGGCTGCGGCAGGGCGGCGGTGGGCAAGGTGAACAGGGCGGCACGCAGCGCCGTGTCGTCCCCCATGGGCAGGGTGGGTGCCGTCGCGATGGGGCCGGGCAGGGCGAGTTGCTGGTGTACCTCCACCAGGGCCAGACGCGTGCCCTTGCGGATGTCGCGCGCCACATCGAAGCCCATGCCGGCGGACGCCGCGAGTTCGGCCAGTTCGCCCAGGCTGTCGTGTGGCTCCAGTTGCAGCCATTGACACGTGCCATCGGCGGTGAGCCCCAGCAGGCCAAACGGCTCGCCCAGCACCACGTACTCCACCCAGTGCTGCTCGGTGAACGTTTGCAAGGCGCGCGACACCGCGGGTATCTGCAGCACCGACTGTTGCGCCGGCCGCAGCGCGGCGCGCCACAGGGTGTTCAGGCGCGGGTGGGGCGCCAGCGCGAGTTTGCGGATCACGCTCAATAGGTGGCGCGTGATGTCGGGCGCCTGTTTCGGTATGTACTGGTCGATCAGGCCGTTGTTGAACGCCTGCACCGCCACCTGTTCGTCGGCCTGCCCCGTCAGGAGCACACGCGACCCGGGCCAGTCGAGCAGGGTGTCCAGAATGATCAGGCCGTTGGTGCCCGGCATGGCGTAGTCCACCACGCAGGTCTTGGCCAGCTGGTAGCGCTGCGGGTGTTCCGCCCAGTAGCGCAGCACCTGCGGCAGCAGGGGCTGGCCCTGGCGCCAGCGGTCGATCATCTGCAGTTGCCAGGCAGCGTCGGCCTCCCAGCGGGCCGGCTCATGGTTCATGTGGCGGCCAAACGCCCAGGGATGCGCGTACAGCTCGGCCTGCCAGTGGTCGGGGACCGCCATGCCCAGCATCTCCAGGTAGTGGGGGTCGTCGTCCAGAAACAGGATGCTGCCCGGTCGCTGGAACAGTGAAATCGTGAGTGCCATTGGTGTGTTCGTGTGGGTCAATGGGGTGATGAAGCCAGCGGCAGGTCGATCATGAAGACCGCACCGACGTTGGGTTCGGCGTGCACGGTGAGTGCACCCTGGGCCGCCTCCACCACGTTCTGGCAAAAACTCAGGCCCAGGCCGCTGCCCGCTCCCGCCTGGGTGGAATAGAAAGGCTCGAAGATGCGGTGCAGTTGCTCGGGTGCGATGCCAACGCCTTTGTCTGACACGGCGATGCGGCCCTGGCCCCGGTGCAGGCCCACCGTCAGCTGCAGATCGCCGGGTTCGAGGGGGCGGGGGGTCGACGCCAGGGCGTGCAGGGCATTCTTCATCAGGTTGGCCAGCACCTGACGAAACAGCGCGGGCGAGCCGACAAACTGGAAGTCCTGCTGGACGTGTACCTGTACGCAACGTCGCTCCCGGGAAGATTTGTACGGGTATTCGCGCACCACGTCGTGCACCAGGGCCGCTGCGGCGAGGGTGGTTTGTTCGCGCGGCAGTCGCAGCAGCTGGGCGTTGGATATCTGCGTGTCGATCTGCCGGTTCATGGTGTGCACCAGGTGCTGCAGCCGGTTGGCGAGGTCCTGCAGGCGGGTCTGCGTGCTGTCGGGCAGATCGGGGCGTGCCAGGTTGCGCAGCACGTCGGCGAGCAGGTTCACCGTGGCCAGGGGCGTACGCAATTCATGCGCCATCACGCCCATGGTGCTCAAGGTGTTCATCAGCCGCACGCGCCGCCGGTTGGCGCTGGACGCGCCCATCAGCAGACCCACCCCCCACGCGAAAAGCAGCACCACCACCCCCGGGCCTGCATCTGCCACCTGCGGTGGACCCATCAGCAGGTAAGCCGCCACCCATCCGCACAGGCCACCGGCTACGGTGCCGATGGTGGCGATGCGCCAGTCGGTCAGGTGGTAGTAAATGAGCAGCATGGCGCTGGTGCTGGCCAGCCAGACCGCGTTGCCTCCGTTCATCCAGTACATCCAGAAAAAGAAGGCCGACAGCGAGAGCCAGCAGACGAACGTGAACGCCAGCGCGCAAGCTCTGGAATGGATGTCCCGCGTGATGGCGGGTATGAGCAACAGCAGGCCGGCGCTGGCCGCGATGCTGCGCGCCAGGGCATTTTCAAACGGCTGGGGCCACGCTGCCTGCCAGATCCAGTAAAAGCCGAGATGCCCAAACAGCGTGCACATGCCGGCCCACCAGAGACGCGTTGGCGATGGATGCAAAATAGGCTCCAGCGGCGCATGAACGATCTCGTCCATCAGCCACTGTCCCAAACGCGCTTTGGCGCTTTGGAAACCCAACCGGTCCAGATGCACGCTATGAACTCCTTCGCTCAACCAACACGGGGGCGTTGCGGCCCCGCCACCCGCGAAGGGTATTGTGTCTGCAAGCCTCTGTAAGCCCCATGACACTGCCTGTCAACTTTGACAGTGTCTGGGTCGATGGCATCCTGACCGACTGGGTTCTGGCCCTGCAGGATCTGGGGGTCGAAGCGGTCGTCGTGCTGGGCCCCGACCCCACGGGGGGCATCCACGACCGGGACGTGCTGGCGGTGCATCCGCCGCGCCTGCTGGCACCGGCGCAGGCCCTGGCCGAGAGCCAGGATTTCGGCGCCCACTGGCGCGACAGCGACGCGCCGCTGGTGGCCTGGCAAGATATCTCGCACGCGTCGTTCGATGTGTCCAGCCGCTGGCGGCGCCTGTGGCTGGCCCACGGTTACCAGACGGTGGTGCGGGTGGCGTTCGGCCTGCCGGCCGGCCGGGCATTCGAGTGCTTCATGTTCACGCCCCGCGCCTTCTCCGACCGTGCCGAGGCGGCCGCGCTGGCCTGGTCGGCGTACAACATCTGGCCCTTGCTCAAGCGGGCCATTGCCGCGCAGCGGGTGAACCTGAGCACACGCGAGCAGGAAAGCCTGAACCTGGCGTTCGAAGGCCTCACCGCCCGCGAAACCGCGCTGCGCCTGGACTGTTCGGAGCGAACGGTGAACTACCACCTGGCCAATGCCATGGCCAAGCTCAAGACCGACAACAAGCTCGCCGCGGTGCAGCGGGCCTGCTGGATCGGCCTCATCTGAAGCGCCCGCGGACAGGGCCGAGGTGGCGTGCGACCGCCTCGCGGAGCACGTAAGCGGCGGTGGCGATAATGCGCGCATGACTTTTCTGGCCCTGGACGTTGGCAACACCCGCCTCAAGTGGGCTCTGTATGAAGCCCCGCGCGTGGGCGCGCGCCTGCTGGCGCACGGCGCTCAGTTCCTGGAGAACATCGAAAAGCTGGCGGAGGGCGACTGGAGCGAGCTGCCGTGCCCCTTGTGGGTGGTGGGCTGCGTGGTGGCCGGGGACGCCGTCAAGCGCCGCGTGCAGGAGCAGCTGGAGCTGTGGGATGTGACGCCCCAATGGGTGGTCTCCAGCGCGGGCGAGGCCGGCCTGACCAATGGCTACGACCACCCGGCCCGGCTCGGCTCGGACCGCTGGGTGGCCATGATCGGGGCGCGCCAGCGCCTGCTGGCCAGCGGCCCGCCGCGGCCCTGCGTGGTGGTGATGGTGGGCACGGCGGTGACGGTGGAAGCCATTGACGCCGAAGGCCGTTTCCTCGGCGGCATCATCCTGCCGGGCCACGGCATCATGCTGCGGGCGCTGGAGTCCGGCACGGCCGGCCTGCATGTGCCCACCGGCGAGGTGCGCGACTTCCCCACCAACACCAGCGACGCGCTCACCAGCGGCGGCACCTTCGCCATTGCCGGCGCGGTGCAGCGCATGGTGGAAAACCTGCGCGCCCATTGCCGTGCCGACCCGGAGGTCTACATGACCGGCGGCGCCGGCTGGAAGATGGCACCCAGCATGTCCACGCAGGTGGAGCTGGTGGACAGCCTGATTTTTGACGGCCTGCTGGAGATTGCCCAGAAACGGTTCGCGTGATGCGGCCGCCTGTGCGGACGGGTTTTCGGCGGCGACAGCCCCGGCGCACTGCCTTGCCCTAAGATGCCGGGCCACGCCCTACAGCGGCACGTCATGTGCCGCGGTCGGGTCTTCCATTCAAACCCCGGGAACCCGCCATGTCCGATCTCCAGACGCGTTTCGACGCTGCCGTTGCCAATTCCAAGAACCTCAGCGAGCGTCCCGACAACGCGACGTTGCTCAAGATCTACGGGCTCTACAAGCAGGCCACCGTCGGCGACAACGCCGAGAAGAAGCCCGGTTTTGCCGACATGGTGGGCCGCGCCAAGTGGGATGCCTGGAACGGCTTCAAGGGCACGTCGAAGGACGAGGCCATGCAGCGGTACATCGACCTGATCGAATCGCTGGCATAAGCAGCCTGCGCTGCGGCGCGTCCCCCGCGCACCGAACAACGCGGGTGGCGCCGGCGGCGTCTTCGCGGGACGCCCAATGGCCTCAGGCCGAGGCGCTCACGCCGGTTTCTTTTGTGGGGTGGCCTGCTTGGCGGCCAGCAGCTGGTCCAGGTTTTTGGCGATCTCGCCCTCGATGCGGTCCTTGAAGGCACCGAGCAGGAAGCCGAGCTGGGCGTCGAGTTCGAAATGCTCGCCCGAGACTTTCAGCGTGCCGTTGACGCCGCTGCGGCTGAACTGCACCTCGTCTGCGGCCTCGCCCGCCTGGTAGGTGCAGCGCATGTCGAAGCGGGTCTTGGCCTGTTCGACCCACCGGGAGGCCAGTTGGCGTGCGCCCGGCAGGCCCAGGTGGTGGTCGCGTCGGATGTGGATGTCTGGCATGGGGTGGTCGTGCTGGAGGTTCAGGGAAGGGTGTCGCGCACAGGGGCGAGGGCACGCAGGGCGTCGTGGCGCTGGGTGCGGTCTCGTTTCGCCAGGGTGCGCACGGCATCATAAAACCTGGAAAAGTCGCGCTCCTCGCGCTCGAACAGGGCTTCGAACGCTGGCACCCACTCGTGGTACGCGGCCTGCGCGGCAAAACTGGCGTTGTTGGCCCGTGCCACCCAGGGGTCGTAGCCGGCAAAGCCGCCCCAGCTGGCCTTGAGCGCCTCGTAGTCCCGCCGAAAGCGCGCCATGACGTCGGCCTTGCGGGCGTGTTTCTGGCGGTCGTCGAGTGCGTCGTCTTCGTACACCGTTTCCAGCCGTTCCCGCACCGACGCGGTGAGCGCGCGGAACGCCTGGCGTCGGGCGTCGAAGGCCGCGTAGTCGGCGCGGGCGGCCTCGCTGGCGTGCTGCGCCAGCCAGCGCGCACCACCCAGGCGCTCGACCGCGGTGGCAAAGGATTCGTTGAAGGCGGTGTCGTTGCGCGCGTAGACCACCTGGTGCGCCAGCTCGTGAAAAATCATGCGCGCCAGTTCGCCTTCAGGGTAGTGGATGAAGGTGTTGAGCAACGGGTCGCCGCCGGCCCAGTTCATCCAGCCGAGGGTGGAATAGGCGGGCACCGGGTACACCACCACGTCCAGCGTGTCGGGCAGGGTGGCGGCGAAGGCACGTGCCGCCGCCTCGTCGAAATAGCCCCGGTAGCCGACGCAGCCCACCACCGGGAAGCACCAGTTGTGCAGTTTCAGCGACAGCGCTGGCGCCGCCACCACGTTGGTGACCACGGCGCGGCGGCCCAGGTCGGCGTAGCGGTGGTAGCTGGCGTTGTCGGGCAGGGCGAGCTCGTCCACCGCGAACTGGCGCATGCGCTGCGCCAGCCGCAGCTTCTGCTGCAGGGCGGGTGGCGTGGCGGGGTCGTCCAGCCAGGTCTGCACCGGCCGTGCCGCGTGCATCAGCTGCAGATGGCCGCTGACCGATTGCCAGTAGTAGCCCGGCCCGGTGCCGGTGGCCGTGCAGCCGCTGCCCAGCGCGGCCACGAGCAGCAGGGCCAGGCATCGTGCTGGCGCTGCTGGAGGCCGCCGCGCAGCGACGCCGGGTTGAAACAGGTGCGTCAGCCAGCGCAGGGACGTCCACCCCGTACACGCCGAGGAGCCGGCTCCGCCGGTCCCATGGCGTGGCCCTCTTGAGGGGACGCCGCGCAGCGGCGCAGGGGATGTCACGCCTTTTCCACCTCGACCAGGCAGTCGTAGAACACCGGGCCGCGGCCCATGTCGGTCAGGTGCTGGCTGGTGACTTCGTTCACGTTGGTGCCGAAGGGGCTGAGCTTGCGCCACCAGATGCCCAGGCCGTTGACCACGCCGGGCCGGGCGCGCCGCGAGACCTCGGCGCGGCAGCGGTATTCGCCGCGCGCATTGAAGACGCGCACCATGTCGCCGCTGGCGATGCCGCGCGGGGTTGCATCGTCGGCGTGCACCTCCAGCACCGGTTCGCCTTCGATGTCGCGCAGGCTCTTCACGTTCACGAAGGTCGAGTTCATGAAGTTGCGGGCCGGCGGCGAGATCATGGCCAACGGGTGGCGCGGGTCGCTGCCCGCCGCTTCATGGTTGGGCAGGTGGTCGGGCAGGCCGTCCAGTCCCTGGGCGGCCAGGCGCGCGCTGAAGAATTCACAGCGGCCGCTGGGCGTGGGGAAGCCGCCCTCGGCAAAGGGCGCGTCGGGCAGGGGCAGGGTGGCGAAACCCTGCGCCAGCAAGGTGTCGAAATCCACCGCCTCGCCGAACGCGGTGCGGCACAGGGTTTCATCGTCATCGGTGAAGCAGGGTTCGGTGAAACCCATGCGCGCGGCCAGGGCGCGGAAGATGGCGGTGTTGGTGCGCGCCTGCCCCACCGGGGCGATGGCCGGGCGGTTCAGCAGCACGTCGGTGTGGCCATAGGTGCTGTGGATGTCCCAGTGCTCCAGCTGCGTGGTGGCGGGCAGGATGTAGTCGGCATGGTCGGCCGTGTCGGTCTGGAAGTGCTCCAGCACCACGGTGAAGAGGTCCTCGCGCTGGAAACCCCGCAGCACCTGGGCCGATTCGGGTGCCACCGCCAGCGGGTTGCTGTTGTAGACGACCAGTGCCTCGACCCGGGGTCCGAAGGCGGGCGAGGCGTCGCGCAGCAGGTCGCCTCCGATGGTGCTCATGTTCAGGGTGCGCGGTGTGCGCCCGGCCAGCAGGTCCGGGCGCTGCAGCGCGGCGCGGTTCACCGGGAAATGCCCCGAGCTGGAGAGCAGCAGTCCGCCGGCGCGGTGGCGCCAGGCGCCCACCAGCGCGGGCAGGCAGGCCACGGCGCGCACCGCGTTGCCGCCGCCGCGCACGCGCTGCATGCCGTAGTTCAGGCGGATGGCGGCCGGTTGCGTGGTGCCGTAGGCGCGGGCCAGGTCGGTGATCTGCTGCACCGGCACGCCGCACACGGCGGCCGCACGCTCGGGCGGCCATTGCAGGGCGCGTTCGCGCAGGCCTTCCCAGCCCAGCGTGTGGCGCTCGATGTAGCCGTGGTCCAGCCAGTCGTGGGTGATCAGCTGGTGCATCAGCACCAGGGCCAGCGCGGCGTCGGTGCCGGGGCGCAGGGCGATGTGCTCGTGGCACTTGTCGGCGGTTTCGGTGCGGCGGGGGTCGATGCACACCAGCCGCGCACCGTCGCGCTTGGCCTGCTGGGCCAGGCGCCAGAAGTGCAGGTTGCTGCCGATCGAGTTGCTGCCCCAGATCAGGATCAGCTTCGACTCGGCAAAGTGTTCCACCTTCATGCCGACCTTGCCGCCCAGCGTCTGCAGCATGCCTTCGGCGCCGGCCGAGGCGCAGATGGTGCGGTCCAGCAGCGAGGCACCGAGCCGGTGGAAGAAGCGCCCGGCCATGGCCTCGCCCTGCACCAGGCCCATGGTGCCGGCGTAGCTGTACGGCAGGATGGCCTGCGGGTCGCGAGCGGCGATGGCGCCGAGCCGCGCGGCGATGTCGTCCAGCGCTTCGTCCCAGCCCACCGGCTCGAACCGGCCGCTGCCTTTCGGCCCGCTGCGGCGCAGGGGGTGCAGCAGCCGCTCGGGGTGGTAGCTGCGCTCGGCGTAGCGCGACACCTTGGTGCACAGCACGCCGTCGGTGGGCCGGTGCGCCGGGTTGCCCTGCACGCGCACGGCCACGCCGTTCTCCACCGTGGTGAGCAGGGCGCAGGTGTCGGGGCAGTCGTGCGGGCAGGCGCCACGCACCACCGCAGGCGTGGAGTTCGTCGGGTCAGAGACGCCGGAGATCGGTGCTGAGGCCATGTTGTTAGCAAATGTTGTACGCTGATTTTTCCCGGTCGCTTCCTGTGGAGCGACCCCTTCAAGTGTCCCAAATCAGCATATCAGGAGAAGCAGCATGCGGCGTCGCCAAGTCCTCACGACGGTTTGCCAGGTGGCCGGTGGTGCAGCGCTGGGGGCCTGGGGGTCCTGGGGTCATGCACAGGGGGCCGGGGTGGCCGACGACCGCATCGTGCTCGGGCAGTCGGCCCCCTTCAGCGGTGCCGCCGAGCAGCTGGGCCTGCAGTTCTTCCTGGGTGCCCAGCTGTATTTTGAAGGCCTGAACGCCCGCGGTGGGGTGAACGGTCGCCGCATCGAGATCCAGCGGCTGGACGATGGCTACGAGCCCGACCGCTGCGCCGCCAACACGCGCCAGCTGCTGGGCGACAACGTGTTCGCCCTGTTCGGCTACATCGGCACGCCCACCAGCCTGGCCGCGCTGCCCCTGGCCACCGAGGCCCGTGTGCCGTTCTTCGCGCCCTTCACCGGCGCGCAGGCCCTGCGCGAACCGTTCAACCGCTACGCCATCCATGTGCGGGCGTCGTACTTCGACGAAACCGCGGCCATTGTTCGCCAGACCGCTTCGGTGGGCATCAAGAAGGTGGCGGTGTTCTACCAGAACGACGCCTATGGCAAGACCGGTCTGGAAGGCGTGAGCCGGGCGCTCAAGGGCCTGAACCTGGAGCCGGTGGCCACCGGCACGGTGGAGCGCAATTCGATCGATGTGGCGCAGGCGCTCAAGGACATCATGGCCGTGCGGCCCGAAGCCATCGTGCAGATCGGCGCCTACAAGGCCTGTGCCGCCTTCGTCCGCCAGGCGCGCCGGCAGGGTTTCGGCGGCACCTTCTACAACGTCTCGTTTGTCGGGACGCAGGCCCTCCTGGACGAGCTGGGTGCCGAGGCGCGCGGTGTGGCGGTCAGCCAGGTGATGCCCTTTCCCTACAGCCCGGCCACCGCCGTGTCGGGTGAGTACCTGGCCGCGGTCAAGGCCAAGCAGGGGGTGTCACCCAACTACTCGGGCATCGAAGGCTTCGTGGCCGCCAAGGTATTTGCCGAGGCGGCCCGCCGCGCCGGGCGGGCCCTGAGCCGAGAGGCTTTCCTGACGGCCATCGACGGCATGCAGAACGTGAACATGGGGGGCTTCCCGGTGGATTTCGCTCCCAACAAACGCACCGGTTCGCGCTTCGTCGAACTGACCATGCTCACCGAAGACGGCCGCGTGCGGCGCTGAGACGCGCAGCGGGCACGGCGGAGGGACGCAGACGCTGTGAGTCGCTGAATGCCCGCGCGCTGTCGCGTGGGCGTGCGTCCCCTCCTGCGCGATGCGGCGCCTTTGGATACGATGGTGGACCGACGCAAAGGCACCCCATGCAACTCATCGATTCGATCCTGACCCAGGCCGCCGGCATCGCGGCGGTGCGGCGCGACATCCACGCCCACCCCGAACTCTGCTTCCAGGAAGTGCGCACCGCCGAGGTGGTGGCGCAAAAGCTCTCTGAGTGGGGCATCGAAACCCATCGCGGCATGGGCACCACCGGCGTGGTGGGCATCGTGCACGGGCGCGACGGTGGTGCCTGTGGTCGCGCCATCGGCCTGCGCGCCGACATGGACGCCCTGCCCATGCAGGAACACAACACCTTCGCCCACGCCAGCCGGTACGAAGGGAAGATGCACGCCTGCGGCCACGACGGCCACACCGCCATGCTGCTGGCCGCGGCCCAGCATTTTGCGAAGCACCGCACATTCGACGGCACGGTCTACCTGATCTTCCAGCCGGCGGAAGAGGGCGGCGGCGGTGCGCGCGAAATGATCAAGGACGGCCTGTTCGAGCGGTTCCCGATGGACGCGGTGTTCGGCATGCACAACTGGCCCGGCCTGCCGGCGGGCAGCTTCGCCGCCAGCACCGGCCCGGTGATGGCGTCGAGCAACGAGTTCCACATCACCATCCGGGGCAAGGGTTCGCATGCGGCGCTGCCGCACAACGGCATCGACCCGGTGCCGGTGGCCTGCCAGATGGTGCAGGCCTTCCAGACCATCATCACGCGCAACAAGAAGCCGGTGGACGCCGGCGTGATCTCGGTGACCATGATCCACACCGGCGAGGCCACCAACGTGGTGCCCGACAGCTGCGTGATCCAGGGCACGGTGCGCACCTTCACCTTCGAGGTGCTCGACCTGATCGAGCGCCGCATGCGCGAGATCGCCGAGCACACCTGTGCGGCCTTCGGCGCCACCTGCGAATTCCGCTTCAAGCGCAATTACCCGCCCACCATCAACCACCCCGCCGAGACGGCCTTCGTGCGCGGCGTGATGGCCGAGATCGTGGGGCCCGAGCGGGTGCTGGACCAGGAGCCCACCATGGGCGCAGAAGATTTTTCCTACCTGCTGCAGGCGCGGCCCGGCAGCTACGTGTTCATTGCCAACGGCGACGGCACGCACCGCGAGATGGGCCATGGCGGCGGGCCCTGCACGCTGCACAACCCCAGCTACGATTTCAACGACGAGCTGATTCCGCTGGGCGCCACCCTGTGGGTGCGACTGGCCGAGCAATGGCTGGCACGGGCGGGCGCACACGCGCCCGGGTGATCAGCCGGCGGAACGCGCTCTTTCCTGCGGGTGCGGGCGGGAGGCGCGGGCGGCCTCTGCACCGTGAACACCGCGCACCGGTGCTGCGCGGGATCATTCGTCCGGTGCCAGACGCGCAGCGTCGAGGTACAGGCACTCCATCGCGTCACGCGGCGCGAGCGCGGCCACCCGCTCCTGCAGCGCCGTCACCTTCGCCAGGCTGGCCTCGCCTTCCAGCATGAGCAGGCCATTGGCGTACTCGTTGAGCGGGATGGCGGCGTCGGGGTTGAGCTGCAGCGCCTGTTCGAAGAGCGCCAGCGCCTCGCGCTTGCTGGCGCCGTGGGTCAGGCCACCGATCAGGGTGCCCACTTTGTCGATCACCTCGGCGTGGAACATGGCCAGCGCGAGGTGCGCATCCGCGTGGTGGGGCCGCAGTTCCATGGTTCTTCGCAGCGCCGCCTGGATGCGCTGCCCCAGTCCCTGTGTCAAGGCCTTGGCCACACTGATGCCCTGGCTGAACCGACCGAGGGCATAGGCCTGCCCGTACCAGGCGGCCGGGCAGTCGGGCTGGTGCTGCTGGTGTGCCACCGCGTAATCGGCCGCTTCCTTCAGCAGCGCCAGGCGTGTGCTCTCTCTGGGCTCCAGGTAGACGGCGTACACGCAGGTGGATTTGAGCACCACCGCCGCGCCCGGCCAGCCCAGCGCCATGCCGGCCAGGCGCGCCTGATCGAACGCGCCGTTGTGGTACAGCACCCAGGCTTCCAGAAGTGCCGGGTCCTGGGGCAGCGGCTCGGCGTCTCCGCGGTGCAACGCTGTCCACTGCCGGGTCAGGCTGTGCGCGTCGTGGTGCGGGGCAGCTGCGTGTTCAAAAGGTCGCCAGGGGCTCATGCGGGGTCGATCAGCGGGGCAACTGGTAGGCGGCGGTCAGCTGCATCAGGTGCAGCCGCTGGCCACGCTCCAGATAAGGGGCGAGCAGGTTGAGCACGTGGTGGGCGCCCCGCATCAGCGCGTGCTGGGCGTGGTCGGGTTCCAGTGCGTGGCGCGGGTCGCGCACGTATTCGAAGCTCAGCCAGTAGGTGAGCACCACCACCATGCAGTTGGCGGTGGGCTCCAGTTCGCGGGCGTCGATGGTCACCGCGCCGCTGTGGCCCATGCTGGCCAGCAGGGTGCGGATGGCCCGGGCCTTGTGCTTCAGTACCTCCTGGAAGCGGGTTTCCAGCAGGCGGTTCTTGGACAGCAGATCGTTCAGGTCCCGGTAGAGGAAACGGTGTGCCCAGATCGCCTCGAACAGCGAATGCATGAAAAACCAGGCGTCTTCCACGTTGTGCACGCCGTCGCTGGCGCTGAGCAGCTCGCGCAGTGTCCGCTCGTAACGTTCGAACAGCGAATTGATCAGCTCGTCCTTCGCCGGGTAGTGGTAGTACAGGTTGCCCGGGCTGATCCCGAGTTCGGCCGAGATCAGTGTGGTGGACACGTTGGGCTCGCCGAAGCGGTTGAACAGCTCCAGCGTCACCTCCAGAATGCGCTCGGCGGTGCGACGGGGGGCTTTTTTCGCCATGGATCTGGTTCATCGCACCGGGCAGCCAACCGGACAGCGAGCCACCGCCTCCCCATGGCCCCGCACGCCTGGCGCCACGCGAGGACGCTGGCGGGGCGGGCAGGAGGAGGGCGAGACGAAAGCCATCGTTTGAGTGTAGACCTCGGCGGCCCGGGTGGCGATGCTGCGGTGCAGCATGGCGGTTGGCGCGCCACAGCGACCTGTTGGCCTCTGGGCAGGGTGGCCTGTCGGGTGGGCAGGCGGCGCCTCAGGATCCGGGGGCTTTCTTGCGGGGCGCCCGCTGGGCGGGCGCCCCGGACGCGGAGGCGCTGCCTTCGCCGACCGTTCGCCGCGCCGCCTTCGCGCCCGGCCGGGCCGCGGCATTCGCGGGTGTGCGGGCGGCACGCGCCGGCCGGCGCAGGGCGAGCACCTGGCGGTCGAGTGCCTCGACGCGTTCGGCCAGCGCGGCCACTTCCTGGGCCGATGGCACGTTCAGGCGTTTGAGCGCCTTGGCCACACGGTCTTCAAAAATGTTCTCCAGCTTGTCCCACTGGCCCGTGGCCTTCGCCGTGATGTCGGTGGCCAGGTGGCTCACGCGGCTGGTGGCTTCGGCCAGGCGTTCCTCGGCCGCCAGCTGCGTCTTGCGCTGCATCGACAGCCCTTCTTTGACCAGCAGTTCGAAGGCCTTGCCGCCTTCGGCCTGTGCCTGGGCGAAGGCGCCCAGGCCGGCCAGCCAGATTTGCTGGGCCGAGTCCTTGATGGTGTCCGACAGGGGGGCGGTGGGGGCTGGTGTCTCACCGGGTTGCTGGGTTTTCCGGGTCATGGGAACACTCCGTGAAGGGGGAATGGAGGGAAACGGGGGTGAACGGCGGCGCGGGGGCTCTCCAGCCGGCAATGTACGGTGGGCAACGGTGCCCTGTTTAGGGAGGCCAGCCTACCGCCACACCGGACAGGCGCGCTCGTGGCGCGCAGGGGGCCGGCCTGGGGCCCGCCCCAGCGGGCCGCACCCTGGCGCGGCGCCTAAAATCCAGCCAACAAGCCCGTCGCCAGCAAAGGACATCGCCGCCATGACCCACACCCCCACCGACCTTTCCGCCATCCAGCCCCGCGAAAAAGCCGAGATCCTGGCCCAGGCGCTGCCCTACATCCGCAAGTACCACGGCAAGACCATGGTCATCAAGTACGGCGGCAACGCCATGACCGACCCGGCGCTGCAGCAGGACTTTGCCGAAGACGTGGTGCTGCTCAAGCTGGTCGGCATCAACCCGGTGGTGGTGCACGGTGGCGGCCCGCAGATCGAGACGCTGCTGCAGCGCCTGGGCAAGAAAGGCCAGTTCATCCAGGGCATGCGCGTGACCGACGCCGAAACCATGGAAGTGGTGGAATGGGTGCTCGGCGGCGAGGTGCAGCAGGACATCGTGGGCCTGATCAACGCCGCCGGTGGCAAGGCCGTGGGCCTGACCGGGCGCGATGGCGCCATGATCCGCGCGCAGAAGCTGCGCCTGGCCGACCAGGCGAACCCGGATGTGGAGCACGACGTCGGCCAGGTGGGCGACATCGTCTCCATCGATCCGGCGGTGGTGAAGGCGCTGCAGGACGACCAGTTCATTCCCGTCGTCAGCCCGATCGGTTTCGGCGAGCACAACGAGAGCTACAACATCAACGCCGACGTGGTGGCCGCCAAGCTGGCCACCGTGCTGCAGGCCGAGAAGCTGCTGATGCTCACCAACATCCGCGGCGTGCTCGACAAGGACGGCCAGCTGATGACCGAGCTGACACCGCGCCGCATCGACGAGCTGTGCGCCGACGGCACCATCAGCGGCGGCATGATTCCCAAGATCGCCGGGGCGCTGGACGCGGCCAAAAGCGGCGTGAACGCGGTGCACATCATCGACGGCCGCGTGCCCCATGCGCTGTTGCTCGAGGTGCTGGGCAACGAGCCCTTCGGCACCATGATCCGCTCGCACTGAGGGTTTCACGCCACGCGGCGGGGCTGTCGGGGCAGGGCCGGCGTCGGCGGCTGTGCAAAAATCAGAAACAGAACGTTACCCGCCGCCGGGCTGTGCCAGCTGACCGGACCACCACGAAACAAGCGCCCATGACCCCTTCCACCGTGCCAGACTCCGCGCCTTCGGCGGCCGTTTCCTCTGCCGGCGCCGGCACGGCTGGGGGCCCCGACACGGTGGCACAGGCGGGCCGCAAGCGGCCCAAGCCGGGCGAGCGGCGCGTGCAGATCCTGCAGGCGCTCGCCGCCATGCTGGAGCAGCCGGGTGCCGAGCGCATCACCACCGCGGCCCTGGCGTCGCGGCTGGAGGTGAGCGAAGCGGCGCTGTACCGCCATTTCGCCAGCAAGGCGCAGATGTTCGAGGGCCTGATCGAGTTCATCGAGCAGGCGGTGTTCGGCATGGTGAACCAGCTGGGCGAGCGCGAGCCCGACGCCGTGCTGCGCTCGCGCAAGCTGGTCGCGCTGCTGCTGCAGTTCGGCGAGAAAAACCCGGGCATGACGCGCGTGATGGTGGGCGACGCGCTGGTGTTCGAGAACGAGCGCCTGCAACAGCGCATGAACCTGTTCTTCGACAAGATCGAATCCAACCTGCGCCAGAACCTGCGCGAGGCCGCGGTGCTCACGGCCGCCGCCACCCCGACCGTGGACGCGCAGGCCGACGCCTCCCTGGTCACCGCCTTCTGCGTCGGGCGACTGCAGCGCTTTGCGCGCAGTGGGTTCCGGCGTCTGCCCAGCGAAAGCCTGGAGCACAGTCTGGCCGTGCTGCTGCCCGCCGAACGCGCCTGACGCCCGCCGCTGCCGAAGAAGCAGCTTCTTGACCCGGGTTTACCCGCAGTTGTCGGGTTTTTGCCCCGTTTTCGCAGCCTCCGGTTTCACTTTTTTGCCCCTGCGGTCCACACGCGGACCGGTTTTTGGGTAAAAATAGCACGACCGTTCGATTTATCGCGCGGTTTGTTTTTTTCGCAGTCCACCTGCCGGCCGGTGCCGGCCCCCGAATCACATGAGTGCCCTTTCTTCCGTCAAGCGTTCGCGCACCGCCGCCGCCGAGGCCAAGCCCCTGCAGAAAGGGCAGCAGACCAAGGCCGCCATCGTGGACGCTGCCCTGGGCCTGGCCACGCAGATCGGGCTCGAAGGCCTGTCCATCGGTGCGCTGGCCGAGGTGATGCACATGAGCAAGTCGGGTGTGTTCGCGCACTTCGGCTCGCGCGAAGAGCTGCAGATTTCGGTGGTGCGCGAGTACCACACCCGTTTCGAGGAAGAGGTGTTCTACCCCGCCATCAGCGCGCCGCGCGGCCTGCCGCGCCTGCGGGCGATGTTTGACAACTGGATGAAGCGCACCTCGGTCGAACTGGACTCGGGCTGTATCTACATCAGCGGGGCCGTCGAGTTCGACGACCGCCCCGGACCGGTGCGCGACGCCCTGGCCAGCTCGGTCGGCACCTGGCTCACCGCCATGGGCCGCGCCATCGAGATCGCGGTGGAAGAGGGCCACCTGCGCGCCGACACCGACGCCTGCCAGATGCGCTTCGAAATCCACTCGCTCATCCTGGCGCTGCACTACGAAGCCCGTTTCCTGCGCACACCCGACTCGCTCAAGCGCGCGGTCACGGCTTTCGACGGCATCGTGCAGCGCTACAGCGCCGCCGCCGCCGAACCCCTTTCCACACCCCGGCAGACGCTCGGCAAGCCCCGCCCGGCCGCCTGATTCCCCCGATCCCACCTCTCACACACCCACCACAGGAGCCCACCCCATGCCCGTCTACAACCCGCCCCTGCGCGACATGCAGTTTGTGATGCACGAGGTGCTGAACGTCAGCGCCGAATTTCAGACCATGCCCCAGCACGCCGAGATGGATGCGGACACGATCAACGCCGTGCTGGAAGAGGCTGGCAAATTTGCCTCGCAGGTGATCTTTCCCCTGAACATCAGCGGCGACACCGAAGGCTGCCAGCTGGACCAGGCCACCCATGAGGTGACGACGCCCTCCGGCTTCAAGGAAGCCTACAAGACCTACACCGAGGGCGGCTGGTCGGCGCTGTCCTGCGACCCCGAATTCGGTGGTCAGGGCCTGCCACTGGTGGTGAACCAGTGCGTGTACGAGATGATGAACTCGGCCAACCAGGCCTGGACCATGTACCCCGGCCTGTCGCACGGCGCCTACGCCGCGCTGCATGCCCACGGCACGCCCGAGCAGAAGGCGCTGTACCTGCCCAAGCTGGTCAGCGGCGAGTGGACCGGCACCATGTGCCTGACCGAGCCGCATTGCGGCACCGATCTGGGCCTGATGCGCACCAAGGCCGAACCGCAGGCCGACGGCACGTACAAGATCACCGGCAACAAGATCTTCATCAGCGCCGGTGAACACGACATGGCCGACAACATCGTCCACCTGGTGCTGGCCCGCCTGCCCGACGCGCCCCCCGGCATCAAGGGCATCAGCTTGTTCGTGGTGCCCAAATTCCTGGCGAATGCCGATGGCACGCTGGGCGAGCGCAACGGCATCTACTGCGGCGGCCTGGAGCACAAGATGGGCATCCACGGCAACTCCACCGCGCAGATCGTCATCGACGGCGCCCTCGGCACCCTGGTGGGCCAGCCGCACAAGGGCATGCAGGCCATGTTCGTGATGATGAACGCCGCCCGCCTGGGTGTGGGCAACCAGTCGCTGGGCCTGACCGAGGTGGCCTACCAGAATGCGCTGGCCTACGCCAAGGACCGCCTCCAGATGCGCAGCCTGTCCGGCACCAAGGCCAAGGACAAGCCGGCCGACCCGATCATCGTGCACCCCGACGTGCGCAAGATGCTGCTCACCGCCAAGGCCTATGCCGAAGGCGGCCGCGCTGTGGCCATCTACAGCTCGGTGCTGCTGGAGAAGGTGCACAACCACCCCGACGAGAAGGTGCGCAAGGACGCGGACGAGATGCTCTCGCTGCTCACACCCATCGTGAAGGCCTTCTTGACCGACAACGGCTACCAGGCCGCCACCATGTGCCAGCAGGTCTTCGGCGGCCACGGCTACATCAAGGAATGGGGCATGGAGCAGTTCGTGCGCGATGCCCGCATCAACATGATCTACGAAGGCACCAACACCATTCAGGCGCTCGATCTGCTGGGCCGCAAGGTGCTGGGCAACAACGGCGCCACGCTGAAGAAGTTCGGCAAGCTGGTGGGCGCTCTGGTGCAGGAAGAGGGCGTCAACGAGAAGATGGCCGAGTTCATCAACCCGCTGGCGGTGCTGGGCGAGCAGATCACCAAGTTCACCATGGAGATCGGTTTCAAGGGCCTGCAGAACCCCGACGAAGTGGGCGCCGCCGCGGTGGACTACCTGCGCGTGGCCGGCCACCTGGTGTTCGGCTACTTCTGGGCCCGCATGGCCCAGGTGGCGCTGCAGAAGATCGCGGAAGGCAACACCGACCCGTTCTACGTGGCCAAGCTGCAGACCGCGCGCTTCTATTTCGCCAAGCTGTTCCCCGAGACCGCGTCGCTGATGCGCACGGCCCGTGCCGGCAGCAAGGTGTTGATGGACACCGATGCGGCGCTGGCCTGATTCGCCCCCTTGCACCACCAGTTGCCGCAGACCGACATGAAAAACACCGCCATTGCCACGCTGTTGAGCCTTGCCGCCGTGTCTGCCTTTGCGCAGATGTCGCCGGTGGGCGTGTGGAAGACCATCGACGACGACACGAAGAAGGAGAAGTCGCTGGTGCGCATCACCGAGAGCAACGGCGTCTTGTCCGGTCGCATCGAGAAGCTGCTCGACCCGGACACCCGGCCCGACACGGTGTGCGAGAAGTGCACCGACGAGCGCAAGGGCCAGCCGGTGCTGGGCATGACCATCCTGCGCAACCTCAAGCCGGGCGCCGACGACAAGACGGTGTTCGAGGGTGGTGACATCACCGACCCGAACAACGGCAAGGTCTACCGCGCCCGCCTCAAACCGGTGGACGGCGGCCGGAAGCTGGAAATGCGCGGCTACATCGGTCCGTTCTACCGCACGCAGGTGTGGTTGCGCGTCGAGTGATGGCATCAGACAGCACCCCCGCCGCGCTTCGCGCGACCCCCTCAAGGGGGCGATGCCAGCGGCCCGGCGAAGCCGGTTCCGCGGCATCCCTGGATCTACCCCCTCACCCGTCGCACCACGCATGACGCGTAAAGGAAACATCAGATGAAACGATTCCAAGTGAAAAAAGTGGCCGTGCTCGGCGCCGGCGTGATGGGCGCGCAGATCGCGGCGCACCTGGTCAACGTCAAGGTGCCGGTGGTGCTGTTCGACCTGCCGGCCAAGGACGGCCCGAAGAACGGCATCGTCACCCGCGCCGTCGAGAACCTGAAGAAGCTCAAGCCCTCGCCGCTGGGCGTGGCGTCGGACGCCGACCTGATCGGCCAGGCGAACTACGAGGAGCACATGGAACAGCTGCGCGGCTGCGACCTCATCATCGAGGCGATCGCCGAGCGCATGGACTGGAAGGTCGATCTCTACCAGAAGATCGCGCCCTTTGTGGCCGAGCACGCCATCGTGGCGTCCAACACCTCGGGTCTGTCGATCACGAAGCTGTCCGAGGCGTTGCCCGAATCCATCAAGCCCCGCTTCTGCGGCATCCACTTCTTCAATCCGCCGCGCTACATGACGCTGGTGGAGCTGATCAACACGCCCACCACCGAAGCGCAGATCCTCGACGACCTGGAGACCTTCGTCAGCAGCGGCCTGGGCAAGGGTGTGGTGCGCGCCAAGGACACGCCCAACTTCATCGCCAACCGCATCGGCATCGCCGGCATGCTGGCCACGATGAAGGAAGTCGAGAACTTCGGCCTCACCTACGACGTGGTGGACGACCTCACCGGCAAGCGCTTGGGGCGCGCCTCCAGCGGCACCTTCCGCACCGCCGACGTGGTGGGACTGGACACCATGGCCCACGTCATCAAGACGCTGCAGGACAACCTGGACGAAAACACCGATCCGTTCTACGGCAGCTTCGGCACGCCGCCGGTGCTGGCCCAGCTGATCGAGAAGGGGAACCTGGGCCAGAAGGCCAAGGCCGGCTTCTTCAAGAAAGCGGGCCGCGACATCCTGCGTTTTGAGCTGGAGAGCGGCGAGTACATGCCCGCGGGCCAGAAGGCCGACGAGGTGTACGGCCGCATGCTCAAGCGCCCGGCGGCCGAGCGCCTGAAGCTGTTGCGCAACAGCGAAGGTCCGCAGGGCCAGTTCCTCTGGGCCATCCTGCGCAACGGCTTCCACTACGCCGCCGTGCACCTGGCCTCGATTGCCGAGACCGCGCGCGACGTGGACCAGGCCATGCGTTGGGGCTTCGGCATGAAGCAGGGCCCCTTCGAGCTGTGGCAGGAAGCCGGCTGGCTGGAAGTCGCGAAGATGGTGCAGGAAGACATCGACGCCGGCAAGGCGCTGTCCAAGGCGCCGCTGCCCGACTGGGTGTTCAAAGGCCCCGTGGCCGAAGCCGGCGGTGTGCACACCGCCCAGGGATCGTGGAACCCCAGCAAAGGCATATTCGAGGCGCGCCGCTCGCTGCCGGTCTACGAGCGCCAGCACTTCCCCGAACTGCTGCTGGGCGAAGCGGGGCCGAAGTTCCAGACCGCCGGCACCACCATCGACGAGAACGACAGCCTGCGCACCTGGACGCTGGATGGCCAAGTGCTGATCGCCAGCATCAAGACCAAGATGCACGCCATCAGCCCCGAGGTCTGCGAAGGCCTGATGGCGGCTGTGGAGCTGGCCGAGGCCGAGTACCAGGGCCTGGTGATCTGGTCGGGCAACGAGCCCTTCAGCGCTGGCGCCGATCTGCAGGCCATGCTGCCCGCCTTTATGGCCGTGGGCGTGGCCGCGATTGAAGACGCCGAAGGCTTCATGCAGCAGGTGATGCTGCGCCTGCGCTACGCCAACGTGCCGGTGGTCTCCGCCGTGCGAGGCCTGGCGCTGGGCGGTGGCTGCGAACTGGCGGTGCACAGCGCGCGCCGCGTGCTGCACATGGAAAGCTACGTGGGCCTGGTGGAAGTGGGCGTGGGCCTGGTGCCCGGCGCCGGCGGCCTGACCTACATCGCCCGCCGCGCGGCCGAGAACGCCGAAACTTCGACCGGCAAGGATCTGCTGCCATTCCTCACCGAGGGCTTCACCGCCGCGGCCATGGCCAAAGTCGGCACCAGTGCCATCGAATCGCGCAAGCTCGGCTACGTGCTGGCGTCGGACCTGATCGTGCCGCACAAGGACGAGCTGCTGTTCGTGGCCATCAACGAAGCGAAAGCGATGTTCACGGGCGGCTACCGTGCCCCGCACAAACGTCTGTTCCCGGTGGCGGGTCGCGACGGCAAGGCCACCATCCTGGGCAGCCTGGTCAACATGCGCGACGGCGGCTTCATCAGCCAGCACGATTTCCACATTGCGTCGCTGATTGCGAATGTGGTCACCGGCGGTGATGTGGAGCCGGGCACGCTGGTGAGCGAGGAGTATCTGATGACGCTGGAGCGCCAGGCCTTCTGCTCGCTGATCGTGCATCCGAAGACGCAGGAGCGGATTCTGGGGATGCTGAATACGGGCAAGCCCGTGCGGAACTGATGTGATGTGGCTGGTGCGCGTGCCCCCATCCCAGCCTTCCCCCAGAGGGGGAAGGAGCAAGACACGCGCCTCGGCGAAGTGTCTGACGCCTTCTCTCCAAGCAGGGAAGAGCAACATCCCTCTCCGAAGCGCGTGTCCGACCCCTTCCCCCTCTGGGGGAAGGTAGGGATGGGGGCTCTCCCCGCGCCAATCACCCATCGAGCAAACGAGCAAACGAGCAAACGAGCAAACGAGCAAACGAGCAAACGAGCAAACGAGCAAACGAGCAAACGAGCATGCAACACCAGGCCACCCCCAAAGCCCAGGTCCACGCCCGCGCCCTGCGCCGGGACATGACCGATGCCGAGCGCAAGCTCTGGTCGGGGTTGCGGGGTGAGCAACTGGGTTTCAAGTTCCGCCGCCAGCATCCGCTGGGTCCCTACATCGCCGACTTCGCCTGTCTCCATCCCCGGCTGATCGTCGAACTCGATGGATCGCAGCATGCCGACCACCAAGCCTACGACCTCGCCCGGGATGCCTTCTTCAAGGCCCAAGGCTTTGACGTGCTGCGTTTCCCATCCAACGCCCCGTTCCAGAACCTTGATGGCGTGCTGAGCGCCATCCTTCATTCACTCAACACGTTGGCGGGCCTTGCCCCCATCCCGGCCTTCCCCCAGAGGGGGAAGGTGGAAGACACCGCATCAGGAGCGAACTCATGAGCAAACAACTTCAAGACGCCTACATCGTCGCCGCCACCCGCACACCCATCGGCCGTTCGCACAAGGGCTCCTTCAAGCACTTACGACCCGACGACATGCTGGCCTTGGCCATCCGTTCGGCCATGGCGCAGGTGCCCGGCCTGGACCCGAAGGCGGTGGAGAACGTGATCGCCGGCTGTGCCATTCCCGAGGCCCAGCAAGGCCTGAACGTGGCGCGCATCGGCGCCATCCTGGCCGGCCTGCCGCACAGCGTGGGCGGCATCACCGTCAACCGCTTCTGTGCGTCCGGCCTGTCGGCACTGGCCATGGCGGCCGACCGCATCCGCGTGGGCGAGGCCGACGTGATGATCGCCGCCGGCACCGAGAGCATGAGCATGGTGCCCATGATGGGCAACAGCCCCAGCCTCTCGCCCGCCATCTTCCGCAACACCGACGACATCGACAGCTACGGCATCGCCTACGGCATGGGCCTGACGGCCGAGAAGGTGGCGCAGCAGTGGAAGGTGAGCCGCGACGACCAGGACGCCTTTGCCCTGCGCTCGCACCAGCGCGCCCTGGCCGCCATGCAGGCCGGCGAGTTCACCGACGAGATCACGCCGGTGACCGTGCAGGAACGCAGTGTGGACCTGGAGACGGCCGAGGTGACGATCACCGAACGCACCGTGAGCCTGGACGAGGGCGCACGCCCCGACACCTCGCTGGAAAGCCTGGGCAAGCTGCGCACGGTGTTCGCCGCGCGCGGTTCCGTCACGGCCGGCAACAGCTCGCAGACCAGCGACGGCGCGGGGGCGTTGATCCTGGTGAGCGAAACCGCCCTGAAGCGCTACAACCTCACACCGCTGGCCCGTTTTGTGAGCTACGCCAGCCGTGGCGTGCCGCCGCACCTGATGGGCATCGGCCCCATCGAGGCCGTTCCGGCGGCGCTGAAGTACGCCGGCCTGCAGCAGGACGACATCGACTGGTTCGAGCTGAACGAGGCCTTTGCCGCGCAGGCGCTGGCCGTGACCAAGACGCTCGGCCTGGACCCGGCCAAGGTGAACCCGCTGGGCGGCGCCATTGCACTGGGCCACCCGCTGGGCGCCACGGGGGCCATCCGCTCGGCCACCGTGGTGCACGCGCTGCGCCGCCACAACAAGAAGTACGGGATGGTCACGATGTGCGTGGGCATGGGGCAGGGCGCCGCTGGCGTGTTTGAGCGGGTCTGACGATCCACTCCCGCGCCGCGATCAAGCGTCTTGCAGACCGCGGCAGCGTCACAGCCGCTGCCTCTTCGGGCTGTCCGGGCCCTGGGCAGGCTGACGCTGGCGCCGCAGCCCTCGGCCACCCGAAGGGGGCGGCACAGGCGGCCGGGCATCGCCGGTTCCGCGCTGCCCCTGCGGCGGTCCCTCGCGCCAGCCCGTGCGTTCGCGTCGCCCGCACGACTGCAGCGAAGGGCGTTTCTTTGCACACTGCCCGGCATGAATCCACACGTTTTTGACCAGGCCATCGCGCTGATTTCCACGGGCGACGGCCCCTACACCGGCGCCACCTCGCCCGCCTACGCCAACATGGTCGGGCCGTTCGGTGGCATCACGGCCGCCACGGCGCTCAACGCGGTGATGCGGCACCCGGCGCTGCTGGGGGAGCCGCTCTCGCTCACGGTGAATTTCTGTGCCGCCCTGGCCGACGGGCCGTTCACGGTGTCGGCGCAGCCGGTGCGCACCAACCGCTCGACCCAGCACTGGGTGGTGGCGATCAACCAGACGGGCGCCGGCGGTGAAGACGAGACCGTTGTCACCGCCTCGGTGGTCACGGCCGCACGCCGCAGCACCTGGAGCGTGGACGACGAGCCCATGCCGGTCGTTCCGCGGCCGGGCGATGTGCCGCCGTACACCGTGCCCTCACCGGTGGAGTGGCTCAAGCGCTACGAGATGCGCCCGGTCGAGGGCGCGATTCCGCACACCTGGGACGGCAGCGGCAGCGACAGCCAGACGCGCCTGTGGATGCGCGATGCGATGCCCCGTTCGCTGGACCTGTGCGGCCTGGCGGCGCTGGCCGATGTGTTCTTCCCGCGCGTGTGGCTGCGCCGTGCCACGCGGGTGCCGGCCGGCACGGTGTCGATGACGGTGTACTTCCACGCCGGCTCGGCCCAGCTGGCCGAGGTGGGCCACGGCTGGGTGCTGGGCCAGGCCCGTGCGCAGGCCTTCCGCAACGGTTTCTTTGACCAGACCGCGCTGCTCTGGAACGAAGCCGGGCACCTGCTGTGCTCCAGCCACCAGGTGGTGTACTACAAAGAGTAGGACGCGGCGCAGCGCGGGGGCTGCGTTGTCAAGGCCGACCCAGGAACAGGTAGAGCCCGGTGTAGCCCTTGGGCGCGCTCACCACGCTGAGGTACAGCGGGCCCACGCCGGTGTCGGCACCCACGAACAGGCTGCTGCCGGTGCGCAGTCCTTTGAAGCCGATGTCGGCCCGGCTGTCCCAGGCATTGCCCGCCTCGATCGAGCCGCCCGCGAACAGCGCGCGCGCCACACCCGCCTTCCACGGCAGGCGCTGGTAATACGTGGCGCGGCCGAACAGCAGGTAGTTGCCCGCCACCTGGCCCACGCGGTAGCCCGAGAGTTGCTGGAAACCGCCCAGTGAATACTCGTCGGCCGCGCTGGACGGAATCTGGCTGGCGCGGGCGAAGCGCCCGCCCAGGTTGAGCGTGTGCACGCCCCAGGTGCGGGCGCCGGTGGCCGATCCTTCCACGCGCGAGAAACTGCGGCTGCCGGCGCCGTCGAAGCTGCGCCGACCCGCGAGCACCTCGCCCCGCAGGCGGTAGCCGCGAGACGGGAAATTGGCGAAATCCAGCTGATCGGACACCACGGAGGCCCGCACGCCGGCCTCACGCCAGCGCTGGGTCTGCAGGCTGCCCGCGGGCAGCACGGCCGACACCAGCTCGGGCGAGGCCCGGCGCTGGGCCGCCATCAGGCCGAGCCGCACATCGCCGAACTGGCCCAGCAGGCCCAGGGGCCAGCCCAGGTCCGCTCCGACCTGGATGCCTTGTCGCTGCACCAGCGCCGCGGCCTTGCCGCTGGCGCTGAACAGCTCCACCTTGCGCAGGCTGGCGTCCACATAGGCCGCGGCAAACCGGGCGCCGCCCGCGTCCAGTGGCTGGAAGACTTCGGAGTACAGGCGCTGCGTCTCACCCAGTTGCACGCGGTTGCGCCACTCGGCGCCGCGGGTGTTGAGCCAGTGCCGGTTGTGGCTGATGAGCAGGTTGAACGCACCCTGGCCCTGGAAGTCGGTGCGCAGGTCCAGGCCCAGACGCAGGTAGTTCGGGCCCCAGGCGTTCTCGCGCAGCTGCACCACCAGCGCCTCGCCCGGGCTGTCGGGCTGGCGCTGCAGGCGGTAGTCGATGCGCTCGTAGTCGCCGGTGGCGGCCAGGCGTTCCATGTCGGCTTCCAGGCGGGGCAGGTCCAGCGTTTCGCCCACCACGGTGTCCAGGGTCTGCGCCAGCCGCCGGCTGCGCGAAGCGTCCACACCTTCAAAACGGATGGCGCTCAGTTCCGTGCCAGTCGCGGCATGGGCCGCCGCCTGCAGACGGCGCTCGTCGAGCCATTGGGCGTAGGCCGCTTCACCCACCGAAAAGCGGGCCAGGGATTCGTGCACCGAGCGCGCGTAGGATTCGCCCAGGCGCACCAGTTCGGGCGCCTGTTCGAAATCGCCCGCGGTCAGCCGGCCCAGCGGTGGCGTCAGCAACAGGTCGCGCGGCGTGAGCGTGGCGATGCTGGCCTGCACGTTCTGTTCGGTCAGGATGTTGACCATCTGCGAGGTGATGCCCAGCACGGTGCCCAGGGTTTCGCGCCCGGCCAGGGGCGTGCCGATGTTGACCGCGATCACCACGTCGGCGCCCATGCGCCGCGCCACATCCACCGGCAGGTTGTTCACCAGGCCGCCATCGCCCAGGATGCGACCCTCCACCTCCAGTGGCGAAAACACGCCCGGCACCGACATGCTGGCGCGCAGCGCCGCGGCGAGGTCGCCGTGGTCCAGCACCACGGCCGCGCCGGTTTCCATGTCGGTGGCCACCGCGCGAAACGGCGTCGGCAGCCCGTCGAAGGTGGCCAGGTGGCGCGTGCCCAGCGAATAGCGGCGCAGCAGCATCTCCAGCGAGCGGGTGGACACGGCGCCGGTGGGCAGGCGGAACTCGCCGTCCCGGAAACCCAGTTGCAGCACGGGCGAGAGTTCGAAGTCTTCGTCCTTGCGACGCTGCGACAGCAGCTGGCGCGGCGCACGCCGCTCGAACAGGCCACCCCAGTCCACGGACAGAATTTCGCGCTCCAGCTCGGCCGCACCCATGCCGCTGGCGTACAGCCCGCCGATGATGGCGCCCATGGACGTGCCCACCACAAAGTCCACCGGCACGTGGGCGGCCTCCAGCTCCTTGAGCACGCCCACATGCGACAGCCCGCGCGCGCCGCCACCCGAGAGCACGAGTGCGATGCGCGGGCGTTCGGTGGCCGCCGTCCCTGGCCCGGCCGTGGATGCCGCACCGGCCCAGCCGGACAGCCCGCAGGCGAACAGGCAGGCGAACACGCCGAGCAGCCGGCGGCATCGGGTCGGGAGGGATGGGCGGCGGGTCTTCATCGGCGGCTCGCGAAACAGGAGGGGCCGAGAGAGTGTAGGACGGCGCATCAAAGCGGCGCACCGCCTGTGGGCGGGCCCGCCTGTGCTGGCGCAGGACGGGCCCGGTGCCGGCTCAGCGACCGCCCAGGAAATCGTCGCGCAGGTTCAGGAGCAGCTTCTTGCCGACGGAGTCGCCGCTGGCGGCGATCAGCCCGCGGTCCATCAGGTCGCGGTAGCCGGGGCGGCTCTGCAGGCTGGCGTCGTCGGGGGCCAGAAAGGCCATTTCCCACTCACCGCAGCTGCGTTCCTGGATCGGTCCGTCCCAGATCTTGGCCATCTGCTGGTGGCGATCATCGCGGGCGATGCGCTCGTACAGCGCCTCCACCTGCGCCCGCTCGCCCTCCAGCAGCTGCAGGAACTCGCGCTTGCGGTACATCATCATCCCGGTGATGCCGCGTGCCTGGTTGGCCCGCCGGGCCTGGTCGAGCAAGGCGGTGAGCTCCGCGGCCCCCAGGTCGCGGGTGGCCAGGCTGGTGTAGACAATTTCAAACACGGCTGTGACAAAGTGGACAAAATGGGTGTCGATTCTAGGGGTCTGTGAGACACACAAGCATCGACGAGCCGCCATCAGGCGGTGTGCCCTGTGCCACCCCGCTGTGCGCTGTGGCGATGGACGTTGTCCCCAGCAGCGGCAGCCATCCCGCTTGTTCCATGCGTTCGCTTCGGGGCTTTCTGCCCGGCATGGGTCGCTTCGTGTCACGTATGGCGCGGGCCTGGGCGTTGCGCGCGGGGCATCCGTGGTAATTTGCGGCCTTTGCCGGGGTGGCTCACCGCGCCCCTTGTTTCATCCCACCACCATCCAGCCCACCATGAGCGACATCCTCGTCCACACCGAAGCCGGCGTCTGCACCCTCACCTTCAACCGCCCCGACAAGAAAAATTCCATCACGGCGGCCATGTACGGTGCCCTGGCCGACGCCTTGCAGGCGGCCGAAGCCGATGCCACCGTGCGCTGCGTGGTGTTCCAGGGGTCGGAAGCCATCTTCACCGCGGGCAACGACATCGCCGATTTCCTGCACCAGCCGCCGGCCGGGCAGGACTCGCCGGTGTTCCGCTTCCTGCGCGGCCTCGCGCAGTTTCCGAAGCCACTGGTGGCCGCGGTGTGTGGCCCGGCGGTGGGGGTGGGCACCACCCTGCTGTTCCATTGCGACCTGGTCTACGCGGGCGACAACGCGGCGTTTTCCATGCCCTTCGTGAACCTGGGCCTGTGTCCGGAGGCGGCGTCCAGCCTGCTGGTGCCCCAGATGCTGGGCTACCACCGCGCGGCCGAGGCGCTGTTGCTGGGCGAGCCCTTCATGGCCGAGGCGGCGCTCGAAGTGGGCCTGGTCAACCGCGTGCTGCCGCCGCTGGAAGCGGCCGGCTATGCGCAATCCATCGCGCGCAAGCTGGCCGCCAAGCCCATCAGCGCGCTCATGGAAACCAAGCGCCTGATGAAGAAAGGGCAGGCCGCCCAGGTGCTGGCCGTCATGGCCGACGAGGGCGTCAGCTTTGGCCGCATGCTCGGTGAGCCCGCCGCGCGTGAGGCGTTCACCGCCTTCATGGAGCGGCGCAAGCCCGACTTCACGAAGGTCTGAGTGGGGCGTGTGGCCGGCCTCAGCCGTTGCGCCGCGCCACCCAGTAGGCCGCCCCGTCGGGGCCGTAGCGTTCCGCGTGCGGCACGTCCCGGGCCAGTTCAAAGCTGTCGCCGGCGACCAGGTGCTGCGTGCGCTCACCCACGGTCAGCCACATCTCGCCACGCGACACGCGGGCCTTCACGGCAAACGGGTGGGTGTGCGTGTCCAGCTCGGCGAGTGGCGCCCATTCGCGCTCCAGCACCTCGTCAAAACCCTCGCTGAGGGCCTGGCTGCGAAACATGTCAAAACTGGGGGTGTTCATGGCGGGGGATTGTGAACCGCCTGCTGGTACGGTTCAGTAGCCGCCGCGACACCATTGACCGCGATTCGCCTGCGGGCATCGGCCCGCTGTTACGCTGCGCTTCCCCCATCCCCTGAAAGAGAATCGACCATGGACGATCCCCGCTGCTGCGGCACCGGCACCTGCCTGATCAACGCCGAGGGTTTCTGCTGGTGCGGTCAGCAATGGGACGGCGAGCGCATGTGCTTTCCCGACCGCCCGTCGCCAGCCATCGAACCGCCGCCGCCAGACGTGGCCGGTGGTGGCGGTGAGGGCGAAGCCAGCGCCTGAGGGCATTGGCGCGTCGGCTCAGACCGGAAACCGCAGCGGCTGGGCGTCTGGTTGCCACACGGGCATCTTCACCATGGCCGCGGCGAACAGGGGGCTGCCCTGCCAGTGGTCCAGCCAGCGCCGCGTGGCGTGTCCGCCAGCCTGCGCCCACCACCCCGGCTCCACGCCAGCGAACTGGCGCACAAAGGGGAACAGGGCAGCGTCGCTCAGGCAGGGGTGCGCCCCACCCAGAAACGGCGCTTTTTGCAACGCGGCTTCCAGCGCGGTCAGCAGGCTGTCCTGCGCGTCTTCCCGGTAGGCCGAGCGCGAACGCTCGGGGTGCCGTTCGGCGTATTTGTAGCGGTCCAGTGCCGCTTTGAAGGCGGTGTCGTTGGTGTCCACCAGCGCGGCGTTGACGGGCTCATCGGCCCTGATCAGCCAGCCCTCGGGGTCGTGTTGCGCCAGGGCCCAGCGCATGATGTCCAGGCTGTGTGCCAGCACGCCGCCCTTGCCCAGGTCGAGCACCGGCACCGTGGCCGCAGGTGAACACGCCAGCAGCTCGGGCGGCTTGTGTTTCAGGTCCACCTCGCGCACGACCACCGTCACGCCGGCCCGCACCAGCGCCAGCCGGGCTCGGATGGCGTAGGGGCAGCGGCGAAAGCTGTAGAGAACGGGCAGGGCGGTGTGCATGGCGGCGGTGGATGGCGGTGAGGGCAGAAGCTTGACGTCTGCCGTGTGCCGGGTCAATACAGGCGCACCGTCACGTCGAAATGCCAGGTCCTTCGGATCTCGACCACGTCCACGTCGCGTGCCAGTTCCGCCTGGAAGGGCGGGTACGGCGCCTGGCTCTGCACGATGCGTGTGATGGCGTCGTCGATCGCCGGCACGCCGCTGGACAGCACGAACTTCACCGATTCGACCGACCCGTCGCTGCGGATCGCCACCGTGACGACGGGTGTGGTGTGGGGCTGTCGGGTCAGGTCGCGCACCATCTCGAGGGTCATGTTCATCTGGATCTTGCGCGCCCATGCTTCGGCGTACAGCACCAGCTCCGTGTTGGGATCGGTGCGCCCAAACAGTCGCGCCCGGCGCAGACCACTCACGGTGGGCGGCAAACGTGCTGCGGCGACGGCCGCTGCATCGCGGCGGTCCGCCTCTTCGTCCAGCTGCCGTCCGATCTCTCGCAGGCGTGCCTCGCGGCGGGCCGCCGCCGCCTG
>Ga0208490_100074_pt1 | contig 85274 bp, 80 predicted proteins | sample SubbioAug_CSWold_FD_184818 | JGI IMG/M metagenome (GOLD analysis project Ga0208490, IMG submission 184818) | Serpentinite rock and fluid subsurface biosphere microbial communities from McLaughlin Reserve, California, USA - CR11Aug_CSWold (SPAdes) | ecosystem: Environmental > Terrestrial > Deep...
CCGGCGCTTTCTTGCCGCCCCGCTCAAAGATGTCAGCCGCGCCGTCCAGCAGAGCCTTCTTCCATTGATGGATCATCGTCGGATGCACGCCATATTCGGTGGCCAGCTCCGACACCGTGCGCTCGCCCTTCACGGCGTCCAGCGCCACACGGGCTTTGAACCCCGCGTCAGGGTTCCTGCGTTTCTTCCTATTCTGATCTCCTGGTTCTTGGAGATCAGCAGACATCAGATCGTAGCTTACGTCACTGCCCGATTTTCGGGGAGCAGCTCACCGGATAGGGTGGCGGAACGATGATCTTCGCAGATATCTTACCGACAAAGTTCTACTTTTGAACACCACAAACATTAGGGCGGATTACCCCCTTTGACCCTCATATCTTATCCCAATACCGGCACCTCGCGCCGATACGCAGTGACGTCGTCGTATCCATGCGTGACCTTTCCGCCTTGGCCGAGAAGCTGTTTGGCCCAGAGTTTGCGGGTCGTTTCCTCTTTTCTCACCCAAATGCTAAATCTTACGGCATTGTAAGACGTAACTGTGCCGACATTCCCGCCCAAGAATTAGTTGCGGAGTGTTTGCGCACCAAGATGCTGCCATCGCGTGTGTCCTTTCATGACCTTTAGATTGAAAAGGCAAAACGACGTCGCTACGCTCAGGATTATCGGCTGATTGAACGAATAAGTAATGTATCGGTATAATAATCGTTGCTAATCAAATTCTAACACCCCTAGTGAGATATTAATGACTGTTCGATGCAACATCTGTGGTGATACGAGATTTCAGGATTTCCGAGGCCGTAGCATGATACAATGCCGGGGCTGCAATTCGCTAGAGCGGGGACGACTGATAGCCTTGCATTTGGAAAAGTTGCAGCTTCCAGCAGAGGCCCGTGTTCTTCATATCGCACCTGAAGAAGGAATATGGCGGCTCTTGGGCGGGCGCTCAGAAATTGCCGAGTACACCATCGCTGACTATTCCCCTGAGCTATATACGTTTGCGACCTGCAATAAGATCGACTTGTGCAATCTTGAGTCTTGGCCGTCTAAAAGTTACGACTTGATAATTCATTCGCACGTTCTTGAACACACGCGCTGCAACATTGCATACACGCTGTTTCACCTGCACAGGATGTTGACCCCCGCTGGGAGGCACATATTCATCATTCCCTTCACGAGCGGATCCTATGACGAAAGCTTCCAGAAGATGACGGTTGAGGAGCGGACGCGCCGTTTTGGCCAGTGGGACCACCTGCGGCGGTTTGGGCTGGACGATGTCAACGATCATGTTGGTAAGATCGTCCACATGCCTGTGGAGTGCGATATTGAGGCCAAGTATGGCCGAGATGTGCTGGAGCAGGCCAATATTCCCGAAAAGCTCTGGCGAGGGCTAAATGGCTGTACGGTCATCGACCTAGGCAAACATGATTATCTGCTCGGCTAAAGGTCCTCTTTGGAGGCAATCAGTCTCATTTAGATGCAGGTAAAACATACTGGTGGCGTGCGCAATTTAGTGTTTAGAATGTTAGTATGAATTCGCGACAACTTCCGGCAACAATTGACCATGAGAAAAAAGTATGCGTTATCCCGTCATGACACAATCACTGGAGTTGATACGCCATATCACCCCGGATGCGCTGAGTGAGGTTGTCGATATAGGCGTTCAGGTTAAGACAGAGTTCCTGATGGCTGCTTTGTCCGACCGACATCACCACCTGTTCGAACCTTCGACTGTTTACCACCCACAGCTTGAAGAGAACTATCGCGAGCAGGGTATTTCTTACACACTACACAAAATTGCGCTTAGCGATGTCGACGGACTTCTGTTTTTGCATAATACCAGCGTTGACGGTTCGGGTCGGATCACCCATTCCCATATTCGCACCGAGCGCGATCCAACCATGCCCATGCTGGTCAATATAGAGGAAATTCCCTCAAGGCGCCTAGACAGCGTGTTTCCGGGGGATCAGCTTCCTGATCTGGGATATATAGTGAAGCTTGATGTAGATGGGGTAGAGGAAAAGATCATCGAGGGAGGTCCTGCGGTCCTGCGTGGAGCGTCCTTCGTGATCATTGAAACTTCGATCGGTCGGCAAGACCTTTGCTCACGCGCTGCGCTTCTGGAAAAGCTTGGTTTTCGCATTTTCGACATCTGTGACAATGCCTATTACTATGGGCAGTTGGCGTTAGTGGATCTGGTGATGATCAACAATCGCCTACGAAATAGCGATATTCGCTTCCAGCCTTGGAAATACAGCGAGGGCAAAGTGCACTGGAAGAAATGGCAACACGGTTTCAAATCGCTTGAGAATGAGCCAATCAATGATCCTTTTGGCTAATTGCTACACTTCTGATAATTTGTTTTACCTTCGGGATACAATGCTCGGGTGAAATAAAATTTGTTGTAAACAACTTCTGGCCGTCAAGATCATCATTGGATTTTATGGGCTTTGAGCTGCTGGCGTATATCGTAAATGATCAACTCATGGAATAAGTCACTTAAAATCACTTACGTAGTTTGGAGAGAGTTTTATAAGTAAGGTTCTGGCGTTCATTACTCCATGGTATTTATAATAAGCTGGTCCCAAGCACGCGGTCCTACTCTAGCGTATAGCTTTTGGGTGGCTACCTGCATTGCGCGTAACTTTGCTACTGGCATGTTTCGGATGTACGATAATGCACGTTGATAGCCAGCCGAACTGTCTTCTTCAAAAACACATGCTTCTTGCCAAAGAGAAGCAGGACCAGGCAAGGCCAAGTCGCGGGTTAAAATGACTGGAATTGATGCAAGCGCCAAAGCTTCGCCTATCCTTATTGAATTCGGACCTGAGCCTGTTGGGCAGAGAGTAAAGGCTGAATCACGTATCGCTTGAAGGTATTCCTTTTTATGCTGGTCTTCGAGCGCGAGTTTGGCGGCGTCTGGTGATAGCCCTTTCATCTGTTCGGCATAGACCGTGCGGTTGAAATGCCAAGCGTCGCGTTTGATAATGAGCAAGTCATCAGCGCTGCCAGCATCCTTGAAGATGTTTTCGCGAACGTCAGTCAAATATACCTTTGGGTTATAGGCTCCAATGAAATTCGCGAGGTATGACCTTGGGCGGTGAATGTTGTCCGCTGGATCAGGGCCGTTCGGGGTTTGTGCCGGGAACAACGGAAAGGGATGGATGCGGATGCCACAGATTTCACGCGTTTCGAACGTGGCATGCGACCAGAACAAATCTGTCACATGGCAAGACAAATAAAGCTCAATGTATTTGTCGGCATTGATGTGTTGTGCCACTGTTGCGCGGCGCATACCCGTTTTGTTCGGCTGGGCCGGAACCTGGTTCAGCACACGCAACAATTCCCAGGTAGCTAAAGCCTTACTGCGAAGGCCATCGATTATCGTTGCCCAAGGAATACCGAGATATTCAAAGGTTATTTGATTGGCATGGGGTAAGATTGACTCATAGGCAGTTTTTTCCGTGATGGCTGGGAACTGCCAGTGGTGTGCGTATGATATAACCTGTCTGTCATGTGCAAGTCGCTTACGAGCATGATCAACTCGACTGCTGAGAAGGTTTGGATTTAACTCCATTTTTGGGTTATCCTATACTATGAGAAGTGTTCTAATACTTTCAAACGTGCGTCGTTTAAATCGCCAACTAGTTGCTCGATTGGTGGAAGGTTGGTTTCTGCGACACTGAGCTCCTGAAGTTTTCTAGCGCCTGTGTTCAGCAGGGGGTTGTTAAATTCAAGCAAGGGGAGATAGGCATTTGCGGTAATCAAGTCGATTACCACACCTGCTTGACGCCCCTCTAATGAAGGTTCAGGGAACATCGATTGAAATATGAAGAAATATTGACGCGTTAAATTCGTCACTGATCCTTCATTCGTTTTGTAATTTCCAGATGCGTAACACGCGAAAGTTTCGTCGCGACTGAAGGAATATAGCAAATTTCTCATGAAGAAATCCGATAGTGGCCTGTAAGAGTGACCAAGCGTTAATATTTGGTCATAGAAAAGGCTTACCTCGCTAATGTTAAAGAGATACGGCAAAAAAAGCTTAGATGAAACACAGTCGAATTTATAAACACGGAAATTTGCGTCGCACCAATCGCCACGTAGCTGCACTTTTGGAGTTGACTTTGCATGGTTGCAAACCTCCAAGCGTACAGTGTCAACGCTAATCGTTGCCCTGATTGAGGCGCGCTGTCGCAAGGTCTCATGTAAGAGGCCTTGAAATTCCAAAGGTTTCTCACCTGCACTGAAGAATGCCTTGAAATTGACCTCGATTATTTGGTGTCTCGTCATTCTGGGCAGTCATCCATTTGTAAGTTTGTTTTCCAGTCTGGGCTCACATGATTCAACCAGTCTAAACACAGCTCGATTTGCTTGTCGTTTAGTCCTCGCTCCACGTTGGTGGCCATCAGCGTACCTGCCTTCATCGTTGGCGTGTAGCGGTGATACCAGTCGCTCTTGTGGCTGAGCTCGGTGGCAAAGGTAGGTATTTGGCGCGCCATAGCACAAACTTTCAGCCAAACGTCATCTGCATAGGGTGCGTGGCTGAGGATTCTGTCGATATCGGTGACTATTGGATCAATAAAGAAGCCCGTTGGGTAAAGGACACCGCCTGCGCCTGTAGGCATCAATCGGAAGGACGGGTGATCCAGACGCGCCTCTCGTTGCCAATTCATGTACGGTGCCACAGTTCCATCCTCGGTAGTGGCAATCCAGTGGCAGCGGTTACCTATCACTGCCTCTGGATACATTCTATGCCCATCGAGCAATCGCTCAAGTGCGTAGGCTGGATAAATTACATCGTCGTCGACGATGACAAAAGGCGCATCGGCGTTTAGTTCTGCATTGTGCAGAAACTTATCGTACTGGTGTCGAGTGCGGTCACAAAAATGTATTCTTAAGCCCATTGGTTGCAGTTCGCGTAAGCGTGTGGGCAGCCAATTTGGTCCTGGTATTTCATCACGGCCAAGCCATAGGTGGATTTCTTTGGGGGGTAGAGTTTGTTCAAACAAAGAGCGGATTGCAAAATGCACGGTTTTGATGCGCGCAGGAAAAGTGGTTAGCGATACAACAAAATCTGAGCGCTTTGTATTACTACTAACCGTGCCATCCGCATGAAGTTTCTCAATGCGGCGTTTCTCTTCATCTTCAAACTTTGTAACTGCGCGGTCTAGGTCGCGCCTAACTTCAGCGGCAGCAACCAACTTTTGAGAGCGCAGCTTCTGGCAATCTAATAGTCGGGCTATATTGCGCGCTTGTTCCACATCTGTCGCAGCGCCAAGCGCATCTAGGGAGATGCGCATAAGTTGTGATGCAGAATCTTTTGGTAGATTTTTCGACGCGCGCTGAAAGAGTGTATCAAGCACCATAGTCGCCAGATGCTGTACAAGTCGTTTATCTGGATGGGCGAGGAGAGCGGCGATCTTCTCACTCCCTTCACAACGACGGCGAAAGTCAATCACGTCTTCGGCGTCCTGCTCGCTTAGCGAAGGGTATTCTTTGGCTAGGGTATCTAGGATTGAAATCTTAGTCCGCTCGAGATCGGCGGAAATTCCCGGTTCGCCCCCGCGCTTTGCCAGCACCTCGGCCATGATCGGAACTTTCGCCCCGGACGCATAGACACGGCCAAGCTGCAATGTGTCACTATCGGTTTTGTAAGAACAATCATCAAACGGGTGCTGCAAAAGTAACTCACGCCGCAAGTATAGCGATTGGTGGCAGAAGCCGAGGCTTGCCATTTTAAATGCTTCGCTTTCGATCCAAGACGCCCAGATCTGGCTGTTCAGCTCTCCCCAACCCAGAACGCCGTCATAGTCATCAGTTGATAGAACCTTGTGTACACGATCGAGGACATTCTTGTCGGCAAATACGTCCGACGAATTTAAAAAGCAGACGTAGCGACCGGAGGCCATCCGCATTCCCTTGTTCATGGCGTCATAAACACCACCATCTCTTTCACTAACGCCCTTGTCAGCAAGCCCCTGCCTCTTCCAGAAGTCAATCAAAGCGGCGCTACCATCCTGAGATCCACCATCAACTATAATATATTCGAAGTTTTCAAAATTTTGTTCAAACACAGACCTTGCCGTTTTCATCAAGGACCAAGCGTCATTGTACGTTACGGTAATTATGGAAAAAAAAGGTGCAGAATGCATGAAAGTCATCGCTCCTAGAAGCTACCCATTTTGGTGAGAGCACTGCTCTTAGAACTACGAGCGGGAACTCAGTGTTCTAGCGGGTCTCAACTTGCGTCGACAGATGAAAGGACAACGCTACTCTCTGGCTGTGACTTATTAAATATCGTCGATGTTGTGAACCAAAATGAGACAAAATTCATGGACTAAGCATCAAATTGCCGTCGGCTGGAACCTTTAAAGCTGGCATTGTGGCTAATTGCGAATTTTTACAGCAGCAGCAGTCCACTATTCAAACACAGAATACGGGTGCGCTATGGTATAATTTTGACTTGGCGACGAAGGTGCCACTAGAAACCCTGCATTTTCGGATTGAATTTCGCATCATAATTTTGAGCTTATCCGAGGTGGCGTAACTGAGCCGAAGGCAAGCCGCCTTGAACAGTCGAAGTTTGTTGAGTGGGTGACGGATCAACTTGGGTTGACCTTCCCCTTCGCCTCACACACACATCAGCGGAAAACGGTCTGAAATGTACGAGCAACTATCTTATGTTTAAACGGGTCCAGTACAGTTGACTTCTCGAGGACCAAAGGTAGTGGCGGAGTTTCTGGAGTCGCCGATGGCTTGGAGTAATGTGATATGCCCCGATTAAAAATTGCAGTTGCCGGAATCGGCTATGTCGGTTTTTCTAATGCGGTTCTGCTCGCGCAGAATAACCAAGTTGTCGCGTACGATATCGACCCTGTCAGGGTGGAGATGGTAAATGCACGACAATCTCCGATCGTCGATTGTGAGCTGGAGACCTACTTAGCAGAGCGAGACTTGGACCTGACCGCCACTACTGATGCTTCACAGGCTTTTACAAAGGCGAATTTCATCATTGTCGCGACACCGACGAACTACGATCCAGAGACCAATGTGTTTGATACATCAAGTGTTGAGCGTGTTATTGAGACTGCCATCGCCCTGAACCCCACTGCTACAATAGTCATCAAGTCCACCGTTCCGGTCGGCTACACGCTTACCCTCTCCAATAAACTTCAGAGCTGCCAAATCCTGTTCAGTCCTGAGTTCTTGCGAGAGGGCAGGGCACTCTATGACAATCTCCATCCGAGCCGGATCATTGTAGGTGAACGATCTGACCGGGCGCGGGAGTTTGCAGATCTGCTCTGCGAAGGAGCAATAGCGACTGATATCCCGGTGCTTTTCACTGATCCGTCGGAGGCGGAAGCTATCAAGCTTTTCGCTAATACCTATCTTGCGATGCGGGTCGCTTATTTCAACGAGCTCGACAGTTACGCACTGAGTCACGGCCTCGACACTCGGCAGATCATCGAAGGGATCGGTCACGACCCCCGCATTGGAATGCACTACAACAACCCGTCTTTTGGTTATGGTGGCTATTGCCTGCCCAAGGATACCAAACAGCTCCTAGCCAATTACTCTGATGTACCACAAAATCTAATCCAGGCGATCGTCGAGGCAAACCGGACGCGTAAGGATTTTATCGCTGAGCAAGTGTTAAGGCTCGCGCCAAGATGCGTTGGTATTTATCGTTTGGTGATGAAGCAGGGTTCCGACAATTTTCGACAGAGTTCGATCCAAGGCATCATGAAGCGGCTCAAGGCCAAGGGGATCGAGGTGATTGTGTTCGAACCGGCGCTTAACGAGGAAACTTTTTTCGGATCCGAAGTCTTGCACGATCTTGCTGTCTTTAAAATCCGCTCCGATGTTATTATCGCGAACCGCAGGCATGAGACCCTCGTTGACGTTTTGGAAAAGGTTTTCACTCGCGATCTCTTCGGTTCTGATTGAGCCGTAAATTTGGTCAAGTCCAGTGCAGACCTGAAAAACAAGTGTTATGGACACATAGCAGTCGTCAACTCAACTAATTGGCTTGATTGCAGAAAGCGATATCCGGATTGTAACTCTAGGGCACAGAGGCGAACCATGACAAATATCATGACATACAACGGCCATTACGCCCGGATCGAATATGATGATGACGAGGCGATGTTCACTGGTAGGATAGCGGGTCTCCGGAAACGAGTGAGTTTTCAATCCGATACTGTCCAAGGCTTACGCCGTGCCTTTCATGAGGCGCTCGAGGATTATAACAAAGCTTGTGCAAAGACCGGAAAAAATCCCGAGAAAACTTTTTCGGGACATATCATGGTTCGAGTCAGTCCTGAAATACACCGCCGGGCCATCATTTCTGCGGAGCTAGCAGGTAAGAGCCTAACTGAATGGGCTGAAGAAGTGTTCGACCAAGCTGCATTTTAGGCTGTAAGTTCTTGATTGTAAGTGAGTACTGATGGGCTCAGCCAGAGGTGGCTCGGTTGATCTGAACAGGTTCCGGGCGCTTTCTAAGTGGTTTTTCGCCTTGGATACGCGGCCACCGCTTCGGGCATTGGCTGGTTGAAGTAGGCCTGATCGGGGGTTTTCCCGTCAAGCGATGAATGCGGGCGGCGGGTGTTGTAGAAGCTTAGGTGTCGACCGCTTCTCCCGGCCCTGGCTTCGGACACGCTGGCATAGACCCCAGATAGAACTCTTCGTAATTGATAGTCCACCACAAGCGCTCGACGAAGAAATTGTCGTGCCGCGCGGCCTTGCCATCCATGCTTATCTTGATCTCGCGGGCGGCACGTACCTTGATGAAGCCGGACTAGGTAAACTGGCTGACGCGGAGGTCCTTGTAGGAGCCAATCGGCGATCTGGCTTTGATTGATCTTCCGATGCTGTCTGATAATGACGCCAAATACTTCGCGGGAGATATAGCATTTGAGGTAGCGAAATGCCTTCAGTTTACGACGATGCCCCCTCTTTTTATTTCTTATACTTTTCCATAAGTTCGTAAACTATAGGGTCTCTCAAATTAATCATATCCCGTCCCAATTCCTCCTTGACCCAGTTTGGTGCTCTGCCTACACCGTTCCACCGTTGTGATGGGTTAGCAGGATTGAAATAAATTTCATGTGCTTTTACTCGCGAAGCTGGAGAAGATTTCTTTGTAGCTTGTTTGACACTCAGCTTTGCCAAGACATCCGTTAGAGTGAATCCAGTCTTGTTGATGAATGCACGAACATCAGCAGCTACGTTGCTGATGGCCTCATCTTTCCGCTTCAGCAGTTCTTCTTCCGCTTTCTTGATATGCTCACGAAGCTCTTCGTAAGTCATTTCTTTAAGGTCTTTGGTCATAGTCTTTCTTGTCCCTGACATATAACTCTGAAAACGCTAGAAGAAATCATTCCTTCTGTCCACAGAGGTCTGGAAACCGGGCTTGGTGTAAAGGAACTCAATTGTTTCATTCCATAACCCAGTCTCCTTGCTTCTGGCTGTCCGGCAAACAAGGGGCGATTCACCATGCCATCCTTAGTCCGTTTGATTTCTCTGTCGCTGCTCTCGTTAAAGGGGTTGATAAAGACATCAATCATAGCCCTGAGTGGGGTGAGGGATAATGCTGCCCCAGCTGCACAAGGCGCGTTAAGCTCAGTATGTGGTAGCGGCCATAAAGATTACTTGCTCAAAAACGTTCTAAAGCTAAAGAGCAGCACCCGGATAATCAAATTTACAAACCTTTGTGAGCCGGAATCAGTTCAAGTGGCCGTCTCCGAGTGCCTGCCACGACTTGGCAATGCCTTCGATGCGCCAACCGCCAATTGAGAAAGGCGGTTATCTGGCACCAACATCGCAGGCCGTTGGCGCTGGCCCCAAACAGACGAATCTAAAAATGTGATACAAAATGTGATACATTTCTCCTTTGCCACATTGCTCAGTTTCAAAAAATGTTCAATACTTTCAGATATTTGATTGGATGACGATCAATGAATATGGTGCCCGGGGGCGGAATCGAACCACCGACACGAGGATTTTCAATCCACTGCTCTACCCCTGAGCTACCCGGGCATGGGAGAAGGCTGCGCCTTCGGGTGGATGCGTTCTAGGCGAGCACGGGCGGGGTGTCTAGAGGGTATCAGCAAAAATCAATGGGGTTTTTGCTGCTCTTGTTCCAGCGCGTCGAGGGCCTCTTCGATGTCGGTCGGATCGGAGGAGGGCACGGCGTAATCACCCGCAAACCATTTGCCCAGATCCACGTCGGCGCAGCGCCGCGAGCAAAAGGGGCGGTAGCGGGTGTCGGTCTTGCGCTGGCAGATCGGGCAGCTCACTTGAGCAGGTCCGTGAGCGGCTGTCGGTCGCGTTTGCGTTGCAATTCAAAGTGCCCCAAGGGCGTCCAGCCCGCGAGAGTGGTTTCGGTCGTGTCCTGGCGTAGCGCGGCGCGCAGGGAGGCTTCAAACGTCCTGCGGTCCTTCTTGGGCATGGGGGCAAGATCGAGGGTAATCTGTCCGCCAAGGCCGCGCAGGCGCAATTGGCGCGGTAGGTCGCGGGCCATGGCGATATTGGCTTTGAGCCCCGCTGCAAGGCTGGCATCGCCGCCGGTGTTGACATCCACAGCTACAAGGGCGCGCGTGGGCTCGATGTAAAAGGATGCGCCGCCGGGCAGGGGGACCAAGGCCTCGCGCAGGGCGTCGAGTTGATCAAGCACGCCGGTTTCCGCGAAAGAGCCCGGATCAGTCAGCACATCAGCAGGCTCTACCCAGTCACGCCAGGCGAGGGTATGGGGGCCGTCGCCTTCGGTCAGGGTCTCGGGCTCGGGGCCGGTGGCATCGGCGAGAACCGCCTCGGCCAGATCGCGCATGGCGTTAATATCCTCTGCGATATCAGCGGCTTCGGCACTTTCGCATGAGGAGCGCAGGATGAGGCCCATGGGGCTGTCGCCCATTTCGGCATGGGCGATTTCCAAGAGAGAATCGCGCAGGGTCTCGTCCTTGATGGACCGCGATACATTGAGACCGGGCGCGTCGGGTGTGACGATGGCGTAGCGGCTCTTGAACAAGAGTCGGGTCGTGACCGGCAGCGCCTTGCCCGGTTCTGCGTGTCCCGTGACCTGTACGAGTAGCGGCTGACCGGGCGTCAAGCCTTTGATCTGGCGAAGGAAAGCGGAGCCGTCGGGCGTGCGCAGGAACATGCCGCCTTGCCCTTTGACGGGGCGATCGGCGATGGCGCGATAGATGGTGCCGGGGCGCGGTTGATCCGAGTCGATCAGCAAGTCCTCAAGCCGCCCACCCACCAGCAGGGCTGCGGCCTCGGCGTCGTTTATGTGATCGAGCGCGATGGTCCGCAGGGTCATTGGGTGTCCTTCCAGAGCGGGTAGCCAGCGGCGCGCAAGAGGCCCGCAGTTTCAGTCAGGGGCAGGCCGACGACAGCAGTAAAAGATCCTTGAATCCAAGGAATTAGCGCGCCTGCCGGGCCTTGGATGGCGTAGCCGCCTGCCTTGCCCTGCCAATCATTTGTGGCAAGGTAGGCGTTCAGGTCCTCATCCGAGAGGCGTTTCATCTGCACGGTGGTTACAACGTCCCGCTCCCATATCCGCGATCCGCGCCGGACCGCCACTGCAGTGATCACCCGGTGCCGCCGCCCGGACAGGGCGAGCAGGAATTGTGATGCTTCACCAACATCTTGAGGTTTGCCTAGGATGCGACGACCCACCGCCACAGTGGTATCGGCACAGAGCACGATATCGTCGTCCTCGGCCGCAACCGCCCACGCCTTTTGCCGCGCCATTCGGGCGCAATAGGGGCGGGGCAATTCAGCCTTGGAAGGGGTTTCGTCGATTTCGGGGGGCAGGATTTTATCCGCCACCACCCCGATCTGTGCCAACAGATCGCGCCGACGCGGGCTGCCAGAACCAAGGATGAGTCTCATTCCAGATCTGCCTTGTCTTGCAGCGCGGTGGCGCGTGCGCGCAAGGTAACGCCCAAGGAAAACGCAGCGGTGTTAAGCACTGCCTTTGCCTGTGGATCGTTCATTTCCTCAGCCAATTCATGTAGATGCGCGACCGCCTTCTTGGAGGCCGCACGATATGCCTGACCATACTCGGCGCTGCGGGCCAAGCTTACTTGAAGCGATAATTGATCCGACCCTTGGTCAGATCATAGGGGGTCATTTCCACCTGAACTTTGTCGCCCGCGAGAACGCGGATGCGGTTCTTGCGCATTTTGCCTGCCGTATGTGCGATGATCTCATGGCCGTTTTCAAGCTCGACCCTGAATGTCGCGTTGGGCAGGAGTTCCTTGACGACACCGGGAAATTCGAGCGTGTCTTCCTTGGCCATGGTCTCTCCTTGATATGGCGCCCCGCCGTTTTGCGGAACGCGCTAGTAAATGCGCCGGTTTTGCGCGGTTTTCAAGGGTGTAATCACCGCAGACGTTCAGATGTGACCGCGACGTCGCGCCCCAGTTGGTCCTCCCAATGGCAGCGGTTGAGCACGACGCCGTCGGCGCGGACGTGGGTGATACGGTCCAGATCGACCTCTGCATAGGTCCAGCCGGGGCGGTTGAGGGTGCCCTCGGCGAGGACGCCGGTAGGTGGGAACCCTGTATCTGGTGGGCCAAAGACGCCACCCATACCGCAATTTGTGTCGACTGCCGGAGACCAATCCGCTGTGCCCACGGTCGACGCCATGACGGTGACGCATTGCATTTCGAGGGCGCGGGCCATGGCACCGATCCGGACGCGGGAATAGCCGGTCAGAGCCTCGGTGCAAGAGGGCACAAGGATCAGGTCTGCATCGGCCAAAGCCTTGCCCAGCAAGGGAAATTCGCTGTCATAACAGATCAGGATGCCGATCTTGCCTAGGCTTGTGTCAAAGAGGCGCAGGGGGCCGCCGGGGGCGACGTGCCATTCCTCGCGCTCGAACCGGGTCATGATCTGTTTGTCCTGCGCGGCGCGCGCCCCGGTGGGGGTAAAAAGCATAGCGCGGTTGACCGGGCGGGGGCCAAGATCCGGGTCAAAGACCGGGGCTGAAGCCCCCAGAATGTGCAGATTATACTGCGTCGCAAGCTCGGCATGCAGATCGTAAGCCTCTGACATCACGCCAGAAACTGCGTGCAGCGAGCGCTCTAAATCGCCCGCGGCCTCGGTGCCTGCGAGCATGGCCAATTCCATCGCGCCATATTCGGGAAACACCGCGAGTTCGGCACTCTGTGCGGCCGCCTCGGCCACCCAATCGGTGAGCTTGCGACGGTAGTCGGCCCAAGAGGTGAGCGGGTCGAGCGGATAGGCGGCGGTGGCGATTTTCATGGGGTGCGCTCCGGGTTGGGGTCTTTTGTACGCTTTGTAAGGTTTTGGAGGTGATTTTGTAAGGTCTCGATTGGTTTTGCTTGGGTCGCGCGCTGTGGGCAACGTTTTCTTAACCCCTGCCTGCCAAGTTGGTCAGGTCAGGCAAGGCAAGAGGCGGGCGATGTATGATGAGATGCCAATCCATCGGGTGCGAACCCGTCTGCGCCGGGTGGTGGATCATCTGGTGGCGGGCGGTCAGCGGGTGATGGTGCTGCGCAACGGGGTGCCGGTGGCGGGCCTTGTCTCGGTCAGCGATCTAAAGGCGTTGGAACAGGCGGATCAGGCGCGGATGGAGCATCATGCGATTCGGGCGCAGGCGCGATTGCGGGACATTGGCCTGTTGAAGGCGGGGCTTGATTCGGCACGGCTGGAAGCTAGGGCGCGGCACGGCCCGCCTGATACCAAGCGATGAGCGTGGCGCGTTCCGAGGGCGCCATTGCGGTGAGGTTGGCGGGCGGCATGGCATGGCTGAGCCCGGCCTGGAGGTAGAGGGCGCGGGCCTGACGGGCGAGGTCGGCGGGTGTTTCGAGGATCACGCCTTTGGGGGCGTGGATCATGCCGGGCCAGAGTGGTTCGGTGGCATGACACATGGCGCAGCGCAGGGCCACGATCTCTTGCACCGTGTCAAAGCCTGGGGCCTCGCTCAGGCGGGTCTGGGCAGGGCTGAGGCGCGTGGTCTCAGGACTGGTGTCTGCCGTGTTCGGGCCGCCCAAAGCTGAGAGCCAGACAATGGCGGCGAAGATCAGCGCAGTGACGCCCCATGCCCACCAAGGGCGGCCACGCCCGGCGTGCAGGCTATTGAAGAAATGCCGGATGGTGACGCCCATCAGGAAAACAAGAGAGGCGATGAGCCAGTTATAGGGCGTGGCGAAGGCAAGCGGGTAATGGTTGGACAGCATCAGGAAGATGACGGGCAAGGTGAGGTAATTGTTATGGGTCGAGCGCAGCTTGGCGATCTGGCCATAGCGTGCCTCGGGTGTGCGCCCGGCGCGCAGATCGGCCACCACGATGCGCTGATTGGGCATGATGATGAGAAAGACATTGGCGGTCATGATGGTGGCGGTGAAGGCCCCCAAATGCAGCATCATCGCGCGACCGGTGAACACCTGTGTATAGGCCCAGCCCATCGCGGTCAGAAGCGCGAAGAGCACGAGCATGAGGCGGGTCGGCTGCGCGGCCAGCCCGGATTTGCAAAGCCGGTCATAGATGAGCCAGCCAAGGGCAAGCGAGCCCGCCGAGAGAGCGATGCCCTGCGGTTGGGTGAGCGGGCTGTCGGCGCTGAGCAGGTAGAGATCGGCAGAGGCCCAGTAGACCAGCATGAGCAGGGCCGCACCCGAGAGCCAGGTGGCGTAGCTTTCCCATTTGAACCAAGTCAGGTGATCCGGCATCTGCGGCGGTGCCACGAGATATTTGCGGATATGGTAGAAGCCGCCGCCATGCACCTGCCAGTCTTCGCCCTGCGCGCCCATGGGCAAATCGGGCGCGCGGCGCAGGCCGAGATCAAGCGCGATAAAGTAAAAAGACGTGCCGATCCAGGCCATGGCGGTGATGACATGCAGCCAGCGGGCGGCAAATCCGGCCCATTCGAGAAGGATCGCGGGGTCTGGCATCGGCGCGCAGTCCTTTTGGCGGTGTGCGTATGGGGTAGATTAGCGGTTGTGGCGGTGCTGTCTATGGGGCAGCGCGTGGCGGGGTATTGCCGGAGTGTCTTTGCAAATGTAGTCTGGCCCCTATGCGAAGTTGCAAAGGGTGCGCGCCATGGCGATCCAGAAACTCTATGCCGGGGCCAAGCTGCGCGAGACGCGGCAGCGGCTGGGCCTGACGCAAAAGGATTTCGCGGGCAAGCTGGGGGTATCTCTGCCGTATCTCAACCAGATGGAGAACAACAACCGCCCTGTGAGCACGACGGTTGTTCTGGCCTTGGCGCAGGAATTTGGTTTCGACGTGACAGAGTTGAGCACGGGCGATGCCGAGCGGATGGTGAGCGACATGCGCGAGGCGCTGGCCGATCCGGTGTTTGGCGACGATCCGCCGCCCTTGGCCGATCTGCGGCTGACGGCGTCGAATGCCCCGGCGCTGGCGCGGGCGTTTCTGGAGTTGCACAGCGCCTATCGCCAGACCCACGAACGATTGGCGAGCCTCGACGAGGCCTTGGGGCGCGAGGATGCGCGCAACCAGTCGAGCCCTTGGGACGAGGTGCGCGACTTTTTTCATTATTGCGACAATTACATAGATGCCGTGGACCATGCCGCGGAGCGCTTTGCCGAAGCGGGCGGCGGGCAGGCGATTTCGGATCTGGCCTGCGCGCGGTTGGCGGCGTTGGGCATTTCGGTGGTCGAGGCGGATACCGCACAGTTGCGGCATTACGACCGCGCCGCCGGGGTGCTGACGCTCTCGTCGCGCGCCGCGCCCGAGAGCCGACGGTTTCAGCTTTTGTTGCAACTGGCGTTGGTGATGCAGGATCAATTGCTGGAGGCGACGCTGGATTTCGCGCGGTTCCAGTCAGACGCGGCACGGTCCATCGCCAAGATTGGATTGGCCAATTATTTTGCCGGGGCGGCGATGATGCCCTATGGCCGGTTTCTGACCGCCGCACAGGAGGTGCGTCACGATCTGGAGGTTTTGGCGCATCGGTTCGGTGCCTCGATCGAACAGGTGTGTCACCGTCTTTCGACCTTGCAGCGGCCGGGGGCCAAGGGAATTCCGTTTTTCTTTGTGCGGGTTGATCAGGCCGGCACGATCACCAAGAGGCATTCGGCGACACGGTTGCAATTCGCGCGGTTCGGCGGGGCGTGTCCGCTCTGGAACGTGCATCGGGCGTTCGAGACGCCGGGGCGCTTCCTGCGTCAATTGGCCGAGACGCCGGATGGCGTGCGCTATATCAGCCTTGCGCGCGATGTCTCGAAACCCGGTGGCAGCTTTGGCGCGCCGGTGCGGCGGTTTGCGATTGCGCTGGGCTGCGAGGTGAAACATGCGGGCGAGTTGGTGTATGCCGACGATCTGGATGTGAGCCGCGCGCGGGCGTTCGAGCCGATCGGCATTTCCTGCCGGATCTGCGAGCGGGCGGAGTGCCATCAGCGATCGGTGCCGCCGCTGGAACGACGCTTGCAGGTTACACCGGACGAGCGCGGCGTGTTGCCCTATCGGGTTGGGTAGCCTGGGCCGCGCGGTCAGAGGCTGTCGATGAAGCGTTCGGCCACGCGCGGCTTGATCTCGCCGCGTTCGACCAAAATCTCGAGGCAGCGCAGGGTGATGTCGGTAAAGCCGTAGCAGGTATCGCAGAGCAGCGCGATTTTGCGCAGGGCGTCGCTGTCGAGCGTGTCGGGGCGAGAGAGGTCGCGCAGGTAGAGGATATCGCCGTCGAGCATCTGTTGCGGCGTGGCATCCGCGATCCGGCCCAACCAGCGGGAGCGCAGGAGGCGTTTTTCGATATGCAGGAAGGAATGCGGCACCAGCCCATGGGCCTGAAGAAGGCGGTCGATCTCGCCGAAGGAGGGTTGGTTGTCGTAGAGGGGGAAGAAGTTGACCTCGCTTTGCACGGCCAGCGTTTGCGAAAGCGCGGTTTGGGCGTGGGTGAAGATCATCGCTTCGGCCCCCTGCACGTCGATCTTGAGGAAATCAACTCGGCCGATGCCCTCGATCTCGTCGAGTTTGCGGCTGGGCAGATCGACATGGCCGGTGGGGCGCGCGGCGCGGCGCAGGCCGAGCAGGTGGTCGAGGGTGGGCTGGCGGATTTCGAGCAGGGAGGCGAGGCCGGAGCCGCGATAGAGGTTGAGCCGATGCGTCGCCCCATCGCCGACCACGTCGGGAAAATAGGTCTCTTGCGGGGATTTGCGGGCGTTGAGGGCGGCCAGCGCCTCGGGCTGGGGTTCAAACCCGGTAACATGCGCGTGACCTGCGGCGAGCAGCTCTTTGTAGGGGGCGTCATGGTTCATCGGGTTGGCCCCGATATCGAGGATGCGCAGAGGGTCCGTGAGGCCCAGAGTGCGCGTCAGATCGGCCAGGCGCTGCTGCGCGCGCGCCTGGGCGGAGGGGGCAGGTGCAGCGGGATGGGCGGCGGCGATGGGCGTGGGCTGCACCGCCTGCAGGCTGGCACCGGTGCCATCGCGCAGATCTGCGAGGACCTGCATCATCTGGGCGGCGATGCGCGCGGGCGCGCGGTCTTGGGCGAGGGCCAGGGCCGCGGCGCGACGCCTGCGCAATTCGTCATCGGGCATCTCCACCAGCCGTGTCATCATCCGCAAGAGGCCGCGCGGCGCGCCCGGATCATAGAGAAGATCGTGGTTTTCCGGGGCCACATGGGCGCGCAGAGCCTCGGTATCCGGGCCTATAACAGGCAGGCCAAAGCCCTGCGCGAGCATCACCGAGCCGGAGGTAAAGAGGTTGCCAAAGGGCGCGACAAAGACCTGTGCGCGGGCAAAGATGCCGGCGACCTGTTCATCCGGCACGGCCTCGTCGGTGAGGGTGACGCAATCGGTGTCTTGCAGGGCGCGAAAGAGCTTTTGATGACTGCGCGCGGCGCGGCCACAAAGATGCAGGTGAAAAGGCACGTCGCGCCGGATGAGCGTGCGGGCGGTATCGACCAGCGTATCCAGCCCCTTGTTGGCGCGAAAAGCCCCGAAGAAGAGAAAGGCACGCGCGGCGCAATCGGGCAGATCGCGACCGAGGCTGGTTTCGGCAGGCTCGTAATGCCCAAGATAGCTGGGATGGGGGAGGATGCGCAGGCGCGCGGGATCAACCCCCCAGTCGCGTTGCATATGCAGCGCCGCGTCGGGCGTGTGGACATGCACCAGATCGGCGAGGGTCACGACGCGGGCGCGGGCGGCACGAAAGGTCTCTGGGTCCATGTCGCGATGCGGGGTTCGGTTGTGAACCGTCCAGAGGATACGGCCGCCACCGGCCTTGAAGGCTGCAAGGGCGGCCAGATCGCGCTCGGCCTCGTTGGCATTGGCGGCGCTGTCGCGGGAACGACCAAAGATCAGGTCATCCCAATGCAGGTGCAAGAGGCGATGCCCCTCTGCCAACAACCGGGGAAGATCGGTGATTTCGGTCTTGGTCAAGGGTTCGGGGCGGAAACCGGCGTCGGGGGCGGCATAAAGCAGGGGTTGGTAGGGATTGCCGCGCGACATCGGCAGATTGAGCACCGGCACCGGAGCCGCCGCGACCGGCGTCGGGGCAGTTTTGATCGTTGCGCTTTTTGCCATGCTCTGCCTCTTGCCCAAGAATACCCTTTAACGAGGACGGCGGGGGCTCAGCGGAGGAAGGTGGTCTTTGGACGGGGTTTTCGGCCCCGTATTGCCCCTTTGATCCCGTCTGCGGCCCCTATATCCGGCCTTGGTGCCATGATGACCGCAAGCGGTGCGCTAGTCCAGTTCGAACACGGGGATAAAGCTGGCGGGCGCGAGGGTTTCGGCGAGGTCGGTATTGCCGACCATATCGGGGGTTACGAGCATGATCCGGGGGCCGGCATGGCGGGTCTCAAGCGTGCCCTCGATGGCGCGCACAGCCATTTCGATGGCGAGTTTGCCCTGCATGATCGGGAAATCGGTGGGCGCGGCGAGGATGCGGCCCCGGCGAATGCCGCGAAACACCGCGTGGCTCATGTAATCCGAGACGATGTTGATCTGCCCTTCGAGCCCGCGCGCGCGCAGGATCGACACGGCCACTTCGGCGGTGGGGGCGCTGCCGACGATGTAGTCGATGGCAACCCCGCTATCGAGCGTTTCCTCGACCAGCGTCACTTGGATTTCGCGGCCCGTGTCGCCGTATTTGGTGAGCACGATCTCTGCCGCGCTCTCGGCGATGGCGTCGCGAAAGCCCGCCTCGACAAAGCTGACCCAACCGGCCCCTTCGGGACCGGGAAACCACGCCAGCCGCACCGGGGCGCTGCCCTTGGGGTGGCGCTCGGCGATGAAGCGGCCGGTGATGGCACCCATGTCATACCAAGAGACCGCCGCCTTGGCCGCGATGCCGGGATCGGCGATGTCATTGACCGTGGCGATGACCGGCACCCGTTCGGAGAGGGCCTGAACGGTGGGGGTCAGCCCCTCGAAAGACACGGTTCCGACCACCAGCGCATCCGCGCCTTGGGCCACGCAATTGGTGATCTGTTCGATCTGGCGGTCAAGATTGGGATAGCCGCCCGCCTCGACCAGACGAAAGCCCACGCCGAGGCGCTGGGCCTCTTCGACCATGCCGAAATTGACCGAGAGCCAATAGGCGTCCTTGAGATGCGGATAGGAGATGCAAAGCGTCCAAGGGGACGCGGCGCGGTCGAGCGGTTGATAGGCGAGCGGGCGTGCCGGGCTGGTGTAATCGAAGGGCACGGCGTGGGTTTGCAACGCCCATGGGTCTGCGGCGAGTGGCAGAGGTGCCAAGAGGGCAAGCATACAGGCGATTATTCTTTGCATGAAACACTCACTCCTCTGCGGAAATTACTATAGACTGTCGCGGCAGGACTGCAACAAACGCGGAGCGGGAAGAGCCGGATGAAGAGCAGAACCGGATTGGGCGCGCGCCTGTTGGCGGCCTTTCTCGTGATTGCCGGCCTGCCCGCGCTGGCGGGTTTCTTTGGCTGGTTCGAGCTGCGCGATGTCACGCAGGCGCAACAGCAGCTCTATGACCGCTCGATCCCGGTGCTGTCGGATATGCGGCGGTTTACCGAGGAAAGTTCGGCCATCATTACAGTGGCACCGGAGTTGGCGGCGGTGGATGATGAGGCGGCGCGGCGCGACCGGGCGGCCTATTTGGGCGCGCGGGTGGCGGCGCTCTCGGATCATTTGAGCCGGTTTCAGGCGGAGCATGGTGGCGGTAGCGGGGGCGAGTTGACCCGTGCCGTTGTGGCGATGGAGGCGGGGATTGCCGAGCTTGATCGGCTGGTCAAGCAACGTCTGTCGCTGGTGCAGGCGCGGCGCGAGGGGCTGGACCGTGCGCTTGGGGCGACGTCGGCATTGCTCAATATGGCTGATACTTTGGTGGCCAATGCCGAGATGAGCACGGCGGCGGTGATTTCCAACCTCTATGACGATGACACCGGCAGTGCGCAGCATCTGGCGACGCTGGACAAGCTGATCGAGGTTGATCTGTTCGAGCTGGGGTTAATGTTCGAGTTGCGGTCGCGCACGGCGGAAATCGGGCTGCTCTTCAACCGGATTGCCGGGCTGAGCGATGCCGCGGGTTTGGTGCCGATCCGGGTCACGTTGGGCGAGCGGACCGAGATTGTCGCGCGTCGCGTCGCGGCGATCCGCGATCCGGGGCGGGCGGCGCAGGCGCAAACCTTGTTAGGTACGATCCTGTCGCTGAGTGATCCGGCGGGGCCGGGGGGGCTTTTGGGGCTGACCGAGGGCATTTTGGAACTGGATGGCCGGATCGAGAGCGCGCAGGCGGCGCTGCGCGTGTCGGCGGACGGGCTGCATGTGGCGGTGACGGATCTGGCGAGCCGGGTGCAGGCGGAGGCGCAACGCGCCGGGGCGGCCTCGCTTGAGGTGATCCGGGCCACGCGGTTGCGCAGCGCCGGAGCGGCGGGGCTGGCGCTGTTGCTGTCCCTGGCCGTGCTGTGGTTTTACGTGCGCGGCAATATCTCGCGGCGGTTGGACAACCTGTCGGATATGATGACGCGGCTGGCGGCGGGGCAGCTTGATATGCGCGTGGCCCCACGTGGCAATGATGAGATTGCGGGCATGGAGCGCGCGGTTGAGGTGTTTCGCCGTCAGGCCATCGCCAACCGCACCTTGGAGGAGGCGCGGCGGCGCAACGAAGAGGAGTTGGCGCGGCATCGCAATGCCTTGCAGGAGTTGGTGGCGGAAAAGACCGAGGCGCTGCGCGGTGAGGTCGAGGCGCATGCCGTGGCGCGGCAAAAGGCGGAGGCGGCGGATCGGGCGAAATCGGAATTCCTTGCGATGATGAGCCATGAAATCCGCACGCCGATGAACGGGGTTCTGGGCATGTTGCGCACGCTTTCGGCAGAGGGATTGCCAGATGCGCAGTTGGAGCAATTGCGCGCGGCGCGGGCCTCGGGTGAAAGCCTGCTGACGATCCTCAACGACATTCTGAGCTATTCCAAGACCGAGTTGAGCGGCGCGCATCTGGAGCGGGTGGTGTTTTCAGTGGCCGAGGTGATGCAGGTGATCGTAACCCTGTTGGACCCCGGCGCGCGGGAGAAGGGGATCGTGCTCTGGCTTGATCTGCCTGAGGATGCGCCGGCGGCGGTGATGGGCGATATGGCCAAGCTGCGGCAGATCCTGTTCAATCTTGTCTCGAACGCGGTCAAGTTCACCGAAGAGGGCGAGGTGGTTTTGCGGCTGCGGGTGCGGGCTGCGGGGGCCGGGCGGGTGACGTTGATTCTGGAGGTCAGCGATACCGGCAAGGGGATTTCGGCGCAGGCGCGGCAGCGTATTTTCGAGGCGTTCGAGCAGGAAGACGGTTTGACGGCGCGGCGCTATGGCGGCACCGGGCTGGGATTGGCGATCTGTCGCAAATTCGCGGAGGTGATGGGCGGCGCTCTGAGCGTGGAAAGCACGCCGCATGTGGGATCGGTCTTTACCTTCATGGCAGATTTCGAATTGGCCGATCCGGCGCTTTTGGCTGAGAGCGTGCCCGAGTGGACACCTGAGCGGGCGGGGCGCAGTCTGCATGCGCTGATTGTCGAGGATCACAGCGTCAACCAGATGGTTGCGCGCAGTTATCTGGAGCGGATGGGGCATACGGCGGTCTGTGTGGACAGTGGTGAGGACGCGCTGGACCTGCTGAAGCGGGAGCGGTTCGACTTGGTCTTGATGGATGTGAACCTGCCGGGCCTGTCGGGCACCGACGCGACGCGGCGGTTGCGCGGGTTGCCCGAGGGCCAAGACCTGCCGGTGATTGGCATTTCTGCCCATGTGCAGGAGGAAGAGGTGGCTCAGCAACTGGACGCAGGGATGGATTGTTTCGTGGCCAAGCCGGTTTCGCCCGAGAGGCTGGCCGCAGCGATTGCGCAGGTGACGGGCGGGCAGCGCCGGGGTGTGTTTTTATCGCCGCGCTCGGTCTCTTTGCCCATGGGCGGCGCGCGCGACGGGCTGGGTGCCATGCTGGCCGATCTGGGGCCAGAGCAGACGGCTGCGGCGATCCGGCTCTATCTGGATGGGGTCGGGGAAGAGGCGCGGGCCTTGGCGGCGGCGGTGGACGCAGAGGATGCGGCGGGCGTGGCCAAAGTGGCGCACCGGATGAAGGGGGCAGCGGGCAATTTCAGCTTGCCGGGGCTGAGCGCTGGATTGCGGGCCTTGGAAGAGGCGGCGCGCGCGGGCGACGCGGGGGCGATGCGGAGCGCTATGGCCGCTTTACCTGCAGAGATTGCGGCGGCGCGTGCCACGCTTTTGCGCGCGGCAGACGGGTTGGCGGATCAGTCCAAGGTGGCGGTGAATACATAGCCCTCGCCATGGGCGGTGGTGATGAGGCGCGGCGCGCCGGGGTCTTCTTCCAGCTTGGTGCGCAGGCGGCGGATGATGACATCGACGGTGCGGGTGTCGGGATGCTCTTGGCGGTGGGTGATCACGGTCATCAACCGGTCGCGGCTGAGCACCGCACCGGGGTGGCGCAAGAGTTCGGCCAGCACCTCGTATTCGGCGCGGGTGAGGCGGATGGGTTGCCCATCCGGGCCGGTCAGTTGCCGGGTGGCAAAGGCAAAGCTGAAGCCGTGAAAGCGCAGGTTTTGGCGTGAGAGGCGGCGCTGGGCCTCGGTTCGGCGCAAGAGGTTCTTGATCCGGGCCAACAATTCGCGGCGATTGAACGGTTTGCAAACATAATCATCGGCCCCCAGTTCCAGCCCAACGATACGGTCCACGTCATCGCTGAGGCTGGTGGTGAGGATAATGCCGATATCCGAGCGCGCGCGTTGTTCGCGGGTGATCTGGAGCCCGTCCTTGCCATCAAGCGTGATGTCGACAAGCAAGAGGTCGGCGCGGTCGCTGCCCAGCATTGCTTCGGCCCGTTCAGCGCTGTCAAAGGCGGTGACGGTATAGCCATGCGACATCAGATACTCCGCCAGCGTGGTGCGGGTAACGGGCTCATCCTCGATGATGACGATATGGGCGGCTCTTGGCACGTTGGAGCCCTTTGCAAGGTTTCCTCCTGTTAATATTTTTTCACAATTAAGTCCAGTTCGTTCATGCCGCCCCTCTGACGTGTTCATATCCGATCCCTAAGCTTCTCTTACCAAAGCCCGGAAAACGGGCGGGATACATCAACACAGGGAGTTTCAAGAATGACACAGCGTTTACGACTGATCGGCGGGGCCGCCGTGCTGGCTATGGCCGCGACCGGGGCCTTGGCGGATTCCGAAGATCCGATCGTCATCCCCATTCACAACTGGTCGAGTCAGATCGTGATGAGCAATGTGGTTGGCCAGATTTTCGAATCCATGGGCAACAATGTGGAATATGTCTCGACTGACAGTCAGTCGGTTTATGAATCGGTGCGTCTGGGCGATGTGGCGCTGGAGATGGAGGTTTGGGAGGGGGCATTTGGTGCCTCATTCCGTGCCGCGCTGGAAAAGGGCGGGTTGCATGATGCGGGCGATCACAACGCGGTGACGCGCGAGGATTGGTGGTATCCGATGTGGACCAAAGAGGCCTGTCCGGGTCTGCCTGACTGGCAGGCGCTGAATGAGTGCGCTGCTCTTTTTGCGACGCCAGAGACCGGGGATGCCGGGCGGTTCCTTGGGGGGCCGGTGGACTGGCTCAAGCATGACCAAGAGCGGGTTGATGGGCTGGGCATGAATTTCAAAGTGGTCAATGCCGGTTCTGCCGCAGCCCTCTGGGCGGAAATCGGGGCCGCTGAAAAGACCAAAAAGCCCATCGTGGTCTTTAACTGGACGCCGAATTTTGCCGAAGCCGTTTGGCCGGGCGAATTCGTCGAGTTCCCCGAATGGGTCGAAGGGTGCGACAAGGACCCGGCGGTTGGGCCGAACCCGGACAAGACCTATGATTGCGGCAATCCTGCCAATGGCTACATGAAAAAAGCCGCTTGGGATGGGATGAAAGAGAAATGGCCGGACGCCTATGAGATGCTGACCAAGATCAGCTTTACCAACCCGCAGATCGCGGAAATGGCCAAGCTGGTGGACATCGACGAGATGGAGCCAGAAGAGGCCGCGACGCATTGGCTGGAAGAGAATGGCGATGTCTGGAAGGTCTGGATCAACTGATCCGATCTTGAAATCTGCCCCGCCCGTGGCGCGCCATGGGTGGGGTTTTCCATAACAAACAAGGGGGTGTCGCGTGCCGGTTTCTGAACCCGTGATCTCATGCCGCAATGTCTGGAAACTGTTTGGGCCGTCGCCCGAGGCGTATCTGGGGGGCCTCAAGGGCGATCCGGGGTTCGAGGTGATCCGGCAGGCGGGCTATATCTCGGCGGTGCGTGATGTGTCGCTTGATATCGCGCGGGGCGAGATGCTGGTGATCATGGGCCTCTCGGGGTCTGGCAAATCCACGCTGGTGCGGTGCCTGTCGCGGTTGATCGAGATTACCGGCGGCACGGTGTCGGTCGAGGGGCAGGACATTGGCGCGCTGAGCGAGACGCAGTTGATCGAATTGCGGCGCAACAAGATGGGGATGGTTTTTCAGAGCTTTGGCCTGTTGCCGCATCGCACGGTGCTGGAGAATGTGGCCTTTCCTCTGGAAATGCGCGGGCAGAATCGGGCCACGCGGCGCAAGCGGGCGCTGGAGGTGATCGAGCTCGTTGGCCTTGGCGGGCGCGAGGATTATTTTCCGCGCGAGTTGTCGGGTGGTCAGCAGCAGCGGGTTGGGATTGCCCGATCTCTCGCCATCGAGCCCGATATCTGGTTTCTGGACGAGCCGTTTTCGGCGCTTGATCCGCTGATCCGCCGCGAAATGCAGGATGAATTCCTGCGCCTGCAAGGGATGCTGGGTAAGACGATTGTCTTTATCACCCATGATTTCGACGAGGCGCTGCGGCTGGCGGACCGGATTGCCATCATGAAGGATGGCGCGGTCGAGCAATGCGACACGCCCGATCAGATCGTGTTGAATCCGGCCACGGATTATGTGCGCAAATTCACCGAAGAGATCGAAAAGGCGCGGGTGGTGCATGCGTCCGGGTTGGCGCGGCCCATCAACGGCGTGATGCCCGAGGGGCTGCCGGTGGCGGGCAAGAGCACGATCCGCGCGCTGGCGCGGCAGTTGATCGACGATCCGCGCGAGAGCTTGCCGGTGGCGGATGAGGCGGGGCGGATTACTGGCGTGCTGAGCCGCAAGGAGGCGCTGGATGTGCTGCTGGGAGGGCAGGCATGAGCGAGAGCGCCCTGCCGTTGGCGACCACCGCCAAACCGCGCCTCAATCCGGCTTGGGCGGTTCTGGGCCTTGCGCTGTGCCTTATTCTTGCGCGGCCCTATTTGCCCGAGGGGCTGATGCGCCCGGTCGAGGGGATGATCCTGCCGCTGGCGGATTGGATCAACGCGGTTTTTACATGGCTGCGCGATGATCTGGGCCTGATCCACGTGACCCGTGCCTTTGCGGATGGGATCGAGTGGCTGCTCGATGTGACGGCGAATATTCTCTATGGCAAGAACCGCTGGCCGCGTATCGGCCCGCTGCCATGGATCGTGGTGGCGCTGAGTGCGGGATGTCTGGGCTATTGGCTGGGCGGTTTGCGGCTGGCGCTTTTGGCGGGGGGCACGTTTGTCTGGATTGCGCTGATGGGGCAATGGCAATGGGCGATGGAAACCCTGTCGGTGATCGTGGTTGCGGCCCCGGTGTCGGTTCTGCTCGGTCTGATGATGGGGGTGGCGACGTGGCGTTGGCGCTGGGTCGAGGCGGTGATGAACCCGGTTCTCAACATCGCGCAATCGCTGCCGCATTTCGCCTATATGATCCCGGTTGTGGTGTTCATCGGGGTGGGGCCCAAGGCGGGGGCGATTGTTACGATCATCTTCTCGGTGCCGCCGATGATCCGCATGACCCTGCTGGGTCTGCGCAAGGTCCCGCCCGAGGTGATCGAGAGCGGCAAGATGTGCGGCAGCACAAGCTGGCAATTGATGACGCGGGTGCGTATCCCGACCGCACGCACCGAGATTTTGGTGGGCGTCAATCAGGTGATCATGCAGTGTCTGGCGATGGTGGTTCTGGCCAGTTTCATCGGCATGCCGGGGCTGGGGCAGAAGCTGTTGCAACTGTTGCAGGCGCTCAAGATCGGGCGCTCGATTGAAATCGGCATTACAATCGTTCTGTTGGCCGTGGCGCTGGATCGCTGTTCAAAGGCCTGGGCCGAGCGGCAGCCGGTGCATCACGAGCCGGGGCTAAGCTGGACCGCGCGGCACCGGGTGATGAGCGTTTGGGCCGCATTGATGGTTGCGGGGTTTGCGCTGTCGGCGGTGGTGCCGTTCTTTGCCGAGGTCGGGCGGGGGCAATCGCTTTCGGTGGCGGACCCGCTGGATGCGATGATGTCTTGGGTGATCGTGACGCTTGATCCGGTGACGCAATGGTTGCGGTGGTTCCTGATCACATGGGTTCTGATCCCGGTGCGCGATGCGCTTTTGTGGTTGCCCTATACGGCGGTGCTTGCACTGGTCGCGGCGGCAGGGCTGGCGGTGGGTGGGTGGCGTTCGGCGCTGATCTGCGTTGGCTTTATCGGCTATATCGCGATCACCGGCTGGTGGGACCGGGCGATGATCACGGTATACACGGTGCTGGTGGCTGTGGCGGTGGCGACGAGTTTCGGCTTTCCCTTGGGCATCTGGGCCGCGCGATATGAGGCGCGGGCCAAGCGGGTCTTGCTGCTGTGTGACAGTCTTCAGACCTTTCCGAGTTTCATCTATCTTATTCCGGTGATCATGCTTTTCGGCGTCAATGATGTGGCGGTGGTGGGGGCGGTGGTGCTGTTCGCTGCCGTGCCGCTGATCCGCTATACCATCGAGGGGTTGCGCGGTGTGCCCGAGGCGGTGATCGAGGCGGCGGATATGTCGGGGGCCACGCGCGGCCAGAGCCTGTGGCATGTGCGCCTGCCCTTGGCGCTGCCCACGATCATGGTGGGGATCAATCAATCGCTGATGTTTTCGCTGTTCATGGTGATCATCGCGGCCTTTATCGGCACGCAGGATCTGGGGCAGGAGATGCAGCGCGCGCTGAGTTCCACCGATGTGGGCAAAGGCCTTGTGCTGGGGTTTGCCGTGGCCTTTATCGGCTTGGCGGCGGATCATCTGATCAACAAAATGGCCGAGGGACGGCGCCGCACACTGGGTCTTTGATCCGGCAGGCGGCATGAGCGCGCGCAAAGCGGCCTTCGGGTCGCAGCGGGGCTTGACCTTGGGGCGCACAGCAGAAACAAGCTGCGCGGAGTAGGATTCCCTCAGAGTTTGGGGGGTCCTCTCGCGACGTTTGGCGTGATCGCCCCCCTGCTGGTCTCCTGAAAGGAGAAGTTGATGAAATTCCACTTTCCCATTGTCATCATCGACGAAGATTTCCGGTCCGAAAACTCTTCCGGGCTTGGTATTCGGGCCATGGCCAAGGCTATGGAGGACGAGGGGTTCGAGGTTCTGGGCGTCACGAGCTATGGGGATTTGTCGCAATTCGCACAGCAGCAATCGCGCGCCAGTGCCTTTGTTTTGTCGATTGACGATGAGGAGTTCAGCCCCGGTCCCGATATTGATCCGGTGATCACCAATCTGCGCAATTTCGTGCAGGAGGTGCGGCGCAAGAATGCCGATGTACCGATCTATGTTTACGGCGAGACCAAGACGAGCCGCCATTTGCCCAATGACATCCTGCGCGAATTGCACGGCTTTATTCATGCATTCGAGGATACGCCCGAATTCGTGGCGCGCCATATCATCCGCGAGGCCAAGATTTATCTGGAGGGCATTCAGCCGCCGTTCTTCAAGGCGTTGCTGGATTATGCCGAGGACGGGTCGTATTCTTGGCATTGTCCGGGGCATTCGGGGGGGGTGGCCTTTCTCAAAAGCCCGATTGGCCAGATGTATCATCAGTTTTACGGCGAGAACATGCTGCGCGCCGATGTGTGCAATTCGGTCGAGGAGCTGGGGCAGCTCTTGGATCATGACGGGGCGATTGGCGCGTCAGAGCGCAACGCGGCGCGGATTTTCAACGCCGACCATTGTTTTTTCGTCACCAACGGCACCAGCACCAGCAACAAGATGGTCTGGCATCACACGGTCGCCCCCGGTGACGTGGTGGTGGTGGACCGCAATTGCCACAAGTCGATCCTGCATAGCATCATCATGACTGGGGCGATTCCGGTGTTCCTGCGGCCCACGCGCAATAATTTTGGCATTATCGGGCCGATTCCGCGCGGCGAGTTCGAGATTGACGCGATCAAGGCCAAGATCCGCGCCAATCCGCTGTTGAAGGGGGTTGATCCCGATACGGTCAAGCCGCGCATCCTGACCTTGACTCAATCCACCTATGACGGGGTGCTCTACAATACCGAGGTGATCAAGGATCTGCTTGATGGCTATGTAGAAAACCTGCATTTCGATGAGGCGTGGTTGCCGCATGCCAGTTTCCACCCGTTCTATAGCAGTTTTCACGCGATGGGCCGGTCGCGGGAGCGGCCGCTGCATTCGGTGACTTATGTGACGCAGTCAATCCACAAGCTGCTCGCGGGGATCAGTCAGGCCAGCCATGTGTTGGTGCAGGACAGTCAGACCACCAAGCTGGATCGCCACCTCTTTAACGAAGCGTATCTGATGCACACCAGCACCAGCCCGCAATACAGCATTATTGCGAGTTGCGATGTGGCAGCGGCGATGATGGAGCCGCCTGCAGGCACAGCACTGGTCGAGGAGAGCATCGCGGAATCGCTCGATTTCCGGCGGGCGATGCAGAAGGTCGATGCCGAGTTCGGCGATGACGACTGGTGGTTCCAAGTCTGGGGTCCGGATGTTCTGGACGAGGAGGGGATCGGTGAGATGCGTGACTGGGTGCTCAAGCGCACCGATGCGCATGGCGTGCAAGCCTCGGATGGGGAGGAGTCTTGGCATGATTTCGGCGAGATGGCGCCGGGGTTCAACATGCTTGATCCGATCAAGGCCACGATCATCACGCCCGGTCTCAATCTGGATGGGCGGTTCGAGCAGACGGGGATTCCGGCCTCGATTGTCACCAAATATCTGGCCGAGCATGGGGTGGTGGTCGAAAAAACCGGGCTTTACAGCTTTTTCATCATGTTCACCATTGGCATCACCAAGGGGCGGTGGAACACGCTCTTGACCGCGCTGCAACAATTCAAGGACGATTACGACAAGAACCAGCCGATGTGGCGGGCGATGCCGGAGTTTTGCGCCAAGCAGCCGCGCTATGAAGGCATGGGGCTGCGGGATCTGTGCCAGCATGTGCACACGCTTTATGCGAAATACGATGTGGCGATCCTGTCGACGGAAATGTATCTGAGCGATCTGACCCCGGCGATGACGCCGAGCGAGGCCTTTGCCCATATCGCGCGGCGCACCACCGAGCGGGTGGCGATTGACGATCTGGAAGGCCGGGTGACGACCAGCCTTGTGACGCCCTATCCGCCGGGTATTCCGCTTTTGATCCCCGGCGAGGTGTTCAACAAGACCATCGTGCAATACCTGCGGTTCAACCGCGAGTTTGGTCGCGAATGCCCCGGTTTCGAGACCGATATTCACGGGTTGGTGCAGGAAGTGGGCGAGGATGGCGTGACGCGCTATTTCGCGGATTGCGTGGCCGCCTGAGGCCGGGCGTCACACGCTTTCGAGATAGGCGTCATACTCGAAATCGGTCACGTAGCGCGTGAAGCGTTTGAGTTCCTGCATCTTGCATTCCACCAGCATGGTTTGCAGGCGTCTGGAAAAGATGTCCTGCACATGCCGCCCTCGGCGAAAGGCCTGAATGGCGGTGGCCCAGTCGAGCGGCAGGTGGTCGAGTTTCTGGCTATAGGCGTCGCCGTCGATGGGCGGGCAGGGTGCTATTCCCTGTTCGATGCCGATGAGCGCGCCGCCCAAGATGCTGCCAAGCACAAGATAGGGGTTGGCATCGGCCCCGGCGACGCGGTGCTCGATGCGCCGCGCCTTGTGGTTGCCGCCGGGGATGCGGATCGCCGCCGTGCGGTTTTCATAGCCCCAAGAGATGCCAGTGGGCGCATGGGTGCCGGGCAGAAGGCGGCGATAGGAATTCTGGTGCGGCGCGAAGGTGAGCGTGTTTTCATGCATCGTTTCCAGCAGCCCGCCCACGGCATTGAGAAGGAGCGGCGTGCCGGTGTCACCGCCATCGTCAAAAAGGTTGACGCCGTTTTCATCGACAAGGCTGAAATGCACGTGAAAGCCGCTGCCCGAGCGGTCGCCATAGGGTTTGGCCATGAAGGTAGCGGCCATGCCATGTTTGCGCGCGATGCCGCGCACGAGGCGTTTGAAGAGAACGGCATCATCGGCGGCCTGTAGCGGATCGGCGACATGAACCATGTTGATTTCGAACTGGCCCGCGCCGTTTTCGGAGATGGCGGCATCGGCGGGGATGCCCTGTTCGTGGCAGGCGTCGTAGACGTCGTTGAGGAATTCGTCGAAATGTTCCAGCTCATCAAGGGAGAGCGCGCCGTCGGAATCGAGCCGTTTGCCGGTCACGGGCGAGCAGGGCGGGCGCGGCTGCGCCTCGCGCGGGTCGCAGAGGTAGAATTCGAGTTCGGTGGCCACCACGGGGGTCAGACCGCGTGCCTTGTAGCGCTGCACGATATTGGAGAGCGCATGGCGCGGGTCGCCGGGAAAGGGGCTGCCATCCTCGGTGTGCATCCAGAACATCACCAGCGCCGAGGGGCGGCTTGTCCAGTTCACCATGACGATGGGCCGCCCGGTATGTTCGCAGATACCGTCGGAATCTCCGGTTTCGAACACCAGTTCGTTATTCTCGATATCCTCGCCCCAGATATCCACGCTGAGCACCGAGAGCGGCAGGCGCAGCCCGTCGTCCATGATCGACTTGGCCTTTTCAATCGGCAGACGTTTGCCGCGCATCGCGCCGTTGAGATCGCAGACGCAGGCAAAGACGGATTCGATTTCGGGCCGTTCCTGAAGCCATTGGCGGATATTGGTCGTGGTCATTTCACGTCTCTTTCTGTCGGCATGGACGGGAGTGCGCCGATGTCCTCTGGCCTTACCTTGTCGTGTCGTCGCGGGACTGGGTAGCGAAATATGCGTGCGCGCCGGAAAATGCGGGCGGTTTGCGCCGTTTGCGCCCCCTTCCCCCCGGCGTGGTGATGGTCTAATCCTCGTCTCTGATCTCGGCGAAAGGCCCCGCATGAAACCTGTCCGCCTGCTTTCTGGCATTCTCACCGTTGGCGGTTGGACCCTGCTGAGCAGGCTTTTGGGGTTCGTCCGCGATGTGCTGATCGCGAGCTATATCGGCCCCGGCGCTGTGATGGATGCCTTTGTTGCAGCGTTTCGCCTGCCCAATATGTTTCGCCGGTTCTTTGCCGAAGGGGCGTTCAACGCGGCCTTTGTGCCGATGTTTTCCAAGCGGTTGGAGGCGGGCGATAACCCTTTGGGCTTTGCGGCGCTGGCCTGTTCGGGGCTTAGCCTTGTGCTTTTGGGGCTGACGGGGCTGTGCATGGTGTTCATGCCCGCGCTGGTCTGGGCCACGGCAGAGGGATTCGTGGGCGATGCGCGGTTCGACCTGACGGTCGAGTTTGGGCGGATCGTGTTTCCCTATATCTTTTTCATCTCATTGGCGGCGTTGTTTTCGGGGATGCTCAATGCGGCGGGGCATTTCGCGGCGGCGGCCGCCGCGCCGGTGTTGCTGAATGTCTTGTTGATCGGCACGATGAGTTTTGCTGCCGTCACGGGCGGGGCGGTGGCGCAGGCGCTGGTCTGGACCATTCCAGTGGCTGGGGTCGCGCAATTGGCGCTGGTGTGGCATGCGACGCGACGGGCGGGGCTGAGCCTGCCCTTGGTGCGGCCCCGCTGGACGCCAGAGATGGCGCAACTGGTGCGGATTGCCATTCCGGCGGCTTTGGCGGGCGGGGTGGTGCAGATCAACCTTGTGGTCGGGCAATTGGTGGCCTCGAACACCGAAAAGGCGGTGAGCTGGCTTTATTCTGCCGACCGGCTCTATCAATTGCCCTTGGGGGTTGTGGGGATTGCGGTGGGCATTGTGCTGCTTCCTGATCTCTCGCGGCGGCTGAAGGCGCAGGATGATGTGGGCGCGCGCATGGCGCTGTCGCGGGCGGGCGAGATCGCACTGGCGCTGACCATTCCCTGTGCCGTGGCGCTGATCGTGATCCCCATTCAACTGGTGTCGGTGCTGTTCGAGCGCGGGGCGTTTGGCGCGGATGACAGTGCCGCGACTGCCTTGGCGGTGGCGATTTACGGGTTGGGCCTGCCGGCGTTTGTGTTGCAAAAGATCCTGCAACCGCTGTTTTTCGCGCGCGAGGATACGCGCAGCCCGTTCCGCTATGCGGTTTGGGCGATGGCGGTGAATGGGGTTTTGGCGGTGGGGCTGGCGATGCTGATCGGCTGGATTGCGGCGGCGATTGCCACGACAATAGCGGCATGGATCATGGTGGTGCAACTGGCCGCCGGGGCACGGCAGTTTGGCGAGGTGGCGCGGTTTGATGCGCAATTCCGGCGTCGGTTGTGGCGAATCTGTCTGGCCTCGGTGCTGATGGGGGCGGTGCTCTGGGGTGCGGGCGTGGTGCTTGGGCCGCTTTTCGGCATGGGGGGCTGGCGGTGGCTGGCGCTGTTGGTGCTGATCGCGGTGGGCACGCTGGCCTATGCGCTCTTTGGGCAAGGGCTGGGGGCGTTTCGGATACAGGAAATCCGGGGCAGGTTGAGGCGGTAAGGGGGTCGTCTTCACGCGCGGAATCAAGGTGCCGTAGGCACCGCCGCGCGGATCGCTGGGCCGTCCCGCGGCCTAGCGATTTTGAGAAGGCGCGGTTCGCTGAGAGATTATACGGACTTGGCAGGCATAAAGTGGCAGCCACGCCTGTTGTTTCGCTAGTCCCCGGCCCAGCGATCCACGCGGCGGCGCTTCGCGCCTTGATTCCGCGCGGGCAATGCCGCCTCAGTCGTGACGCAGCTTGGCCCGCAGGCGGGACCAGCCGCCGGGGCTGAGCACGAAGGACGCCAGAAATCCGCTGGCAAAGCCGCTGACATCGGCGATCCAGGTGGCATTGCCGCCGAACAACAGGCCAAACACCAGTTGCAGCCCCATCAGCACGCCGATGAGGGTGAAGGCCCGGACCTGATTGGTGCCCATCTGCCCCAGCCTGAGCCACATGATATAGGTAAAGCCGCCGATTAGGCCGTAAACGCCGGGAAAGGCCCCGATGAGCCAGGGCCGCCCCGGTGCCACAAGGCCAAAGATCACAGCCCCCACCACTGTGCTGACCGCGAAGAGAACCAGAACCGCCCAGTGACGGAACACGTCCGAGACGAATTTGCCCATCGCCAAGAGCAGCACGCCCGCGAAAAGCGCGTGGGTAAAGCTGCCATGGATAAACGCATAGCTGAGCAAGCGGCGCAGGTGTTCCGCCGGATAGGCATTCTGTTCCAGCATCCAGCCAAGGATTTCGCCGTTGAAGCCGTAATCCTGAATCGCCGCCGCGCGCCAGCCCACGGCATCCGGGCCGCCCACAAGCCCGCGCGCGCCCAAGGTAAAGGCGGCTTCGACCCCCATGATCACCAGAAAGAGAGCGATCAGGAAGGGCGGAAGGGGGTTGACGGGGGCGGGTGGTCCTTGGTCGGGCATGGCACCTCTCCTTGACGGGGCTGTGGCGCATGGGTAAGCGAGGCGGGCAGAGAAATCCACCACGGAGTTGCGTCATGACCGAGGCGGCCTTTACCCCCCGCGTGTTTTCGGGAATCCAGCCCTCGGGCAACTTGCACTTGGGCAATTACCTAGGCGCATTGAAGCGGTTTGCCGAGGCGCAGAACAAGGGCATCCAGACGCTCTATTGCATGGTGGACCTGCATGCGATCACGGTCTGGCAGGACCCGGCTGATCTGGCCCGTGCAACGCGGGAATTGGCGGCGGGGTTCATTGCCTCTGGTCTTGATCCGGCCAAGTCCATCCTCTTCAATCAGTCTCAGGTGGCCGAGCATACGCAAATGGCGTGGGTCTTTAACTGTGTGGCGCGCATGGGGTGGATGCAGCGCATGACGCAGTTCAAGGACAAGGCTGGCAAGAATGCGCAGAACGCCTCGCTTGGTCTGTTTGCCTATCCGGCGCTGATGGCCGCCGATATCCTGACCTATCACGCCACGCATGTGCCGGTGGGCGAGGATCAAAAGCAGCATCTGGAATTGACGCGCGATATCGCGATCAAGTTCAACCATGATTACGGCGTTGAGTTTTTCCCGATCCCCGAGCCGGTGATCGAAGGGGCGGCGACGCGGGTGATGTCCCTGCGGGATGGATCGAACAAGATGTCGAAATCCGATCCGTCGGATATGAGCCGTATCAATCTGACGGATGACGCCGACACCATCGCCAAGAAAATCCGCAAGGCCAAGACCGACCCCGAGCCGCTGCCCTCTGAGGCGGCGGGGCTGGAGGGGCGGCCAGAGGCGCGCAATCTGGTGAATATCTATGCCGCCTTGGCCGATATGACGGTGGATCAGGTGATGGCCGAGGCGGGCGGCAAGCCGTTTTCCGAGTTCAAGCCGATGCTGGCGGATCTGGCCGTTGACCGGATCGCGCCGATTTCCACGGAAATGGCGCGGCTGATGCAGGATCTGTCCGAGATTGACCGGATTTTGGCGGATGGTGCGGCGCGGGCGCGCACGATTGCCGCGCCGATCCTGCGCCAGACCTATGAGATCATGGGCATGGTCGGCACGCGCGAGGTCTGAGGGGGCTGGCCTCTTGACGCCTACGGCTGCACGCCGCACTCTGCCCGCGACCCAAGCTGAGAGGCCCGACGATGACGCCCGAAGAGATTGCGAAACTGCCCTATCGCCAGTGCGTGGGGGTGATGCTGGTCAATGCGGCGGGGCAGGTGTTTGTCGGCCAGCGGATCGACAATGAGGTTCCCGCCTGGCAGATGCCGCAGGGCGGGATCGACAAGGGCGAGAGCGTGACCGAAGCCGCCCTGCGCGAGCTCTGGGAAGAAACCGGCGTTACAGCGGACAAGGTGCGCGTTGAGGCTGAAACGACCAGCTGGCTGACCTATGATTTGCCGCAGGAGATGGTGCCGCGCATCTGGAAGGGGCGGTATCGAGGGCAAGAACAAAAATGGGTTCTCATGCGCTTTCTGGGCCGCGACGGGGATGTGAACATCGCCACCGATCACCCAGAGTTTTCCGAATGGCGCTGGTTGCCGCCCAGTGATCTGGAGGCCAATATCGTGCCCTTCAAGCGCGCGGTTTATTCCCGTGTGCTGGACGAATTCGGGGCCTTGCTATGATCCGGGCGGCGGTTCTTGCGCTGGGCTTGGTGTTGGCGGGACCGGCGGTGGCCTTGAGTTGTCTGCCGCAGGATGTGGCCGAGACCTATCGGCGCGCGGCAGAGGCGGAGGAGGCCTATATCGTGGTGCAGGGGCGGCTGGCGTTTGATCCGGCGCGGCTGCCCAGCACGGATATGATCCCGCAACAAAAGCCCGCGCATACGCTCATCCCGGCGCGGTTGACGGGGCAGGCGCTGACAAAGAGCGGCTTTGATCAGGCGTTTGATCGCGCCATCACGCTCGATGTGCAATGTTTTGGCCCGTGGTGCGCCTCGGCGGTGCCGGGGACCGAATATCTGGGTTTTCTGGAGCGGCGGGACGGCGGTTATGTGCTGGCGGTGGACCCCTGCGGTGGTATGGGCCATCCAGAGCCGACGCCCGCGATGCTGGATAAGGTGCTGCAGTGTTTGCAAGGAGGACCTTGCACGCCGACACGTCCCTGAGGGTGCGCAAGCATGGGGTGGAAATTGGAACAAAAAGTGAACATACTGGGCAGGTCTGGGAATCAGTGCCGCCATGCCCTTTGCCGAGCTTTCTGCCACGTCGAATTTCACCTTTCTCACTGGGGCGTCGCATCCTGAGGAGTATATCCGCCATGCCGCGGCGCTGGGCCTGTCGGGTGTGGCGATTGCCGATGTGAATTCGGTGGCGGGCATCGTGCGCGCCCATGCGGCAGCGCGCGAGATTGCGCGCGAGGTCGCCGCGCGGCAGGCGCTGGAGGCACGGCAGGGGCCCATCGGGCCACCTGCGCCGCAGCCTGCACCGCCCGATTGGGCCAATTGCCCGCGCCTCATTCCCGCCGCGCGGCTGGTGCTGCGCGAAGGGATCGAGATCACCGCCCTGCCGATGGATCGCGGCGGTTGGGCCAGCCTTTGTCGCCTCATCAGCCTTGGGCGGCAGCGGGCGATAAAGGGCGCGTGTGATCTGGGGCTGGCGGATGTGCTGGCGGGGGCGGCGGGGCTGCATCTGTTGGTGCATCCCGGCCTTGGGCGCGACTGGCAGGCGCAGGTGCTGCGCTTGGCGGCGCGTTGGGGGGGCTGCGTCGCGCTCTTGCTCAGCCCGCGCTATGACGGGCGCGATCCGGCGCGGTTCGCGCGGTTGACGGGGCTGGCGGCGCGGCTGGGCCTGCCGACGGTGGCGGCGGCGGCACCGATCCTGCATCGCGGGCACCGCCGCCGTCTGGCCGATGTGCTGAGCGCAATCCGGCTGGGGGTCACGGTAGACCGGCTGGGCCGTCATGCGCTGCGCAATGCCGAACAGCGCCTGCGGTCAGAGGCGGAGATGCGTCGCCTTTTTGCGGGGCATGAGGGGGCGGTCAGCCGCGCCGCGGCACTGGCGGCGCGTCTGGATTTTTCGCTGGATGAATTGCGCTATGAATATCCCAGCGAGGTTGCCGAGAATGAGACCCCCGCGCAGCGGCTGCGGCGGCTGGCCGAGGCGGGGCTTGAGTGGCGCTATCCGGACGGTGCGCCCGCGCGGGTGCGGGCCATGATGGAGCATGAATTGGCGCTGATCGCCAAGCTGCGCTATGAGCCCTATTTCCTGACCGTGCATGACGTGGTTGCCTTTGCCCGCTCACGCGGCATCCTGTGTCAGGGGCGCGGATCGGCGGCCAATTCGGTGGTCTGCTATTGCCTTGGCGTGACCTCTGTCAGCCCCGAGATCGGCACGATGGTGTTCGAGCGCTTTGTCTCTGAGGCGCGCGACGAGCCGCCCGATATCGACGTGGATTTCGAGCATGAGCGCCGCGAGGAGGTGATCCAGTGGATCTATGAGCGTTACGGGCGGCATCGCGCGGGCCTTTGCGCCACGGTGATCCATTACCGCACCAAACGCGCCATCCGCGAGGTGGGCCGCGCCATGGGCCTGTCAGAGGATTTGCTGGGCGCGATGACCTCGCAGATCTGGGGGCATGGCGGTGAGGGCGCGCTGGAGCCGGCGCGCTTGGCCGAGATCGGGCTTGATCCGCGCGATCCGCGTCTGGCGCGGACGCTGGCGCTGATCCGCGAGATCATCGGCTTTCCCCGCCACCTGAGCCAGCATGTCGGCGGGTTCGTCATCACCGAGGGACGGCTGGATGAATTGGTGCCCATCGAGAATGCCAGCATGGAGGGGCGCACGGTCATTTGCTGGGACAAGGATGACATTGACGCGCTGGGTATTCTCAAGGTCGATGTGCTGGCGCTGGGGATGCTGACCTGTATCCGCAAGGCCTTTGACCTTTTGGGGCAGCATCGCGGGCAGGCCTATAGCCTGGCCACCCTGCCGCCCGAGGATGCCCAAGTCTACGAAATGCTGAGCCGCGCCGACAGTCTGGGGGTCTTTCAGGTCGAGAGCCGGGCGCAGATGAATTTCCTGCCGCGCATGCGCCCGCGCACCTTTTACGATCTGGTGATTCAGGTGGCGATCATTCGCCCCGGTCCCATTCAGGGTGATATGGTGCATCCGTTCATCCGCCGTCGCAATGGCGAAGAGGCGGTGAGCTTTCCCTCGGATGATCTGGGTCGGGTGCTGGGCAAGACGCTGGGCGTGCCGCTGTTTCAGGAACAGGCGATGCAGATCGCCATCATCGGCGCGGGGTTCACCCCCGAAGAGGCAGACCGTTTGCGCCGGTCACTGGCCACCTTCAAGAAACACGGCAATGTCAGTGAATTTCGCGCGCGGTTTCTGCGTGGCATGCAGGCCAATGGCTATGACAGCGATTTCGCCGAGCGTTGTTTCAGCCAGATCGAGGGCTTTGGCAGCTATGGCTTTCCCGAAAGCCATGCCGCCAGTTTCGCGCATCTGGTCTATGCGAGCGCCTGGATCAAATGCCATCACCCGGCGATCTTTGCCTGTGCGCTGCTGAATTCGCAGCCGATGGGGTTTTACGCGCCCGCCCAGATCGTGCGGGATGCGCGCGAACATGGCGTGACGCTGCGCCCGGTCTGTATCAACGCTTCGTATTGGGACAATACCATCGAGCCGGACAGCCGGGGGCGGTTGGCGCTGCGTCTGGGGTTTCGCCAGATCAAGGGCGTGGCGCAGGACGAGGCGGACTGGATCGCGGCGGCGCGGGGCAATGGCTATGTGGGCCCCGAGGATGTCTGGCGGCGGGCGGGGGTGGCCCCGGCGGCGCTGACACGTCTGGCCGAGGCGGATGTCTTTGCTGCGCTTGGGCTTTCGCGGCGCGACGCACTCTGGCAGGCGCGGGCGATTGGGGCGGAGCGGCCCTTGCCATTGTTCGCCCGTGATATTGATGGAGAGGGGATTGTCGAGCCTGCGGCGCATCTGCCCGCCATGACGCTGGGCGAGGAGCTGGTCGAGGATTATACCGCCCTGCGCCTCAGCCTGCGGGCGCATCCCTTGGCGCTCTTGCGTCATATCCTGACGCCACCGGGACTGTAGGGTTTGGGCGTGGCTGTTTCTTTATGGTCCAAATACTCCGGGGAGCGCGAGGGGCTGGCCCCTCGCACCCTTGGCCCGCTTTACATCGCCGCGAGCAGCGATTCGCCGGCGGTCACTTCGCAGGTGCCGGGGCTTGCCTCGACATGCAGCACCGTCACTGTGCCATCCTCGACCGCCATTGCATAGCGCTTGGAGCGCGCCAAAAGGCCAGCGGGTGGCGCGTCGAAATCAAGGCCGATAGCCTTGGTAAAGGCGCTTTCGGCGTCGGCGAGCATGGTGATGCCGGCCTCTGTGGCGCCGGTGGCCTCGCCCCAGGCCTTCATCACGAAGGGATCATTGACCGAGACGCAGATGATTTCATCCACGCCCGCAGCGTCGAACTGTGCCTTGGTGCGGATGAAGCTGGGAACATGCGCTGCGGAACAGGTGGGCGTATAGGCACCGGGCACGGCGAAGATCACCACCTTGCGGCCCGCGGTCAGGCTCTTGAGATCGACCGCTTCGGGGCCCTTTTCGCCCAGTTTCAGAAGCGTTGCATCGGGCAGTTTGTCGCCGGAAGAAAGGGTCATGGTCGTTCCTTGTCTGTCGAGGGTTTCGGGATGGATGTAGGTATAGGCCGGTGATAGGCAAGTGACCATGCCAAAGAAGGGGAAAGCAAGATGACGGGTGTCGTGGTGATCGGAGCGGGGCAGGCGGGGGCCTCGCTGGTGGCAAAGCTGCGCAGTGAGGGCTATGACGGCCCCATCACGCTGATCGGCGAAGAGCCGGTGCCGCCCTATCAGCGCCCGCCCCTGTCCAAGAAATACCTGCTGGGCGATATGGCGCTGGAGCGGCTCTATCTGCGGCCCGAAAGCTATTATGCCGAAGCGGGCATTGATCTGCGCTTGAATGCGCGCGTCACGGCGATTGACCGCGCGGCGCAAGAGGTTGTGATCGGCACCGAGCGGCTGGGCTATGCGCATCTGGTGCTGGCCACGGGATCGCGCCCCCGCCACCTGCCTGCGTCGATTGGGGGGGATTTGGAGGCTGTCCATGTGGTGCGCACGCTGGCGGATGTGGATGCGATGGCACCGGGTTTCGTGCCGGGGGCGCGCGTGCTCATTGTGGGCGGCGGCTATATCGGGCTTGAGGCGGCGGCGGTGGCGGCCTCGCGCGGGATGCAGGTGGTATTGGTCGAGATGGCCCCGCGTATCTTGCAACGGGTGGCGGCCAAGGAGACCTCGGATTATTTCCGCGCGCTGCATGGGCGGCACGGGGTGGATATCCGCGAGGGTGTGGGATTGGAGCGGCTGCTTGGTGATGGTCAGGTCAGCGGTGCGCGCCTGACAGATGGGACCGAGGTGGCCGTGGATATGGTGATTGTCGGCGTGGGGATCGTGCCCGATACCGCGCTGGCCGAGGCGGCGGGGCTGGCGATTGACAATGGCATCGCGGTAGATGCCCAAGGGCGAACGTCTGATCCCACAATCTGGGCTGTTGGCGATTGCGCGTCTTTTCCCCATGGCGAGGGGCGTTTGCGGCTCGAGAGCGTGCCCAATGCCATCGACATGGCCGATTGTGTGGCGGGCAATATCCTGGGGGCCGCTGTGGCCTATGTGCCCAAGCCGTGGTTCTGGTCGGATCAATATGATGTAAAGTTGCAGATTGCGGGGCTGAGCACCGGCTATGATCGGATCGTGACGCGCGATGGGGCGGCTTCGGTGTCGTTCTGGTATTTCCGGGGGGATCAGTTGCTGGCGGTGGACGCGATGAACGATCCACGCGCCTATATGGTGGGCAAGCGGCTGATTGATGCGGGCAAGACCGCTGATCCGGCGGTGGTGGCGGATGCGGCGGCCGATCTCAAGGTGTTGCTGGGGTGAGGATCATCGGCGGGGCGCATCGCGGGCGGGCTTTGGCCAGTGTCGGCAAGGGCGATGTGGCGGCGCATTTGCGGCCTACATCGGACCGGGTGCGTGAGGCGCTGTTCAACGTCTTGGCCGGGGGCTATGGCGATCCCGTGACGGGCGCGCGGGTTCTTGATCTTTTCGCGGGCACCGGGGCGCTTGGGCTTGAGGCGTTGTCGCGCGGGGCGGAGGCCGTGAGTTTCATCGAAAGCGGGCGCAAGGCGCTGTCACTTTTACGGCAGAACATTGCGCTCTGCCGGGCAGAGGCGGCGTGCCGCGTGTTTGCGGTTGATGCGCGGAGAGCGGGGGCCAATCCCGGTGCTGCGCATGATCTGGTCTTTCTCGATCCGCCCTATGGCAAGGGGCTGGGCGAAGAGGCGCTGGCAGCGGCGCTGGCGGGGGGATGGATTTCTGACGGGGCGCTGATTGTCTGGGAGGAAAGTGCCGCAATCACCCCGCCTGAAGGGATGAGGATGATCGAAGAGCGGCGCTATGGCGATACGATGATCCGGTTTTTAGAGCGGGGGTAGGGGTTAGTTTACGCTGACTTTTGCCCTAAGTGCTCCCGCGCGGAATCAAGGGCGAAGCCCGCCGCGCGGATCGCTGGGCCGTCCCGCGGCCTAGCGATTTGAAGGTGTAGCGCTGGTCCGAAGGGTCACACGGACTTTGCTACTATAAAGTGGCATCCACTTCCGTTGCTTCGCTAGTCCCCGGCCCAGCGACCGCGCAGCTCAGTACAAATATAGGCAGTCTCTCTTACCCCTTCATCAACTCTGGCAAATCCCCTGTCAGTCCTGCGGCCTCGCGGATGAAGCCCCGGCGCAGGCGTGGCATATGGCTGATTGCGCCCATGCCGAGGTCGCGGGCGGTGCGCAGGAGTGGGTTGTCGTTGGAGAATAGCCGGTTGGTGAGGTCGGTGGCCAAGGCCAGTGTCGCGGTGTCGAACCGCCGCCATTGTTGATAGCGGGCAAGCACATCTGGTGCCGCGATATCCTCGCCCCGGCGGTTGGCTTCGGTCATCACCTGCGCCAAGGCGGCCACATCGCGCAGGCCTGCGTTCAGCCCCTGACCGGCAATCGGGTGCATGCCGTGGGCGGCGTCGCCGATCAGAACGAGCCGGTCGGCGACAAAGCTGTTGGCCACGGTCAGGCTGAGCGGGTAGGTATAGCGCGCGCCGCGCAGTTTGATCGCGCCCAGAAAATCGCCGAAGCGGGGCCGCAGCACCTCTATGAAATCTGCATCGGGAAGGGCTGCGAAACGGGCGGCGGTCGCGTCTGTTTCAGACCAGACAATCGAGCTGACATTGCCCGGCAGTGGCAGGATGGCAAGCGGGCCGGGGGGCATGAAGAATTGATGCGCGATGCCGTGATGCGGCAATTCGTGTTCGATGGCGGCGACAAGCGCTGTTTGACCATAGCCCCAGCCGGTGCGCCGGATACCTGCGCGCGTGGCGGTGCCCGAGGCGCGCCCATCGGCCCCGATCAAAAGCCGCCCGGTCAGGGTCTTGCCCGAGGCAAGCGTGACGGTAACGCCGGTGGCGGCGCTTTCTTGGGCTGTCACCGTGTCGTTGGAAACTGGGGTGATCAGCGGTTGCTCTGCCATGGCCTCGATCAGGGCGCGGCGCAAAAAGCGATCCTCTAGCATATGGCCCATCGGGCCTTCTTCAATCTCGGCATGGTCGAAATGCAGGAAAAAGGGCGATGGCCCTTCGCCCGCGCGCCCGTCCGAGACCTTGATTTCCAACATCGGTTGGGCGTTTTCGGCCACGCGGTTCCAGATCCCGAGGTTTTGCAAGAGCCGCACGGAGGCGAGCGCCAAAGCATAGGACCGCCCGTCAAAGGCCGCGTTTTTGCGGGTCGGTTCGGGCAGGGCGTCGATCACGGTGCTGGAAAGCCCGGCCTGTGCTGCGGCAAGCGCAAGAGCGGGGCCATTCAGGCCACCGCCGACGATGAGAAGATCGCTGTCATGTGTCATGCCGCCCAATATGTGCGTGCGCGCGGGATTGTCCATGCGCCGCTCTGCCGCTAGCAATGGTTTTTGAACGGATAGGGGGACGCGATGCAGAACTGGCTCAGGATGACGGCGGGCGATCTGGGGCGCGGCATTGGGCGCGGCGAGATTGACCCCGAGGCGCTGTGCGAGACCTATCTGGCGGCGATCACCGAACATCCGCTGCGCGATCGCATCTACAGCGCTGTGACAGAGAGCCGCGCGCGGGCTGAGGCGGCGGCGGCATCGGCACGGGCCAAGGCGGGGCAACGTCTGGGCCTGCTGGACGGGGTGCCGGTGAGTTGGAAGGATCTCTTTGACAGCGCGGGGGTTGCGACCGAGGCGGGATCGGCGCTGCTCCGGGGGCGGGTGCCAGAACGGGACGCCGAGGTGTTGCGGAATGGCACGGCGGCGGGGCTGGTGTGCCTTGGCAAGACGCATATGAGCGAATTGGCGTTTTCCGGTCTGGGGCTGAACCCGGTGACGGCAACGCCGCCTTGCGTGAACAACGCCGATGCCGTGCCGGGCGGATCATCCTCGGGGGCGGCGGCGAGCGTGGCCTTTGATCTGGCCCCTTGCGGGATTGGGTCGGACACCGGCGGGTCGGTGCGCATCCCTGCGGCGTGGAACGATCTTGTGGGGCTCAAGACCACGTCGGGGCGGGTGTCTTTGCAAGGGGTGGTGCCGCTCTGCCTGCGGTTCGACACGGTGGGGCCGCTGGCGCGGTCGGTCGAGGATTGCGCGCTGATGCTGGCGGCGCTTGAAGGGCGCAAAGCGGCCGATTTGCGTGGGGCTTCGCTCTTGGGGTTGCGGTTCGCGGCGCTGCGCACGGGCGTGATGGAGGGTATTCGGCCCGAGCCTGCGCGTGCGCACGCGGCGGCGCTGGAGGCGCTGCGCGATGCGGGCGCGGTGATCGACGAGATCGAGGCCCCAGAGGTGGCCGAGGCGCTACCGCTGTCGCCGGTGCTGTTCACGGGCGAGGCCTATGGTCTATGGCGCGAGGTGATCGAGGCGGCGCCGGACAAGATGTTCGCGCCGATTCTGGAACGGTTCCGCAGTGGCAAAGATATAAGTGCGGCGGATTATGTCGCGGGATGGCGCAAGCTTGAGGCGTTGCGGGCGGCGTGGACCGCGCGCGTTGCGGGCTATGATGCGGTGCTCATGCCCTCGGCCCCCAACCTGCCGCCGGATCAGGCGCGGCTTTTGGCGGACCCTGACTATTACGTGACCGAGAACCTGCTCACCTTGCGCAACACGCGGGTGGGCAATCTTTTGGGGCTGTGTGCCGTGACGCTGCCCACGGGGGTGCCAAGCTGTGGGTTGATGCTCTGCGGTCAGCCTTATGGCGAAGAGCGGCTGTTGCGGGTGGCGCAGGCCGTTGAGGATATTCTCTGCCCCCGGCGCGAGGACTAAGGCCATGCATCCCAATCCTGCTTTTCGTCAGACACCGACCGAGCGCAATCTGGAATTTGCCCGCGCGCGTGGCTTTGGCATTCTGGCCGTTTGCAGCCCCGAGGGGCCGCTGATGAGCCATATTCCGTTTCTTTTGAATGCCGATGGCACGCGGGCCGAATTTCATCTGGTGCGGTCAAACCCGATTGCGCGGCTTTTGAGTGGGCCATTGCGCGCGCGGTTGGCGATAGAGGGGCCGCAATCCTATGTCTCGCCCGATTGGTATGGGGTCGAGGATCAGGTGCCCACGTGGAATTATGTGGCTGTGCATCTGGTGGGCGAGGTCATGGTGCAGCCGCAGGAGGGGATGCGCGACCTTTTGGATCGGCAATCGGCTGAGTTTGAGGCGCGGCTTTTGCCCAAGCCGGAATGGCGGGCCGAGAAGATGACGCCCGAGGTGCTGGAGCGGATGATGCGGCAGATCGTGCCCTGTGCGATGCGGGTGGACGAAATCGCGGGCACGTGGAAATTGGGGCAGAACAAGCCCGAGGAGGTGCGCCTGCGCGCCGCCGATCATCTGGGGCCGGCGGGGCAGGGGCAAGAGACTGACCTCTTGGCGGAGTGGATGCGCGCGCCGCCCGGCTGAGCGGCTTTACAGCGTTGGGTGCTGCGCCTAGGGTCGCGGCAAACATCTAAAGGAGCGCGCCATGAAACTCATTTCCTCGCCCTTGTCCCCCTTTGTGCGCAAGGTCCGCGTGCTCTTGCTGGAATCCGGGTTGGACGATCAGGTTGAGGTGGTCGATGTGGCCACCTCGCCGCTGGAGACCGATCCGCAGGCGGCGGCGGCCAATCCGCTGGGCAAGATACCGGCGCTGGTGCGGCTGGATGGCCCGGCGATCCATGACAGCCGGGTGATCACCCGCTATCTGGATGCGCGCGCTGATGGGCGGTTTTATCCCGAGGCGCGGCTCTGGGAGGTGCTGACGCTGGAGGCGATTGCCGAAGGGATCATGGAGGCGGCGCTGGCGATGACCTATGAGGCGCGGTTCCGACCCGAAGAGATCCGCTATGCCCCTTGGGTCGAGGGGCAATGGGCCAAGGCGGCGCGGGCGCTGGATGCCGTTGAGGGCCGCTGGATGAGCCATCTCGCGGGGCCGCTCGATATGAGCCATATCGCGCTGGGCTGTGCGCTGGGCTATCTTGATTTCCGCCATGATGCGCGCGGCTGGCGGGTTGGGCATCCGGCGCTGGAGGCGTGGTATGCCAAGATGGCCGCGCGCGACAGCATGATGCGAACGGCCCCCGCATAAGCCCCGCCAACCGTCGACAGAGGGGGGCCATGGCACCGTCTGATTTCGCGATAGAAGCCGGTCAAGCGCGACAGATGCGCGCTCTGACCAAATCTTGGGGTAATGCAGGCTGGACGGCCCCCCAAAGCCCCGCTAAATAGCCGCACAGACTGGCCATGGGAATCCCGTGGCCTAACATCGTATGAGGCCGATTGCGGCTCTGATATATAGGGAGTAATTCTCGTGTCCCACGCAGAAGATCACGAAGGCACCCGGAGGGATTTCCTCTATTATGCGACCGCAGGCGTCGGTGCCGTGACCGCAGGTGCGGCCATCTGGCCGCTCATCAACCAGATGAACCCTTCGGCGGATGTGCAGGCGCTGTCCTCGATCCGCGTCGATGTTTCGGGTGTTGAGCCCGGCACGCAGATCAGCGTCAAATTCTTGGGCAAGCCGGTTTTCATCCGTCGCCGCACGGAAAAAGAGATCGAAGCTGCCCGTGCCGTTGAGTTGGCGGAACTGCCGGACCAGAATGCACAGAACCGCAATGACATGGCGCTTGATGCGTCGGACCAGAACCGCACGCTGGATGAGGCGGGCGAATGGCTCGTGATGATCGGCGTGTGTACCCATCTGGGGTGCGTGCCGATTGGCGACGGATCGGGCGATTTTGGCGGCTGGTTCTGCCCCTGCCACGGGTCGCATTACGACACGGCTGGCCGAATCCGCAAGGGACCGGCGCCTGAGAACCTGTGGATTCCCGTCGCCACATTCCTCGACGAAACCACGATCCAACTGGGATAAGGAAACGCGCAAATGTCCGGAATTCCGCACGATCACTACGAGCCCAAGACGGGCGGCGAGAAATGGCTGCATTCGCGCCTGCCCATCGTCGGCTTGCTCTATGACACCATCATGATCCCCACGCCCAAGAACCTGAACTGGATGTGGATCTGGGGGATCGTTCTGACCTTCTGTCTGGTGCTGCAAATCGTTACCGGCATCATTCTGGTGATGCATTACACGCCGCATGTCGATCTGGCCTTTGCCAGCGTTGAGCATATCATGCGCAACGTGAATGGCGGCCACTTCATCCGCTATTTGCATATGAACGGCGCGTCGCTGTTCTTTGTTGCGGTCTATCTGCATATTTTCCGCGGTCTCTACTATGGGTCCTACAAGGCCCCGCGTGAGGTGACATGGATCATCGGGATGCTCATCTATCTGATGATGATGGGTACGGCGTTCATGGGTTACGTGCTGCCTTGGGGCCAGATGTCGTTCTGGGGGGCCACGGTGATCACCGGTCTCTTTGGTGCGATCCCCTTCATCGGCGAGTCGATCCAGACCTGGCTCTTGGGTGGGCCGGCGGTGGACAATGCGACGCTGAACCGCTTCTTCTCGCTGCATTATCTGCTGCCGTTCGTTATTGCGGCACTGGTTGCGCTGCATATCTGGGCGTTCCACACCACGGGCAACAACAACCCGACCGGGGTTGATGTGCGCCGCACGTCCAAGGATGAGGCCGCTCGCGATACTGTGCCGTTCTGGCCCTATTTCGTGATCAAGGACCTGTTCGCGCTTGCCGTGATCATGGTGGTGTTCTTTGCGGTTGTCGGCTTTATGCCCAACTACCTTGGCCACCCCGACAACTACATCGAAGCGAACCCTCTGGTCACGCCTGCGCATATCGTGCCGGAATGGTACTTCCTGCCGTTCTACGCGATCCTGCGCGCCTTTACCGGCGATGTCTGGGTGGTGATGTTCGCCAGCTGGATCACCGGTGGCATCATCGACGCCAAGTTCTTTGGTGTGTTGGCGATGTTCGGTGCGATTGCGGTCATGGCTTTGGCCCCGTGGCTTGATACATCTTCGGTGCGGTCGGGCCGCTATCGCCCGATGTTCAAGTGGTGGTTCTGGCTGTTGGTGATCGACTTTGTGGTCTTGACCTGGGTTGGTGCAATGCCTGCCGAACCGCCCTATTCGACCATCTCGTTGATCGCGTCGGCCTATTGGTTCGCCTATTTCTTGGTGATCCTGCCGCTCTTGGGCGTGATCGAGAAACCCGAGGCCCAGCCTGCCACCATCGAGGAAGACTTCGATGCGCATTATGGCAAGGCCCAAACGCCCGCCGAATAAGAAAGGACGGATGACAATGTTCAAGACAACAGGCATTGCGGCCCTTGTGGCCCTGTCCCTCTCGACTGGCGGCGCATTGGCCGCCGGGGGCGAGGGGCATATCGAGGACGTCGCCTTTTCCTTTGAAGGTCCGTTCGGCAAGTTTGACCAGAACCAGCTTCAGCGCGGTCTGAAGGTCTATACGCAGGTCTGCGCGGCGTGCCACGGTCTGCAATACGTGCCGCTTCGGACCTTGGGGGACGAGGGTGGGCCGCAGCTGCCTCAGGATCAGGTCTTTGCCTATTCCGAGCAGTTCGAGGTCTTTGATCCGGAGCTTGACGATTTCCGGCCCGCCACCCCGACTGACCATTTTCCGGCTGTCACCTCTGCCAGCGCGCCGGACCTGAGCCTTATGGCCAAAAAGCGTGCGGGGTTTCATGGCCCCTACGGCACCGGTCTGAGCCAGCTTTTCAACGGTATGGGCGGGGCGGAATATATCTATTCGCTGATGGTCGGGTATCATGAAGCGCCGGAATGCGCGCCGGAGGATTTCACCGGCACGTATAACGCGGCCTTCACTGCTGGTGGCTATCCGGACGAGTGCAAGGATGAGGATGGTCATCACACGGTGCCCGGTAGCTGGATCGCCATGGGTCAGCCGCTTTGGGGTGACGATGTCGAATATGACGACGGCACCGTTGCCACGCTGGAACAGCAGGCCGAGGATGTTGCCGCCTTCCTGATGTGGACGGCAGAGCCCAAGATGATGGCGCGCAAGCATGCGGGCCTGACCGGGGTGATCTTTCTGACGATCCTGTCGGTATTGCTCTATCTGACCAACAAGCGGATTTGGGCACCGATCAAGGGCAAGAAGACAAGCTGAGTGAGTCGACCCATTTTGTAAACTGCAAAGCCCCGCAAGGTCGTCTTGCGGGGCTTTTGCGTGACGTAGGGTCATAAATTTCTCAAACGTGGTCAAATAGCGCAGGGGTTAGGGTGACGCAACGTTTGCAAACGCTGGTCAATCCTCTATGAGTTTGGCAATCGGTACCAAAAAAAACAGGCACATGCTCGATCAACCCCACACCGCCCCGCTGCCACCCGAAACACGTGCTGGCAGGGAATGGGCGCAACTCCTTGCGAAATACCGCGAGCCGAGTTCGCCCCGTGCTGCATTCGAATTGGCCGTGACCGTTGGTCCGTTCCTCGCACTTTGGGGGCTGGCTTGGTGGGCTTTGTCGCTGAGTTATGTGCTGAGTGTCGTGCTGGCGCTATGTGCCGCGCCGTTCCTGTTGCGCCTCTTTGCGATCCAGCATGATTGCGGCCACGGGGCCTTTTTCAAGAGCCGGTCGATGAATGACTGGCTTGGCCGGGTGCTTGGGGTCGTGACGCTTACGCCCTATGACGTGTGGCGGCATTCGCATTCGATCCACCACAGTTCCTCGGGCAATCTGGGGCGGCGGGGGATTGGCGACATCGACACGCTGACGGTTGCGGAATATGCCGCGCTGACGCCGTTTCAGCGTCTGAAATACCGGGTTTACCGCAACCCGCTGGTTCTGTTCGGGCTGGGGCCGGGGTATATCTTTTTGCTGGAAAACCGTCTGCCGCTCGGGTTCATGGGCAAGGCGCGCTATTGGGTCAGCGCAATGGCCACCAATGCCGTTTTGCTGCTGGTGCTGGGTTTGGTGGGCTGGTTTGGTGGGCTGATGCCGATCCTCTTGATCTTTTTGCCCTCGACCGTTCTGGCGGCGACGGCGGGGGTGTGGCTGTTCTACGTGCAGCATCAATTCGAGACCACCCATTGGGAGGCCGAGGAAAACTGGCAATTGCATGATGCCGCCCTTGAGGGCAGTTCGCATTACGTGTTGCCCGGCTGGCTGCAATGGCTGAGCGCCAATATCGGGATTCACCACGTGCATCACGTCAACAGCCGTATCCCGTTTTACCGGCTGCCTGAGGCGTTGCGCGATCACGCGCAATTGGCGGAAATCAACCGGATGACCATCCGCGAGAGCCTCGCCAATGCACGGCTCCACCTGTGGGATGAACAGGGACGCCGGTTGTTGTCTTTTGCCGAGGCACAGGCGGTGATCGAGCGCACTTGACGTGCCCGGTGCGTTGCCTCTCTGACGTGCAGTAGGGCCATCAAGAGCATCCTTGCAGATCTTCCCAGAGGGCTGCACGATCCTTGTCAAACTCCATCAGTTTGACCCTTTGGATACCCCGCTCACTTCAGTGTCGACACGACGCGCGCCGCCTTTGGCCCCGGCCCACGTGCGACTAGCGCGGCATCGGGGTGCTGGCGCGATTATAGGGCCGCCAATTCGTGATCTCGGGGTAATACATCTCGCGCCAGCGGCGCACGCGCGGGTTCATCACCCGCCGCCAAACGGGCGGAACCATGGCGGCCATGGTCATCACCGGATAGCCATAGGGCAATTGCGGCGCGTCCGCCTCGGTATAGTTCTGCAAAAGCGGAAAGCGGCGATCGGGTTTGTAGTGATGATCGGAATGGCGTTGCAGGTTGATCAACAGCCAATTTGACGCCTTGTGTGCCGCGTTCCAGCTATGGCGCGGTTGAACATGCTCGTATTTGCCGCCACCGAGATGTTTGCGGGTGAGGCCGTAATGTTCGATGTAATTTACAAGCTCTAGCTGCCAAATCGCGACAAAGGCTTGCCAGAAAAACAGGGCAAGCCCAATCCAGCCGCCGATCAGAACGGCCAGCAGAGCCATGAAGCCTTGGAGGGCCCAGTATTTGAAAAACGGGTTCTTGAGGTCATGCCAAGGCAAGCTGCGGCGGGCCAGCATGTCGGCCTCGGCCTTGAAGGCTGACTGCCAGCTTTGCCGCAGCACGCGCGGGAAAAAGCGGTGAAACCCCTCGTTATAGCGGGCCGTGACGGGATCGCGGGGGGTGCCGACGTAGCGGTGGTGCACCAAAAGATGCTCTGACCGGAAATGCGAATAGAGCACCATGGCAAGCAGAACATCGCCAAGAAATCGCTCGCTCCGGTTTTTCTGGTGCATGAGTTCATGGCTATAGTTGATGCCCACAGTACCGGTGATCACCCCCACCCCGAAGAACAGAAGGATGGTTTCCAGCGGGCTGAGATGCGCGTCGCCCGGGCCTGTGACATACCAGATCAACCAATAGAGCAGGCCGAATTGCAACGGTGCCCAGATCAGGGTGATGGCGCGATACCAGGCCAGTTGATCGTCGCGCGTCTCTAGATCGGCATTCTCGGTATAGAGCCCGAGAAAGGCGTCGAGGATCGAGAAAAAATACCATGTGGTCACAGGCAACAAAAGCACGGTCCAGCCGCCTTGCAATGCGCCCAGCACCCCCACAGGGAGCAAGATAAGCGACATCCAGAAAGGCAGGGCGCGGTGCAGTTGGGCAACCTTGTCGGCGGGTATCATGGAACGGTCCTGAGAAGTTTCGCTCTTGCGTTATGGACCATAGTTTAGCGCAGCCCGCGCGAGGTCAAAGACCTTTCGCATGAGGGTTGGCAGCTCTGTGGGGCGAAACGCTGCGTCAGATAGGTACGTGCCACGTTCGGGGGGCACGCCATCGGGCACAAAGGCCACGTGGACAATGAGGCGGAGGTGGAAATGAGTGAAAGTGTGGCGCGCTTCGGCCCCTAGCTGCTGCCAGTCGGCGGCGATGGGCGGAGTGGGGAGCGGAGATTCGCCCCAGTCGCTGCCGGGCCAGCCCAGCATGCCGCCCAAGAGCCCGCTATCGGGGCGGCGTTCCAAGAGCCATGCGCCATCGGCCCGCCGCGCGACAAAGGCGTGCCCATGGCGCACCGGCTTGGGCGTTTTGGGCAGTTTGCGGGGGAGGTGTTGGGCTGTGCCTGCGGCGCGGGCCGCACAGGGCGCGCGCCACGGGCAGAGGCCGCAGGCGGGGGATTTGGGTGTGCAGATGGTGGCGCCAAGATCCATCACCGCCTGAGCGTAATCGCCGGGCCGCAAGCGGGGGGTGAGGCGGGCTGCCGCCCCGGTCAACTCGCGCTTGGCGGTGGGGAGGGGCGTGTGGATGTCATAGAGCCGGGCCATCACCCGCTCGACATTGCCGTCTACCACCACATGCGGCTGATCATGGGCAATCGCGGCAATGGCGGCGGCGGTATAGGGCCCGATGCCGGGCAGGGCGCGCAGGCCGTCGAGCGTGTCGGGAAAGCGCCCGTTGTGATCGCGCACCACTGTGCGGGCGCATTTCAGAAGATTGCGCGCGCGGGCGTAATAGCCCAATCCGGCCCATTCACCCATGACCTGCGCATCCTCGGCCGCTGCCAGATCGGCGACGGTGGGCCAGAGCGTGGTGAAGCGCAGGAAATAGGATTTGACCGCCGCGACGGTGGTCTGTTGGAGCATCACCTCGCTCAGCCAGATACGGTAGGGATCGGGATGGGCACCAGCCGCGCGGGCTGTGGGGCTGATCCGCCAAGGCAGGTCGCGGGCATGGGTATCATACCACGCAAGCAGGCTTTCGGCCTCGGCGAAATAACGCATAGTTTACCCCCTTGCCGCGCAATCGGCTCTGGTATCCCCTGTCACATGCCATAGATTAGCGCCAGTGAGGAGAGCGCCAACCATGACCAGCCGCAAGGCCGCGACATACGGGTTCAAACGCGCCTCGGCGTTGCTGCAGACCAGCATACGCCGCGCCTCGGAGAGCCGTGGATTTGCGCAATCGCGGCTTTTGACGCATTGGGCCGAAGTGGTGGGCGACGACATCGCTGCCATCGCGCGGCCCGTCGAAGTGTCCTATGCGCGGCAGGGAATGGGGGCGACGCTCACACTGCTCACGACCGGCGCGCAGGCCCCGATGCTGGAGATGCAGAAGGAAAAGCTGCGCGAGCGGGTCAATGCCGTCTATGGCTACAATGCCATCGCGCGTATCCGCATCACTCAGACCGCGCCCGTGGGCTTTGCAGAGGGGCAGGTGGAGTTCACCCACCGGCCCAAAGTGGCGGCCCCGCCCGTCGTGGCACCCGAGACGCTGCAAACCGCCACGAGCCTTGCCGCGCCTGTGACCGACGACGGATTGCGGGCGGCGCTGGAAAGGCTGGCGCGCAACGTGTTAACAAAGTCACAACACTGACTGACCCATCAGACCAAGGATAATGATATGAAACACTTGATCGCAACCGGGGCGCTGGCCCTTGCCATGCTTACCGGCCCCGCCGTGGCGCAAGAGGCGGCCCCGGATACATCGCAAATCGTCGAAATGACGATGGGGCCAGAGGATGCCAAGGTGACGATCATCGAATACGCGTCCTTTACCTGCCCGCATTGTGCCAATTTTCACAAGGGGCCGCTCAAGCAGTTGAAGGCTGAGTATATCGACACGGACAAGGTGCATTTCATCTATCGCGATGTCTATTTTGACCGGTTCGGCCTATGGGCGTCGATGGTGGCGCGCTGTGGCGGAGGTGAGAAATTCTTTGGCATTGCGGATATGATTTATGAGCAGCAGGCGGAGTGGACGCAAGGCGAGCCTGCCGCGATTGCCGACAACCTGCGCCGGATCGGCAAGGTTGCGGGGCTAGAGCCGGATGCGGTTGAGGCCTGTCTCAATGACACCGAAAAGGCCAAGGCGCTGGTCGCGTGGTATCAGCAGAACGCCGAAGCGGATGGGGTCGAGTCGACGCCGACATTGGTGATCAACGAGCAGAAATATTCCAACATGGCCTATGACGATCTCAAGGCGATCATCGAGGAAAAGCTGGCGGAGTGATCCATCGGGCGGGGGTGGGTCGGGATTGCGTATCCCGGCCCGTTTATCCCTCTGGACAGTTTCGCGCGGCAGTGGCAGAATTTGATCAAATTCCTTCTACCTGCCGGAGCACCCCATGAAAGACGACAATTTCCTGCGTGAGATGAACGCGCGCCATCTGTGGCACCCGATGGGGCACCCCGGTGAGCAGCAGGCCAATGCGCCGAAAATCATCAAAAGTGCCGCAGGTGTGCGGATCACCGATATCGACGGGCATGATCCGGTGGATGCGGTGGGGGGCCTGTGGTGCGTCAACCTTGGCTATTCCAACGATGTGGTGAAGCAGGCGATTTCCGATCAGCTTTGGCAGTTGCCCTATTATTCTGCCTTTGCCGGCAGCACCAACCCTGCGGCCATCGAAGCCTCTTATGCGGTGCAGGAGTTCTTTGCCGAGGATGGGATGACGCGCGTGTTCTTCACATCTGGCGGGTCGGATAGCGTGGACACGGCGCTGCGCATGGCGCGGCAGTATCATCGCCTGCGGGGGGAACCCACGCGCACCAAGTTCCTGAGCCTGAAAAAGGGCTATCACGGCACCCATTGGGGTGGCGCGTCGGTCAATGGCAACAACCGGTTCCGGATCACCTATGAGCCGCTGTTGCCGGGCTGTTTTCATCTGCCCAGCCCCTATACCTATCGCAACCCGTTTGATGAGACCGACGGGGCCAAACTGGCGGAGAAGATCGCCGCTGCCATGGTGGACGAGATCGAATTTCAGGACCCCAGCACGATTGCCGCCTTTATCATGGAGCCTATTCAAGGGGCTGGCGGCGTGATCGTGCCGGATGCGTCCTTTATGAAGCATATGCGTGACATCTGCGACCGCTACGGCATTCTGATGATCTCGGACGAGGTGATCACTGGATTTGGGCGCACGGGGGATTGGACTGGGGCCCGGCATTGGGGCGTCAAGCCCGACATGATGACCATCGCCAAGGGCATCACCAGTGGCTATTTCCCAGTGGGCGGCGTGGTTCTGGGCGACAAGGTCGCCGAGGTGTTTGAAAAGGCAGGGCCAGAGGGCAGCATCTGGACCGGCTACACTTATTCGGCGCATCCCGTGGGGGCGGCGGCGGTGGTGGCCTGCCTGTCAGAAACGCTGCGGCTGGATACCAAGAGCAATGCCGCTGTGCGCGGCACGCAGCTTTATGAAGGGGTCAAGAAGCTGGCCGAAAAATACGACATCATCGGTGACGTGCGTGGCGGTCATGGCTTGATGATGGGAATCGAGCTGGTCAGTGATCGCGCGAAAAAGACCCCGATGGATGCCACGACCATGAAGCGGGTGCATCAGGCGACGTATGAGGCGGGGGCGATGGTGCGTCTGGGGGCGCATAACATCCTGATGTCGCCGCCGCTGGTGATTTCCGAGGCTGAGGTGAACGTGATCCTGTCGGCGCTTGATGCCGGGTTTGCGGCAGCCTGAGCCGGCAATTCTACCTTTGAAAAAGCATGCAAGCGCCCGTTGCGGCGCTTGCGTGGCGGCAGTTGAAAAGGCTTGGCCCGACAGTCAGCCAAACCGGCCCCATGCTGATTTCATCGCTTTGGACATGTTGTCCCAAGCCTCGTCTGCGCCGGTCTTGAAATCTTTCCACGCCTCGATGCTGGCGGCTTCAATCTTGTCATACTGGGCTGCCATCTCGGCGCGTTTTTCGCGCAGCTCTTTGATCTGCTCCTGATACTTGATCTGCATGTCGGCAGACGCCTCGCGCGACTGAGCTTGCAGCTTGTCGATTTCGGCTTTCCATTGATCGAGTTGGGCTTGCAGCTTTTTCTGGTATGTCTCTTTGTCCATAACGGGTCCTCCTTGAGGGAAATTGTCGTGTCGTTCTGACGCCTACCTATGCATGATCTGCGTGAAGCCAAAGGGGCCAGCGGATGTCCGCTGGCCCCCATGATTGTCAGATCGGGTGAAAAGTTACTCGAACTTCTTGATTTCGCCGGATTTCAGGCGGCGGAGGTAGCTGTCCAACTCGCGTTTGACGATGGGCATCAGGATGTAGAGCCCGATGATATTGACTACTGCCATGGCAAAGATCGCCGCATCCGAGAAGTCGATCACCGGGCCAAGGTTGGCGGCGGCGCCGATCACAACGAAGATGCAGAAGATCACCTTGAACACCAGTTCCTTGGTCTCGCCTTCGCCAAAGAGATAGGTCCAAGCCTTGAGGCCGTAATAGGACCAGCTGATCATGGTGGAAAAGGCAAAGAGCACGACGGCGATCGCCAGAACATAAGGAAACCAGCTGATCGCACTGCCAAAGGCAGCGGAGGTCAGACCAACGCCCGAAGTGCCGCCGACGGTTTGGATCGCGGTGCCCGCTTCGTTGAGCAGGTAATTGCCATCCGGTCCTGCAACAAGCTGCCCGGTGATGATGATCACGAGAGCGGTCATGGTACAGATCACCACGGTGTCGATGAAAGGCTCAAGCAGCGAGACGAATCCTTCGGTGATTGGCTCCTTGGTGCGCACCGCCGAATGGGCGATGGCCGCCGAACCAACGCCAGCCTCGTTCGAAAAGGCGGCGCGTTTGAAGCCCTGAATAAGCGCGCCGACCATGCCGCCCGCAACGCCAAGACCGGTAAAGGCCCCTTCGAAAATCTGGCCAAAAGCCCAGCCGATCTGATCCGCGTTCATCACGATGATGATAAGCGCCGTGCCGACATAGAGGATACCCATGAACGGCACGACCTTTTCGGTGACCCGCGCGATGGATTTCAGGCCGCCCACGATCACCGCAAAGACCACACCGGCAAAGATCACGCCGGTGATCCAGCCCGGATATGCGCCGACGATGCCCGCAATCTGCTGATGCGCCTGATTGGCCTGAAACATATTGCCGCCGCCGAGCGCGCCAAGGATACAAAAGATCGAGAAGAGCACGGCGAGGATTTTGCCACCCGGCACGCCGCGTTCGGCAAAGCCCTTGGTCAGGTAATACATCGGGCCGCCGGAAACGCGCCCATCGGGGTATTCGTTGCGGTATTTCACGCCCAAGGTGCATTCGGTGAATTTAGACGCCATGCCCATGAGACCCGCAAGGATCATCCAGAAGGTGGCACCGGGGCCACCGATGCTGACCGCAACGGCGACGCCTGCGATATTGCCAAGGCCGACAGTGCCCGAGAGGGCCGTCGCGAGCGCCTGAAAATGGCTGACCTCACCGGCATCGTTGGGGTCGGAGTAGTCGCCTTTGACCAATGCAATGGAATGGCCGATCGCGCGAAACTGGATAAAGCCGAAATAGAGCGTGAACACGGTGGCACCAATCACCAACCAAGCCACGATCCAAGGAAAGGAGGTGCCCGGAAAGTTGGAAAAGATCAGATTGACGAACCAGCCGGTTGAACTTGCGAAGATCTCATTGACCTTTTCATCAACGGATTGTGCATGGGCGGGCATGGCAAGCAGTGCCGCCCCGACCGCAGCCGCCGCAGGAAATGCGTATCGTTTCATTTTTATCATCCCTGTTGTTTCTATATTTTATGGAACAATGGTGCAGGGCACCGGCGCTGTCTGCACGAGCGCACCGGCGACTGATCCGAACACCCGCGCGCCAATCGCCGACTGACCATCACGCCCGATCACGATTTGAACGGCGTTCACCTCTTTGGCGATACGGCAGAGCAGATCGGCGGTATTGCCGTAGCGGATCATGGTCTCAACCGGCATCCCGCTGTCCTGCAATTCTGCCACAACGGTGGAGGTGATCGCCTTTTCGGCGCGTTCCATTTCTTCGCGGCGGCGTTTGTGGCGCTCTTCCAACTCGCTTGCGGTCAGGAAGGAATAGGGCGACCATTCCAGCACATGCGCCAGAACGATGGTGCCGCCCTGAGCGCGTGCGCGGTCTACCGCGAATTCCAAGGCGCGTCGCGATGACACGCTGCCGTCGTAGCCGACGACGAACTTTCCAGACATGACAGGATCTCCCTCGTTGTTGTTGCTTGTCCGGGCATCCTGACGGCGCCCGGTAGGTTACTCTACCAGAGGTTACGTCTGCGGTTTTCCCGGATTTCCCGGTTTTGCAGGCCGAACGCTGTAAATTTCGGCAAAAATCGGGATGTCCTGCAAGAATCTTCGGCTTTGATGCAGAGTTGCGTGCGTGGCGTATCGCCGCGCGCCGCTCTGTCACGGTGACGTCTGTCCCATTGAATCCGGCGGGGGATTTGCGCATAGATGGGGCAAACCCTGCTGGAGAGCCTCATGGACTTGCGCCCGATTACCCAAGATTTCACTGTGTCCCCGCAGATCGAGGTGGCGGATGTGGCCGCTCTCGTCGATGCCGGATATCGCTCGATCCTGTGCAACCGACCGGATGGCGAGGATTACGGGCAGCCTGCGTTTGATGCCGTTGCGGCGGCGGCAGAAGCGGCGGGGCTCGTGGTGCGGTGGGTGCCCATCCATTCGGGGCAGATGACGCAGGCTGCGCTGGACGAGTTCCGCGTGGCGCTGGAGGAGATGCCCAAGCCGATCCTTGCCTATTGCCGCTCTGGCACGCGCTGCACGATGCTGTGGAGCATCACGCGGTTCGAGGACTTGGGTGCGGACGAGATCCTGCGCGCGACCGCGAAGGCGGGCTATGACATGTCCGGTCTTGTGGCGCAGCTTGAACGCCGGCAATGACCGATTGGGCCGCCATCGGCCATGACGGAAAGTGGGCGCGCGCCTTTGTGATGCAGGGCGCGCGGATCGTTGAGCAGGCCACAGCCCCGGATGAAGCGACTGCGCGGGCGCAGCTGCTGTCGATGCCGCAGCGGGTGTTCCGGATCGGTGAGGGACAGGGGGATCACCTGCCCACGCAGGTATTGCCGCAAGGTGGGCGGGGTCTGGCCCCGCTGGTTCAGGACACCCCGCCCGATGTGATCGACGCTTGGGTGCGCCTTTTGCTGATCGGTCTTTTGCAGGCGCGGGCCCAATGGGATGGGGTGGCTTGGGTGGTCGGGCGCGACCTGAGCCATTGGGTGCATCTGAGCGCGGGCGAGGCGGTGAGTTGCCAGAGCTTTGTGACGCCCCGGCTGGTGCGTCTTTTGGGCGGTGCGGTGTTGCCCTCGGCCGAGGCCATGGCTGATACGCTCAGCCGTCCGGAACGATTGGCGGCGCATCTGCGGGGGGCTGAGGTGCGCGGGGATGCGGCAGCGATCACCGGGCATCTGTTAGCGGCGGAATTGGCGGCGGCGCGGCCCTATTGGCTGGGGCAAAGCGTGGTGCTGATTGCGGTGGGATCACAAGCAGAGGGCCTTGCCGGGGCGCTGCGCGCGCATGGGGCGCCGGTCGAGCATGTCGCGCCTGAAAGTTTGACTGCGCCGGCCTTGGCGGCGCTTGCCGGGGTTCTGGCATGAGCCGGTCGCTCAGCCTATCGGCCTATCTGGCCTATGCGCGCCGCGCCGGGCGCGCGGGTCCTGTACCGGATCAGGTGCGCCCGTCCGGGCCATTGATTTGGGCGCATGCGGTCGATGCGGCGCGCGCGGACACGCTGGTGCATCTCGCGGAGCGGTTGGCGGCGCAGCGGCGCGGCTTGCATCTTTTGTTGACCACATCAAGCACGACCCCGGCCCGGACCGACATGGCGGCATCGGTCATCTGGCAGACGGTGCCCGAGGATAACCTGCCCGCCGCTGAGGCATTTTTGGCCCATTGGCGGCCTGATATCTGTGTGTGGACGGGGGGTGATTTGCGGCCTGCGCTGCTGATCTGTGCCGCGCGGATGGCTACGCCGCTTTATCTGGTTGATGCCGACGAGGAAAATCTGGACCGGGCAAGCTGGCGTTGGTTTCCCGACATGCCGCGCGCGGTGCTGGGGCTATTTACGGAAATCCTGACGCGGACCGAAGCGGCGGCACGGCTGGTGCGCCGCTTTGGGGCGCCCGAACGGATCGTGACCGTCACGGGCGCGTTTCAGGAAGGGGCGATGACGCTGCCGTTTAATGCCGCCGAGCGCGAAGAGATGGCGGGCCTTTTGCGCAGCCGCCCGATCTGGTTGGCCTCGCGCATCCACCGCGATGAATTGGCAACCGTGCTGGAAACCCACCGTGAAGTCAGCCGTCTGGCGCATCGCAGCGTGCTGATCCTTGTGCCGGACGATTTGCAGGACTGCGCCGAGATGCGCGCCACGCTGGAGACGCAGGGTTGGCGGGTGGCGGTCTGGTCCGAGGGCGAGATCCCAAGCGAGACAACGCAGGTGATTCTGGCCGATACGCGGGGCGAGATGGGGCTGTGGTATCGTCTGGCCCCGGTGACGTTCATGGGCTCGTCGCTGGTGTCTGGACAACACGGGCGCGATCCCAATGAGCCCGCCGCGCATGGCTCGGCAATCCTTTATGGCCCCAATGTGGGCCGCTATCTCAATCGCTATTCGCGCTATGCCGAGGCGGGGGCGGCGCGGATTGTGCGCGACAGCCCGACGCTGACAGCGGCGGTGCAGCGGTTGATTGCGCCGGATCAGGCGGCGGTGATGGCGCATGCGGCGTGGGATGTGGCCTCGCGTGGGGCGGCTGTGACTGACCGTATTCAAGATATGCTGCTGGATCGGCTGGACAGGCTGGACGCCGCGCGATGAGCCTGCCCGCCTATTGGTTCACGCCACCGGATCGGCCCGGTTTGCGCGCGCGGCTTTTGACCCCTTGGGCGCTCTGGCGTGTGCGGCGCGGTGGGGCAGATCAGGTTGGCTGGCGTGCGCCGGTGCCGGTGATCTCGGTCGATATGTTGGCGGCGGGGAGCGTGGGCAATTTGCCTGCGGTGCTGGCGGTGATCGGGCAGGTGCAGCGGCGTGGGTTAGCGCCCGTGATCCTTGCGCGCGGGGCGGCGGGGCCGGTTCGGATTGATCCGCGCCGCCATGTTGCGGAGGAGGTTGGCGGCGCTGCGCTCCTTGCGGCCGATTTTGCGCCGACATGGGTTGCGCCCGACTGGGCTGAGGGCGCGCGGGCGGCCTTGGCGGAGGGGCCTGCCGATTGTCTGGTGATGATGGGCGGGCTGCGCGACCCCTCGCTGATCAAGGACCTGCCCATTGGGGTGGTCGATGCCGTGCGCGGCTTTGGCAATGGGCGGTGTCGTCCGGCTGGGCCACTTGCCGAGCCGTTGGAGGCTGGGTTGGCGCGGGTTCACCTGATGCTGACGGTGGGGCCGCATGCCGCGCAGGCGCGGTTTGCAGCGCTATGGGGCGCGCGGATTTCATCGCCGGTGATGGCGGGCGAATTGCAACCGCTGGAAACGGGCATGGATTGGGCGGGCGCGCGGGTCTTGGCCTTTGCGGGGGGCGAAGATCCGGCGGGCTTCTTTGCCATGTTGCGGGGGCTTGGGGCAGAGCCTGTGCGTTTTGAAGCGTTGGCCACCGAGGACGCCTATGGTCCGGGCCTATTGGCGCGGTTGGAGCGAGAGGCGTCCTTGCGCCACGCCCAACTGGTGACAACAGAAGAGGATGCCGTGCGTTTACCACTGGCGTTCCGGCGCAAGGTGCTAAGCCTGCCGATGCGCTTGCAGGTGCCAGACCTTGCGCCGTTGGATGCGGCCCTGACGCAGGCGGGTCTGCGTCTGGGCGGATGAGCCGTCAGTTGAGGGTGCTGTCCAAGCCGACGGGCTGCCCCACCACGACAAAGGTCAGGGTTTCCGGATCGAGCAATTCGCGCGCGACGCGGTTGATATCGTCGAGCGTGACGGCATTCACCTTGTCATTGCGCGTTACGATGTAATCGGTCGGCAACCCCTCCATCTGCATGCCGACGGCGATGTCGGCGATGGGGCCATTCCCCTCGAACTGCAAAGGGTAAGCGCCGGTCAGATAGGTTTTGGCGTTTTCCAGCTCTTCAGGTGTGACACCTTCTGTATGGATACGGTCCCATTCGTCACGAATGACGGTGATCGCCTCGGCGACGCGGTCGTTGGCAGAGGCGACAGAGCCCATCCAGAGTTGGGCCGCGTCCTTGTCCGCGAGGTAGGAATAGACGCCATAGGTCAGGCCGCGCTTTTCACGCACCTCGCTCATCAACCGACTTTCAAAGCCGCCACCGCCAAGGATGTGGTTGAGGATATAGGCGGCAAAGAAATCGGGGTCGTCGCGGTCGATGCCCGGTTGGGCAAAGGCGACGATGGATTGCGGTGTCGCAAAATCCGTGACCTTCACACCGCCCGGCAGGTTGGGTGCGACATCGCCCGGAAGCGGTGCGCCGCTTTCGGGCAGGTCGCCAAGCAGGCTATCGAGAAGGGCGGCAAGCTCTGCCTCGGTGATGTCGCCCACGGCAGAGACATAAAGCCTGTCACGGGCCAGAGCGCCCTGATGTGCGGCCAAAATATCATCGCGGTTTAGGGCCGTGACACTCTCGATGGAGCCGTCAAGCGATGAGCCATAGGGGTGATCGCCGAACACGAGGCTGTCAAACGCTTGTCCGACGATATCGCGCGGATCGGTTTGTGACGCGTTGATGATCGACAGGATCTGGGCGCGCACACGCTCGATGGCGTCGGGATCAAAGCGCGGCTCTACGAGGCTTGAGCGCAAGAGATCGACCGCTTGATCGCGGTTTTCGGTCAGAAACCGGGCTGAGACGCTGACGCGGTCGTCATTGACGGAATAGCGGAAATCGGCGGCGAGGGATTCAGAAGCGCGCGCAAAGCCCTGCGCGTCCATCTCGGCGGCGCCTTCCTCGAGCAGGCCGACCATGAGATTGGTCACGCCGCGCTTGCCCTCCGGATCAAGAGAGCCGCCGCCGCGAAAGCGCAATTCAAGCGCTACGAAGGGGATCGAGTGATCCTCGACCAGCCAGGCCTCAAGCCCGCCGGGCGTTGTGATTTCCCTGACCTCGATTTCAGCGCGCGCGGGCAGCGCAGCAAGCAAAAGAACGAAACTCAGAACGAAACGGATCATTGCGTGACCTCCGGTGCCATAAGCCAGCCTGTGACAGATTGCGTGCGGTCCAGCACGTCGCGTGCGGCCTGCAGGATGTCTTCTTCGGTTGTGGCCTGAAGGATTGCGGGCCACGCCTGCACATCGGCCACGGTCAGCCCCTGTGTCAGCGCCTGACCATAGCGATTGGCCAAGCCGCCGGCATCGTCACGGGCATAGGTTTCCGAGGCGCGGAATTGCGTCTTGATACGCTCAAGCTGTTCGGCATCCACGCCTGTTTCCAGGAATGTCACAAGCGCCTCGTCCATCGCCGCCTCGGCCTGTTCCAGTGTGACACCGGGGGCGGGCACGACAAAGAGGTCAAAGGTGGTGTCATCGAGCGACAGGCCCGAATAAGACGCGCCAACCTGCACCGCTGTCTGGTTCTGGAATTGCAGTTTTTCGGCCAGAAGGGATGTTTGACCGCCGCCCAGAATATCGGCCAGCAGGGTCAGCGCTGCGGCCTTTTCCTGTGCGCCGCTGTCACGCTCGGGGGCGAGATAGGAGCGGGTCACATAGGGTTGCGAGACGCGCGCGTCGCGCATCGTGATCCGCCGCTCGGCAAGTTGCGGCGGTTCTTGCGGGCGGGCGCGCTCGGGCAGGGCAGGGTTGGCAGGGATGGGGCCGTAATAGGTGTCGGCCAGAGCGCGCACCGCGTCAGGCGTGACATCGCCCGCGATGATCAGGATGGCGTTATTGGGGGCGTAGAATGTTCGATAGAACTCTAGCGCCGCGTCAAGATCGAGGGCCTCCATCTCGTGCCGCCAGCCGATGATCGGCACACCGTAGCGGTGATTGAGATATTGCGTCGCGTTCTTTTGCTCACGGAACAGCGCGCCGGGGCTGTTTTCGACCCGTTGATTGCGTTCTTCGATGATCACATCGCGCTCGGTCAGGATATCGGCCTCGTCGAGCTGCAGATTGGTCATACGGTCCGATTCCATCCGCATGACCAACTCCAGCCGGTCGGCGGCGATGCGCTGGAAATAGGCGGTGTAATCATAGCTGGTAAAGGCATTGTCCGAGCCGCCATTGCGCGCCACGGTGGCGGAAAATTCGCCGGGTTCCATGGTCTTGGTGCCCTTGAACAGCAAATGTTCGAGAAAATGTGCAACGCCCGAGACGCCCGGCGTTTCGTCGGCAGACCCTGCGCGATACCACAGCATTTGCGTGACGACTGGGGCGCGGTGATCCTCGATCACCACCACATCAAGCCCGTTGTCGAGCGTGAAATGCGTCACCTGATCGGTGTTAGAGGCTGATACTGGCGCCGCGAGCGGTAAGAGGGCCAGCGTCAGCCCAGCAAGGAAATGTCGCATTTACGGTCTCCGGTCTAAGTCGCATTTGATCAAGTAGATACGCCTTGGCCGCGCCGTTTCAAGCGGTTGGGTGTTCACTCTGGCGGGGGCGGGCTTGCCGGGGTGAGAACGCCGCGGTTGCGCAGACGTTGTTCCTCTGAATAGGCATCAAGCCATTCGCGGCGGTAGGCCTGCACATAATCGTCGCCCGGCAGGAAGCGCAGCACATCGACGCGGCCATGCGCCTGACGCAGGGCCTTGTCCTCGGCGGCGAGGGTCTGGCGGATGGCGGGGGTGGACCCGTAGCGGTTCGCGTGATTGACAAGCGCGCCATTGCCTGCGACCCCACCTGCCGCATTGCCCCCCAAGGCAGCCAAACCATCGGCCAGCGGGTTTTGATCCGTCAGATTGGCGCCACCGGGGTTTGGCGCGGGCAGGCTGGCCAAATCCTCGGGTGTTTGCAAGGGCTTGCCGGGAATAATGGAAAACTCGTCAGGCCCGTTTCCGGTATGACGAATCTTGCTGAGCGTGACGTCGTCGCGCCCGCCGCACCCGGCCACGAAGGTGGCCACAAGAAGGGTCAGAACTGTTTTTCGCGGCATCGCCATCGCCACTCTCCTGCAAGGTCATGGGAGCCTTATCGCATTCAAAGCCCGAGGTCACGAGGGCTTTTTGCCAGACGGCAGCAGAACCATACCAAAGGCCCCGACGAAAACCGCAATGTCGGCCACGTTGAACGCATAAGGATTGGTAAAGCCGCAGCAAGACATATTAAGGAAATCCGCCACCGCGCCATAGATCAGCCGGTCGATCACATTACCGAGAGCGCCGCCCACCAGTAGCCCCGCTGCCAAGCGGTGCCAGCGGCCCAGGGGTTCGGTATGCACCCACCAGAGCACTGCGCCTGCGATGACCAGCGCCACCGCGATCAGCACCCAGCGTGTGACCGGACCATCACCGGCGAGAATCCCGAAATTGATGCCGTAGTTCCACGCCATGCGGAGGTTGATAAACGGCGGCCACAGGTCAATCGCCCCGAGACTGCGCAGGTCCATCGCATGTACCACAAGATATTTCGTGGCCTGATCCAGCAGGAAGATCCAGAATGCTGTCCAGAAAACAATCCGCATCGGTGCGTCAGTGCCGGAAATGGCGCATGCCGGTGAAGACCATCGCCAACCCCGCCGCATCTGCCGCTGCAATCACCTCGTCGTCGCGCATCGAGCCGCCGGGCTGAATGATCGCGGTGGCACCCGCCTCTGCGGCGGTCATCAGGCCATCCGCAAAGGGAAAGAACGCATCCGAGGCCACGACGCTGCCTTGGGTCAGGGGGGCCGCCAGACCAAGGGTTTCGGCCATGTCCACCGCCTTGCGCGCCGCGATGCGGCAGCTGTCAACCCGGCTCATCTGGCCTGCGCCCACACCGACTGTGGCCCCATCCTTGACATAGACAATGGCGTTGGATTTGACGTGTTTCGCCACTTTCCAAGCAAAGAGCAGATCGGCCAATTCGCGCGGCGTTGGCGCGCGTTTGGTCACGACCTTGAGATCTCCTGCGGCGATATGGCCGGTATCCTTGTCCTGCACCAGATAGCCGCCGGAAACCTGCTTGATCATCCGCCCCGCCGTGGCGGGATCAGCCAGCCCGTCTGTCAAAAGGAGGCGCAGGTTCTTCTTCTTGGCGAAAATACTCATGGCACCGGCGTCGGCACCGGGGGCAATCACCACCTCGGTGAAAATCTCTGCAATCTCTTCTGCGGTGACGGCATCCAGCGGCTGATTGAGCGCGATGATGCCGCCAAAGGCCGAGGTGCGATCGCAATCAAAGGCGTGTTTATAGGCCTCAAGCAGGGTCGCGCCACGCGCCACGCCGCAGGGGTTGGCGTGTTTGATAATGGCGCAGGCTGGGCCATCGGCCGGGGCGAATTCGCTGACCAGTTCAAAGGCCGCGTCTGTGTCGTTGATGTTGTTATAGCTCAGTTCCTTGCCCTGCACCTGCCGGGCGGTGGCCACGCCGGGCCGGTCCGAACCATCGGTGTAAAAGGCTGCTGCCTGATGCGGGTTCTCGCCATAGCGCAGGGTTTGCGCCAGCGTGCCAGCAAAGGCGCGGCGGCGCGGCGCTGCATCTTCGATGGCCCCGGCCAGCCATGTGCTGACCGCTGCGTCATAGGCGGCGGTGCGGGCATAGGCGATTTGCGCCAGTCTTTGACGGAAGGCACGTGTGGTCTGGCCGTTATGCGCGTCCAGCTCTGCCAGAAGCGGCGCGTAATCGGCCACATCCACCACCACGGTGACAAAGCCGTGGTTCTTGGACGCCGCGCGGATCATCGCCGGGCCGCCGATGTCGATATTCTCGACGCAGGCCTCGTAGTCTCCACCGCGGGCGACGGTTTCCTCGAACGGGTAGAGGTTGACGACCAAAAGGTCGATGGGGCCGATACCATGGGCCTGCATCGCCGCCTGATGTTCGGGATTGTCGCGCAGCGCCAAAAGGCCGCCATGCACCATCGGGTGCAGGGTTTTCACGCGCCCGTCCATCATTTCAGGAAAGCCCGTAACCTCGGCCACGTCGCGCACCGCAAGGCCGGCCTCGCGCAGCGCCTTGGCGGTGCCGCCGGTGGACAAGAGCTCGACCCCGCGCGCGGCCAGCGCTTGGCCAAGCTCGAGAAGCCCGGTCTTGTCGGAAACGGAAAGAAGGGCGCGGGTGAGGGGCGCGTGATCGGTCATGTCGGGCGGTCCTGCCTTGTCGGTTCACTCATCGGCCAAAGGATCAAGCGCCACCTCCTCGACATCGCGGATGCCGACCGGGGTATCTTGCGCCTTGGCCAGTGACCATTTCAAATGGGTCGCATAGTCCATCGCGCGACCGGATAAAACGATCTGTTTGGTCGCACGCGGTTTGAGGCGCGTTTTTTCAAGATACACACTCGGTTGCAAGGACAAAGCGGCGCGCGCGTCGCTGCGGAATACCCAAATTTCGCCGCTGCGCAGCGCCAAAGAGATGGCGGCCCCCCCCATATCGACCGAGGCATCTACATCCGGGTGCAAATGAAAGCGGATATCATAGGCAATGCCCTTCATGCGGGTCTCGTCAAGGGCGCGGTCAAAGCGGCGTTTGTCCGTCTCTTCGATGGCGAGCAGCATATCCTCACCCACCAGCGCGCGCCCGTCCAAGGTGAGGTCGAGTTGGCGCACATGGGTAAGGCCATGACCGCGCAGATAGCCGTCCTGCGCCCCTTCAAAGCGCAGCCCGTCGGGGGCCTTGGTCAGGTTGACCGGCACATGGCGCGGCGCTTCACTCAGCCAGTCGGGGTGACGTTTGTCATTGCTCAATCGCGCGCTGGAGCCATTGGCCAGCACCAGCGTCGAATGCGAGGGCGTGGCCCGGCCCGCCCGTCGCCATTCTGGCCCAAAACTATGGCCCGAGCCGCAATTGACGATCAGCGGGCGTCGGCCCGAGGTCAGTTCCAACGCAAGGGTCGAGGCATGCGCGCCCGAAGACGCCGCGCCGATGGGGGGCGGGGCCGCGTCGATGATCACGCTGGTTCGGCCCGCGCCAAGCCGGGCAAAGCCCATGGCGAACCCGTCCGTGCGCCGGGTTTTGACCCCGCTGGTGGCAAGCGCGCTGTCAAGCCGCCCTTCCAGCCCGCGCCCGCCGCCGTGAAATCGGGCCAGCCCGCCATCGGCATGGCGCAGGCTGCGCAGGGTAGGGGCGATCCGTTCTATGGCGCGCCAATGCGCCTCGCCTGCGGTCTTGCCGGATTCGCTGAGCGCCATGGCGGCCCATGTGAGCAGGGTAAAGACCTCTAGCAACTCTTCTGGGTTGCGGGTGGGCACGCCCCCCTGCGCGTCGATCTGCGCCTCGCATTCTCGCGCCAGCGCCGTCAGCGCCGGATCGAGATGCGGGTGCATCCCCTCAAGCGACAATCCGGCATAGATCAACCCAGTCAGCGCCTCGAACCGGGGCAGACCGGGGCGGGCGGCCTGCCACCGGCGGGCAAGAAAGGCGGTCTGCTGCGCCAAAGAGCGGTAAAAGGGGGCCGAAGCCTGCGACGGCTGGCCGCTGAGCACGAAAAGCGCCTGACTGATCCAGCGAATCAGGCGGCGGCCAGTCAGATCCGGGGTCCAGCCCGGTCCGGTGCCGTTGCCGTAAAGGTCGATCCAAGCCCAGAGCCATTCTTGCGCGCGCGCCCGTGCCGTCGCATCGCCCGCCGCCGCCAGATCGTCGAGCCAGCCAAAGCCGTGCAGTTGCGCCGCAAAACCCGCGTCGGGGGGATCCAGTTTCCAGATGAGGGTATCCGGGGCCTCTATGAGGTGCCCCGCAAAGACGAAATTTCCCGCGCACAACTGACGGCCCCGGGCGAGATAGCCGATGCTGCGCGGTTCTGGCTGCGACAGAAAGGCGGTGGCAGGGCGGCTGAGCGCGGCGCGGCGTGCCGCCACGCGGTTCAGCAGGCGCGACCAGCGCTCTGGCCAGCGTTCTGGCAAGGGATCGGATGTGGACATATGCCGTGCCTCTGGACGCTTCTCGCGGCGTTGATGAGCACACTATAGCGGTGGGGGGGGATCAAGTCACCGTTTCTTTGTTGGCTTTTCTGGCCTTAAAACCGCAGGCAGGCGATATAGAATCCATCCATTCCACCCAAATCTGCCCAGTAATCGGGCCGCAGACGTAGCCCGCCTTCTTCGGTTATCCACGCGGGATCAATCCCCGGCTGCGCAAGGGCCTCGCGGTCTACTGTGAGGCCGGGATGACGCGCCAGCGCTTCCTCTACCTGACATTCGCCCTCGTCTGGCAAAAGCGAACAGGTGCAAAAGACAAGCCGCCCGCCGGGTTTCAGGCGGGTCAGCGCATGATTCAGCATTTCGGCCTGAAGGGTGATGAGTGCGCCAAAGTCTGAGCCGTCCTTGGCATGGGGCAGGTCGGGATGCCGCCGAATGGTGCCCGTCGCCGAACAGGGTGCGTCGAGCAGAATTGCGTCATAGGGCCCCCCCTGATGGGCGCGGGCATCCTCGACACGGCAGGTGGCCTCTAGGCCGGTGCGCGCAAGGTTTTCGGCGACACGTGCCATGCGGCGCTCTGACAGGTCCAGCGCTGTCACCGCGGCCCCTGCCGCGGCCAGTTGCAGCGTCTTGCCCCCCGGTGCGGCGCAAAGATCCAGCACTGTCTCGCCGGGCTGCGGGGCCAGAACCTGCACCGGCAGAGCGGCGGCAGCGTCCTGCACCCACCATGCGCCCTCGGCATAGCCGGGCAGGGCCGAGACCTGCCCCGGATCGCTGCGCCGCAAAGACCCCGTTGGCAAAAGCGTGGCCCCCAGACGGTCTGCCCAGCCTTGCGGATCGGATTTCACGGTGATGTCGAGCGCTGCCCCGGCGAAATGTGCGCGTTCCATCGCGGTGACGGCCCCCTTGCCCCAAGCCTCGACCAGTGGGCCACGCAGCCAATCGGGCAGGCCGGGCTGACGCAGGTCGTTCCAACTGCGCGGGGCCTCTTCGGCCACTTTGCGCAGCACGGCGTTGACCAGCCCCTTCAGATTGGCGTGACGCGGGCTCTGGCCGATAATGTCTACGGCGTCATTGACCACGCCATGCGACTCGCCGCCCTGTGCCAGCTCTACGGTTGCCAGACGCAGCACGTTTTGCACGGGCAGGGGCGGCCCCTTGCGCAGGTGGCGCGACAAGAGGCGGTCGGCACGCGCCAGCCCGCGCAATGTTTCGGAGGCCAGCCGTTGCGCGCGGGCGCGGTCGGCGGGGGCAAGCGGATCAAGCGCGCCGCCCGCGATGAGATCGGACATAAGCCGCCCCTCGCCCAACACGCGGTCGAGCAGATGCGCCGCAGCGGAGCGGGCGGTGAGCTTGGGCTTTTTCATGGGCCATGTCCTTGGCGAAGGGTTGGCTGTGCGATATATCAGGGGGGTCTTGCCAAGGAAAGCCCGTCGATGACCGATGATACACAGACGCCGTCCCGTGATTTGCCCCCCGCAGCACAGCGCGCGCTTGCCGAAGCCGAGGCGCGGCGCAAAGCGGCCGAAGCAATGGACCTGCCGCGCGAATTGGGCGGCCGGCGTGAAGGTTTGGAACCCGTGCGCTACGGCGATTGGGAGAAGAAGGGCCTTGCCATCGACTTTTGAGGGGGCTGGCGCGTGGCGTTATCTCAGGCTGAGATCGGCAAACTGTCCAGAGCCCTGGTCCGAGATGAAGCGCAGCGTGTTGCCCTGCACCCGCACGGCCTGACAGTTGGGGCCAAGATCCATGCTGCCCCAATAGAGATCGCGGCAGAAGTAGTCTCCGTTCCAGCGCCATGCGCCGGTCACGTTGCGACCAAAGGCACGGCCTTTGATCTGGCCATCCGAGGTTACGTTCAAGGTGATGCCGAACCGCGTTAGATCACGCCCCTCGATCAGGGAAACGAAGCGGTCGCGTTTTGTCACCGGGGCAAAGCCCTCTGCCATGGCAGGGGCGGCAAGGCCGAGGATCAGAAGAACAGCAAGGACAACGCGCATCGGGACACCATAGACAGGTCGGTTTCTAAGGTGGTTACGCAGGAGTGCCGGGATCGGATCAGTTATCGCCGAGGCCCAGAACGTCGATCATGTCATAGCTACCCGGTTTGCGCCCCAGTCCCCAGAGTGCGGCCTTGAGCGCGCCACGCGCAAATATCGCGCGATCGGTGGCAATGTGGCGCAGGACGATCCGCTCGCCCGCCGCTGCAAAGATCACGTCATGCTCGCCCACGATGTCGCCGCCGCGAATGGCGGAAAAGCCGATATGCCCGCGCGTGCGCTTGCCGGTGATGCCGTCGCGGGCGCGGTCGCTGGCCCGCTCGAGCGCCACGCCGCGCCCCTCTGCCGCCGCCTCGCCCAGCATCAGCGCCGTGCCCGAGGGTGCATCGACCTTTTGATTGTGATGTGCCTCGACGATCTCGATGTCGAAATCCTCGTCAAGGGCGGCGGCCACACGCTTGGTCAATTGCGTGAGAAGGTTGACGCCAAGGCTCATGTTGCCGGCGCGCACGATGACCGCATGGCGCGCGGCGGCGTCGAGGTGTTTGAGGTCTGAGGCCTCGAACCCGGTGGTGCCGATCACATGCACGACCCGCGCCTGAGCGGCCAAGGTGGCGAATTCCAGCGTGGCGGCGGGGGCGGTAAAGTCGATCACCGCATGGGCGCGGGCGATCACTTCGAGCGGATCGTCGGTGACGGTCACGCCCATGTCGGCCCCGCCCATGGCGCGGCCCACATCCTGCCCGATCCAGTCGTGTCCGGGTCGTTCCAACGCGCCGATCAGCCGCGCGCGCGGGCTCTCAGCCAGCGTGCGGATCAGCATCTGGCCCATGCGGCCCGAGGCTCCGGTGATCACGATGCCCGGCAGGTCGGTCATGGGCGGCTCTCCTTTGCTGGTTGCTGGCCTGCATAGCGCGGAGTGTTTGAGGCGGCAAGGGCGCGGGTGGGGCAGGGGCGGTGCAGGAGTATTTCTGCCAAGAAGAAGCCGGGCAGATTTCTCTGCTTGGAAATGCCTGCCCAAGCGATTAGATGCGGGGCATGGCAAAGAACAAGTTTCATGACGGGCCCGGCCCTTCGCAACGGCAGCTTCGCGTGGGCGAGTTGATCCGCAGGACGCTGTCCGAGGTGCTGATGCGCGGCGACATCCACGATCCCGACCTCAACCGTATTTCGGTGACGGTGGGCGAGGTGCGCACCTCGTCGGATCTCAAGATCGCGACGGCCTATGTTATGCCCTTGGGGGGCGAGGGCCAAGACGATCTGATCGCGCTCCTTGCGCGCAACAAGCACGAGTTGCGGCGCATGATCGGCAAGAAGGTGGGGCTGAAATACGCGCCCGACCTGCGGTTTCGGCTGGACGAGACCTTTGACCAGATGGATGAGACGCGGCGCCTCTTTGATCAAGATACGGTGCGTCGGGATGTGGAAGGCTAGGCTCGGTCTTTTGCTTGTGGCGGTGTTCGGCTCTGGCGCGGGGCAGGCCGCAGAGTGCCGTGCCGAACGGTTCGAGGGGGAAAGCTATACCGTTTGCGCAGTGGACATGATGCGCGATGACCTTCGGCTTTTTCTAAACAGTGCCGAGACCGGCACGCCGTTGGGCAGCTTTGGGGCAATTGAAGGCAAGCTGAAGGCCGAGGGCAAAACGCTGGTCTTTGCGATGAATGCAGGGATGTACCATGCAGACCGCAGCCCGGTGGGGCTGTATGTGGAGGCGGGCCAAGAGGTGCGCGGCCTTGTCACCCGCGATGGCCCCGGCAATTTCGGCCTCTTGCCCAATGGGGTGTTTTGCATCCGTGAGGGCCGCGCCGATGTGATCGAGACCCTGCGGTTTGCGCAAGACCGCCCGCGCTGTCGTGATGCCAGCCAATCGGGTCCGATGCTGGTGATTGATGGCGCGCTGCATCCGCGGTTTCTGGTGGAAAGCGACAGCCGCTATATCCGCAACGGGGTGGGCACTTCGGAAGACGGGCGGCGGGCCTGGTTCGTGATCTCTGATCGGGCGGTGAATTTTCACACTTTCGGGCGATTTTTTCGCGATCACCTGAGAGTGCGCCAAGCGCTTTACTTTGATGGCAAGGTATCGCGTCTGTTCGCGCCGGGCTTGGGGCGCTCTGACATCGGCTTTCCTCTGGGGCCGATGGTGGGCGCGGTGATTGACGCGGATGCTGCGGTGGATTAGGCGCTGCTGGCTTAGGCAACAGGCAAAGGGCCGGGCATGGCACGCAAACGCAAAGGGCGCGAGATTTCGGGGTGGCTGGTGGTGGACAAGCCCGCTGGCATGACCTCGACCGCCGTGGTCAACAAGGTGAAATGGGCGTTGCAGGCGCAAAAGGCGGGCCATGCCGGCACGCTCGACCCCGAGGCGACGGGGGTTCTGGCCGTAGCGCTTGGCGAGGCGACCAAGACGGTACCCTATATCACTGACGCGCTCAAGGCCTATACGTTTTGCGTGCGATTGGGGCAGGCGACCAACACCGATGACACCGAGGGCGAGGTGATCGCCGAGAGCGACCGCCGCCCCACGGATGACGACATCAAGGCGCTGCTTGGTAGCTTTGTCGGGGATGTGATGCAGGTGCCGCCGAAATATTCTGCCGTCAAGATTGACGGGCAACGCGCCTATAAGCTGGCGCGTGAGGGCGAAGAGTTCGAAGTGGCAGCGCGGCCTCTGTGGGTCGAGGAATTGCTGCTCGTGGACCGGCCTGATGCGGATCATGCGGTGTTGGAAATGACCTGTGGCAAGGGCGGTTATGTGCGTTCGGTGGCACGGGATCTGGGCGAGAAGCTGGGTTGTTTCGGCCATGTGGCGTGGTTGCGGCGCGTCTGGTCGGGCCCGTTCGAGGCCGAGGATGGGCTGAGCATCGAGGACATCGACAAGCTGGCGCAAACTCCGGAGTTGGAGGCGCATGTCCGCCCGCTTGAAGAGGGGCTTGCGGATGTGCCCATGGTCACGGCCACGCCCGAGGGGGCGGCGCGCCTGCGCAATGGCAACCCCGGCATGGTGATCGCGCAGGGCATTGAATATGGCGACGAATGCTGGGCTGCGATTGACGGCAAGGCTGTCGCTGTCGGGCGCTACAAGGCGGGGGAACTGCATCCTAGCCGGGTGTTTAATCAATGAGTGGGGCCGCCCCCGATCATCTGCATGATCCGGGTGGCAAGGTGCGCTTGCGCCTGCCTGACGGGGTGGTAGGCGGGGCGGAATACTCGGCCTGCGGGCGATATCGGCAGGTTTTGAGCCGCGATTGGACGCCCGAGGGGGTGGCCCCGCGACGGGTGCTATTCGTGGGGATGAACCCGTCAGTCGCGAGCGCCGAGGTCTCTGATCCAACCTGTCATCGTGAAGTGATGTTCGCCAAGGATTGGGGATACTCGTTTTATTTCAAGGGCAATGTTCTGGATTGGCGGGCGACCTCGCCCAAAGACCTGCCGCGTGATCCCAATGAGGCGTGCAGCGCCGCCAATATCCCGGCGCTGGTGGCGATGGCGGAGCAATGCGAAGTGGTTGTGCTGGCGTTTGGGAAACTTCACGCGCGGTATCAAGGGGTTGTGCGGCAGGCCCTGTGCGAGATTGCTGCGACGGGCAAGCCGCTGATGTGTCTCGGGTTGAACAAGGATGGCTCGGCCAAGCATCCGCTTTACCTGCGCAAGGATACACAGCTCAGGCCATTTCCCATGCCTGTGGTCGAGTGATCAGACCATCACGCGACACATCGCCTTGAGGGAGGTTGCATGGGCGGCTGAGGCGGAGAGGGCTGGTGCGGCCAATTCCTGTGCGGCTGCCAATACGCCACCGCGCGGGACCACGCGGTCGAAAAGACCCCAATCGAGCGCCTCTTCCGTGCTGAGCCGCGCCCCGGCCAAAAGGATCATCCGCGCGCGCGCCGGACCGATCAGGGCGGCAAGGCGGGCCGGGTCGCTGGGTTGCGGCAGAAATCCCAGTTTCATCACCGGATAGAATGCGCCCGCGCCTTCGGCGGCGATGCGGATGTCACAGGCGAGCGCCATGCCCATGGCCCCGCCTGCGACCGTACCGTTGAGTGCGGCGATGCTGAGGCCGGGCAGGGCCGCAATAGCGCCTGAGAGGCGTTCCCAAACCGGGCTGGTGGCGAGACCGCCATGCACGGCCTCAAGATCGGCCCCGGCGGAAAACACCTGGCCCGCACCGGTTAGGATGAATACGCGGGCCGCTTGCGCGGCTTCGGCGATTTCGGCCAAATCGGTCAGCATCTCTTCGGTCAGGGCATTGGCCTTGTCTGGGCGGTTGAGGGTGGCAATCCAAAGCCCGCCGTCGCGTTCGAGCGTGACCAGAGGGGCCGTGTTCATATCAACCCGACCCGGCGGCGGATGTCCTCGTCACGCAAGGAAATCTCTTGTCCAGCAAAGTCAGCGGCATCAGGGCTGCACATCCACAAAAGGGCACGGGCGGGCCAGTCGGCGGGAATATGTATGGACCAGTCCAATTGACTGACGGGATTCACGCCGCTGGCCTTGATCTCGCGCTGCATGTCGGTGGCGACGGTGCCGGGCGATAGGCCCATGATGCGCACACCGGCGGATGCGGCCTCAAGATCAGCACAGCGGGTGAGCATCGCGGCCCCGGCCTTGGAGGCGCAATAGGCGCTCCATCCCTCGAGCGGGCTATGTGCTGCCCCAGAGCTGACGGTCAGGATGCTGCCCGTGCCGCGCGCGATCATGCCGGGCAGGGCCGCGCGCATGCCGTTGAACACGCCCTTGAGGTTGATGTCGACAGCGCGCGCCCATGCTTCTGGGTCGGCCTCTGACAGGCTGGTGATCGGTTCGATCACGCCTGCATTGTTGATGAGCACATCCAACTGACCAAAGGCCGTGTGGCAGGCAGCGACGGCGGCCTCCATTTCCCAGTAGCGGCTGACATCGCAGGGGATGGCGATGGCCGAAGGGCCAATTTCGCCGGCCAGTTCGGCAATCGCCTCGGCGTTGCGCGCGACCAGTGCCACTTGCGCGCCCGCAGCGGCAAAAACCCGCGCAGCGGCGGCACCGATCCCTTTGCTGGCGCCGGTGATGAGAACGCATTTGCCCTGCATATCCATTGTATTCCCCTTTATGACTGCCCTTGTCCTAACGCCGGGGTGGGCCAAGTTCCAGTCAGATCATCCCTTGACCATGATGCCGGGACAACCGAAGTTGTGGGTAACTCCGATTTTCAAAAAGGTGCTCTCGATGTCCTATATGCGCACGCTTGCCGCTTCTACCTCTGTTCTTTGCCTGTCGGCGACAGCCGGATTTGCTGATCTGACCGCCGCAGAGGTCTGGCAGGATTGGCAGAGCTATCTGGAAAGCAATGGCTATACCGTGACGGCCCAGACCGCGCAGGCGGGCGATACGCTGACGATCCGCGATCTGGCGATGCGGTTGGCCGTCCCCGAAGAGGGTGGCACGGTCGAGCTGCGCATGGGGCAGATCGACCTGATCGAGCAGGGGGACGGATCGGTGGTTGTGGTCCTGCCTGACGTCATGCCGATTGCGATGGATCTCAAGGACGAGACCGGCGAGCAGGTGGCGATCACGATGCAGGTTGCGCAAAAAGGCATGGACATGGTCGTGACCGGGGACCCAAGCGTCATGACCTATGACTATGCGGCGCAAGAGGTGGCGATGACGCTGAACGATGTCGTCGCGAGCGAGAACACGGTTGAAATTGGTCTGGCCGAGATTCGCATGACCGATATGGAAGGTCAGCATCAGAGCGTGCTTGATGGGGGCATGCGCGCCGTCACACAAAAGTTGACGGCTGGTCCGGTTGTCTATGAGATTGATTTCACCGACACCGAGGAAGGTGGGCGTGCCGAAATTCAAGGCACGATGGCGCGGCTGAGCATGACCGGGGATGGCGATATGGTCGATGGCGTCGACACCACCGACATGGCGGCGGCCTTGCGCGCCGGGTTTCGGGTGGACAGCCTAATCAACTATGAAGAGGGGAACACGGCCTACACGTTGACCAGTGAGGACGGGGTTGTCGAGGGAACGCAAAGTTCGCAAGGCGGTCAGCTGCGCGTGGGCATGGGGCCGGACGGCTTGCTCTATGGCGGCGAGGGGCGCGACGTGCGCATGGCCTTGGAGGGCAGCGCGTTGCCATTTCCGATGACGGCCGAAATGGCGCGGATGGGGTTCAACCTATTGATGCCTGTGTCCAAGAGCGACGAAACGCAGGATTTCGCCTTGGGGCTGGAATTTGGCGGGTTTACCATGGCCGACTCGCTTTGGGCGATGTTCGATCCGGCTGCGCAATTGCCGCGCGATCCCGCGACGATCAATGTCGACCTGTCGGGTAAGGGCCGGCTCTTTTTCGATCTGCTGGACCCGGAACAGATGACTAAGCTTGAGGAAAGCGACGAGGTGCCGGGCGAGGTTGAAAGCCTTGTTCTTAATGACCTGACGGTGGAACTTGCAGGTGCCAAGCTGACCGGGGCAGGGGCGTTTACCTTTGATCAGTCGGACTTGACCAGCTTTGACGGGGTGCCCGCACCGGAAGGCGCGATTGATCTGCGTCTGGTCGGGGGCAATGGTCTGCTGGATACGCTGATCGGCATGGGTTTTGTGGCCGAGGATCAGGCGATGATGGTGCGGATGATGGCAGGCATGTTTGCACGCACGGGGGCGGGCGAGGATGAGCTGACCTCGCGCATCGAAGTGACCGAGGACGGGCAGGTTCTGGCCAACGGGCAGCGTCTGAAATAACGCGAAAATTATCGCACAGAGGGCCACGGGCGCAGGCGCGTGGCCCTTTTGCTTGGGCGCGGGCTTGCGCGTGGGGGGGCGGCGGTCTACCTCAGGGCGGCAACAAGGAGATGTCCATGGCGAAAGCGCTCGATGAATTGACCCACGCGCTGATTGATGCGGCGCTGAAGGCGGGGGCAGAGTCTGCGGATGCGATAGCCCTGCGCGGACAGTCGGTCACGATAGACATGCGCGGTGGCACGCTGGAACAGGCAGAGCGCGCCGAGGGTGTGGACATCGGTTTGCGGGTCTTGATCGGGGGCCGGCAAGCGACGGTTTCAGCCTCGGATACCGGGGCCATGACGATTGCGGCCTTGGCCGAACGGGCGGTGGCGATGGCACGGGAAGCCCCGGTTGATCCCTATGCCGGGCTGGCCGATGCGGGGCAGCTGGCGAAAGATTGGGATGTGGCGGCGCTGGAGCTGTGTGATCCGGCACCCGAGCCTGCGCCCGATGCCTTGGCGCGGATGGCACAGGAGGCAGAGGCGGCGGCCTTGGCGGTTGATGGTGTGACGCAGGTGCAATCCGCCACGGCAGGTTACAGCCACCGCGCGGTACATATTGCGGCAAGCAACGGGTTTTCGGGTGGCTATGCCCGTAGCGATACCGGCCTGTCTTGCGTGGCGATAGCGGGGACAGGCACCGGTATGGAGCGCGATTATGATGGCGATAGCCGGATTTTTGCCAGCGATTTGCGGGATGCGGCGGAGATCGGGCAAAGGGCTGGTCTGCGTGCGGTTGAGCGTCTGGGCGCGCGCCGCCCGCGCACCGGGGCCTATCCGGTGCTGTTTGACGAGCGCATTTCTGGCACGTTGATTGGGCATCTCTTGGCTGCGGCGAATGGCGCGTCGGTGGCGCGGGGGTCGTCTTGGCTGCGGGGGCGGTTGGGCGAGCAGGTGCTGCCCAAGGCGCTCTCGGTGATGGAAGATCCGCACCGTACGCGCGTGAGCGGGTCGCGCCCCTTTGATGCCGAGGGGTTGCCGACCGCCAAGCGGGCGATTGTGCAGGACGGCATGCTGATGGGTTGGACGCTCGATCTGGCCACGGCGCGCAAGCTGGGGATGCAGAGCACGGCTAATGCCACGCGCGGCACGTCCTCTGCGCCCTCGCCGGGGACGTGGAATATCGCGCTCACGCAGGGCACGCAGAGCCGCGATGATCTGATCCGAGAGATGGGAACGGGCCTGTTGGTCACGTCGATGATTGGCTCCACCATCAATCCCAACACCGGCGATTATTCGCGGGGGGCGGCGGGGTTTTGGGTGGAGAATGGCGAGATTGCCTATCCGGTCAATGAATGCACGATCGCGGGCAGTCTGCCAGAGATGTTGCGCCGCCTGAGTCCGGCCAATGACGCGCGCACGCATCTGGGGCGGGTTGTGCCATCGCTGCTGATCGAGGGGCTGACGCTTGCCGGGGAATGACCTCGCACTCTTGATCGAGGCTGCGCGTGAGGCGGGCCGGATTGCCACCGCCTATGTCGGCGGGCCATTAGAGGTGCAGGACAAGGCCGGGGGGGCAGGCCCGGTGACGGCGGCCGATCTCGCGGTCAATGCAATGCTGGCGGAGCAGTTGCGCAGCGCACGGCCCGGCTATGGTTGGTTGTCGGAAGAGAGCGAGGATACGACCGCACGATTGGCGGCGGAACGGGTGTTCATTGTCGATCCCATCGACGGCACGCGCAGTTTCATCGAAGGCAATCACAATTGGGCGCATTCGCTCGCTGTGGCGCAGGGCGGTGTGGTGGTGGCCGCCGCGATCTATCTGCCGATGCGCGACAAACTCTATGCCGCGGCTGCGGGTGAGGGGGCCACGTTGAATGGTCTGCCGATCCGGGCCACTGGCCGGGCCAATCTGGTGGGGGCGTCTATCCTGGCCTCCAAGCCGAATTATGCGCCCGAGCATTGGCGTGATGGCCGCGTGCCCGAGGTGGCGCGCGCCTTTCGCCCGTCTTTGGCCTATCGCCTCAGCCTTGTGGCGGAGGGGCGCTATGATGCGATGATGACGCTGCGCCCGTCCTGGGAATGGGATATCGCGGCGGGGGATCTGATTTTGCGCGAGGCAGGAGCGATGACCTCTGACCGCCGCGCCGCACCGCTGCGGTTCAACAATCCGGTGCCGATGGTGGATGGTGTACTGGCCGCAAACCCGGCGTTGCACGGAGCTTTGCACGCCGCATTGGCGGGGTGATGCCCCTTGCACCCAGCGGCGATCCACGTCTAATGCGCGGGCGACAGGATCAAAAAACAGGCACATCATGCCCCGCTCCGACAATCTGACCGGCGCCCTCTTGATGATGGGTTCGATGGCGGCGTTCACGCTGAACGACGCCATGATCAAGGCGTTGGCCGGGCAGGTGCCGCTCTTTCAGGTGATGTTCCTGCGCGGATTGGTGACGACGATCCTAGTTGCGTTGATTGCGTGGAAGATGGGGGCGCTCAAGCGGCATTTGCCGCGCGAGGATTGGGGGCCGGTGTTCTGGCGCATGGTGGGCGAGATCGGATCGGCCTATTTCTTTGTCACAGCGCTTTATCACATGCCCTTGGCCAATATCAGCGCGATCATGCAGGCCCTGCCGCTGACGCTGACGCTGGCTGCCGCGCTCTTTTTCCGCGAGCCGGTGGGTTGGCGGCGGATGGCCGCGATCATGGCGGGGTTCATCGGCGTCATGCTGATCGTGCGGCCGGGAACGGAAGGGTTCAACATCTATTCGGTTTATGGATTGGCGGCGGTGGCCTTTGTCACGCTGCGCGATCTGGCGACGCGGCGCTTGTCGCGCGATGTGCCCTCGATGCTGGTGACGCTGTTCAATTCGTTCTTCATCATGGCGTTTTTCGGTCTGGGCAGCCTGACCGGGGAATGGGTGGCGCTCGATGGGCGGGCCGCGCTTTTGATTTGCGGTGCCGCGGTGATGATCATCGGCGGCTATCTGTTTTCGATCATGGTGATGCGCGTGGGCGAGATCAGTTTCGTGGCCCCGTTCCGCTATACCAGCCTGATCTGGGCGCTGATCCTTGGTTGGCTGGCCTTTGGAGACTGGCCGCAGACCTTGACCTTGGTCGGGGCCGGAATCGTAGTGGCGAGTGGTCTTTTCACCCTCTACCGCGAGGCGCAGATCAGCCGACGGGCCAAGGCGGATTTGAAAAGACAGCTTTCACTTGGTCCTCGTCCACGTTGAACTGAGACTTGAAGAACGCTGCCTCGCGTGCGTCGATCGGATGCATCGGGCCGGTCTGGTATTTGGCATGCGAGTCGTTGTCGCTATGTTTGGCCCGCAAGTACATATGCGGGCCGGGCTGGATCAGTGTGGGCATGTCAAAATGCAGCTTGTGATGGCCAAAATTCATCACGGTCAGCGGATCACCGGGGCGAAACAATACCGCAAGGCCACAGGCCCAAAAGGGCGCCTGAAGCTCTTCGGCGATGATCCCGCGCTCTGAGAGGGTGACGGAATAGCCCCGGTTATAGTCAATGGCCAAATGCCGCCAGCTCTTGCGCATGGTGCGGGTGTGTTTCTCGAACCAGCGCAAGCTGCGCACAAAGCTGAGGCCGACGGCATCATCATCATCCAGGCGGAATTGCATGGAAAGGTCTGTATCCTCGCCCAGTTCTTCCTTGATCGCCAGCTGCATGGCAAGGCGATGTTTCATCGGCTCGCTCTGGATGATTTTGATCTGCGGCACCGGGGCGGTAAGGTCATGCAGGCGGTCCAGGTAGGGTTTCGGCATGTTCTGCCCGATCATCACCAGAAAGGTGAAATCGGGATTCTGTTGGGCGGCAATCGAGGGCAGGGTGAGGCATTCGAAATGGCGAAAGCGCAACTCCATCCGGGCGGGGGCATAGAGATAGGCCTCGCGCTCTTTGACGGTGTCGTGCATGCGTTTGAACCCGCCCAAGGCGGGATAGGAAAACCGGCAGATTCCGATCACGCGCATGCCCTGTCCTGACCTCTAGCGAAAGCTGGCGCGAACGTTGTCCGCATCAATATGAAATTGTGCGCGAAAGAGCGCTTCGCCGTCGGCATCCAACAGCGACAGTTTGGGCATTCTGACCCCCTCTTTCTGGCGCGAGTCGTTATAGCCGTTATGCCCGCGCACGAACATCGGTTCCTCTGGCCAAGAAAGCGTGGGCACATTCTGCCATAGGCGGGCATGGGAATAGTTCATGATCGTATGACGCACACCGGGGCGCACCGAAAGGGCAAGGGCCGGTGTCCACATATGCTGAAACGTGGCCGAGGCCAGAATACCATCGGGCGTGGGTGTTGCGACAAATCCATTGACGAAATCAATCGCGACGTGGCGATTGCTGCGCAAAAGCCCGCGTGCGTTGGTGGCCAATTTGCGCAGCCGTTCGACGAAATGCACGGAAACCGCATCGTCATCATCCATGCGGAATTGCAGCGATGGCACATCGCTGTCGATAAGGGCCTCGTTGATGACCTCGCGCATCACGTCGCGGTGGCGCCCCGGTGCGCGAACCACGACGCGCGCCTGTGGCAGCCCGCTGAGATTGTCCATCAGGCGGGCGTGGTCCAGACGCGGCATATTGGGGCCGATGACCACCAGTAGGGTGAATTCCGGATCGCTCTGTGCGCGCAGGGGCGGCAGGGTGAATTGCTCAAACAGGCGAAAGCGTTCTTGCATCCGCTCGGGGGCATAAAGATAGGCCTCACGCTCGGCGGTTTCAGTATGTTCGACCTGAAATCCGCCAAGGGCTGGATAGGAAAACCGGCACAGGCCGATCACCTGCGAATTTGCATTTTCCATCCTGCCCTGCATGCTTTAGAGTGCCGCTATCAACTGTGGCATTGGCCTGCTGTGAACGCAAGTCCGGACCTGTTGACAACCCCCGCGACTCCCCCTATACGCGCCCCATCCATGGCTGAGGGGGTCGCCCCGTCGCCTGTATCAGAACTGTAGTGGTCAAGATCCGGGCGAATGCGCCCCGATCCTCTGGAAACCCACCGCGTCGGACCCGATTGATAGGGTGCGATTGCGGTCTTTGCGTATTGCGGACGCGTGATTCGCTTTTGATTAACCGCATGGGGCTGGTCCTTGTGCAGACACATGTGTTGAGAGACGGGGAAATAACCGGAATGCCAACGATCCAACAGCTGATCCGCAAGCCGCGGCAGCCGAAAGTCAGAACCACCAAGTCACAGCATCTTCAGGGCTGCCCGCAAAAGCGTGGCGTCTGTACGCGCGTCTACACGACGACGCCGAAGAAGCCGAACTCGGCCATGCGGAAGGTTGCCAAGGTGCGCCTGACCAACGGCTTTGAGGTCATCAGCTACATTCCCGGCGAGAGCCACAACCTTCAGGAGCACTCTGTGGTTCTGATCCGTGGCGGCCGTGTAAAAGACCTTCCCGGTGTGCGTTACCACATCCTGCGCGGCGTTCTTGATACGCAAGGCGTCAAGGATCGTAAGCAGCGCCGTTCGAAATATGGCGCGAAGCGTCCGAAGTAAGAGGAATCACAGATGTCTCGTCGTCACGCCGCAGAAAAACGCGAAGTCCTGCCCGATGCCAAGTATGGTGATCGGGTTCTGACCAAGTTCATGAACAACCTGATGATCGACGGTAAGAAATCCGTCGCCGAAACGATCGTCTACAACGCGCTCGAGCGCGTCGAAGGCAAGATCAAGCGCGCCCCCGTGGAAGTGTTCCACGAAGCGCTCGACAACATCAAGCCGTCGGTCGAAGTGCGCTCGCGCCGCGTCGGTGGTGCCACCTATCAGGTGCCCGTCGAAGTGCGCCCCGAGCGTCGTGAAGCGCTGGCGATCCGCTGGCTGATCAACGCGTCGCGTTCGCGCAACGAGAACACGATGGAAGAGCGTCTGGCCGGCGAACTGCTTGATGCAGTCCAGAGCCGCGGTTCGGCCGTGAAAAAGCGCGAAGACACCCACAAGATGGCAGACGCAAACAAAGCGTTCAGCCACTACCGCTGGTAAACCTCAGAGGCATTTGAATCATGGCACGCGACTATCCCCTCCAGCGTTACCGGAATTTCGGGATCATGGCCCACATCGATGCGGGCAAGACCACGACCACCGAGCGCATTCTGTTCTACACCGGCAAGTCCCACAAAATCGGCGAAGTCCACGACGGCGCTGCGACGATGGACTGGATGGAGCAGGAGCAGGAACGCGGTATCACCATTACTTCGGCTGCGACCACGACTTTCTGGCAGCGTCAGGAAGATCCGGGCGCAGAGGGTGCGTCGGATACCAAGTACCGCTTCAACATCATCGACACCCCCGGCCACGTGGACTTTACCATTGAAGTCGAGCGTTCGCTGGCGGTTCTCGATGGCGCGATCTGTCTTTTGGACGGGAACGCCGGCGTCGAGCCGCAGACCGAAACCGTGTGGCGTCAGGCTGACCGCTACAAGGTGCCGCGTCTCGTGTTCGTCAACAAGATGGACAAGATCGGCGCTGACTTCTTCAACTGTGTCAAGATGATCAAGGATCGCACCGGGGCTATCCCCGCGCCTGTGGCCCTGCCGATCGGTGCCGAGGATCAACTCGAAGGCATCATCGACCTGATCAAGATGGAAGAATGGGTCTGGAAGGGCGAAGATCTGGGCGCGTCTTGGGTTCGCCAGCCGATCCGTGACGACCTCAAGGATATGGCCGACGAATGGCGTGCCAACCTGATCGAAGTCGCCGTCGAAATGGACGACGACGCGATGGAAGGGTATCTCGAAGGCAAAGAGCCCGATGAGGCAACGCTGCGTTCGCTGATCCGCAAGGGCACGCTGTCTCTCAGCTTTGTTCCCGTTCTGGTTGGCTCTGCCTTCAAGAACAAGGGCGTGCAGCCGCTTCTGAATGCCGTGATCGACTTCTTGCCGTCGCCGCTCGACGTTCCTCCTTACATGGGCTTTAGCCCGGATGACGAGACCGAGACCCGTAACATCGCGCGCCATGCCGATGATGCAGAGCCGTTCTCGGCACTCGCGTTCAAGATCATGAACGACCCGTTCGTGGGATCGCTGACCTTTACCCGGATTTATTCGGGTCAAATGAAAAAAGGTGACGCGATGCTCAATTCGACCAAGGGCAAGAAAGAGCGCGTTGGCCGGATGATGATGATGCACGCCATCAACCGCGAAGAGATCGAAGAGGCGTTTGCAGGCGACATTATCGCTCTGGCCGGTCTGAAAGAGACCACCACGGGTGACACGCTCTGCGATCCGACCAAGCCGGTTGTTCTGGAAACCATGACCTTCCCCGATCCGGTTATCGAGATCGCGGTCGAACCCAAGACCAAAGGCGACCAAGAGAAAATGTCGGCGGGTCTGGCCCGTCTGGCGGCAGAAGACCCCTCCTTCCGCGTCGAGACCGACATTGAATCCGGTCAGACGATCATGAAGGGCATGGGCGAACTGCATCTCGACATTCTGGTCGACCGTCTGCGTCGCGAGTTCAAGGTTGAGGCCAATATCGGTGCGCCGCAAGTGGCTTACCGTGAGACCATCAGCCATATGGTCGAGCATACCTACACCCACAAGAAACAGTCGGGTGGTTCGGGTCAGTTCGCCGAGGTCAAACTGGTGATCACGCCGACAGAACCGGGCGAAGGCTTTAGCTTTGAAAGCAAGATCGTTGGCGGTGCCGTGCCCAAGGAATATATCCCGGGTGTTGAAAAGGGTATCCGTTCGGTGATGGACAGCGGCCCGCTCGCTGGCTTCCCGGTGATCGACTTCAAGGTCGCGCTGATCGACGGCAAGTATCACGACGTGGACTCTTCGGTCATGGCGTTCGAGATTGCTGGCCGGATGGGCATGCGCGAAGGTCTCAAGAAGGCTGGCGCCAAGCTGCTCGAGCCGGTTATGAAGGTCGAAGTCGTCACGCCCGAGGAATATACCGGCAACGTCATCGGCGATCTTACGTCGCGGCGTGGGCAGGTTTCGGGTCAGGAGCAGCGCGGCAACGCGATTGCGATCAATGCAAACGTGCCGTTGGCCAACATGTTCGGCTATATCAACACGCTGCGATCGATGTCTTCGGGGCGCGCCCAGTTCACGATGCAATTCTCGCATTATGAGCCGGTTCCGCACAACATCTCTGAAGAGATCCAGAAGAAATACGCATAACGGCGGTGGGCAAATTGCCCACCCTACCACCCCTGTAGGGTGCGCCATCGCGCACCGCATTCGAACCAAGAAGGAGCCAGAACAATGGCAAAGGAAAAGTTTGCACGTAACAAGCCGCATGTGAACATCGGCACGATTGGTCACGTTGACCACGGCAAGACGACGTTGACGGCGGCGATCACC
>Ga0208490_100076_pt1 | contig 84944 bp, 76 predicted proteins | sample SubbioAug_CSWold_FD_184818 | JGI IMG/M metagenome (GOLD analysis project Ga0208490, IMG submission 184818) | Serpentinite rock and fluid subsurface biosphere microbial communities from McLaughlin Reserve, California, USA - CR11Aug_CSWold (SPAdes) | ecosystem: Environmental > Terrestrial > Deep...
GTGAGGTGAGGTGAGGTGAGGTGAGGTGAGGTGAGGTGAGGTGAGGTGAGGTGAGGTGAGGTGCGTCGCTCAGGGCCGCGTGCGCGTGAAGCGCAGCGGCTGGTTCTCGCCCTCCACGTACAGCAGCAGCTGCCCGCCCTGCAACTCGTAGTGGTGCACCTTCTGCAAGGCCGCGAGGTAGCGGCCTTCCTGCTCGCCCACGGCGCCGGGGCAGGCCATGCGGGTCGAGCCGATCTGGCTGAAGCGGATGTGCAGGTTCTGGTCCACCGCCACGCTGCCGAAGAAGCGGTTGCACGAGCCGTTGCCCGCCACGCGTCCCACCTCGGGAAAGCCCAGCGTGGCCGGCACACGGTCGAGCACGCCGCGCCCGCTGATGTCTTCGAGCCGCCATTCGGTACCCACCAGTGGGGCCGACACGGTGGGGGTGGTGGGCGTGGGGGGCGCAGGTGGCGCCACGGCGCAGGCCGTCAACGTGGCCAGCAGGGGGGCGGCCAGCCAGGTCAGCAGGCGTGGGCTTGCCAGCATCGCGAAAGAGAGTGTCGACATGGAAAACCTCCTGGTTGGTCGGTGTGTGCGCTGGCGCCCGGAGCGGTCAGGCTGGTCGCGGGCACAATGAATCTTCAATATAGCTGCTCATGTGGATCGACACCCATTGCCATCTGGACGCCCCCGAATTCGGGCCTGAGCACGAACGCGCGGTCGCCGCACGTGAACAGGCACGCACCCGCGGCGTGGGCCTGTGCGTGATTCCGGCGGTGGAACGGGGCAATTGGGATACCGTGCGCCGGCTCGCCCATCGCATGGGCGACGCCTATGCGCTGGGCATCCACCCGCTGTGCGTGCCGCAGGCGCAGGACGACGACCTGCAGGCGCTGGATGCCGCCCTCACCGAACACCGCGACGACCCCCGTCTCGTGGCCGTGGGAGAGATCGGCCTGGACTTTTTCGTCCCGGCGCTCTGCGAGCCGGCCATGCGCGAACGCCAGCAGCACCTGTACCGCGAGCAGCTGCGGCTGGCGCGCCAGCACGGTCTGCCGGTGGTCGTGCATGTGCGGCGCAGCGCCGACCTGGTGCTCAAGCACCTGCGCGAGCTGCCCACCGGGTGCGGCATCGCCCACGCGTTCAACGGCAGCGAACAGCAGGCCCAGGCCTTTCTGCAGCTCGGCTTCAAGCTGGGCTTCGGCGGTGCCGTCACCTTTGAGCCGGCCCGGCAGCTGCGCCGGCTGGCGGCGGCGCTGCCGCTGGACAGTCTGGTGCTGGAAACCGACTCGCCCGACATTCCCCCGCAGTGGCTCTACACCACCGCGGCCGAGCGCGCGGCCGGTCAGCCGCAGGGCGTCAACACGCCCGCCGAACTGCCGGGCATCGCCGCGGTGGTGGCCGAGTTGCGCGGCATCGCGCCCGAGGCGCTGGAAGGGGCGACCGCCGCCAATGCGCGCGCCGCGCTGCCGCGGCTGGCGGGCCTGATGCCGCAGGCGACCTGTCCATGAGCCGGCTGCAGGGCCTGCCGCCGGTGGTGGATGCGGGCACCCGTTTGCTGGTGCTGGGCAGTTTCCCCGGTGTGGCCTCGCTGCGGGCCCAGCAGTACTACGGCCACCCGCAGAACCATTTCTGGAAAATCCTGGGCGCCCTGTGGGCGCTGCCACTGCCGCAGGCCCCCTACGCCGAGCGCCTGGCGGCGGCGCGGGCGCACGGCCTGGGCCTGTGGGACGTGTACCAGGCCTGTGAGCGCGAAGGCAGCCTGGACGCCGACATCCGCCACGGCGAACTGAACGATTTCCCCTGGGTGCTGACCCAGTGCCCGCAGCTGGTGGCGATCGCGCACAACGGTGGCGAGAGCTACCGCCACGCCCGGCACACGCTGCAGCTGGGTCTGCCGGTGCACAAGCTGCCGTCCACCAGCCCGGCCAATGCGAGCTGGAGCTTCGATCGCAAGCTGCAGGCCTGGCGGGCGGTGTTCGAGTCGGCCGGTCTGAAGACCTGAGCGGCGTGTGCCGCTGCGGGGGCCGCGCCGCGCGCTGTTCATAATGCCTGCTTTACCGGTTCTCGACATTCCCATGCAGCATTCGCCCTCACGCGGCCCGCGCCGCCCCCGCATCCTTCCGTCACGCCTCCGGGAGCCAAGGGCATGAAGGCAGGCTCCAACGCCGCCGCGCGCCGGCGCACGGGCGCGCAAACGCTGCCCGAGGTGACCATTTCGGAAGACAGCGAGGTGCGCTTCCTGCACCTGGGCACCGAGTGGGTGCAGGGTTCGATGATCATCGACAGCCCGTTCGACATCGAGCTGGACTATGTGCAGCGCATGATGGCCTGGCTGCTCTTTGTGGAGCCCGACAGCGTGGGCAAGCGCCGCGCCCTGCAGCTGGGGCTGGGCGCGGCGGCGCTGACGAAGTTCCACTTCAAGAAGCTGCGCATGGACACCACGGTGATCGAGATCAACCCGCAGGTGGTGGCGGTGTGCCGGCAGTGGTTCAAGCTGCCGCCCGACAGCGCACGGCTGCGCGTGGTGCTGGCCGACGCGGGGCAGGAGATTCGCAACCCGGCGTACACCGGCCGCTTCGACGCCCTTCAGGTGGACCTGTACGACCACGAGGCCGCCGCGCCGGTGCTCGACAGCCCCGACTTTTACGCCGACTGCCGTTCGGTGCTGACCGACGAAGGCGTGATGACGGTGAACCTGTTTGGTCGCGACGCCAGCTACGAGCGTTCGCTGCAAAGCATTTGCGCGGCCTTCGGCGAGGAGGCGGTGTGGGCCTTCAAGCCCACGAAGGAGGGCAACACCGTCGTGCTGGCCCAGCGCATCGCACAGCGCCCCACCCGCATGGAACTGCTGGCGCGCGCCGAAGCGGTGCAGGAGCGCTGGGGCCTGCCGGCGGTGAAGTGGCTGCGCATTTTCAAACCGGTGGCCTGAGCGGCTCACAGCCAGCCCGGCCGATCCTGAACAAGCTCCAACAGCACGGCCACCCGACCGCACGCAAGCCCTCTGCATCCCGCCTGCAAGCCCCCTGACAGAACGAAAGGCCCTTCATGCGTTCTTCGCCGCCGCCCGCCACGTTGTCTGCCGCTGCAGGGTCGGACGTGGCCGCCCACGGCCCGCTCGACTGGCGCACCCTGGTGGGCTGGCTGCGCGAGGACGGCGTGATCGCCCCGGCCGAGGCCGAGCGCACCGTGGCCCGCTGCGCCTCGGCCCACAGCGCGCAGCACCCGCTGCAGCGCCTGTCGGTGGTGGGCATGGCGCGTGCGCAAGATGGCCAGCTGCTCGACATCGAGACGCTGACGCAGTGGCTGGCCGGCCGCTGTGGTCTGAACTACCTGCGCATCGACCCGCTGAAGGTGGACGTGGGCAAGGTGGCCGACGTGATGAGCGCGGCCTATGCCGAGCGACACAAGGTGCTGCCGGTGCAGGTGAGCCCGGCCGAGGTGGTGGTGGCCACGGCCGAGCCCTTCATCCGCGACTGGGTGCCCGAGGTCGAACGCCAGACGCGCAAGAGCGTGCGCCTGGTGCTGGCCAGCCCGGTGGATATTTCGCGCTACACGGCGGAGTTCTTTGCGCTGGCCAAGTCGGTGCGCGCGGCCAACAAGGGCAGCGGGCAGGGCGGCTTCGGCAGCTTCGAGCAGCTGGTGGAACTGGGCAAGAGCAACAAGCAGCTCGACGCCAACGACCAGGGCGTGGTGCAGGTGGTGGACTGGCTCTGGCAGTACGCCTTTGACCAGCGCGCCAGCGACATCCACCTGGAGCCGCGCCGCGAGCAGGGCGTGATCCGCTTCCGCATCGACGGCGTGCTGCACCCGGTCTACCAGATGCCGGTCGGCGTGATGAACGCCATGATCGCGCGCATCAAGCTGCTGGGCCGCATGGACGTGGTGGAGCGGCGGCGCCCGCAGGACGGCCGCATCAAGACGCTGCGCCCGGGGCAGAAAGCCGACGAGGTGGAAATGCGCCTGTCCACCCTGCCCACCGCCTTCGGCGAGAAGATGGTGATGCGCATCTTCGACCCCGATGCCACGGTGAAAGACCTGAGCGCACTGGGCTTTTCGGCGCACGACGCCCAGCGCTGGGAAAGCCTGACCCGGCGCCCGCACGGCATCGTGCTGGTGACTGGCCCCACCGGCTCGGGCAAGACCACCACGCTCTACGCCACGCTCAAGCGCCTGGCCACCGAAGAGGTGAACGTGAGCACGGTGGAAGACCCGATCGAGATGATCGAGCCGGCCTTCAACCAGGTGCAGGTCCAGCCGCACCTGGACCTGGATTTCGCCCAGGGGCTGCGCGCGCTCATGCGGCAGGACCCGGACATCATCATGGTGGGCGAAATCCGCGACCTGCCCACCGCCGAGATGGCGGTGCAGGCCGCCCTCACCGGGCACCTGGTGTTCACTAGCCTGCACACCAACGACGCGCCCAGCGCCGTGATGCGCCTGCTGGAGCTGGGCATCCCGCCCTACCTCATCAACGCTACCGTGCTCGGCGTGCTGGCGCAGCGCCTGGTGCGCACGCTGTGCCCGGCCTGTCGCACGCGCGAAGACGAGGCCGCCGCCGGCGCTTCGCGCGCCGCGCTGGCCGAGCTGGTGAAGCCCTGGCAGGTCAGCGGTGGGTACCGGCCGTTCCAGCCGGTGGGTTGCGTGGATTGCCGCATGACCGGCTACCGCGGCCGCATGGGGCTGTACGAATTGCTGGTGGTCACCGAAGGCTTCAAGGACAAGGTCAGCCGCGAACCGCGTCTGGACGTGCTGCGCCGCCAGGCGGTGGTCGATGGCATGCGCCCGCTGCGCCTGGCCGGGGCGGCACGCGTGGCCGAAGGCCTGACCACGCTGGACGAGGTGCTGGCCAGCACGCCGCCGGTGAACTGACCCGATCCTCGCCGCCCGCCCAGGCGGCATGAAGGGGCGCTGCCAAACGCTTATATTCAAGGGCTTGCCTTTGCTCACCCGCTCCGCATGATCCCCATCAAAACCGAGTCCGCCTGGCGGGGCACCGCCGACTGCCGCCAGTGCGGCATCCGCGACATGGTGCTGTTTGCCGACCTGCGCGAGGAAGACTTTGCGCTGATCCACGCGCCCATCGACGACCTGGAACTGGCCGCCGGACAGCCGGTGGTGCGCATGGGCGAGACCGCGACCTCGCTCTACACCCTGCGCAGCGGCGTGGTCAAGCTGGTGCGCAACACGGTGGACGGGCGCCAGCGCATCGTGCGCGTGCTGCGCGCCGGGGACGTGATCGGCCTGGAAGCGCTCATGGGCCCCACCTACGAGTCCGACGCCATCGCCCTCACGCCGGTGAAGGTGTGCCGCCTGCCGCTGCAGGTGATCCTGCGACTGAACCGCGAAACCCCGCGCCTGCACCAGCGCCTGCTGGAGAAATGGCACCGCAGCCTGAAAGAGGCCGACGACTGGCTGGCCGACCTGAACTTCGGCAACGCCCGCCAGCGCGTGGCCGGCCTGCTGCTGAAGATGCGCACCGACGCCGACCCCGAGGTGACCGCCATCTTCTCGCGCGAAGACATGGGCGCCATGCTCGACCTGAAGCTGGAGACCGTGAGCCGCACCCTCAACGCCCTGATCCGCGAGGAGGTGATCGCGCCACTCGACAGGGCCGGGCGCCACTACCGCATCCTGCAGCCGCAGGCGCTGGCCCAGCCGAGGGCCTGACGCCATGACCGCCCGATTCGCCCCTGTCTGCGCCGGTCTGGGGATGGCCTGCGGTTCCTTTGCGTTCTCCATCGTGTTCACCATCGGGACCGCACCCGCTGCTTCAGCGGCATCGGACCCCGCCACCTTCGGTGCTGCCCTGCCAGCCATGCAGCCGCTGGAGCGCATCGCCATCGACCGCACCGAGGTCACCATCGGCCAGTTTCGCGCCTTTGTCAGGGCCACTGGCACCGTCACGCAGGCCGAGCGCGCCGGCGGTGGCCAGACCTTCGAAGCCGGCTGGGAACAGCGCCCCGGCTGGACCTGGCAAGCCCCCTTCGGCACGCCCGGCGCCGACGATGAGCCCGCCGTGCACATCACCCACCCGGAGGCGCAGGCCTATTGCCGCTGGGCCGGCAAGCGCCTGCCCACCGACGCCGAATGGGGCGACGCGGCCCATCGGGAGCAGCGCGCCCACCCACCCGCGCCCTTCGTCAAAGGCCAGCGCTATCCGTACCCCACCGGCAGCAGCCCGCGCGGCGCCAACTGCCTGGGCGACTGCGGCCCGGTGCAGGCCGTGCCGCATGCGCGCACCAGCCGCGGCCAGGGGCATGCCCGCGTGGGCACCACCGCGGCCGGCGTCAACGGCCTGTTCGACATGGGCGGCAACGTGTGGGAATGGGTGGACAGCGGCCCCGGCCCCGAGCAGCGCACGCGCGGCGGTTCGTGGTGGTACGGCAGCGGACCGATGCGCGACGAGCACCGCGCCACCAAGCCGGCCAGCACCGCTGTGGTCTACATCGGCTTTCGTTGCGTGCGCGATTCATGACGGCGAACGCCACCCCGGCCGGACCTGTCTCGCGCTCCGTGGCCGCCGGCCTGCTGCTGGCCAGCGCCGGCTCCATCGCCTTCTCGGGCAAGGCCATCATCGTCAAGCTGGCCTACCGCCACGGCGTGGACGCGGTCACGCTCATCATGTACCGCATGCTGTTCGCACTGCCGCTGTTCCTGGCGCTGGCCTGGTGGGCCACCTACCGGCAAGGCGGCGGCGCGCGGGCGCCGCTCACCCGGGCCGACTGGCTGGGCATCGTGGGCCTGGGCATCACCGGCTATTACCTGGCCAGCTTCCTGGATTTCTGGGGTCTTCAGTACATCAGCGCCAGCCTGGAGCGGCTCATCCTGTACCTGAACCCCACCCTGGTGCTGGTCTTCGGCTGGGCCGTCTATGGGAGGCGCATCACACGCCTGCAGGCGCTGGCCATGGCCGTGAGCTATGCCGGCGTGCTGCTGGTGTTCGGCCACGAGGCCGACTTTGCCGGGCCGGGCGCTGCGCTGGGGGCGGCACTGGTGTTCGGCAGCGCGATCAGTTACGCGGTCTACCTCGTCTACAGCGGCGAACTCGTCAAGCGCCTGGGCTCCATGCGCCTGGTGGGGCTGGCCACCAGCGTGGCCTGCGGGCTGTGCCTGCTGCAGTTCGTGCTGCTGCGCCCGATGGCGGCCGCGGTGGTGGCGCCCGAGGTGATCTGGCTTTCGCTGCTCAACGCCACGCTGTGCACGTTTGCGCCCGTCATCATGGTGATGATGGCGATCGAGCGCATCGGCGCCGGCCTGGCCGCGCAGACCGGCATGATCGGCCCCATGTCCACCATCGGCATGGGCGTGCTGATCCTGGGCGAACCCTTCAACGCCTGGATCGTCGCCGGCACCGCGCTGGTGGTGTCCGGCGTTTTTCTGGTGACCCGCTTCGGTGCGGCGGGCGCCGCCAAATAGCTTTCTGAACAGGAGACACACATGGACTTGGGACTTGCCGGCAAATGGGCACTGGTGGGCGGCGCCAGCAAGGGGCTGGGCCTGGGCTGCGCGCAGGCGCTGGCCGCCGAGGGCGTCAACGTGGTCATGGTCGCGCGCCGCGCCGAGGTGCTGCATGCCGCGGCCGACGGCGTCTGCGCCGTTGCGCCCGGCGTGCAGGTGCTCACGGTGGCGGCCGACATCACCACGCCCGAAGGCCGCGCGGCGGCGCTGTCGGTGGCCGGCGGCCCCGGCACCGCGTTCGACATCGTCGTCACCAACGCCGGCGGCCCGCCCCCCGGCGACTTCCGCAGCTGGGACCGCGAGGCCTGGCTCAAGGCCATCGATGCCAACATGCTCACGCCCATCGAACTCATCAAGGCCACGGTGGACGGCATGGCGCAGCGCGGCTTCGGGCGCATCGTCAACATCACCAGCAGCGCGGTGAAGGCCCCCATCGACATCCTGGGCCTGTCCAACGGCGCGCGCAGCGGCCTCACCGGCTTCGTGGCCGGCGTGGCCCGCAGCGGCATCGCGGCCCAGGGCGTGACCATCAACAACCTGCTGCCCGGTAAGTTCGACACCGACCGCATCGCCACCACCCTGCAGGCCGCCGCTGCCAAGACCGGCAAACCATTGGAAGACATCCGCCGCGCCCAGCAGGCGCAGATTCCGGCTGGCCGCTTCGGCACGCCCCAGGAATTCGGCGCCATCTGCGCCTTTTTGTGCAGCGTGCACGCGGCCTACATGACGGGGCAGAACGTGCTGGCCGATGGTGGGGCTTACGCGGGGACGTATTGATGCCAAGGTGCGCCGGGCATGCTCGCCCGAGCGCGACAACGCAGCCCGTCTGCAAGCATTCAAGCGCTCTGCACGGTGATGGCGTCACTGAACAACACGACACATCTGGGTGTTTGACATCTGCGCAGACGCAAGGGAAATTTCGCATGTCCGTGTCCCAACGCCACAGGAGTTCTTCGATGCGCCTCGCTGTTCAAACCTTGGTCGCCGCCGCCCTGTCCCTGGCGGTCCTGGGGGCCCATGCCCAAAGCATGCGTCCCGGTCTGTGGGAATTTCGGAGCAAGCTGGGCGGCAACCCCGAGATGGAGGCCGCGATGGCGCAGATGGAGCAGCAGATGGCGGCCATGCCGCCGGAGCAGCGCAGGATGATGCAGGACATGCTGGCCAAACAGGGCATGAGCATGGGGCAGGCCGCTGGGGGCATGTCGGTGGTCCGGGTCTGCATCACGCCCGAGATGGCGGCGCGGCAGGAAATGCCCGCGCAGACCGAGGGCGAGTGCAGCCAGACCATCGTTTCCCGCAGTGCCAGCACCATGAAGATGCGGTTCACCTGCAAGAACCCGGCGTCCAGCGGCGAGGCCACCTACACCTTCACCGGTGACACCGGCTACACCATGAAGATGGTGATGCAGTCCGCACACGAAGGCCGGCCCCAGCAGGTGACGATGGACGGCCAGAGCAAGTGGTTGTCCCGCGATTGCGGCGACGTCAAACCGGTCAAGTGAGCCCGGGCGGCCTGCGGCACTGTTCCGCTGCTGGATGGCTTACCGCCGCGAACTCACCAGAATCCCGCCCACGATCAGCACGAACCCGGCCGCGTGGTACAGCCGCGGCATCTCGCCCAGCAGCGTGGCCGACATGAGCGCGGCGAACAGGGGCGTGAGGTTGTTGAAGAAGCCGGCCACGGTCGGGCCGACGCGCGCCACGCCGATGCCCCAGCTGCGGTAGGCCAGCAGGGAGGGGCCGATGGCCACGTAGACCAGGGCGGCGATCAGGGGCCAGCCCCACTGGATGGTGCTGGCGCCCTCGGCGGGCGCCGGCAGCGTGAGCCATTCGCCGGCCGTCATCGCGCCCGACCAGGCCAGCCCGAAGGCGATCTGCGCCAGCAGGAAGGCGGCCCAGTCGGCCTTGATGTTCGCCGGGTAGCCGCCCTCGGGTGGGCGCACCAGCAGCCAGCTGTACCAGGCCCAGGTGAGGGCGGCCAGCAGCATCCAGCCATCGCCCGCCACCAGGCGCAGCGCGGCCAGCTGGGTCAGGTCGCCTCGCGACAGCACCACGGCCACGCCGGCCAGCGACAGAGCGGCGCCCACCGCGGCGCGCTTCGAAACCGGCACGCCGTAGAGCACGCGGCCCAGCAGCAGCATCCAGATGGGAATGCTGGACGCCACCAGCGTCACGTTGATGGGCGTGGAGGTTTTCAGCGCCATGTACTGCAGCGCGTTGTAGAGGCCCACCCCCAGCAGGCCCAGCAGCGCAAAGCGGCGCCGGTGCGGCCACAGACCGCTGCCCGGGCGCAGCACCCAGGCCGCCAGCGGCAGCAGCAGGGCACCGGCGAGCACCCAGCGCAGGAAATTGAAGGTGATGGGCGGAACCGTGCCCTGCATCCAGCGGCCGACGACGGCGTTGCCGGCCCACATGAGGGGCGGAATCAGCAGCAGGGCGATGGTGGCGGGCGTGAGGCGGGCGGGTGCGGACATGCGGCACTGTAACCACTTGGTGCAAACCCCTTCAGTCGCCACAGCCCTGTCGCCTGCCACGCTGGCGACACCGGGGTTTCGTGGCACGATGGCGGCCGTTCACAAAACACAGGAGATATTCCATGACCCAGACCAGCCGCGCCGTGCGCATCCACGCCACCGGTGGCCCCGAGCAACTCGTGATCGACACCGTGGACGTCGGTGAACCCGGCCCCGGCCAGGTGCGCATCCGCCACCACGCCATCGGCCTGAATTTCATCGACGTGTACCAGCGCAGCGGCCTGTACCCGAACCCCATGCCGCTGGCGCTGGGCATGGAAGGCGCTGGCGTGATCGAGGCGGTGGGCGAAGGCGTGACCCACCTGGCCGTGGGCGACCGCGCGGCCTACGCCGCCAACCCGCCCGGCAGCTACTGCGACGTTCGCGTGATGCCGGCCATGAACGTGTGCCAGCTGCCCGACGGCATCGATTTCGAGACCGGCGCGGCCATGATGCTCAAGGGCCTGACGGCGCAGTACCTGCTCAAGCGCTGCAAGCCGGTGGAAGGCCTGGAAGCGGGCGACTTCGTGCTGTTCCACGCTGCCGCCGGTGGCGTGGGCCTGATCGCCTGCCAGTGGGCGAAGGCGCTGGGCCTGCGCCTGATCGGCACCGCCGGTTCCGATGAGAAATGCGCCCTGGCGCGCGAACACGGGGCCGAGTTCACCATCAATTACCGCAGCGAAGACTTTGCGGCCCGCGTGAAGGAGATCACCGGTGGCCAGGGTGTGAAGGTGGTGTACGACTCGGTCGGCAAGGACACGTTCGACAAGTCGCTCGACTGCCTCCGCCCCTTCGGTCTGATGGTGAGCTTCGGCAATGCCAGCGGCCCGGTGGCGCCGTTCGCACCCGGCATCCTCGGCCCCAAGGGTTCGATCTACGTGACGCGCCAGACCCTGTTCAGCCACATCACCAGTCGCGAACGCACGCAGGCCATGGCCGACGATCTCTTTGCCGTGGTGCAGAGCGGGCAGGTGAAGATCCGCATCGACCAGCGTTTCCCGCTCGCCGAGGTGCGCAAAGCTCACGAGAGCCTGGAAGCGCGGGCCACGACCGGCTGCACGGTGCTGCTGCCCTGATGCAGGGTCGGTCCTGACGAAAAAAGCCCTGGGTGTCACGCCGGGGCTTTTTTGTGGCGGCTCGCTCAGGCGTGTGCAGGCTGGGGGGCCACCGTGGCCAGTGCAGATTCCAGGTGCTGCAGCGTGGCGGGCACGTCGTGCCATTTGTCCAGCCCGAACAGGCCGATGCGGAAGGTGCGGAAATCGGCCGGCTCGTCGCACTGCAGCGGTACGCCAGCGGCGGTCTGCAGGCCGGCGGCCAGGAATTTCTTGCTGTTCTGGATGTCGGGGTCGGTGGTGTAGCTCACCACCACGCCGGGCGCCTGGAAGCCCTCGGCGGCCACGCTGGGGAAGCCGTTGCGTTGCATCAGTTCACGCACGGCGCTGCCCAGCGCGATTTGTTCCTGGCGCACACGTTCGGTGCCGTAAGCCTCGGTTTCCTTCATCGTGTCGCGCAGGCGCACCAGCGCGTCGGTGGGCAGGGTGGTGTGGTACGCGTGGCCGCCGCCTTCGTAGGTTTCCATGATCTGCAGCCACTTCTTCAGGTCCATCGCGAAGGTGGTGCTCTGCGTGGCATCGATGGCCTGGCGCGCCCGCTCGCTCAGCATCACCATGGCGCAGCAGGGCGAGCTGCTCCAGCCTTTTTGCGGAGCGGAAATGAGGATGTCCACGCCGGTGGCCTGCATGTCGACCCACATGGCGCCGGAGGCGATGCAGTCCAGCACGAACAGGCCGCCCACGGCGTGCACTGCGTCGGCCACGGCGCTCAGGTAGTCGTCGGGCAGGATCATGCCGGCGGCGGTTTCCACGTGCGGGGCAAACACCAGCGCGGGCTTCTCGGCCGCGATGGCCGCCGTCACTTCTGTAATGGGCGCGGGCGCCCAGGCCGCCTGCGACCCCTCGGCGATGCGGCGCGCTTTCAGCACGGTGTGGCTGGCGGGGATTTGCCCCATGTCGAAAATCTGGGTCCAGCGGTAGCTGAACCAGCCGTTGCGGATCACCATGACGTGTTTGCCGTGGGCAAACTGGCGCGCCACCGACTCCATACCGAAGGTGCCGCTGCCGGGCACCAGCACGGCCGAGTGGGCGCCGTAGACGCGCTTGAGCATGGCCGAGATGTCGGTCATCACGCCCTGGAAGCGCTGGGACATGTGGTTGAGCGCGCGGTCGGTGTACACCACCGAAAACTCGAGCAGACCGTCGGGGTCGATATGGGGCAGCAGTCCGGGCATGAGCGTCTCCTGAGGCGTGTGGGTTCAGCCGATCAGGTTAGCACAGGGCCGCCAAGGCCCGAACCGCTTATTTGCTTCTGCGCACGCGCAGGATCTCGTCCAGGATCAGGCAGACCGCGCCGATGCTGATGCCCGCGTCGGCCACGTTGAAGGCGGGGAAGTGGCCCCCGTGGAAGATGCCCGACAGGAAGCTCCAGTGGAAGTCCAGCATGTCCACCACGTAGCCGTGCAGCAGGCGGTCGATCACGTTGCCCAGCGCGCCACCCAAGATACAGGCCAAGGCAAAGGCGAACAGCTTCTGGCCGGGGTGTGCCCGCAGCATCCACACAATGAACACCGCCGCACCGAGGCCGATGGCGGTGAAGAACCAGCGCTGCCAACCGCCGGCGCCCGCCAGGAACGAGAAGGCCGCGCCGCTGTTGTGCACGCGCACGATGTTGAAGAAGCTGGTGACGTAGGTGCTGTCGCCCAGCTGGTAGTAGCCCAGGATCAGCGCCTTGGTGAACTGGTCCAGCAGCAGGATGCCGGCGGCCAGGCCCAGCCAGGGCCACAGGGATGCTTTGTTTTTGGCCATCAACAGGTTCCGTTCGGGCTGAGCCCTTTGACAGGCTCAGGACAGGCTCTGCCAAAGCCCTCAGCACCCTGAGCGTGCGAGCCCTTCGACAGGCTCAGGGCGAACGGTGAGGTGCAAGCCGGAATCACGCCACCGTGCGGGGCTCACCCGCGCCCGTGCCAGCCGCCTCGGCCAGGTTGCTCACGCAGCGCCCGCACACCGTCGGGTGCTCGGCGTGCTGACCCACGTCGTCGCGGTAGTGCCAGCAGCGATCGCACTTGGTGGCGCTGCTCGGCGTCACCTGCACCGCCAGCTCGGCGCCGTCGACCACGCTCACGGCCGAGGTGATGGTGACGAACTTCAGGTCGTCGCCGAGCGAGCGCAGCAGGGCCGCGTCGTCGGCGCCGGCCGTGATGGCCAGCGTGGCCTGCAGCGAGGCACCCACCTGCCCGGCGGTGCGCACGTCTTCGATGGCCTTGTTGGCCAGGTCTCGGATCGCGCGGATGCGGGCCCACTTGGCCAGCAGCGCTTCGTTGGCCGACGGCAGGGGCGAGAAGGTCTCGAAGAAGATCGAGCCCTTGTTCTGGTCCTTGGCGAAGATGGCCCAGGCTTCCTCGGCGGTGAAGCTGAGGATGGGCGCCATCCAGCGCAGCATGGCGTGGGTGATCTGGTGCAGCGCCGTCTGCGCCGAACGACGGGCCAGCGACTTTGGCGCGGTGGTGTAGAGCCGGTCCTTGAGCACGTCGAGGTAGAACGCGCCCAGGTCTTCCGAGCAATACACCTGCAGCTTGCTCACCACGGGGTGGAACTCGTACACGTCGAAGTGTTTCAGGATCTCAGCCTGCAGCTCGCTGGCGCGGGCCAGGGCGTAGCGGTCGATCTCCAGCATCTGCTCCAGCGGCACGGCGTCCGTGGCCGGGTCGAAGTCGACCGTGTTGGCCATCAGGAAACGCAGCGTGTTGCGGATGCGGCGGTAGGCGTCCACCACGCGGGCCAGGATCTTGTCGTCGATGTTCAGGTCGCCCGAGTAGTCGGTGGCGCCCACCCACAAGCGGACGATCTCGGCGCCGAGCTTGCTGGTGACGCTCTGCGGCTCCACCGTGTTGCCCAGGCTCTTGCTCATCTTGCGGCCCTGGCCGTCGGTGGCGAAGCCGTGCGTGAGCAGGCCCTTGTAGGGTGCGCGGTCGAAGATGGCGCAGCCGAGCAGCAGCGAGCTGTGGAACCAGCCGCGGTGCTGGTCGTGGCCTTCCAGGTACAGGTCGGCCTCGGGGCCTTGCGCGTGGCTGGCGCCGTTGGGATAGGCCTTGGCGTGGCTGCCGCGCAGCACATGCCAGAAGGTCGAGCCGGAGTCGAACCACACCTCCAGGATGTCGGTGCTCTTGGTGTAGTGCGGTGCGTCGTCGGCGCCCAGGATCTCTTCGGCCGTGACGCGGCTCCAGGCTTCGATGCCGCCGGCTTCGACGATGGTCGCCGCCCGGTCGAGGATGTCCATGGTGCGCGGGTGCAGCTCGCCCGAATCCTTGTGCAGGAAGAAGGGCACGGGCACACCCCAGCTGCGCTGGCGCGAGATGCACCAGTCGGGCCGGTTGGCGATCATGTCGCGCAACCTGGCCTTGCCGTTCTCGGGGTAGAAGCTGGTGTGGTCGATCGCGTCCAGCGCCAGCTGGCGCAAGGTCTTGGGCGCCTTGTCTTTCGTGAACACGCCCTCGCCCTCGTCCATGCGCACGAACCACTGCGCGGCGGCGCGGTAGATCACCGGCGTCTTGTGGCGCCAGCAATGCGGGTAGCTGTGGCTGATGCCCACGGTCGCCATCAGGCGGCCGTGTTCGCGCAGGGTGTCGATGATGACGGGGCAGGCCTTCCAGATGTGCTGGCCGCCGAACAGGGGCAGCTCGTCGGCATACACGCCGTTGCCCAGCACCGGGTTGAGGATCTGGTCGTAGCGCATGCCGTGGGCCACGCAGCTGTTGAAGTCGTCCACACCGTAGGCGGGCGCCGAGTGCACGATGCCTGTGCCGTCGGCATCGCTCACATAGTCGGCCAGGTACAGCGGGGAGAGGCGCTTGTAGCTGAATTCGTTGCCGCTGTCTTCGAGGTCGTGCAGCGGATGGCGGAACACCTGGCCGCGCAGGGCTTCCCCTTTGGCGGTGGCCAATACGCTGCCTTCCAGGCCGAAGCGCTCCAGGCACTTCTCGACCAGGCTGGCGCCCAGCAGCAGCACGCCTTTGGGCGTGTCGACCAGCGCGTATTCCAGTTCGGGGTGGGCGTTGAGCGCCTGGTTGGCGGGGATGGTCCAGGCGGTGGTGGTCCAGATGACGGCGAAAGCGCTCTTGCCGGCCGGCAGCGCGGCCAGGCCGAAGGCCCGGGCCAGAGCGCCCGTGTCGTTCGACTCGAAGGCCACGTCCAGCGTATCGCTCTTCTTGTCGGCGTATTCGATCTCGAACTCGGCCAGCGATGAGCCGCAGTCGAAGCACCAGTACACCGGCTTCAGACCCCGGTAGACAAAGCCGCGCTCGATCACGCGCTTGAAGGCGCGGATCTGGCCCGCCTCGTTGGCCGGGTCCATGGTGCGGTAGGGGCGCTCCCAGTCGCCGAGCACGCCCAGGCGCTTGAAGTCCTCGCGCTGCTGGTTGATCTGCTCGGTGGCGTAGGCGCGGCTCTTGGCCTGCATGTCGTCACGGCCCAGGTTGCGGCCGTGCAGCTTTTCGATGGCGTTTTCGATCGGCAGGCCGTGGCAGTCCCAGCCGGGGATGTACTGGGCGTCGAAGCCGGCCAGCTGCTTCGACTTGACGATCATGTCCTTGAGCACCTTGTTCAGCGCGTGGCCGATGTGCAGCTTGCCGTTGGCGTAGGGCGGGCCGTCGTGCAGCACGAACAGCGGTGCGCCCTGGCGCGCATCGCGCAGGCGCTTGTACAGGCCGCCTTCGTTCCACTGGCCGACCCAGGCCGGCTCGCGCTTGGGCAGGTCGCCGCGCATGGGGAACGGCGTGTCGGGCATGTTCAGCGTGGCGCGGTAGGCGCCACCGCTGGCGTCGGGCTTGGCAGCGGGCGCTGCGGTGCGGGGGGTGTCAGACATGGGAGCGGCTCGGTGAGGGCTTCGACAGGCTCAGCCCGGACGGGGTGGCGTTCTGGGGGGCGGGAGTGCGGATTCCGTTCGCCCTGAGCCTGTCGAAGGGCAGCGACCGGGGAGGCGGCAGCCTTAAATTCGGTCGCGCGTGGTCTGGCGGTGCGTCTGGGTGTGCATGGACGCAAAGAAGGCACGAGCGTCATCGCAGTCCCGGGCAATGCCCTGCGTGAGGGCGTCGAGGCTGTCGTATTTCAGTTCGTCGTGCAGTTTGTGCAGCAGGTCCACGCGAATGATTTTACCGTAGGCCTCCCCGCCCGGCAGGCTTGCGGACAGTCCGGCTGGCCAGTCCAGACAATGGGTTTCCAGCAGCACGCGCCCGCCGTTCACATCGTTCGGGTCCAGCGAGGGGCGCACACCGAGGTTAGCCACGCCCGGCAGTGGGCGGCCATCGGGCATGAGCCCGTGCACCTGTACGGCGAAGATGCCGCTGGCGGCCGGCTTCCAGTGCGCAAAGCGCAGGTTGAGCGTGCGGAAACCGTCGCCGCGCCCGGGTGCCGATTCGGCCAGCTGGCGGCCCAGCTTGCGCCCATGCACCACATGGCCGCTGATGCTGTACGGGCGGCCGAGCAGGGCCGCCACGCGGTCCATGTCGCCCGCGCCCAGCGCTTCGCGCACGGCCGAGCTGGACACACGGATGCCGTGCACCTCGTAGCTCTGCATGCGCGCCACGTCAAAGCCCAGGCGCTCGCCCGCCGCGTCGAGCATGGCGTAATCGCCGGCACGCTGGGCGCCGAAGCGGAAATCGTCACCCACCAGCACGTACTTCACGCCCAGCGCGCCCACCAGCATGTCTTCGATGAAAGCCTGCGGCGGTTGTGCGGCCAGCCGCTCGTTGAAGGGCAGCACCACGCACTGGTCGACCCCGCAGCGCGCCAGCTCTTCCAGCTTGTCGCGCAGCGTAGCGATGCGGGCGGGCGCCAGTTCGGGCTTCTGGTATCGGGCCGCGAAATAGTCCCGCGGGTGGGGTTCGAAGGTCATCACGCAGCTCGGCACGCTGCGGTGCTTCGCCTCGTTGATGAGCAGGGCGAGCATGGCCTGGTGGCCGCGGTGCACGCCGTCGAAGTTGCCGATGGTGAGCGCGCAACCCGCTGCGGTGTCGCGGTCGCGGGCCTGTTGCGGGTTCCAGAGTCCTCGGATGATGTTCATGGGGGAGAAAAGGGGCGGTCTGATCCGGGGTGTTGGCAGCGTGGTCACTCGCTTGCCGGGTAAGCACGGTATATTGACACACAAGCCGCCTGCCCTTCTGGCGGGAGCGGGTGGCTTGAAAGACAGGTATTTCCGGTTGTTGTCAACAGGGAGGTGGGTCTTGAAGGTCTTGAAGTTGTCTGCCCAGGGGCTGCCGCAGTCCTGGATCAGTCTGGAAGAAGCCGTGCTGCATTACGCAGCGGATGAGGTGCGCTGGGAGATGGGCGCGCAGATCGCGGTGTTCCACGGCGGACACAACGCCGTGACCGGGCGGCAGTCGGTCATCACCATCAACTCCATCATCGGCACCCAGGGCGTGCCCCGCATCAATCCGTTCGATCTGCGCCCCTCCATCACCAACAGCAAGCTGTTTGCGCGCGACCGCAACCTCTGCGCCTACTGCGGCCACCATTTTCACGAAGAGCATCTGACGCGCGAGCACATCGTCCCGCTTGGTCAGAACGGGCAGGATTTCTGGATGAACGTGGTCACGGCGTGCCGCTCGTGCAACCACCGCAAGGGCAACCGCACGCCCGAGCAGGCCCACATGCCGCTGCTGTATGCGCCTTACGTGCCCAGCCTGTGGGAAGACTTCATCCTGCGCAACCGCCGTATCCTGGCGGACCAGATGGAGTTTTTGATGGCGCATCTGCCGAAGTCATCTCGTTTGCACGCTTAGTTTTTAGGCGTTTTCTGGGTGCGTTTCGTGGGGTGTCAGCAGCGTGGGTGGGCCGATTCCGCGAATGTCCCCCGCCGGCCCTGGGGGCCGCCGGGGGACATTCGCGGAGCAGGGCACAGCGCCTCGTTGATCAGCGGGAAACCGCCGAGCAAAAAAATACCCCGCAAAGCGGGGCACCCTTTCGAAGCACAAAGGGATCAGGCAAACACCCCAGCCGTGTCCTGCATCCGCGCCGACACCTCGCCCAGGTGGTGCAAGGTGTCGCCAAACGTCATTTCCAGCTGGGTCAGCTTCTTGAAGTAGTGGCTCACGATGTACTCGTCCGTCACGCCGATGCCGCCGTGCAGCTGCACCGCCTGCTGTCCCACAAAGCGCATCGACTGGCCCAGCTGCACCTTGGCGCGGGCCATGGCGGCGCGGCGCTCGTCGGTCGGCGCGTTGAGTTTCAGGGTGGCGTAGAAACTCATCGAGCGGGCCAGCTCCAGCTGCATCTTCATGTCGGCCACGCGGTGGCGCAAGGCCTGGAAGCTGGCGATGACCACACCGAACTGCTTGCGGGTGTTCATGTACTCGGTGGTGATGGCCAGCGTCTTGTCCATCACGCCCACCGCCTCGGCGCAACTCGCCGCGATGCCGATGTCTACTGCGTGTTCCAGCGCCAGCAGGCCGTCGGCCGTGATCAGCTGGCCGGGTGCGTCCTGCAGCGCCACGTCGGCTGCGCGGCCGCCGTCCTGTGTGCGGTAGCCGTTCGCCGTCACGCCGGCACCATGGCGCTCCACCAGGAACAGCGCCATGCGGCCATCGGCCAGGGCAGGCACGATGAACGCGTCGGCATGGTCGCCCACGGACACGATGCTCTTGCGGCCGCTGAGCGTCCAGCCGTCCCCGGTCTGCGTGGCGGTGGTCTGGCACACATCCAGCCGGTAGCGGGCGCCACGCTCCTGGTGCGCCAGCACCACCAGCGCCTCACCGGAAGCGATGCGTGGCAGCCAGGCTGCTTTCAGATCCGCCGGCGCGTAGGCGCCCAGCACCCCGCCGGCCATCAGCGTCTGCAGCAGCGGCTCCAGCACGATGCCGCGGCCCAGCTCCTCCATCACCACCATGCCCTCGGTCGGTCCCATGCCCAGGCCGCCATCGTCTTCGCTGATGTAGAGGCCGGCCAGACCCAGGTCGGCCAGCTCGCCGTAGGCCGCGCGGTCAAAGCCGCCGGCCGCGACGATGCCGCGGCGGCGCTCGAAGTCGTAGCCCTTATCGACCCACTTGCGCACCGCGTCGCGCAGCTGTTCCTGGTCTTCTGAGAAGTCGAAATCCATCTTGTTGTCTCCTTTAGCCGAGGACCGTCTGGGCCACGATGTTGCGCTGCACTTCGTTGCTGCCGCCGTAGATGGTGGTCTTGCGCATGTTGAAGTAGGTGGAGGCCAGCGGTGCGTTGGCGGTGACACCGCCGGGGAAGTTGCCTTGCCAGCCGGCTTCCATGGCTTCCTCGATGAAGGGCAGGGCAAACGGCCCGGCTGACAGCATCATGAGTTCGGTATAGCGCTGCTGGATCTCGCTGCCCTTGATCTTGAGCAGGCCGGCAATGTCGAGCGAGTTCTTGCCCGATTTCTCGGCACTCAGCACGCGCAGCACCAGCATCTCCAGCGCCACCACGTCCACTTCCAGCAGGGCGATCTGGTCGCGGAAGCGCAGGTCGTCCCACACGCCCTCGGTCTTTGCGATGCGCTTGAGGCGTTCCAGCTCGCGCTTGGCGCGGTTCACGTCGGCGATGTTGGTGCGCTCGTGGCTGAGCAGGTGCTTGGCGTAGGTCCAGCCCTTGTTCTCTTCGCCGATCAGGTTCTCGGCCGGCACCTGGACGTTGTCGAACCAGACCTCGTTGACCTCGCACTCGCCGTCCAGCAGCTTGATGGGGCGCACGCTCACGCCGGGCGACTTCATGTCGATCAACAGGAAGCTGATGCCGGTCTGGGGCTTGCCCTCAAAGCTGGTGCGCACCAGGCAGAAGATCCACTCGCCGTACTGGCCGAGCGTGGTCCAGGTTTTCTGGCCGTTGACGATGTAGTGGTCGCCCCGCCGTTCGGCCCGGCATTTGACCGACGCGAGGTCGGAGCCCGAACCCGGCTCGCTGTAGCCCTGGCTCCACCACACATCGCCGCTGGCGATGCCCGGCAGGAAGCGTTCCTGCTGCTCCTGGTTGCCAAAGGCCATGATGACCGGGGCGACCATCACCGGGCCGAAGGGCACCACGCGCGGCGCGCCGGCGAGCGCGCATTCTTCCTCGAACAGGTGCTTCTGCACCGCATTCCAGCCGGGGCCGCCGAATTCCTTCGGCCAGCCATGACCCAGCCAGCCCTTGCTGCCGAGGATGCGGGCCCAGCGCTGCATGTCGTCGCGCGTGAGCCGCAGGGCGTTGTGCACCTTGTGCGCAATGTCGGCGGGCAGGTTGTCCTTGACCCAGGCGCGAATCTCTTCGCGAAACGCCTGTTCTTCCGGCGTGAAAGCCAAATCCATGAATGTCTCCTTTGGGGTGCGGGCAGCGCGCACGGGCGCATCCGAGACACTCAGTTTGGCACGACCGTTCGTTTCAGTCCTGTCCGGGTTGCGACAAGCCGAGTTGTTCGTGCAGGTTTCGCATCTGGTCCTGCAGCTGGGCCACCGTGTCTTCCAGCGTGGCGATGCGCCGGGTCAGGCGGATCACCTCGTCCTCGGTGGCACCGCTGCCGCCGGCCGATCCCACCTGCGCCGCGGCGGCAGCGAAGTCCACCGGGCCGCACAGCAGGTGCGCCCAGCGCTGCTCGCGCGCACCGGGTGCGCGCGGCAGCTTCACGACCAGGGGGCCACCCTTTTCGGGGGACCGGTCTTGCAACTCTTCCAAGAAGGCATCGACCGATGCGATGTCGAGAAACTTGTACCAGCGCTCGGTGTTCAGCCGCAGTTCCCCAGCGGTTTGCGGGCCGCGCAGCATCAGCAGGCCCAGCAGCACGCCCGACTGGTCGGGCACGCCCACCGCGCGCAGGAAGTTGTGTTCGTAGCGGGTCACGCGCCCGCCGCTGCTCTCGAACACCAGGTGCAGCTGGCGCAGGCTTTCGATGGCTTCCACCACCAGCGCGTCGGGCAGCTGCATCACCGGCTCGCGGCTGGATTTCTGGTTGCAGCCGGTCACCAGCGAGTTCAGGGTGAGCGGGTAGCTGTCGGGCACGGTACGCGCCTTCTCCATCAGGGTGCCGAGCACGCGGGCTTCGGCCGGGGTGAGGGGGCGCTGCTGGAAGTCATGCACGCGCGGGGCGCTGGCGGTGGGGCTGGTGAGGGTCATTACACTTCTCGGCCATGTCTGGCGTGAACAAAAACATTGTGATTCTCATCTCCGGCGGCGGCTCCAACATGGCCGCCATCGTGGAGACGGCCCGAAAGAACCGCTGGCGCCAGCGCTGGGGGGCCGAGGTGGCGGCGGTCATCAGCAACAAGGCGGACGCGCGGGGCCTGGTGTTTGCCCGTGAGCGGGGGCTGGCCACGGCCGCGGTGGACCACAAGGCCTACCCGACCCGGGAGGCTTTCGATGCCGCGCTGGCCGCCGAAATCGACCGCTTTTCGCCCGCGCTGGTGGTGCTGGCGGGCTTCATGCGCATCCTCACGCCCGGCTTCGTGCAGCACTACGCGGGCCGGCTGATCAACATCCACCCCAGCCTGCTGCCGGCCTTCACCGGCCTGCACACCCACCGCCGCGCCATCGAGGCGGGCTGCCGGTTCGCGGGCTGCACGGTGCACCGGGTCACGGCCGAGCTGGACCACGGCGAGTACCTGGACCAGGCCGTGGTGCCGGTGTTGCCCGGCGATACCCCCGAGTCGCTGGCCGCACGCGTGCTCAGCCAGGAACATGTGCTGTACCCCCGTGTCGTCGAGCGCCTGATGGCGCAGCCGGCCGTCAGCCCCTGAGCGCCATGTAGGCCAGCGTGCCGATCACCACCAGCGCCACCGAGGCCCAGCCCAACCGGTCAATGTGCTGGTGCAGCTGCGCCTCCATGCGGGGACCGCCCCAGCGCATCAGGCCGGCGACCAGGAAAAAGCGCGCGCCCCGTCCGACCAGGGAGGCCAGTGCGAAGGGCAGGAAGGCCATGGACAACGCGCCCGCCGCGATGGTGAAGACCTTGTACGGGATCGGCGAGAAGCCGGCAATCAGCACCGCCACCACGCCCCACTGGCCGAACCAGGCCGTGGCCAGCTCGTAGGCGCCCCAGTAGCGGCTGGTCTGGAGCCAGGGTTCGATGGCGCCAAAAGCCATCAGCCCGATGAAGTAGCCAAACAGCCCGCCGGCCACCGAGGCCAGCGTGGTGATCCAGGCGTAACGCCAGGCCTTGTCCGGGCGGGCCAGCGCCATGGGGGCCAGCATCACGTCGGGCGGGATGGGAAAGAACGACGACTCGGCGAAGCTCAGTCCCCCCAGGTACCAGGGGGCGTGGCGGTGGCGCGCCCATTGCATGGCGCGCGCGTACAGGGGGGCGAAGAGTTTCACGGCGGGGACGTTCAGACGCCTTTGTGGAAGACCAGCCCCGCGTGCTCGCGCATCGCATGGAACCGGATCTTGGGCCAGTTGGCCTCCACCGCTCGCAGCGTGGCCGCGTGGTCCACCAGCAGCGTGGGCGCGTCCACCGCGTCCAGGGCCACGCGGTGGCTGTTGGCGTCGATGAATTTCTTCAGTTCGATCTCGCCGCCGTCTTCGGGCGCACAGGTCACCCAGCGCGCCACCTGGTAGGGGCTGCCCATGATGCGGGCCTTCACACCGTATTCGTGCTCCAGGCGGTGGGCCACCACCTCGAACTGCAGCTGGCCCACGGCGCCCAGCAGCAGCACGCTGCCGGCCACGGGGCGGAACACCTGGATCGCGCCTTCCTCGCCCAGCTGGGTGAGGCCGGCGCGCAGCTGCTTGCTGCGCAGCGGGTCGGCCACTTCCACGCTGCGGATGATTTCCGGTGCGAAGAAGGGCAGGCCGGTGAACTGCAGGCTCTCGCCTTCGGTGAGCGTGTCGCCCAGCTGCAGCACGCCGTGGTTGGGGATGCCGATGATGTCGCCGGCGAAGGCTTCGTCCAGCAACTCTCGCCGCTGGGAGAGAAAGCTCACCACGGTGTTGGGGCGCAGGTCCTTGCCGCTGCGCACCACCTTGAGCTTCATGCCGCGCTCGAAGTGGCCGCTGGCCACGCGCACGAAGGCGATGCGGTCGCGGTGCGCCGGGTCCATGTTGGCCTGGATCTTGAACACCACGCCGGTGAACTTCGGCTCTTCCGGGCGCACCACGCGCTGGATCGCCGGGCGCTCGCCGGGGGGTGGCGCCAGATCCACCAGGGCGTCGAGCACCTCGCGCACGCCGAAGTTGTTCACCGCCGAGCCGAACAGCATGGGCGTCTGCTTGCCGGCCAGGAACTGCTCTTCGTCGAACGCGGGCGACGCACCTTCCACCAGCTCCAGCTCGTCCCTGGCCTGCTCGAATTCGGCACCGAAGCGCTTGAGGCTTTCGGGGTTGTCCAGCCCGGCCAATACGTCTTCATCCCCGCCGCGGCGGTCTTCACCCGCGGCGAACACGCGCATCTGGTCGGTGCGGCGGTCGAACACGCCGCGGAAGGTCTTGCCCATGCCCACCGGCCAGGTGAAGGGCACCACGGTCATGCCCAGCTCGCGCTCGATCTCGTCCATCAGGTCCAGCGGGGCCTGCACCTCGCGGTCCATCTTGTTCACAAAGGTGAGGATGGGCGTGTTGCGCGCGCGGCAGACCTGCAGCAGGCGCCGTGTCTGCGGCTCCACGCCGTTGCCGGCGTCGATCACCATGAGCGCCGCGTCCACGGCGGTGAGCACGCGGTAGGTGTCTTCGCTGAAGTCCTGGTGGCCCGGCGTGTCCAGCAGGTTGATGACGCAGTCGCGGTATTCCATCTGCATCACCGACGAGGCCACCGAAATGCCGCGCTGCTTTTCGATCTCCATCCAGTCAGAGGTGGCGTGCCGTGCGGCCTTGCGCGCCTTCACCGAGCCGGCGATGTTGATGGCGCCCGAAAACAGCAGCAGCTTCTCGGTCAGCGTGGTCTTGCCCGCGTCGGGGTGGGAAATGATGGCAAAGGTGCGCCGACGGCGTACCTGTTGGGCTAATTCAGACATAGCCCGCGATTATCGTTCCCCCCTGCGCCCTTGCGCGGCTTCCACCGAAGGGGGGGCGCATCCGATGTCCCGGCAAGGCGGCTCCAAGGGAGCCTTGGTCCAGCGCACGCGCGCCGGCCGGGCGAGGGGGCGACAATACCGGCATGCACCCAAAAGCCCTTCTGGACGAAAGCGCCAGCCTGATTGAAAAAGTCTTCAAGTTCGACCACCCGGCCGATGCGGTGGTCTCGCGCCATTTCCGCGAGAACAAATCGCTCGGTCCGCGCGAGCGCGCCACGCTTTCCGACACGGTGTTCGCCGTGCTGCGCGAGCGCCTGAAGTTCGAATGGCTGGCCCGTTCCGGCAGCGGCTCCAAATGGCGACGCCTGGCCATTCTCGGCTTCCCGGGCGACCGCGACTTTTTGAAAAGTGCACTGACCGAGCCCGAGAAGGTCTGGCTCGACCATTGCCTGGACGTCACCGACGCCGATCTGATGGCCCAGCACCGTCACAACCTGCCCGACTGGCTGGCTACCGCGCTGCGCGACCAGGTGGGCGAGGAATTCGACGCCCTGGTGGCGAGCCTGAACCAGCCCGCCCCGCTGGACCTTCGCGTCAACAGCCTGAAGAAGAAGCGCGACGCCGCGCTGGCCGACCTGCGGCAGGCGGGCCTGGCCGGCGAACCCACCCCGTATTCCCCGCTGGGCATCCGCCTGGCCGGCAAGCCCTCGCTGGCCAAGCTGCCCGCCTTCGTGCAGGGCGAGATCGAGGTGCAGGACGAGGGCTCCCAGCTGCTGGCCCTGCTGCTGGACGCCAAGCGTGGCGAGATGGTGGTCGATTTCTGCGCGGGCGCGGGCGGCAAGACGCTGGCCATTGGCGCCGACATGCGCAACAGCGGCCGTCTCTACGCATTCGACACCTCCGGCCACCGGCTGGACGCGCTCAAGCCGCGGCTGGCGCGCAGCGGGCTGTCGAACGTCCACCCGGTGGCGATTGCACACGAGCGTGACGACCGCATCAAGCGCCTGGCCGGCAAGATCGACCGGGTGCTGGTGGACGCACCGTGCTCCGGCCTGGGCACGCTGCGCCGCAGCCCCGACCTCAAGTGGCGCCAGAACCCGAAAACGGTGGCGGCCCAGGCCGAGTTGCAGTCGGCCATTCTGCAGAGTGCAGCGCGTCTGCTCAAGCCGGGCGGGCGCCTGGTGTATGCCACCTGTAGCCTGTTGCGTGAAGAGAACGAAGCCATCTGCGAGGCCTTCTCGGCCTCGCACGCCGACTTCGAGCCATTGCGGGCCACCGATCTGTTGGCGGCGGCGCGCATTCCCGAGCCGGATGCACTGTGCACCGGGCCGGAGGCTGAATGGTTGCGTTTGTGGCCGCATCGGCATGCAACAGACGGCTTTTTTGCTGCCGTCTGGCGGAAAAAAGCGTGAATGCGGCATGGGTGAGCCCCAGGGGACGTCCCCGGGGCTTGTCGCGGCTTGGTTATTTGGACGTCCGGCTTTAAAATCAGGGGTACTTTGGCTGGCGCTGTTAAGGCGGCCGGCTTTTCTGTATCCGCCCTGGTCGGCGGCTTCTTAGGAAATCCATGCTTGCTTCCGATCCCGGAACCCTGTCCACCCTGTGGAACGGTGTTATCCAGTTCCTCGCCGATGGCCTGACGGGCGCCATCTGGTGGCAGATGATCCTGATCACGCTGGTGCTGACGCACATCACGATCGCCAGTGTCACCATTTACCTGCACCGCCACCAGGCCCATCGCTCGATGGACCTGCACCCGATCGCGTCGCACTTCTTCCGGTTTTGGCTGTGGCTGACCACCGGCCAGGTCACCAAGGAATGGGCCGCCATCCACCGCAAGCACCACGCCAAGTGCGAGCGCGAAGGCGATCCGCACAGCCCCCACGTGTTCGGTATCAAGACCGTGTTCTGGAAGGGCGCTGAACTGTACCGCGCCGAGTCGAAGAACCCCGAGACCATGGCCCGCTACGGCCACGGCACGCCCGACGACTGGATCGAGCGCAACCTGTACACCCGTTTTTCCGCACACGGTGTCGGCCTCATGCTGATCATCAACGTGGCGCTGTTCGGCGTGGCCGGCCTGTCGATCTGGGCTGTGCAGATGGCGTGGATTCCGATCACCGCCGCCGGCATCATCAATGGCATCGGCCACTGGTGGGGTTACCGCAACTTCGAGGCCACCGATGCCAGCACCAACGTGTCGCCCTGGGGCATCCTCATCGGCGGCGAAGAGCTGCACAACAACCACCACACCTACCCGACCTCGGCCAAGCTGTCGGTGAAACCCTACGAGTTCGACATTGGCTGGATGTACATCAGCATCCTGCGTTTCCTGGGTCTGGCCACGGTCAAGAAGCTGCCGCCGAAAATGGCGTTTGGCGAGGTGAGGCCGGTGGCCGACGAGAAGACGCTGGAGGCGATCATCGCCAACCGCTATGAAGTGATGGCTGGTTATGCCCGCCAGATGCGCGGCGTGTTCAAGCACGAGGCCGCCACCGCCAAGGTGGATGCCGGCGTGCTCAAGACCGCCAGCCGCTGGCTGCACCGCGACGTGGAGAAGATCCCCGCCGCTGCCATGCCGCAAATCACCCAGGCGCGCGCCGCTTTCCCGGTGCTCGACAAGATGGTGGTGATGCGCGAAGAGCTGCGCCAGATCTGGCTCAACACCTCGCTCTCTCGCGAACAGCTGGCCGCCGACCTGCAGGCCTGGTGCCGTCGCGCCGAAGAGAGCGGTATCGCCGCCCTGCGCGAGTTCTCGATCCAGCTGCGTTCTGCGCGGGCTTGAACTGAGCCACCTCCGAGCCGCAGCGGCGGTGCGTCACCCCCTCAAGGGGGTCACGCCCGGCGGCACGGCCAGGTCCGTTCCTCGGCGTCCTCGTTAAGACACTTCGCTCCGGTTGCCTGAGAAGAAGTCCGGGATGAATGCCGCAAACGGACAACAAAAAAGCCGCTGTTTTCACAGCGGCTTTTTTGTGGGTGGAAACCTCGCTGAATTACTTCAGCTTGATTTCTTTGTAGTCCACGTGCTTGCGAGCTTTGGGATCAAATTTCTTGATCAGCATCTTCTCGGGCGTGGTCTTCTTGTTCTTGGTGGTGGTGTAGAAATGGCCGGTTCCAGCGGTGGATTCCAGCTTGATTTTCTCGCGTGTGCCTTTGGTTGCCATGGTGCTATCTCCTTAGGGCTTAGGCTTGACCGCGTGCGCGCAGGTCGGCGAGCACGGCATCGATGCCGTTTTTGTCGATCAGGCGCAGGGCAGCGCCGGAGACGCGCAGACGCACCCAGCGGTTCTCGCTTTCCACCCAGAAACGGCGGTATTGCAGGTTCGGCAGGAACCGGCGCTTGGTTTTGTTGTTGGCGTGGGAAACATTGTTCCCGACCATGGGCTTCTTGCCCGTTACGTCGCAGACGCGTGCCATGAGGACACTCCGATCTCATCAAACGGCTGCCACCCGAGCGGTGGGAGCCTCACCTCGCCAGAAAAGAGGGTGGCGGTAACCCTGTGGAATTGCCCAGGCAGGCCCCAAATGGGCGCTGACACAGCAAAGCCAAAGATTATAACCCGATTGGCAATGCCTCCGCCAGCGGCTTGCCGTGACCGGTTCGCGTACCCACGGACCGAGCAGCGGGAGCGGGCGATGCGGAACGACAGGAATGGCCAGCTCCTGTCCCCCCGCGCCAGAGCGCGTGCCGCGCAGCGCGCGGTGGGCGTTACTGGCTCTCCAGGAACCGTTGGGCGTCCAGGGCTGCCATGCAACCCGTGCCGGCACTGGTGATGGCCTGGCGGTACACATGGTCCTGCACGTCGCCGGCGGCAAAGATACCCGGCACGCTGGTCATGGTCGCCATGCCCTGCAGGCCCGACTGGGTCACGATGTACCCATCTTTCATGTCCAGCTGGCCCTTGAAGATGTCGGTGTTGGGGCTGTGGCCGATGGCGATGAAGCAGCCTTTGAGGGTGAGTTCCTCGGTGGCGCCCGTCTGCACATGCCTGAGGCGGATGCCGGTCACGCCCGTCTGGTCCCCCAGCACCTCGTCCAGTGTGCTGTGCAGCTTCAGTTCGATCTTGCCGGCCGCCACTTTCTCCATCAGCTTGTCGATGAGGATGGCTTCGGCCTTGAACGTGTCCCGGCGGTGCACCAGGTAGACCTTGCTCGCGATGTTGGAGAGGTACAGCGCCTCTTCCACGGCGGTGTTGCCGCCGCCCACCACGCTGCACACCTCGTTGCGGTAGAAGAAGCCATCGCAGGTGGCGCATCCCGACACGCCCTTGCCCATGAACGCTTCTTCAGAGGGCAGGCCGAGGTATTTGGCCGAAGCGCCGGTGGCCAGGATCAGTGCGTCGCAGCTGTATTCACCGCTGTCACCTTTGAGGATGAAGGGGCGCTTCGAAAAGTCGACCGTGTGGATGTGGTCGAACACGATCTCGGTGTTGAAGCGCTCCGCATGCGCCAGAAAGCGCTGCATCAGCTCCGGGCCCTGCACGCCGTCCACGTCGGCAGGCCAGTTGTCCACATCGGTGGTGGTCATGAGCTGACCGCCTTGCGCAATGCCGGTGATCAGGACGGGCTTGAGGTTGGCGCGGGCGGCGTACACGGCCGCCGTGTAGCCCGCGGGGCCGGAACCCAGTATAAGAACTTTAGTATGCTTCATGGTGCGGTTGCCGGATCGCGTGTGGTGATCGGTTGACGGTTGACGTGAGGGAGTCGCCAGAACGCCATGGGGCTGTGGACCTGTCGGCGACGGTGGCTCATTGTATGAAAGCGCTGCATCAGCAGCCTGATCAGGGATTAAAACGCATGTCCATTCTGTCCAGTTTCGACCTGATTCGCCGGGTTCCGTTGTTCTCGACGCTCACGCACGCCCAGGCCGAGTCGGTGGCCGAGGCCGTGGTGAAGCGTCGTTTCAAGCGGGGGGAATCGATTGTCGACCAGGGCAAGAAGTCCAATTTTCTGGCCATTCTGCTGACCGGCCGAGCCCGGGTCGTGACGGCTGACACGCGGGGGCGCGAGGTGATTCTGGCCACGCTGAACCCGGGCGACTATGTCGGGGAGATGAGCCTGATCGACAACCAACCGCATTCCGCCACGGTGCGGGCCGAGGTGCAGACCGATGTGCTGATCCTGGGAGGCATGGAGTTTGCGCGCTGCCTGCCCGAGAACACCTCCATGGCGTATGCGGTCATGAAGGGCCTGGTGCAGCGTCTGCGCCAGGCCGACCGCAAGATCGAGTCGCTGGCGCTGATGGATGTGTACGGTCGGGTGGCGCGCGCCTTGCTGGAATTCGCCAAGCCCGAACAGGATGGCCGCCTGGTGATCCGCGACCGGGTGTCGCGCCAGGACGTGGCCAAGATGATCGGTGCCTCGCGCGAAATGGTCAGCCGTGTGATGAAGGACCTGGAAGAGCGCGGCTTTATTGAAACCCTGGCAGAAGGCGGCACGGTGATCAAGGAACGCCTCACCTCGCTTGGCTGAGCGGTTGCGCTCCAACCCGGACGCGGCCAGCGTCCACCCCCTGAACCAGAGAAACGACCCGGCGCCCCCGCTGGGGAGCCAGGAGCGGCCAGCGCGCAAGCTTGCGTTAAGCTTGGCGACGAAAGCGCCCCTCATGACCTATTCACTCAATACGCTGAACGCCGACCGCGCCAACGCGCCACCGTCGGGCCTGTCGCGTTTCGCTCTGGAAATCGGGCTGGTGCTCGGCGCGCTGGCCCTGGCGTTCAGCCTGTTGGCCCTGTTGAGCCATTCCCCGGACGACCCCGCCTGGAGCACCACCGGCACTTTGACCGACCCCCGCAACTGGGGCGGGCGCATGGGCGCCTTGTTCGCCGACGCCGGGTACTACCTGCTGGGATTCTCGGTCTGGTGGTGTTTCCTGGCGGGTGTGCGCGCCTGGCTGTCGTCGCTGGCCCGCTGGCTCAGGGGGCAGCAGGGGGGGGCGCGTGACGGGGGTGGCACGACGGACGCCCCCACGCTTTGGCAGCGCTTCACCAGTGCACGAAGCGCTTTCTGGCTGAGCCTGGTGCTGCTGCTCATGGCCAGCGCGGTATTGGAGTGGAGCCGTCTGTACCGGCTCGACGGTTTCTTGCCCGGGCCTGCCGGCGGGGTGCTGGGCCAGGCACTCGGTTCATGGGCCATGCACTGGCTGGGTTTCACGGGCTCGGCCCTGGCGATGCTGGCCCTGCTGGTGTTGTGCCTGCCCCGTGTCTTCCGCTTTTCATGGGGTCATTGCGCCGAGCGCGTGGGCATGACGCTGGTCGGCTGGTTCGAGGCCCGCCGCGAAAAGCGCGAAGCGGTGGAAGACCAGCGCATCGGTCAACGGGCGGCGCGAGAGCGCAAGAAGGTGGTCGAAGTGGATCGGGTCGACATCGAGGAGCACCAGCCGGTACCCGAGCCCGTGCCCGTGCCCGTGCCCGTGGTCGTCGAGCCGGCCGCGGTGGTGGATGCGCCCAAGAGCGAGCGGGTGGCGAAAGAACGCCAGAAGCCGCTGATCACCGAGATGCAGGACAACAAGCTCCCGCAGGTGGACCTGCTGGACAGTGCACCGCTGAACCAGCCGGGTGTGGACAGCCAGACCATGGAGATGACCAGCCGCCTGATCGAGAAGAAGCTCAAGGACTTTGGCGTGGAGGTGCGCGTGGTGGCGGCCGCGCCGGGGCCGGTGATCACGCGTTACGAAATCGAGCCAGCCACCGGGGTGAAGGGTTCGCAGATCGTGAACCTGGGCCGCGATCTGGCGCGCTCGCTGTCGCTGGTGTCGATCCGCGTGATCGAAACCATCCCCGGCAAGAACCTGATGGCGCTGGAGTTGCCCAACGCCAAGCGGCAGATGATCAAGCTCAGCGAGATCCTGGGCTCACCGGTCTACCACGACGCCAAGTCGATGCTGACCATGGGCCTGGGCAAGGACATCGGTGGGCAGCCGGTGGTGGCCGACCTGGCGAAGATGCCGCACTGTCTGGTGGCGGGTACCACCGGCTCGGGCAAGTCGGTCGGCATCAACGCCATGATTTTGTCGCTGCTCTACAAGGCCGACGCCAAGGACGTGCGCCTGCTGCTGATCGACCCGAAGATGCTGGAAATGAGCGTCTACGAAGGCATTCCGCACCTGTTGGCGCCCGTGGTCACCGACATGAAGCACGCGGCCAACGGCCTGAACTGGTGCGTGGCCGAGATGGAAAAGCGCTACAAGCTCATGAGCAAGATGGGCGTGCGCAACCTGGCAGGCTACAACGCCAAGATTGACGAAGCCAACGCGCGCGGCGAGATCATCGGCAACCCTTTCAGCCTCACGCCGGAGCAGCCCGAGCCGCTGGAGCGCCTGCCCTACATCGTGGTGGTGATCGACGAGCTGGCCGACCTGATGATGGTGGTGGGCAAGAAGATCGAGGAGCTCATTGCCCGGCTGGCGCAGAAGGCCCGGGCGGCGGGTATCCACCTGATTCTGGCCACCCAGCGCCCGAGCGTGGACGTGATCACCGGCCTGATCAAGGCCAACATTCCCACCCGTTTGTCGTTCCAGGTCAGCAGCAAGATCGACAGCCGCACCATCCTGGACCAGATGGGCGCCGAGAGCCTGCTGGGTATGGGCGACATGCTCTACATGCCCTCGGGCACGGGTTTTCCGATCCGCGTGCACGGCGCTTTCGTGAGCGACGACGAGGTGCACCGCGTGGTGGCCTTCCTGAAGGAGCAGGGGGGGGAGCCCAATTACATCGACGGTGTGCTGGAAGGTGGCGTGGCCGACGGCGACGGGGCTGACGGCATGGGCGAGGGCGGAGGCGAAGCCGGTGAGAAAGATGCCTTGTACGACCAGGCGGTCGAGATCGTGCTCAAGGACCGCAAGGCCAGCATTTCCTATGTGCAGCGCAAGCTCAAGATTGGTTACAACCGGGCGGCGCGCCTGCTGGAAGATATGGAGTACGCGGGGCTGGTGAGTGCGCTCACCTCCAGCGGCCAGCGCGACATTCTCGTGCCGTCCCGCGGCGAATGAGCCTGCGGATGCAACCTTGCCCGAGCCATCGGGTCAGATCGCCCATGATCAAATTGCTTTTCTCTTCAGCCGCGCTTGCGCTGGCGTCGCTATCGGCACAGGCCGATGGCCTGAAAGACCTGGAGCGCTTCCTGCGCGAGGTGGGCAGCGCGCAGGCGGGCTTCACCCAGGTGGTGACTTCCCCCCAACGGGTGGGCGAGGCCACGGCCCGCAGCAAGACGTCCAGTGGCAGCTTCGAGTTCCAGCGCCCAAACCGCTTCCGCTTCGAATACACCCGGCCATTCGAGCAGACCATCGTGGCCGACGGCCAGACGCTGTGGCTCTACGACGCCGATCTGAACCAGGTCACGGCACGCAAGCAGCAGGAGGTGCTGGGCAGCACACCCGCAGCCCTGATTGCGGCCGGCACCGACATGCGGGCGCTGTCGGAGGCTTTCGAGTTGAAGAGTGCACCGGCGCGCGACGGCATGGAGTGGGTCGATGCCCGTCCGCGGCAGAAGGAAGGCCAGCTGCAAAGCGTGCGGGTGGGTTTCCGGCAAGGCCAGCTGGCCGTGCTGGAGATCGCCGACAGCCTGGGCCAGCGCTCCGTGCTGAGCTTCACCGACTGGAAGGGCAATGCGCCCTTGCCGGCCGAGCGCTTCCGTTTCCAGCCGCCGGCGGGTGCCGACGTCATCCGGCCCTGACCTGTCCGTGCCCCCGTCCGCCGCACCGCACACGCCCCTGGCCGAACGCCTGCGCCCGCGCACGCTGGGCGATGTGATCGGCCAGCAGCACCTGCTGGGCGAGGGCATGGCGCTGCGGCTGGCGTTCGAGTCGGGTCAGCCGCACAGCTGCATTCTCTGGGGCCCTCCGGGTGTGGGCAAGACCACCATCGCCCGCCTGATGGCCGACGCGTTCGATGCACAGTTCATCACCATCAGCGCGGTGCTCGGCGGCGTGAAAGACATCCGCGAGGCGGTGGACCAGGCGCTGGCGGCGCGTGACGGCCTGCAGCAGCGGCGCACCATCGTCTTCGTCGACGAGGTGCACCGCTTCAACAAGAGCCAGCAGGACGCGTTCCTGCCACATGTGGAAAGCGGCCTGTTCACCTTCATCGGCGCCACCACCGAAAACCCGTCGTTCGAGGTCAATTCCGCATTGCTCTCCCGCGCTGCAGTGTATGTGCTGCAGCCGCTGGGCGAGGACGATCTGCGGCAGATCGTGGCGCGAGCCCAGGGCATCCAGGCGGTGCCCCCGATCGAGTCTGCGGCAACCGACCGGCTGATCGCCTACGCCGACGGCGATGCGCGGCGCCTGCTCAACACGCTGGAGACGCTGGCGGTGGCGGCGGGGCGTGAGCAGTTGCCCGAGGTGACCGACGCCTGGCTGCTCAAGGTGCTGGGCGAGCGCATGCGCCGCTACGACAAGGGCGGCGAGCAGTTCTACGACACCATCAGCGCGCTGCACAAAAGCGTGCGTGGCAGCGACCCCGACGCCGCCCTGTACTGGTTCGTGCGCATGCTCGACGGCGGCGCCGACCCGCGCTACATGGCGCGCCGTTTCATCCGCATGGCCAGCGAAGACATCGGCCTGGCCGATCCGCGCGCCTTGCGCCTGGCGCTGGACGCGGCCGAGGTCTACGAGCGCCTGGGCACGCCCGAAGGGGAGCTCGCCCTGGCCGAGTGCGTGGTGTACCTGGCGGTGGCGCCGAAATCGAACGCGGTCTACAAGGCCTTCAACGCGGCCAAGGCCTTCGTGAAGAAGGACGGCACCCGCCCGGTGCCCATGCACCTGCGCAATGCGCCGACGAAGCTCATGAAAGAGCTGGACCACGGCAAAGGCTATCGGTATGCCCATGACGAGGCGGGTGGCTTCGCGGCGGGTGAACGTTACCTGCCCGAGGGCATGGCTGAGCCCGGTTTCTATCAACCGGTGGAGCGCGGGCTTGAGATTCGCATCGCCGATAAGCTGCGCGAGCTCAGGAAACTGAACAATCAAAAGAACTAATGCAAACCGAATCCCGCTGATGCAGCGCCGCCGAGCGTTCTGAAATCAGGGGAAACCCGCGTCTGCTAAGGGCTTACACGCATGAGCCGCTTGTGACGCGTCGCTACAATCCCGCCACCAACCCGCAGTCTGTCCTGTTCCAAGGTCGAGCTGGCGGGTTTTTTGCTAAGTTGAAGCGGCCAGAACGGCGCACTGCCCGGTCTGATACAACTCTCGGAGAACTTCATGGAAACCTTGCTACAGCAGATCATCAACGGTCTGGTCCTGGGCAGTATGTACGCGCTGGTGGCCCTGGGCTACACCATGGTGTACGGCATCATCGGACTCATCAACTTCGCCCACGGCGACGTGCTCATGGTGGGCGCGCTCACCAGCTGGACCATCATCGCCGGCATGCGCGAATCGGCGCCCGACCTGCCGGGCTGGCTCATGCTGCTGCTCGCCACGGCCATTGCCATGGTGGTCTGTGCGGCGCTCAATTTCACGATCGAGAAACTCGCCTACCGGCCACTGCGCAATTCCTCGCGCCTGGCGCCGCTCATCACGGCCATCGGCATGTCGCTGCTGCTGCAGACCCTGGCCATGATCATCTGGAAGCCCAACCCCAAGTCCTACCCCACCATGCTCTCCTCGGAGCCGATCCATCTGGGTGGCGCGGTCATTTCCGTGACGCAGGTGACCATTCTGGCCGTGACCGCCATCACCCTGGCCGTGCTGATGTGGCTGGTCAACCGCACCAACCTGGGGCGGGCCATGCGGGCGACGGCCGAGAATCCGCGGGTGGCGGCCCTGATGGGCATCCGGCCCGACGTGGTGATTTCCGCCACCTTCATCATCGGTGCCATGCTGGCGGCCATTGCCGGCGTGATGTGGGCCTCCAACTACGGCACCGTGCAGCACGCCATGGGCTTCATGCCGGGCCTGAAGGCTTTCGTGGCCGCGGTGATGGGCGGTATCGGCAACCTGGCCGGTGCGGTGGTGGGCGGCATTGCGCTGGGCCTGATTGAATCGCTGGGCGCCGGCTACCTGGGCAAGCTCACCGGTGGCGTGCTGGGCAGCCAGTACACCGACATCTTCGCCTTCATCGTGCTGGCCATTGTGCTGACCCTGCGTCCTTCTGGTTTGCTGGGCGAGCGTGTGGCAGACCGTGCCTGATTCCGGGAGAACACCATGATGAACACCAGAATCGGCAAACTTGTCGTCTTCCTGCTGGCCGCCGCGGCGTTGCTGCTGCTGCCGATCATCCTGCAGTCCACCGGCAGCAATTCCTGGGTGCGCATTCTGGACATTGCGCTGCTCTATGTACTGCTGGCGCTGGGCCTGAACATCGTGGTCGGTTATGCCGGCCTGCTCGACCTGGGCTATATCGCGTTCTTCGCGGTCGGCGCCTACATTTTTGCCCTGCTGGGTTCGCCCCACCTGGCGGAAACCTTCCCGGCCATCAAGGCCATGTTCCCCGACGGCCTTCACTACAGCATCTGGTGGGTGATGATTCTCGCGGCGGTGGTCGCGGGCATTGTCGGCATGATCCTGGGCGCGCCCACGCTCAAGCTGCGCGGCGACTACCTGGCCATCATCACGCTGGGCTTCGGCGAAATCATCCGCATCTTCCTGCTGAACATGGACCGCCCGGTGAACATCACCAACGGCCCCAAGGGCATCAGCCAGATCGACACCATTTCCGTTTTCGGACTCGACCTGGGCAAGCGCCTGACGATCGGGGATTTCACCTTCCAGCCGGTCACGCTGTACTACTACCTGTTCCTGTTCTTCGTGGTGCTGGCGGTGATCATTTCCTACCGCCTGCAGGACTCGCGCATTGGCCGCGCCTGGATGGCCATCCGCGAAGACGAAATCGCGGCCAAGGCCATGGGCCTGAACACGCGCAACCTCAAGCTGCTGGCCTTCGGCATGGGCGCGTCGTTCGGTGGCGTGTCGGGCGTGCTGTTCGCCTCGTTCCAGCGCTTTGTGTCGCCCGAGTCCTTCTCCCTCATGGAGTCGGTGATGGTGGTGGCCATGGTGGTGCTGGGCGGCATCGGGCACATCCCGGGCGTGATCCTGGGCGCCTTGCTGCTGGCGGGCCTGCCCGAATTGCTGCGCCACGTGGCGCACCCGCTGACCGCCATGACGGACGGTCGCCTGGCCCCTGAGATCCTGCGCCAGCTGCTCATTGCGTTGGCCATGGTGGTCGTCATGCTGATCCGGCCCAAGGGTCTGTGGCCGGCGCCTGAGCACGGCAAGTCCTTGTCCAAATGAGCGGAGCCGACGACATGAGTGAAACCATTCTCAAGGTGGCCAACGTTTCCAAGCGTTTTGGCGGCTTGCAGGCCCTCAGCGATGTGGGCATGGAAATCCAGCGGGGCCAGGTGTACGGCCTGATCGGCCCCAACGGTGCCGGCAAGACCACGTTCTTCAACGTGCTGACGGGGCTGTACACGCCCGACAGCGGCACCTTCGAACTGGCGGGCAAACCGTATACGCCCACGGCGGTGCATGAGGTGGCCAAGGCGGGCATTGCCCGCACCTTCCAGAACATCCGCCTGTTCGCCGAGATGACGGCGCTGGAAAACGTGATGGTGGGGCGCCATGTGCGCACCCATTCGGGCCTGATTGGCGCTGTGTTGCGCACGCCCGGCTTCAAGCGCGAAGAGGCCGAGATCACCGCCCGGGCGCGTGAACTGCTGGAGTATGTGGGCATTGCCAAGTTCGCCGACTACAAGTCGCGCACGCTGAGCTACGGCGACCAGCGCCGCCTGGAGATTGCCCGCGCGCTGGCCACCGACCCGCAGCTGATCGCGCTGGATGAACCAGCCGCGGGCATGAACGCCACCGAAAAAGTGATGTTGCGCGAACTGATCGACCGCATTCGCAACGACAACCGCACCATTCTGCTGATTGAGCACGACGTGAAGCTGGTCATGGGGCTGTGCGACCGCGTCACCGTGCTGGACTACGGCAAGCAGCTGTCGTCTGGCACGCCCGCGGAAGTGCAGAACGATCCGAAGGTGATCGAAGCCTACCTCGGCACCGGTGGTGGGTGAGCATCCCCCACGCCACGCTGCGCACGTCATCCCAGGGGCAACATCGGCGGCCCGGCAGAGCCGGTTCCGCGATGTGCCGGGTGGAGCCCCTCGCGCCGGATGGAGCAACGAACAAGGAATAGAACATGGCAAATACTCTCTTGAAAGTCAGCGGCCTGAAGGTCGCTTACGGTGGTATCAAGGCGGTCAAGGGCATCGATCTGGAGGTCAACGAAGGCGAGCTGATCTCGCTGATCGGCTCCAACGGTGCGGGAAAGACCACGACCATGAAGGCGGTGACCGGTTCGCTGGCGTTTGAAGGTGGCGACATCGAGTACCTGGGCAAGAGCATCAAGGGCAAGGGCGCCTGGGATCTTGTCAAGCAGGGCCTGGCCATGGTGCCCGAGGGGCGTGGCGTGTTCACGCGCATGACCATCACCGAAAACCTGCAGATGGGTGCCTACATCCGCAACGACAAAGGCATTGCCGACGACATCGAGCGCATGTTCGTCATCTTCCCGCGCCTGCGCGAGCGCAAGGACCAGCTGGCCGGCACCATGAGCGGCGGCGAGCAGCAGATGCTCGCCATGGCCCGCGCGCTGATGAGCCAACCCAAGGTGCTGCTGCTGGACGAGCCCTCCATGGGCCTGTCGCCCATCATGGTGGACAAGATCTTCGAGGTGGTGCGCGACGTGTCGGCCCAGGGCGTGACGATCCTGCTGGTGGAGCAGAACGCGCAACGTGCCCTGCAGATCGCCGATCGCGGCTATGTGATGGACTCCGGCGAAATCACCATGACCGGCAGCGGCAAGGACCTGCTGACCGATCCGAAAGTGCGCGAGGCGTATCTGGGGCATTGAGCCGCCCTGCGGTACAGCGCCCCCCGCGCTGGCCTTTCGGTCGTCAAGCCTCCCAGGGTGCAACACCTGCGGCCCGTCCTGATCGGGTCGAAGGTCGGTTTCGCGGCGTTGTGCGCCACGGCACGTCGTGACAGTGCATGGACGCCATTGGTCTGAGCGCCGAGAGGTCGGCCCAGCGCAGGGTTCAAGAGCGGGGCGGCGAGCCCACTAAAATGCTGAGTTTGGCGCGGTTTTCGCGCTTGGTCTCGCCTGAGGGCGTGCGCCACCCTCACGTTCTGCCCGCGCGGCGCCCACCTGGTCCCTTTATGTCCCAAGCCAACTCCCAAAACCCTGCTGCCGATACCGGTGCTGCCACCTCCTCCGCGTTCGACGACAACCAGCTGATTGCCGAGCGCCGCGAGAAGCTGAAAGCCCTGCGTGAGGCCCAGCAGCAGGGCAAGGGCGTGGCGTTTCCGAACGATTTCAAACCCGCCGACAAGGCCGCCGAGCTGTTCGCCCTGCACGGCGAGGCCACCAAGGAAGCCCTGGAAGCCAACCCGGCGCGCGCCAGCGTGGCCGGGCGCATGATGCTCAAGCGCGTCATGGGCAAGGCCAGTTTCGCCACGCTGCAGGATGCGTCCTTCGGTCCCTCGGGCGGCCGTATCCAGATCTACCTGAACAACGACAGCGTGGGTGAAGAGCTGCACAACGCCTTCAAGCACTGGGACCTGGGCGACATTGTGGCTGCAGAAGGCGTGCTGTTCAAGACACGCACCGGTGAGCTCACCATCCACGCCGACCAGATCCGCCTGATCACCAAGAGCCTGCGTCCGCTGCCCGACAAGTTCCACGGCATCCACGACCAGGAAATCAAGTACCGCCAGCGCTATGTGGACCTGATGACCGACGAGTCGGCTCGCCAGCGCTTCGTCACCCGCAGCCGGGCACTCTCCAGCATCCGTGACTTCATGGTCAGCCACGGCTTCCTGGAGGTGGAAACGCCCATGCTGCACCCCATCCCCGGCGGTGCCAACGCCAAGCCGTTCGAGACGCACCACAACGCGCTGGACCAGCAGATGTTCCTGCGCATCGCGCCCGAGCTGTACCTGAAGCGCCTGCTGGTGGGCGGTTTTGAACGGGTGTTCGAGATCAACCGCAACTTCCGCAACGAAGGCATCTCGGTGCGCCACAACCCCGAGTTCACCATGATGGAGTTCTACGCGGCGTACTGGAACTACCACGACCTGATGGACTTCAATGAGCAGCTGATCCGCCATGTGGTCCAGCAGGTGCACGGCGACACGCCGCTGACCTACAACGGCAAGCCGGTGGATGTGTATTCGCCGTTCGAGCGCCTGACCATCCGCGAAGCCATCTTGAAATACACGGAAGCGGGCGAGGGCGTGGACAGCGCCGAATGGCTGATCCCCGCGCTGCGCAAGCTGGGCATGAGCGAAGCCAAGCACCAGCTCAGCACGCGCAGCCTGGCCAGCCTGCAGGTGCTGTACTTTGAAGAGACGGTGGAAGAGAAACTCTGGAACCCCACCTTCATCATGGAGCACCCGACCGAAATCTCGCCGCTGGCCCGTGCCAACGATGAGCGCCCGGACGTGACCGAGCGGTTCGAGCTCTACATCACCGGCCGCGAGTTCGGCAACGCTTTTTCGGAACTGAACGACGCCGAAGACCAGGCCGCCCGCTTCCACGCCCAGGTGGCCAACAAGGACGGCGGCGACGAAGAGGCCATGTTCTACGACGCAGACTTCATCCGCGCGCTGGAATACGGGATGCCCCCGGCCGGCGGCTGCGGCATCGGCATTGACCGCCTGATGATGCTGCTGACCGACAGCCCCAGCATCCGCGACGTGATCCTGTTCCCGGCGCTGCGCCGGGAGGTTTGACCCAGGCCCGCCGCGCTTCGCGCGACCCCCTCAAGAGGCAACGCCTGCGGTCCGGCAAAGCCGGTCCCGCGGCGTTCCGGGTTTGAGTCCTTCCTCCGGCTAGATCGACCCATCAAAGGACAACAGAAAACCGCCCGAAGGCGGTTTTCTGTTTTCTGTTGAGCCGAGGGGCTGTCGCTTCAGGCGTAGGCGGCGAGCGCCTTGCGCATCTTCTTCATCGCGGCCACCTCGATCTGGCGCACCCGCTCGGCGCTCACGCCGTATTCGGCGGCCAGTTCGTGCAGCGTCATACCGCCCGAGCCGTCGTCGTTCACCTTCAGCCAGCGTTCGCTCACGATGCGGCGTGAACGCTCGTCGAGTTCGCCCATGGCCTGTGCAATGCCTTCGGTGGCCAGCGCATCGCGCTCGGCCGATTCCAGCACGGCGGTGGGTTCGTGGGCGGCATCGGCCAAGTAGGCGATGGGGCCGAAGCTGTCTTCGCCGTCATCGCCCGGGGTCGGGTCCAGCACCACGTCGCCACCCGACAGGCGGGTTTCCATCTCGCGCACCTCCTCGGGTTTCACCTTGAGTTCGTGGGCCATCACGCCCACTTCGCTGTCCGACAGCACTTCGCGGTGCGTGTCACCGTCCAGGGCCTCGGAACGGAAACCCTGCTTGCGCGAGCGCAGGTTGAAAAACAGCTTGCGCTGAGCCTTGGTCGTGGCCAGCTTGACCATGCGCCAGTTCTTCAGGATGTATTCGTGGATCTCGGCCTTGATCCAGTGCATGGCGTAGCTCACCAGGCGCACGCCCTGCTCGGGGTCGAAGCGCTTGACCGCCTTCATCAACCCCACATTACCCTCCTGGATGAGGTCGCCGTGCGGCAGGCCATAGCCCAGGTACTGGCGAGCGATCGACACCACCAGCCGCAGGTGCGACATCACCAGCTGTCCGGCGGCCTCCAGGTCGTTGTGGTCGCGCAGGCGGCGGGCGGCACCTTGCTCATCTTCCAGCGTCAACAGGGGCATGCGGTTGACGGCAGAAATGTAGGCGTCCAGGTTGCCCAGAGGCGGCAGGGTCAGGGAACGGCTTGCCCATGGACTGGCGATCGCAACGGTGGCGGTGGGCAGCATGGCGGGAGAAAAAGTGGCAGTCATCGAATCACCCTCCTGAGTTGTCTTTTCCAAATATTAGCACTCTCTCTGAGTGAGTGCTAAAGGAATGGTTCCATGACACCTGGGCGTGCATGCGCTGGGTCTGGGCAGCGGTCGTGCTCTCAGAGGCGCTTCGATCGGCAAACGGGGCGCCCAGCCGAGAGGAGCTCGCTACGGCCAGTTACACGGTGGCTACATGAAGCCGGAAACAAAAAAGCCCGCCATGAACTTCATGGCGGGCTTTCTTTATGTACGTTGGTGCCGGAGAGATGAATCGAACACCCGACCTTCTCATTACGAATGAGCTGCTCTACCGACTGAGCTACACCGGCAACGTCTTAAATTATACCTCGGTGTGATAGCGCGTGATGCGCTCGACTTCGTTCTTTGAGCCCAGCACGACGCTCACGCGTTCGTGCAGCTTGGTCGGCTGGATGTCGAGGATGCGTTGGCGGGCGTTGGTGGCGGCACCGCCGGCCTGCTCCACCAGCCAGGCCATGGGGTTGGCTTCGTACATCAGGCGCAACTTGCCGGGCTTCTCGGGCTCGCGCTTGTCCCAGGGGTACATGAACACGCCACCGCGGGTGAGGATGCGGTGCACGTCGGCCACCATCGAGGCCACCCAGCGCATGTTGAAGTCCTTGCCACGCGGGCCTTCCTTGCCGGCCAGGCATTCGTCCACGTAGCGCTTCACGGGCGCGTCCCAGTGCCGCATGTTGCTCATGTTGATCGCGAATTCCTTGGTGTCGGGTGGAATCTGCAAGTGCTCTTTGGTCAGCACGAAGGAGCCCTGTTCACGGTCCAGGGTGAACATGGCCACGCCATCGCCGACGGTCAGCACCAGCGTGGTTTGCGGGCCGTAGACACAGTAGCCGGCCGCGACTTGCTGGTGCCCGGGCTGCAGGAAGTCCTGCTCGGTCACGGGCTCGATGGTGGTCGGGTCTTCGTTGCCCTTCTTGAGCACCGAGAAGATGGTGCCGATGCTCACGTTCACGTCGATGTTGGACGAGCCGTCCAGCGGGTCGAACATGAGCAGGTACTCGCCCTGCGGGAAGCGGTTGGGCACCACGTAGATGCTGTCCATCTCTTCGCTGGCCATGGCGGCGAGGTGGCCACCCCATTCGTTGGCCTCGATCAGCACCTCGTTGGCGATGATGTCGAGCTGCTTCTGCATTTCACCCTGCACGTTTTCCGTGGCGGCCGCACCCAGCACGCCGCCGAGGTCGCCTTTGTTGACGGCCTGGCTGATGCTTTTGCAGGCGCGCGCCACCACTTCGAGCAGCAGGCGCAGGTCGCCGGGGATATGACCGTCAACCCGCTGTTGCTCCACAAGGTAGCGGGTGAGGGAAATGCGTTGGGACATGGGTTCCTCCGTTGTGTGTTGGTGACGCCGGCAGGTGGTGCCGGCGGATTCGGTTCGATGGCTCAGTCAGTCGGCCAGCGCGCGGGTCACGACCTCGCGCACGTCGTTGCTCAGGTCGGGTTTGGCCGCCACGCGGGCAATGGCTTCGCGCGCCGCGCTGCGGTAGGGTTCGGCCAGTTTCTTCCAGCGGTCGAGCGCACGGGCAAGGCGGGCGGCCACTTGCGGGTTGAAGGCGTCGAGTTCGATGACCCGCTCGCACCAGAACACGTAGCCCGCGGCGTCGCGTCGGTGGAAGGCACCGGGGTTGGCGCTGCAGTAGCTGAAGATCACACTGCGCGCCCGGTTGGGGTTCTTCAGCTGGAAGTCCGGGTGGTTCATGAGCTGGCGAACCGCCGGCAGCACGTGGCCGCTGCGGTCCGGTGCGCCCGCCTGCAGGGCGAACCACTTGTCGATGACCAGCGCCTCGTGGCGGAACAGCGCATGGAAGCGCGCCAGCGCCTCGTGCGCCAGTGGCTGCCCGCTGATGACCAGACTGGACAGTGCGTTGAAACGGTCCGTCATATTGCCTGCGTGCTTGAAACGCTGGTAGGCCTTGCCGGGCCACACCGGGTTGCCGTTGGTGCGCGCAGCCAGGCACAGCATGGTGAGCGCCAGCCCGGCCAGCGCGCGGCGGCCCGTGCCGACCGGGTCGGGGCGGTAGGCGCCGTTGTCCTGGTGCGTGTCGAAGGCCCATATCCAGTCGTCGTGCAGGGCGTGGGCCAGCTGCTCGCGCATGGCTTCACGCACCGCGTGGATGCGCTGCGGGTCCACCACGTCCAGCTGCTCGGCGATGTAGGTTTCGCCGGGCAGCGTGAGCACCAGTTCCTTGAAGGCGGCGTCCAGCGCGGGGTGGCGCAGCACGGCGCGCATCGCCTCCAGGTAAGCGGTGTTCAGCGGAGCGGTGCCCACCGGACCGTCGGCGCGGATGGCTTGGAGGGCCTGGCGCAAGGCGAGTCGCTGGCCGGCTTCCCATCGGTTGAAGGCGTCGCTGTCGAAGGCCAGCAGGCTGAGCAGCTGGGCGTCGGTGTAGTCCACGTCGAGCACCACCGGCGCAGAAAAGCCGCGCAGGATGGACGGCACGGGCTCCGCGTCCACGTTGACGAAGGTGATCTGCTCGGTTTCCTGGGTGAGCACGACGGTGTGGGTGCCGGTCTGCACCTGGCTCCAGTCGGCCAGTTGCAGCGGCAGTTCCCGACCGTCGGCATCGAGCAGGCCCAGGCCGACCGGAATCACGAAGGGCTGCTTCTCCGCCTGGCCCGGCGTGGGGGCGCAGCTCTGCGTGAAGCGCAGGGTGTACGTGCGTGCGGCGGCGTCGTAATGGCCGTCTGCGCGCAGGTTCGGCGTGCCGGCCTGGCTGTACCAGCGCTTGAACTGGGGCAGCAGGCGCGACAGGTCGGACTGGGGGTTCGCGTCGGCCATGGCCTGCGCAAAGTCGTCGCAGGTGACGGCCTGGCCGTCGTGGCGTTCGAAGTACAGCTTCATGCCAGCCGCGAAACCCGAGCGGCCCACCAGGGTCTGCATCATGCGCACGACCTCGGCGCCTTTTTCGTAGATGGTAACGGTGTAGAAATTGTTGATTTCCACGTAGCTGTCGGGCCGCACCGGGTGGGCCATGGGGCCGGCGTCTTCGGGGAACTGGGCGGTGCGCAGCACGCGCACGTCTTCAATGCGTTTGACCGCGCGGGCCGACGGCTCGGCGCACAGGTCCATGCTGAATTCCTGGTCGCGGAAGACCGTCAGGCCTTCTTTCAGCGAGAGCTGGAACCAGTCGCGGCAGGTGACGCGGTTGCCGGTCCAGTTGTGGAAGTACTCGTGGCCCACCACCGACTCGATGTTGGCGAAGTCGGTGTCGGTGGCGGTGGCGCTGTTGGCCAGCACGTACTTGGTGTTGAAGATGTTCAGGCCCTTGTTCTCCATGGCGCCCATGTTGAAGTCGGCCGTGGCGACGATCATGAAGCGCTCCAGGTCGAGCGGGAGGCCGAACCGGGCTTCGTCCCACACCACGCTGGCAATCAGCGAATTCATGGCGTGCTCGGTCTTGTCCATGTCGCCCGGGCGCACGTAGACCTGCAGCAAGTGCTCGCTGCCGCTGCGCGAGACGATGCGCTGTTCGCGCGCCACCAGCTGGCCCGCCACCAGCGCGAACAGGTAGCAGGGCTTCTTGTGTGGATCGACCCATTTGGCGAAGTGGCGGCCGTCGGGCAGCGCGCCTTCCTCCACCAGGTTGCCATTGGACAGCAGCACCGGGTACTTCTTCTTGTCCGCGCGCAGTGTCACCGTGTAGCTGGCCATCACGTCCGGACGGTCCAGGAAATAGGTGATGCGCCGGAAGCCCTCGGCCTCGCACTGCGTGAAGAAGGTGCCCTGGCTCACGTACAGGCCCATGAGCTGGGTGTTCTTCTCGGGCGCGCAGGTGGTGAAGATCTCCAGGTCGAAGGCCTCTTCGCCCGTGGGCAGGTTTTCCAGCACCAGCTGGTTGCCGTCCATCTTGAACGAGCAGCCACCGCCGTTGAGCAGCACGCGCGCCAGGTTCAGGTCTTCGCCGTCCAGGCGCAGGGCCTGGGCCGGTACCGCCGGGTTGCGGCGCAGGCGCATCTTGTTGAGCACGCGGGTCTTGGCCGCATCCAGATCGAAACACAGGTCGACCGTGTCGATCCAGTAGGCCGGGGCGGCGTAGTCTTCGCGGCGCACCACGGTGCTGGGGCCTTCGCGCAATGAACTCATGCTGTGTCCTTCAGAAGGAGGGGGAGGGCTGCGCCGTCGGGCAGCCCGCGAAGCGGCGCAGCGTGGGGGCCATCGTCACACGCCTTGCTTCAGCGAGGCTTCGATGAAGGCGTCAAGGTCCCCGTCCAGCACCTTCTGCGTCGCGGAAATCTCGACGTTGGTGCGCAGGTCCTTGATGCGGCTGTTGTCCAGCACGTAGCTGCGGATCTGGTGGCCCCAGCCCACGTCGGTCTTGGTGTCTTCCAGTTTCTGCTGTTCTTCCTGCTGCTTGCGCAGCTCAAAGTCGTACAGCTTGGAGCGCAGGCGTTTCCAGGCCACATCACGGTTGCTGTGCTGGCTGCGGCCGTCCTGGCATTGCACCACGATGCCGGTGGGGATGTGCGTCAGGCGCACCGCCGAGTCGGTCTTGTTGATGTGCTGGCCGCCAGCGCCGGAGGCGCGGTAGGTGTCGGTTCGCACATCGGCCGGGTTGATGTTGATCTCGATCGAGTCGTCGATCTCCGGGTACACAAAGACCGAGGCAAACGAGGTGTGGCGCCCGCCGGACGAGTCGAACGGGCTCTTGCGCACCAGGCGGTGCACGCCGGTTTCGGTGCGCAGCAGGCCAAAGGCGTAGTCGCCTTCTATCTTGATGGTGGCGCCCTTGATGCCGGCCGTGTCGCCCGCGGTTTCGTCTTCCAGCGTGGTCTTGAAGCCCTTGCGCTCGGCATAGCGCAGGTACTGGCGCAGCAGCATGCTGGCCCAGTCGCAGGCCTCGGTGCCGCCCGCGCCGGCCTGGATGTCCAGGAAGCAGTTCAGCGGATCGGCCGGGTTGTTGAACATGCGGCGGAATTCGAGCTTTTCCACCTCGGTCGCCACCTTGGCGGCTTCGCTTTCAATGGTGAGCAGCCCGGCGTCGTCGCCGTCGGCTTCCGACATCTCGAAGAGCTCGGTGTTGTCGGCCAGGTCGTTGGTGAGCCGGTCCAGCACCAGCACCACGTCTTCCAGCGATTTCTTCTCGCGGCCCAGGTCTTGTGCGCGCTTGGGGTCGTTCCAGACGGTGGGGTCTTCCAGCGCCGACTCGACTTCTTTCAGTTTCGATGCTTTGGCATCGTAGTCAAAGATACCTCCGGAGCTCGACCACGCGGGTGGTCAGGTCGTCGAGCTGGCTGCGGATGGTGTTGATGCGTTCGGCTTCCATGGGGGATCCTTCTGTGTCGGCGATGTGCGAATGGTGGGGCGGTCGCCGGTCGTGCGCACTGGGTCGCACCGCCGGGCCGAAACCGCGATTTTCTCACGTCCCGCCACGCGGTCGTGCGCGCCGCCGGGGCAGGCCTTGCGCGCGGCGGCTCAGGCGAGGAAGGACTCGATCAGCTCGGCCAGCACCCGGGGCTGGTCGTGGTGCATCATGTGGCCTGCGTCATGGACCACCTCGCTGCGCAACTGCGGCACGACGGTCATGCGCTCGTGGAATTCGGCGAGCGTGAAGCGGTCTTTCCACCACTGGCCCAGGCTGTCGTCGCTGGCCACCACCGACAGCACCGGTGCGCTGATGCGACGAAAGATCTCCTGCGCTTCGTCCACGCGGTAGAGCTGGGCGCTCACCACCTTGTGCGCCGCGTCGCCCAGAATCTCCCATTGCCCTTTGTCGTTGGGCGCGGCCCACTGGCGGGCCAGCCAGTCGGCCTTGTCCGCGGGCAGGCGGCGGTTGGTCTTCATCAGGCGGCGCGCCACGGCGTCCACCGATTCGTAAGCCTTGAGCGCGTTGTCGCCCCGGTGCAGCGCCTTGAGTTCGTCCAGCCACTGGGCGTAGCGCCCGGGCGCCTGTGCCGGGCGGGTGGCGGGCATGCCGAAGCCCTCCAGGTTGACGAGGCGGCGGATGCGTTCTGGGCGCACACCGCTGTAGACCATGGCCACGTTGCCGCCCATGCTGTGGCCCACCAGGTCCACGGGGCTGCCGGGTGCGTAGTGGTCGAGCAGGGCGTCCAGGTCGGCCAGGTAGTCGGGAAACCAGTAGCTGTCCACCGGCGCGCCGGCGCGCGTCAGGCCGAAGCCGCGCCAGTCGGGCGCGATGATCCAGCGCGCCTGCTGCAGCGCATCCACCATGAACTGCCAGGAGGCCGACACGTCCATCCAGCCGTGCACCAGCACCAGCGGGGGACGTAACGGATCGGGTTCGCCCCAGACGCGAACGTGATAGGACAGGTGCCGCACGACGATGTGTTCGCTGCGGGCGGGCTTCAGGGCTTGATACATTCGTTGGATCATAGATAACGAGACGGAGACAAGCCATGCCCCCGAGTCAAGGCAGAGACAAGACCGCCCGCGCGCGCCAGCCATCCACCCGGGTGGCCCCGTCGGGGGCCCGCGCATCGGTGGCCGATGGCTACCAGGACCTGCACCAGGGCTTGCGCTGGCAGGTGCCCGCCCAGTTCAACATGGCCGAGGTCTGCATGCGCCGCTGGGCTGCCGACCCGGTGAGCGCGCGCCAGACCGCGGTGATCGCCTGCACCCCGGGGCAGCCGGACCGCGCCCACAGCTACGCTGAGTTGCAGGACCAGGCCAACCGCCTGTCCCATGCGCTGACGGCGCTGGGCGTACGCCGCGGCGACCGCGTGGCCATCGTGCTGCCGCAGCGTTTCGAGACCGCCGTGGCCTACATGGCCGTGCTGCAGATGGGCGCTGTGGGCATGCCGCTGTCGCAGCTGTTCGGCCCTGAGGCCCTGGCCTTTCGCCTGCAAGACAGCGAAGCGGTGGCCGCCATCTGCGACGCCAGCACCTGGGGCGCTGTGCAGTTGGTGGCGCCCGACTGCCCGCTGCTTGGCAGCGTCGTGGCAGTCGACGCGGGCGACGGCATCGCAGCGTTTGACTGGGTGCATCTGCTGGCGCAGCAGCCGGGCCATTTTCAGCCGGTACAGACGCACGCCGACGAGCCGGCTGTGTTGATTTACACCAGCGGCACCACAGGCAATCCCAAGGGCGCGCTCATCCCGCACCGCGCCCTCATCGGCAACCTCACCGGGTTCGTGTGCAGCCAGAACTGGTTCGGATTCGATCCGTTCGACGCGTCGGTGGCCTCGCAGGCGGTCTTCTGGTCTCCAGCCGACTGGGCCTGGACGGGCGGGCTGATGGACGCGCTGTTGCCCACGCTCTACTTCGGCCGTCCGATCGTGGGCTACAACGGCCGCTTCAGCCCGCAGACCGCGCTGGAGTTGCTGGAGCGCCATGGCGTGACGCACACCTTCCTCTTCCCGACCGCGCTGAAGGCCATGATGAAGGCTTTTCCCGAGCCGCGCCGGCAGTACACATTGCAGTTGCAAGGCCTCATGAGCGCCGGCGAGGCCGTGGGCGATGCGGTGTTCGCCTATTGCGAGCAGCAGCTGGGCGTGACGGTGAATGAAATGTTCGGGCAGACCGAGATCAACTACATCGTGGGCAATTGCGCGCGGCTGTACCCGGCACGGCCGGGCTCCATGGGCAAGGGCTACCCCGGCCACCGCGTGGCGGTGATCGACGAGGCGGGCGATGAATGCCCGGTGGGCGTGCCGGGCGACGTGGCGGTGCACCGGCTGGACATCCACGGCCAACCGGACCCGATTTTCTTTCTGGGCTACTGGAAGAACGATGCGGCCACCCGGGCCAAGTTCACTGGCGACCCGGGCAACAGCTGGTGCCGCACCGGCGACTTGGCGGTGCGCGATGCCGATGGCTATCTCTGGTACCAAGGGCGTGCCGATGATGTGTTCAAGGCGGCGGGCTATCGCATCGGGCCGAGCGAGATCGAGAATTGCCTGGTCAAGCACCCGGCGGTGGCGAATGCAGCCGTGGTGCCCAAGCCCGATCCGGAACGGGGCGCGGTGGTCAAGGCGTATGTGGTGCTGGCCCAGGAATACCTGGCGGCACAGGGCGGGCCAGTGGCCACCGGCGGTTTTCTGGCGGCGCTCATCGCCGAGCTGCAAACGCATGTGAAGGGCAAGCTGGCGCCCTACGAATACCCGAAAGAGATCGAATTCGTCGAGTCCCTGCCCATGACCACCACCGGCAAGGTGCAGCGGCGCGTGCTGCGCCTGCAGGAAGAGGCGCGCCACCAGGAAAAACAGGGACGCGGCTGACGCCACATCCCTGTTCGGAGCGCACGCGACTCATGGCGCGTGCGTGGGTTTTACAGTGCTCAGCGCGCGGCGGCCTGCACCGGTTCCGCCACATAAATCTCGACGCGGCGGTTCTTCGCACGCCCGGCCGAGGTGTTGTTGTCGGCCACGGGTTCGCGCGAACCGCGGCCTTCGGTGGCGATGCGGGTGGCGGCCACGCCGCGCGAGATCAGGTAATCGCGCGCGCTGTTGGCGCGGTCACGCGAGAGCGGGTCGTTGATCGCGTCGCTGCCGCTGCTGTCGGTGTGGCCGATGATGGCGACCGATGTGGCCGGGTTGGCGTTCAGCGTGCCCGCAAACTGGTTCAACACCCCGGCGAAATCGGACTTGATGTTGGAGCGGCCCACGTCGAACGAGATGTCCGCCGGAATGTCGAGTTTGAGGCGGTTGTCGGCCGTCTGGCTCACCGCCACGCCGGTGCCGGCCGTGGCGCGTTCCATGGCTGTTTTTTGTTCCTGCATGCGCTGAGACCAGACATAACCGCCCGCGGCGCCCACGGCACCTCCGAGCACCGCGCCTCGGGTGGCCCCCTTGGATCCACCGGTGGCTCCGCCGAGCACGGCCCCGGCGAGGGCGCCCAGGCCGGCACCTTTGGCGGAGTCTTGCTGGGTCTCGCTCATGTTGGCGCAGCCGGTCAGCGCCAGCGCGCCGGCCACCGAAACGGCCAGTAAGCCGCGGGTGAAGCGGTGAGAGGTCTTGTTCATGTGTATCTCCTGAAAGGGCGAAGCCCTGAATGCTGAGTCGAATCTTGCACGCCCCGGCGTGAGGGGGTCGGGTGCTGTCTGTAGCGGTCGAGACCAGCGCGCTGCGGCGATGCAATCTAAACTTATACCCCGACCGTGTGGCGGGCCCACACCAATCACCGCAACTTACAAACATTTGCATGAAAACATCACCACTTGGCACGATTTCGCTACAGGTCACGCCGATTTGCCTTGGCACCATGACGTTTGGGGAGCAGGTGAACGAAGCGGATGCCCACGCCATCCTGGATCGCTCACTGGAGCGGGGTGTGAATTTCCTGGATGCGGCCGAGATGTACTCGGTGCCGGCCCGGGCTGAAACCTGTGGTTCCACCGAAACCATTTTGGGCAACTGGTTCGCCAAGACGCCTGGCGCCCGCGAGAAGCTGGTGTTGGCCACCAAGGTGGCCGGCCCGTCGCGCGGCATGCCCTGGATCCGGGGTGACAACTCGGGCGTGAGCAAGGCCGAGATCATCAACGCCTGCGAGGGCAGCCTGCGCCGCTTGCAGACCGACGTGATCGACCTCTACCAGATCCATTGGCCCGCGCGCAATGTGCCCGCGTTTGGCGCTGTGTACTTCGATCCGTCCAAAGACAGGCCCTGCGCTTCCATCCACGAGCAGCTCGACGCGATGGCTGAACTGGTGAAGGCCGGCAAGGTGCGTGCCATCGGTCTGTCCAACGAAACCCCTTACGGTGTGCATGAGTTCGTGCGCCTGGCCGAGCAGCACGGCCTGCCGCGGGTGGACACGGTCCAGAACCCGTACTGCCTGATCAATCGGACGTACGAGAACGGGCTGGACGAAACCTGCCACCGCCTGGGCGTGTCGCTGCTGGCCTACTCGCCGCTGGGCTTCGGCCTGCTCACCGGCAAGTACGACGCCACCGGCCTGGTGGGCGATGCCGGGCGCATGGCGCTGTACGAGTCGATGCGCAAGCAGCGCTGGGGCCGCCCGGAAGCGCTGGACGCCGCGCGCCGCTACAACGCCCTGGCGCGAGACCACGGTTTGACCCCTTCACAGCTGGCGCTGGCCTTCTGCTACCACAACTGGCGCGTGGCCAGCACCATCATCGGCGTGACCTCGCTGACGCAGCTGGACGAATGCCTGGACGCCTGGGACACAACGCTCTCGCCCGAGCTGCTGGCCGCGATCGACAAGATCCGCTGGGAACTGCGCGACCCGGCGCAGTAGCCGCGTCTCCTCGCGCCACCTGCGGCGTGCCTTGCAGGCACCCGAACCGCCAGAGACGATGCCGCTTCGGGCTGTCCCAGCCTGCCAGGCTGGGAGCCGCGGTTGGTCAGTGCTCCAGCAGCCGATGCGAAACGGCCCGGCGGAGCCGGTTCCGTTGCATCGTGGGCTGGCGGCCTCTTGCGTCCGCCGCCTCGATGGCTTTTGCTGCCGGTCTTCACCACTTCATCTTTTGCCGCGTTTGTCAGTGTGACCATGGCCAAGAAATCGTATGTTTCCGAAACCCCCGCCACCGCCTGGCTGAAGGCGCATGGGGTGGCGTTCACCGAGCATCCGTACGAGTACCTGGAGCACGGCGGTGCGCAGCACAGCGCGCAGGTGCTGGGGCTGGACCCGTTCGCCGTGGTGAAGACACTGGTCATGCAGGACGAGCGGGCGCAGCCGCTGGCGGTGCTGATGCATGGCAACCGCACCGTGTCCACCAAGAACCTGGCGCGGCAGATTGGCGTGAAGTCGGTGGAGCCGTGCAAGCCCGAGGTGGCGAATCGACACAGCGGGTACTTCGTGGGCGGCACCTCGCCGTTTGGGCTGAAGCGGGCCATGCCGGTGTGGGTGGAGGCGTCGGTGCTGGATCTGCCCCGGATCTGGATCAACGGCGGGCGGCGCGGCTTTCTGGTGGGGCTGGAGCCGGCCGTGCTGAGCGGCCCGCTGGGCGCCCGGCCGGTGCATTGCGCGCTGGCAGAATAGCGCACCGCCGGGTCGGGCACACGGGTGTTCGCCGGCCCACACACAGGAGCTTCACTTGGAATCTGTCTTCCCGCTGCTGGCCGCATTGGCCGCTTACCTGATCGGCTCCCTGTCGTTTGCGGTGCTCGTGAGCCGCGTCATGGGTCTGAACGATCCGCGAACCTACGGCAGCAAGAACCCCGGTGCGACCAACGTGCTGCGTTCTGGCAGCAAGGCCGCCGCCATCGTGACCCTGCTGCTGGACGGGCTCAAAGGCTGGGCGCCCGTGGTCGCCGTGAAGTGGTGGGGCGAGGCCTATGGCCTGGGCGATGGCACGGTGGCGCTGGTGGGGCTGGCGGCCTTCCTGGGGCACCTGTACCCGGTGTTTTTCCGCTTCCAGGGCGGTAAGGGTGTGGCCACCGCGGCGGGCGTGATCATTGCCTTCGAGCCCTGGCTGGGTCTCGCAGCGCTGCTCACCTGGGTCATCGTCGCGTATTTCTTCCGTTATTCCTCGCTCGCGTCCATCGTCACCGCCGCATTTGCGCCAGCCTATTACCTGTTTGGCGACCGCGTCGCCTGGAACGCGCCTGGCGTGATCGTGCTGAGCCTGGCCGTCATGGGCCTGTTGCTGGTGTGGCGCCACGCCGAGAACATCAACCGGCTGCTGGCCGGAAAGGAAAGCCGTCTGGGAGCCAAGAAATGAGCCAAGAAATGAGCCGAGACATTGTTCGCCACGGCGTGGCTGCGCGCTACAGCGAAGCGGCCGTGTTCAACGGGGTGGTGTACCTGGCGGGCATGGTGCCCGAGCGGGGTGATGCCGACATCGCGGGCCAGACCCGCGACGTGCTGGAGCAGGTGCAGCAGCGCCTGCTGGAAGCCGGCAGCGACAAATCGCGCATTTTGCGGGCGCAGATCTACCTGTCGGACATCGGCGAGATCGGTGCGATGAACGCCGTGTGGGACGCCTGGGTGGTGCCGGGCACCGCGCCGCCGCGCGCCACGGTGCAGGCCGCGCTGGCCGATCCGGCGTGGAAGATCGAGATCGTCGTGACGGCGGCGCAGTCGGCGCCGGCGCCCTGACGCTCAGTACCGCTTGTCCAGCGTCAGCTGGTCGTTCGTGCGCTGCATCTGGAAGCGTGTGAGGAAGCTGTTGCCCAGCAGCACATAGGGCATGGCCTGCGGCAGCACGATGGCGGGCACCTCGTACACCAGGGCGTTGCCCACCTTCACAGATCCCAGCCGCACCTGGTGGCCAATGGCCTGGCCGTTGGCGGTGCTCACCCGCACTTTTTGCCCCTGCTCGAACGGCAGCTGGATGCGTCGTGCGTCCGCTTCGCTCAGGATGACCAGCGTGGCGCCCGTGTCCACCATGAACTGCACGGTACGCCCATTGATCTGGCCGGCGGGCATGAAATGCCCCTGGCTGTCGGCCGTGAGCACGATGCGCTGCGGCGGCGCGCCACCACCAGACCGGCCCACGCTCACCGGGGCGTCGCCCACCTGCAGCGTCTGGCGCTGGCCGTCGATTTCGAGCACAGCGCTTTCGCCCTGCGTGCTCAGCAGCTTCACGCCCTGGTGCGACTGCCCGGCCGACAGGAAGCGCGGCGCCGCACCTTCAATGACCACCAGCGCCTTGCTGCCCGACACGCCTGTGAGCGCGACGGACTGGGCAAGAGCGACCAGCGGAGCGAGCCCCAGAACAGCCGCGAGCAGAGGACGCATGGGCATGAGGTGTCTGTTTCCGGGGCGTCGCGGAACCGCGTCTGCCGGGCCGCCTACGCCGTCCCCTGGGGATGATGCGCGCAGCGCAGGGCGTTCGTTCAGTCCCTGAAGTTGTCGAAGCTCAGCGGCAGGTCCTTCATCTCGCTGCGGATGAGGGCCATGGCGGCCTGCAGGTCGTCGCGCTTGGCGCCGGTCACGCGCACGGCGTCGCCCTGGATGGCGGCCTGCACCTTCATCTTGCTGGCCTTGATGGCCTGCTGGATCTTCTTGCCGTCTTCGCTGCTGACGCCGTTCTTGACCTTGATCACCTGCTTGACCTTGTCGCCGCCCATCTTCTCGACCTTGCCGACGTCGAGAAAGCGCACGTCCACGTTGCGCTTGGTCAGCTTGTTGCGCAGGATGTCCTCGACCTGCTGGAGCTGGAAATCGGCGTCACCGAGAAGGGTGATGTCCTTGTCCTTGAGTTCGATGCCGGCGCTGGTGCCCTTGAAATCGAAGCGGGTGCCGATCTCCTTGGCCGTGTTCTCCACGGCGTTTTTCACTTCCACGAAATCGGCTTCGAGTTTGGTGTCAAAAGAAGGCATGAGGGTAGGGGTCCACAGAGGGTGAATGAGACAATCGGACGATGTTAGTCGAGAACAACGTGGCGCTCCAGCCCTACAACAGCTTCGGTATCGTGGCCCGGGCGCAGCGCCTGGTGCGCGTGCGCAGCGAGGCCGATGTGGCGCAGCTCATGGCGAGCCCGGCCTGGGTCGGTGTGGACCCGGCGTCTGCGCAGGCCTCGGCCCGGCCTTTCGTGCTGGGCGGTGGCAGCAACCTCGTCATCACCGGCGACGTGAAGCCGCTGGTGCTGAAGATGGAGATTCCCGGTCGTCGTCTGGTCGAGGAGACCGACAAAGGCGTGGTGGTCGAAGCGGGCGCAGGCGAGAACTGGCACGAATTCGTGGCCTGGACCCTGTCGCAGGGCTTTCCCGGCATGGAGAACCTGGCCCTGATCCCCGGTACGGTGGGCGCCTCGCCGGTGCAGAACATCGGGGCCTACGGGGTCGAGCTGCAGGACCGTTTCCATTCGCTGGATGCCATCGATCTGCACACTGGAAAACCCTTCACGCTGGACGCCGCGCAGTGCGGCTTCGGCTACCGCGATTCGGTCTTCAAGCACCGGCCGGCAGGCCCCAACGGTTTCGGGCTGGCAGGCCGCGCGCTCATCACGCGGGTGCGTTTCTGGTTACCCAAGCCGTGGAAGCCGGTGCTGGGCTACCTCGACCTGGAACGCAAGATGGCGGAAACCGGCATCCATGCGCCCGACGCACAGCAGATCTTCGACTGGATCGTGGCCATCCGCCGCGCCAAGCTGCCCGACCCGGCCGTGATCGGCAACGCCGGCAGCTTCTTCAAGAACCCGACCGTGACGCCGGAGCAGTGCGCCGACATCATCGCGCGCGACCCGAGGGTGGTGCACTACCCCATGCCCGACGGCAGCATCAAACTGGCCGCTGGCTGGCTCATCGATGCCTGCGGCTGGAAGGGCAAGAGCGTGGGCAACGCCGGTGTTTACGACAAGCAGGCGCTGGTGCTGGTGAACCGTGGGGGCCGTGAGCACCCTTGCACCGGCGGTGAGGTGATGACCCTGGCCAAGGCGATCCAGACCAGCGTGTATGAGCGCTTCGGCATTCGGCTGGAGCCTGAGCCGGTGGTGGTTTGAGTTCTGTCTTTTGTAGGCCGCCGTGTGGGCCAGGCGGGCTGGTGCGGGTGTGCGTTCTCCGGCCTGCTCGCGGATGACCGTGTGGGCGCACAGAGATCACCTCATCAACACCGTGGCGTGTTGGCCACCTCGGTGGCAACCGCGAATGGGGCCTGCGCCCGCACACACCGCCATCGCCCCGACGCGAGGTCTCAGATCGAAATCCCAGCCCAATAAAAAAGCCGCTACACAGAGCGGCTTCTTCAAGCGGAGAAAGAGAAATTACTCCCCCTTGTCGCCCTCAAGACGCAGCATCTGCGCCCCTTCGCCCAGCGACAGCAGACCGCTCTTGGCATAAATGCCCAGCTTCGCCCGCGTGTCCACGATGTCGAGGTTGCGCATGGTCAGCTGGCCGATGCGGTCCAGCGGGCTGAACGGCGCGTCTTCCACCTTTTCCATGCTCAGGCGCTCGGGCGCATAGGTCAGATTCGGCGACTCGGTGTTCAGGATCGAGTAATCGTTGCCGCGGCGCAGTTCCAGCGTCACCTCGCCAGTCACGGCGCGCGCCACCCAGCGCTGGGCGGTTTCGCGCAGCATGAGGGACTGCGGGTCGAACCAGCGGCCCTGGTAGAGCAGGCGGCCGAGCTTCAGGCCGTTGATGCGGTACTGCTCGATCGTGTCTTCGTTGTGGATGCCAGTGACCAGGCGCTCGTAGGCGATGTGCAGCAGCGCCATGCCGGGGGCTTCGTAGATGCCGCGGCTCTTGGCTTCGATGATGCGGTTCTCGATCTGGTCGCTCATGCCCAGGCCGTGGCGCCCACCGATCTCGTTGGCTTTCAGGAACAGGTCCACCGGCGAGTCGAAGGTCTGACCGTTCAGCGCGACCGGCTGGCCTTCTTCAAAGCGCACCGTCACTTCTTCGGCCTTGACCTCCACCTCGGGCTTCCAGAACGCCACGCCCATGATGGGGTTGACGATGCGGATGCCGGTGGACAGCTCTTCCAGGTCTTTCGCCTCGTGCGTGGCGCCGAGCATGTTGCTGTCGGTGCTGTAGGCTTTTTCGGCGCTCATCTTGTAGCCGAAGCCGTTGGCCGTCATGAAGGCCGACATTTCGGCGCGCCCGCCCAGCTCGTCGATGAACAGCTGGTCCAGCCAGGGCTTGTAGATCTTCAGGCTGGGGTTGGTCAGCAGGCCGTAGCGGTAGAAGCGCTCGATGTCGTTGCCCTTGAAGGTCGAGCCGTCGCCCCAGATGTGGACGTCGTCTTCCTTCATCGCGGCCACCAGCATGGTGCCGGTCACGGCGCGGCCCAGCGGGGTGGTGTTGAAGTAGGTGATGCCGCCGGTGCTGATGTGGAAGGCGCCGCACTGGATGGCGGCGATGCCTTCGTGGGCCAGCTGCACGCGGCAGTCGATCAGGCGGGCCTTCTCGGCGCCGTAGGCCATGGCCTTGCGCGGAATCTCGTCGTAGTCGGCCTCGTCGGGCTGGCCGAGGTTGGCGGTGTAAGCGTAGGGAATCGCGCCTTTCTGCTTCATCCACAGCAGGGCGGCGGAGGTGTCCAGGCCGCCGGAAAAGGCGATGCCGACTTTCTGCTGGGCGGGCAGGTTCTGAAGAATGGTGGCCATGTTCTGGGTCCGATCAGCCGAAGTGGCAGATGTAGTGGTAGGGCTCGGTCACGCGGATGTCGAAGCTGCTGTTGCCGGGGATGCTGAACGAGTCGCCCGGGCCGGACTTGAGCCAGGCATCGGTGCCGGCCAGCTTGTATTCGCAGCCGCCCGCCACGCACTCCATGATCTCCGGCGCGCCGGTATTGAAGGTCAGCGTGGCGGGCAACACCACGCCCACCGACTTCTTCGTGCCGTCGGGGTAGGTGATGCCGTGGCTGACGCATTTGCCGTCGAAGTACACGCTGGCTTGGGTGGTGACGGTGACGCCGTCGATGTGGGTGGTGGTCATGGGCGGAACTGAGTAGAAGAAGAAGGCGAAACCGCGATTTTAGGTCGCTTGCCCGGGGCGGAGCCGGGTCGCGTCAGAGGCGCTTTGCCCAGTCGTCCGCGTCGAAGCCCACGCTGAAGGCGCCGTCGGCCCAGCGCACCACTGGCCGCTTGATGGCGCTGGCGTGCTGCAGCAGCAGGGCGCGGGCGCTGGCTGCGTCTGCCACGCCGGCCCGGGTGGCCTCGTCCAGCTGACGCCAGGTGGTGCCCTTTCGGTTGACGACGGCTTCCCAGCCCAGGGCAGCCAGCCACTGGTCGAGTTCAGCCGCTGGAACGCCTTGCTTCTTGAAATCGTGGAACGTGTGCTCCACGCCGTGGGTGCCGAGCCAGGCACGCGCCTTCTTGACGGTGTCGCAGTTGGGAATGCCGTAGACAGTGATCATGGGCCGGGATTGTGGCCCAAAGCCCGGCGTCCCCGGCCGGTTGGCGTGCGGGTGGGACAATACGCGCCATGCTTGACATCGACCTGCCTGACCACCCCCGCACGCTGCCCGAATGGCTGGCGCACTGCGAACGCCTGCACCCCGTCACCATCGACATGGGACTTGAGCGGGTGCAACAGGTGGCCTCGCGCATGGGTCTGAAGCTCGACTGCCCGGTGATCACCGTGGCCGGCACCAATGGCAAGGGTTCCACCTGCGCCATGCTGGAGGCGGTGTACGGGGAATCGGGCTACCGTACCGGCGTCTACACCTCGCCCCATCTGGTGCATTTCGAGGAGCGCTGTCGCATCGCGGGCCAACCGGTGCCCACCGATGACCTGCTGCCCGCCTTTGCCGAGGTGGAGGTGGCCCGCAAAGGGCAGGGCGGCGATGCCGAGGTCAGCCTGAGCTATTTCGAGTTCACCACGCTGGCCATCCTGCGCACGCTGTCGCGGGCCGGGTTGGATGTGGCGATTCTGGAAGTGGGCCTGGGCGGTCGGCTCGACGCCGTGAACATCATCGACACCGACTGTGCGGTCATCACCAGCATCGCACTGGACCACATGGCGCTGCTGGGCAACACCCGCGAGGCCATCGGCTTCGAGAAGGCCGGCATCATGCGCACCGGCCGCCCGGTGATCGTCAGCGACCCTGTGCCGCCCCAGAGCCTGCTCGACCGCGCGCTGGAAATCGGCGCCGATCTCTGGCGCCTGGGCAAGGACTTCCACTTTGCGGGCGACCAGCAGCAGTGGGGCTGGGCCATGCACCCTTCGCACGGGGGGCGCCGTTACAGCGGCCTGGCCTACCCGGCCCTGCGCGGCGCCAACCAGCTGGTCAACGCCTCGGGCGTGCTGGCGGCGGTGGAGGCCCTGCGATCACGCTTGCCGGTCACCGCGCAGGCGGTGCGCAACGGCTTGGCGCTGGTGGAGCTGCCGGGGCGTTTTCAGATTGTGCCGGGTACACCCACGCTGGTATTGGATGTAGCGCACAACCCGCACTCGGTGGCCGCGCTCACCGAAAACCTCGACGCCATGGGCTTTTACCCCACCACGCACGCCGTCTTCGGCGCCATGGCCGACAAGGACCTGCCCACCATGCTGGAGCGCATCGCACCGCTCATCGACCGCTGGCACGTCACCGATCTGCCGCTGCCGCGCGCGATGAAAGCCGATGCGCTGGCCGAGATGCTGGACAGCCAGCCGGCCACCGCGCCCGGGGGCAAAAGCCGGGTGGCGGGGCGGCATGCCGACCCGATGGAGGCACTGCGCGCGGCCGTGTCCGCCGCGGACCCCGCTGATAGAATCGTGGTCTTTGGATCGTTCTACACCGTGGGTGGCGTGCTGCAGGACGGCACCCCCCGACTGTCCGCCAAACACCTGGTTTCCTGAAGCCGTCCGAGCTGGCGCAACGGGTCTGTCCTCTGCGGCCCGGCTGTGATGGCGAATAGATTCCACCCGAATGTTCAAATCCCGTTCAGGCGCACCCGGTAACGCCGCGGCGCATCCACCCCAGAGCATCGAGGCCGTGCGTCGGCGTGCGCGCCATCGCCTGGTGGGCGCCAGCGTGCTGGTGCTGTTGGGGGTGCTGGGATTTCCCTTGCTGTTCGATACCCAGCCGCGACCCATTTCGGTTGACATTCCCATCGAAATTCCGGCCAAGAACCAGGCATCCACCGTCCCGGCCCGCAAGACGGCACCGATCAGCCCGGTCGCCACCCCCGTTGCGCCCGCGTCCGAGCCCACTACCGAGGCTCGACGCGACGCCGGGCCTGACGGTCCATCCCTGTCTGCCCAAGAGAGCCTGGGTGCCCGCGAGGAAATGGTGATCGAGTCCACCAGGCCTGCACCGGCACCTCGGCCTGGACCCGCCGTCGAGGCCCGCTCGACGGCGGTTCCAACCCCGCCAGCGGCGCCAGCGGCGCCGGCTCCCCCCAAGCCCGCCGTGTCCGCCGAGGCGGCGCGGGCCAGGGCACTCCTGGACGGCAAGCCGGTGGCACAGACCAACGAGGCGGCACAGCGCATCGTGGTGCAGGTGGGGGCCTTCGCCGATCCGGCGCGTGCCCGCGAGGTGCGCCTGAAGGTGGAAGCCGCGGGGCTCAAAACGTATACCCATGTGGCCCAGACGGCAGAGGGCAGCCGCATCCGCGTGCGCGTCGGGCCCTTCGCCACCCGTGCCGAAGCAGACAAGGCGGCAGCCCGTGTGAAGGCGTTGGGCTTGCCCGCCGCCATCCTCACGCTGTGAGCCTGCCCGCTGGCCTCAACGTGTGCAGCCGATGAACTGGGTGGATTGGTCCCTGCTGGCCGTGTTGTTGCTGTCAGCCCTGCTGGGCCTGTGGCGCGGGCTGGTGTATGAAGTGATTTCCGTGGCAGGCTGGGTGGTGGCTTTCGTGCTGGCCCAAGCCTACGCGGCCGATATGGCGGGCTGGCTGCCGATCGGGGGCTGGTCGCCCCCCCTGCAGCTGGCCGCCGGTTTTGCGGTGGTGTTCATGGGTGCGGCCTTCGCGGGTGGTCTGGTCGCCTGGGTGGTCAAGAAGCTGGTGGATTCCGTGGGTCTGCGCCCGGTGGACCGCGTGCTCGGGGGCGGCTTCGGCCTGGCCCGGGGCGCCGTGATGCTGTTGGGTCTGGCGGTGGTCGTGAGCATGACGCCCCTGCAGCAGCAGGCAGACTGGCAGGCCTCCCGCGGTGCGGGCGCGCTGTCGGGCACGCTGCACGAGGTCAAGCCGCTGTTGCCCGAGTCCGTCGCCCGTTTCCTGCCCTGACCGCAGGCTGTCTTTTTTCCGTTTTTCGTCAAGGATCAAACATGTGTGGAATCGTCGGCGTGGTGAGCCAAGCGCCCGTCAACCAGCTGATTTATGACGCGCTGCTGCTCTTGCAGCACCGCGGGCAGGATGCGGCCGGCATCGTCACGCAGCAAGGCCGCAAGTTCTTCATGCACAAGGCCAAGGGCATGGTGCGCGACGTGTTCCGCACCCGCAACATGCGCGCGCTGCCGGGCAACTGCGGCCTGGGCCAGGTGCGCTACCCCACCGCCGGCAACGCCTACAGCGAAGAAGAGGCGCAGCCCTTCTATGTGAACGCGCCCTTTGGCCTGGTGCTGGTGCACAACGGCAACCTCACCAACGCCCACGCGTTGAAAAAGGAGTTGTTCCAGACCGACCACCGCCACATCAACACCGACAGCGACTCCGAGGTGCTGCTCAACGTGCTGGCGCACGAGCTGGAGAAGGTCACGCGCGGCATCACGCTCAAGCCGGCCGACGTGTTCGCCGCCGTGCGTGGCGTGCACCAGCGGGTGCGCGGCTCCTACGCGGTGGTGGCCCTGATCGCGGGCCACGGGCTGGTGGCGTTCCGTGACCCCTATGGCATCCGCCCGCTGTGTGTGGGCCGCAGCGACGCTGGCGTCATGGTGGCCAGCGAATCCGTGACCTTGGAAGGCAATGGTTTTGAGCTGGACCGCGACGTGAGGCCGGGCGAAGCCCTTTTCGTGGACCTGGACGGCAACATGCAGTTCGAGCAATGCGCCGAGAAGACCAGCCACAACCCCTGCGTGTTCGAGTACGTGTACCTGGCCCGGCCCGACTCGGTGCTGGACGGCATCTCGGTCTACCAGGCGCGCTTGAACATGGGCGAGACGCTGGCCAAGCGCGTGGTCTCCACCGTGCCGCCGAACGAGATTGACGTGGTCATTCCCATCCCCGAGTCGTCGCGCCCGAGTGCCATGGAACTGGCCCAGCTGCTGGGCCTGCCCTACCGCGAAGGGTTCGTGAAGAACCGCTACGTGGGTCGCACCTTCATCATGCCGGGGCAGGGCGTGCGCAAGAAGTCGGTGCGCCAGAAGCTCAACGTGATCGCCAGCGAGTTCAAGGGCCGCAACGTGCTGCTGGTGGACGACTCCATCGTGCGCGGCACCACCAGCCGCGAGATCGTGCAGATGGCGCGCGATGCCGGCGCCCGCAAGGTCTACCTGGCCAGTGCGGCGCCGCCGGTGCGCTACCCCAACGTCTACGGCATCGACATGCCCACACCCGAAGAGCTGGTGGCGCACGACCGCACGGTGGAAGAGGTGCGCATCGCCATCGGCTGTGATGCGTTGATCTACCAGGACGTGGACGCCATGAAGCAGGCCATTGCCTCGCTCAATCCCACGCTGGCCGGCTTCGACGCGTCGTGCTTCGACGGTGTCTACGTGACGGGCGACATCACGCTGGACGACATTGCCCGGCTGAACCAGGGCCGCGACCAGGCGGAAGAGGGCGAAGAGGACACCTCGCGCCTGGCCCTGCCCAACGCGCAGACCGCTTGAGGCACGGGATGAAAAAGGACGTCATGGCGGGTCTGCACCGCGAAACCCTGGCGGTGCGCCTGGCCGTCGAACCCAGCCAGTACGGCGAGAATTCCGAAGCGCTGTACCTGTCCACGGGCTACGTTCAGCCCTCCGCGCAGGCGTCGGCTCGCCGCTTCGCGGGCGAGGAGGACGGCTACACCTACGGCCGCTCCGGCAACCCCACCGTCACCAGCTTCGAGCAACGCCTGGCCGCCATGGAGGGTGCGCAGGCCTGCATGGCCACCGCGTCGGGCATGGCGGCCGTCATGCTGATGTGCTTCAGCTTGCTCAAGGCGGGCGACCACGTCATCATTTCGCAGTCGATGTTCGGCTCCACGCTGAAGCTGATCGGTTCCGAATTCGCGCGCTTCGGTGTGGAAACCACCGTGGTGCCCCAGACCGATCTGGCGGCCTGGGGCACGGCCATGCGGCCCAGCACGCGGCTGCTGTTCGCCGAAACGCCCACCAACCCGCTGGGTGAGGTGTGCGACATCCGGGCGCTGGCCGAGCTGGCGCACAGCGCCGGTGCCCTGCTGGCGGTGGACAATTGCTTTGCCACACCAGCCCTGCAGCGCCCGATCGAACTGGGCGCGGACATCGTCATGCACTCCGGCACCAAGTACCTGGACGGGCAGGGCCGCGTGATGGCGGGTGCCCTGTGCGCCACCGAAGCCATGGTGCGCGAGAAATTCCTCCCAGTGCAGAAGAACTCGGGCATGGTGCTGTCACCCTTCAACGCCTGGGTGGTGCTCAAGGGGCTGGAAACGCTGGACCTGCGCATGAAGGCCCAGAGCGCCCAGACCCTCACGCTGGCGCACTGGCTGGAATCGCATCCGGCCGTTGGGCGTGTGTACTACCCCGGCCTGCCCAGCCACCCCCAGCACGAACTGGCCATGCGCCAGATGAACGGTGTGGGAGGCGCGGTGCTGTCGTTTGACGTGAAGGCCGACAACGCCGACCAGGCCCGCCAGCGCGCCTTCCATGTGCTCGACGCGCTGCAGGTTCTCTCGCTGTGCACCAACCTGGGCGACACCAAGACCCTGTGTACCCATCCCGCCAGCACCTCGCACGGCAAGCTGGCTGAGGCGCAGCGCCAGGCAGCCGGCATCGGGCAGGGGTTGATTCGCGTCGCTGTTGGCCTTGAACATTTGGACGACATCCGCGCCGATCTCGACCGCGGCCTCTCCAGCTTCTGATTTTTTGTATTCGCACATGACCATCCGCACCCGCTTTGCTCCGTCCCCCACCGGTTTCATCCACTTGGGCAACATCCGCTCGGCGCTGTACCCCTGGGCCTTTGCCCGCGCCACCGGAGGCGCCTTCATCCTGCGCATCGAAGACACCGACCTGGAGCGTTCGTCGCAAGCCGCCGTGGACGTGATCATCGAAGGCATGAAGTGGCTGGGACTGGACCACGACGAGGGACCGTTCTACCAGATGCAGCGCATGGACCGCTACAAAGCGGTGCTGGCCGATCTGGTGGCCGCCGGACATGTGTACCCCTGCTACATGAGCGTGGACGAGCTGGATGCGCTGCGCGCCCGGCAGATGGAAAACAAGGAAAAGCCGCGCTACGACGGCACCTGGCGGCCCGAGCCGGGCAAGGTGCTGCCGCCCGTGCCAGAAGGTGTGAAGCCGGTGTTGCGGTTCAAGAACCCGCAAGGCGGCGTGGTGGCCTGGGACGACAAGGTCAAGGGCCTGATCGAGATCCGCAACGACGAGCTGGACGATCTGGTGATCGCCCGTCCCGACGGCACGCCGACCTACAATTTCTGCGTGGTGGTGGACGATATCGACATGGCCATCACCCACGTCATCCGCGGTGACGATCACGTCAACAACACGCCGCGCCAGATCAACATCTTCCGTGCCCTGGGCAAGGAGCCGCCGGTCTACGCCCACCTGCCCACCGTGCTCAACGAGCAGGGCGAGAAGATGAGCAAGCGCAACGGCGCCAAGCCCGTCACGCAGTACCGCGACGAAGGCTACCTGCCCGACGCGATGGTGAACTACCTCGCGCGCCTGGGCTGGAGCCATGGCGACGACGAAATCTTCAGCCGCGCGCAGTTCCTGGAGTGGTTCAACCTGGACCACCTCGGCCGTAGCGCCGCGCAATTCGACGAAGCCAAGCTGCGTTGGGTCAATGCCCAGCATTTGAAGGCGATGGACGATGGCGCCCTGGCCGAGCTGGTGGCGCAGCAGCTGGCGCAACGTGGCCTCACCGCCGACGAACGCCTGCCACGCATCTGTGCCCTGTTCAAGGACCGTTGCGACACCACCGTGGCGCTGGCCAACTGGGCGGCAGCCTTCTATGCCGACATCACGCCCAACGCCGACGAACACGCCCAGCACGTGACCGACCTGGTGCGCCCCGCCATTGCCGCGCTGGCCGATCGCCTGTCCGCCTGCGCCTGGGACAAAGCCTCGATCTCGGCCGCGCTCAAGGAAGTGCTGGCGGCGCATGGGCTTAAAATGCCCCAGCTGGCGATGCCCGTGCGCGTGCTGGTGATGGGCACGGCCCAGACCCCGTCGCTGGATGCGGTGCTCGAACTGCACAAATCGCAAACAATTTTCGAGAGATTGAAAAACGTCTGAAATTTGTCCTATAATTTGAGGCTTGCTGAGGTGCACGACACAGTGAAAACTGAAAAGAGCAAATCAGCAAACCCTGTGGGGGTATAGCTCAGCTGGGAGAGCGCTTGCATGGCATGCAAGAGGTCAGCGGTTCGATCCCGCTTACCTCCACCAAAAATTTGAGTCTTCTGTTAAATGTCGGTAAATAATCGATGTATAATAAGAGGCTAGGAAGTTCCAAGGTTTTGACCCTATCGTCTAGAGGCCTAGGACATCACCCTTTCACGGTGAGTACCGGGGTTCGAATCCCCGTAGGGTCGCCAAGTTTGTGGCACTTGGCTTGAAGTCGCAAGACATCAGGCAAAAGCTGCACCACTGCGGAGTGGTAGTTCAGTTGGTTAGAATACCGGCCTGTCACGCCGGGGGTCGCGGGTTCGAGTCCCGTCCACTCCGCCAGTTGTTGAATTGACCGCTCAAGCTGAAAAGCTTGAGCGGTTTTTTTATGCCTGTTTGTTTCTCACCACTTTTTCGTCGGCGATTTGGCCGGGAATTCCAATCACCAGCCACAACAGGCACGATCAGGCGGCACGCTCCAGCCAGCGCAGCCGCACCAGTCCTGTCGACAGGGCCGTTCCACACACGATCACCAGCCCGCATCCGATCATCCAGGCCGTGATCTGCTCGTTTAGAAAGATCGCGCCGTAGGCCAGAGCAAAGACGGGGACCAGAAAGGTCACCGTGAGCGCGCGACTCGGGCCGGCCTGTTCGATGATGCGAAAGAACAGGATGTAGGCCAGCGATGTGCACAGCAGCGCCACGGCGGCGAGGGCGCTCCAGGCGGTGAACGTGATGGGCTGGGCAGGCCAGAGCCAGATCGTGGGCAGGGCCAGTCCCAGGGCGGCACCGATCTGGCTGCCAGTGGCCGTGGCCAGCGGGTGCGCACCGGTGAGGTACCGTTTTGTGAAACTCGCCGCCAGGCCATAGCACAGGGTGGCGAGCAGGCAGGCGCCCATCGCGAGCAGGCTGGTGACGGATGACCCGCCCTCAGAGAATCCGGTGACCCCTGCAGCGCTGAAACCCGACTTGCCCGCCACCAGCAGGCTCACGCCGGCAAAACCGATCAGCAGGCCCAGCATGCGCGAGCCACCGGGCCGGTCCTTGAGCCACAACCAGGCCACCAGTGCGCCGGACAGCGGCACCGTGGCGTTCAGGATCGAGGTCAGCCCGGTGCTGATGTGCATCACCGCAAAAGCAAACAGCGCAAAGGGAATGCCCGAGTTGAGCAGCCCGACAAACAGGATCGGACGGGCACGCTTGACGAAGTCGGCCCACACGCCCCTGACCAGAAACACCGGCAGCAGAAACAGAGCGGCCAGCGCGACACGCAGCCCCGCCGTGGGAACAGGCCCGAACTCGGCCGCACCGAGTCGCATGAACAGGAAGGAGGAGCCCCACAGGGCGGCGAGCAGGAAGAATTCGGCGATCAGTGAAGGCGGCATGAACAGCGTGACTCAGGCAAACAGACCATCGCCGCACTCCAGCCGGAGCAGCGCCGCTTTGCGGTCGAGCCCGCCAGCATAGCCCGTCAGTGCGCCGCCCGCACCGAGCACGCGGTGGCAGGGCACCACGATGCTCAGCGGGTTGCGGCCAATGGCAGTGCCCACGGCGCGCACAGCCGCAGGCCGGCCGACGCGCTGGGCCACTTCGGTGTAGCTGTGCGTGCGTGCGGCCGGGATGGCCAGCAGGGCCTCCCACACGGCTTGTTGAAAGGGCGTCCCAGCCGACAAGTCCAAGGGCAGGTCGAACCCGGGGGCTTCACCGGCAAAGTAGCGCTCCAGTTGCCGCGCGGCGGACTGCAGAACGGGATGGTCCCCTCCCTCGCCCCAACTGGCCACGGTGGTGTCCAGGGGGTGGTGGCGCTGATCCTTGAACCACACGCCCGCCAAGCCCTGTGCGCTGGCGGCCAGCAGCAGCGGGCCCAACGGTGAGGTGATGGTGGTGCAGACACGGGCTGGCGGTTGGGTCATGGGTGCGTCTCCTGCAAGGTGCTTGTCTCGGTTGGCGTGTGGCAGCCTGCCCAGGCGCGCACGGTCGCGTAGCTGCGCCAGGGTTGCCAGGCGGCGGCCAGGCGCGCGGCCTCGTGGCGGGTGGCCGCACCCAGGCGGTGATCGAGGCCGAGCGCCTGGTGCAGCGCCACGTCGCCGACCAGCCAGGCATCGGGCCAGCGCAGCGCGCGCATGGCAATGTATTGCGCCGTCCAGGGGCCGATGCCGGGCAGCGCTTCCAGGCGGCGCACGGTCTCCAGGGGGTCTGCCTGCGCGTTCAGGTCGAGTTCCCCACTGGTCACCGCGCGGGCCAGCGCCTGTATCGCTGCCTGCCGTTGCCGCACGATGCCCAGTTCTCCCAGCGACGCCGGATCGGCAGCGGCGAGCACCTCGGCGGAAGGAAACAGACGGTGCAGGCCGGGGATGGGTGTCTCCATGGATTCGCCGAACCGGTCGAGCAGGCGCACAGCCAGGGTGCGGGCCGCTGCCACCGTGATCTGCTGGCCGAGCACGGCCCGCACCGCGAGTTCGAAGCCGTCGAACACGCCGGGCACGCGCAGCCCGTCGCCGGTGGGAAAGTGGGCATGGAGCACCTGGTTGATGGCGGCGGGATCGGCATCCAGATCGAACAGCGCCCGCACGCGCCAGATCACGTCGGGCAACACGGAATGCAGTTGGTCGCTCACCTGCAGCAGCAGGCGGTGCGAAGGAACATCGAATTGCGCGGCCAGCCAGCCGGTGTGCACCCGTCCACCGCTCTGCAGCCGCACCGTGCGCTGCAAGGACAACGTGACGGGGTCCACTTGCTCCAGGCCTGGGAGATGCCGTGTCGCCATGAAGCCCAGCAGCGCCGCCGCGTCAAGGGGCGGCCGCCACGACAGCTTCACCCGGCAGGCATCGGGTCGGTGGTGCTGCGGGTGCGTGTCCTGCGTGCGACGCAACTGGGTGGGGTTGAGGCCGTAGCGGGATTGAAAGGCGGCATTGAAGCGGCGCGTGCTGGCGAAGCCACTGGCCAGCGCCACCTGGGCCACCGGCAAGGACGTGTCGGTGAGCAGCTGTTTGGCTGCGAGCAGCTGGCGCGTGAGCAGCGCCTGCAGGGGAGACACCCCGAGCTGGGTCTCGAACACGCGACGCAAATGCCGATCGCTCACACCCAGGCGGTCCGCCAATGCCGACATGCGCCCGCCACTTCCTTCGGGCGTCGACCAGTGCCGGGGGTCGTCCAGCCAGTGTGTGGCTTGCTGCACCAGAATGCCCGCGGCGTCTTCTGCCGACCAGTGCCGATCCAGCGGTGCCAGTTCGGGGCGGCAGCGCAGGCAGGGGCGAAAACCCGCGTGCTCGGCCTGGGCGGCGTGCTCGAAGAACCGGCAGTTGTCGCGCCGGGGGGTGCGCACGCGACAGACAGGGCGGCAGTAGATGCCGGTGGACGTGACCGCGACGAAGAAGCGCCCGTCAAAGCGTGCGTCGTGCGAGCACACCGCACGGTAACGGGCGTCGTCATCGCCTGCTCGGTGCATGGAGTCCATGGAGTGCATGCGGGGATGGTACGACCTGCACTTCGCCATCCCTGGCCGTATCCGGACATCTGGTTGCAAAGCGGTGCACGCCCCGTCCTTAAAATGCTGCCAAAGCACTAACAAAGGGTTTCAGATGCAAGTGACCGCCTCCATATTCAAAGCCTATGACATCCGCGGCATCGTGCCGTCGACGCTGAACGAAGACGTGGCCGAGGCCCTGGGCTTGGCCTTCGGCACCGAGGCGCGGCGGCTCGGTGAATCGACGGTGGCGGTGGGGCGCGACGGCCGCATCAGCGGTCCGGCTCTGTCGGCCGCGCTGATTCGTGGGCTGGTGGCGGCCGGCATGGATGTGATCGACATCGGCCTGGCGACCACGCCCATGCTGTATTTCGCGGCCAGCACGCTGTGCACCAGCGGCATTCAGGTCACGGGCAGCCACAACCCCAAGGACTACAACGGTTTCAAGATGGTGATGGCCGGGCGCGCCATCTATGGCGAAGATATCCAGGCGCTGCGCCGCAGCATGGAGCAGGAAACGGGCGAACGCGTGGACGGTGGCCGTGTGCGCCTGATCAACGTACTGGCCGCCTACCGCGACCGCATCGTGGGTGACGTGAAGCTGTCGCGCCCCATGAAAATCGTGGTGGACTGCGGCAATGGCGTGGCCGGTGCCTCAGCCCCGGCGCTGTTCCGTGCGCTGGGCTGCGAGGTGATCGAACTCTTCAGCGAGGTCGACGGCGAATTTCCCAATCACCACCCCGACCCGAGCAAGCCGGAGAACCTGCAGGATGTGATCCGCACCCTGCGCGAAACCGACGCCGAACTTGGGCTGGCCTTTGACGGCGACGGCGACCGGCTGGGCATCGTCACCAAGAGCGGCGAAACCATCTACCCCGACCGCCAGATGATTCTGTTTGCACAAGACGTGCTCGCGCGCGTGCCCGGCGGCAACATCATCTTTGACGTGAAGTGCTCGCAACGCCTGGCCCCCGCCATCGAAGCCGCGGGTGGCGTGCCGCACATTTACAAGACCGGCCATTCGCTCATCAAGGCGCGCATGAAAGAGGTGGACAGCCCGCTGGGCGGCGAAATGAGCGGCCACATTTTCTTCAAGGAACGCTGGTACGGCTTTGACGACGGCACCTATGCCGGCGCCCGCCTGCTGGAGATCGTCAGCCGCAGCCCCGACGCCAATGCCGTGCTGGAGGCCCTGCCCACCAGCTTCAGCACGCCCGAGCTCAACGTGAGCTGCGCCGAGGGCGAGCCGCATGCCGTGGTCGAGTCGCTGGTGGCGTTGGCCGGCACGCATCCGGACCTGGGTGCACCAGCGAAAGTGTCCACCATCGACGGTGTGCGGGTGGACTGGCCCGATGGCTTCGGCCTGATCCGCGCGTCCAACACCACGCCGGTGCTGGTGCTGCGCTTTGAGGGCCACACGCCCGAGGCGCTGCACCGCATTGAGGGCGTGATGCTCAGCCTGATGAAGCAGGTGAAGCCGGACGCCGTGGTGGGCGCGGCGGCGCACTGAGGCGTTCGCGCTGTAGCGTCAGCCCTCAGGCTGGCGCTTCGGCGTAGCCGGCGAGCAGGTGTGTCCAGTCGGCTTCCTGCCAATGGAACACGGCGTTTTTGCTGGCCTCTTTGCGGAAGGAGCGCAGCAGGCGCTCCAGATTGCCCTGTTGCCAACGGCCGGCCGGGCGGAATCCGCACTTGTCAAAGTCCACGACCCAGGCCTGCCCGGTGCCATCGAGCAGCAGGTTGTGGCAGTTCAGGTCTGAATGGAACACCTCGCGTTCGTGCAGCCGGCGGATCGCCCGTCCCAGTGCCGCGTACTCTTGTTGCAACAGCGCCCGTTGTGTCAACAACTGGACCACGTTGCGGGTGCCGGGAATCCACTCCACCACGATGTCGGCCCGGTAGAACAGCCCGCTGCGGTGCTGGTGGGCGGCGGCGGGACGGGGCACGGGCAGTTCCCACGCGCGCAATTGGCGCAGCAGCGTGAATTCCCGCATGGCCCTGCTGTTGTGCGGGGTGGTGCCCCAGAATGCGTCGCGGCTGAGCCGTGCCATGAGGCCGCCGCGGTGGTAGTGGCGCAGCAGGAACTGCCGGCCGGCGTGTTCGATGCGGTGCACCTGGCCGCGGCCGCTACCGGTTTGCAGCGCATGTCCGCCGGCCCAGTGCGCGGGCGTGAAAGCACGCGCCTCCAGGGTGTCAAAGCAATCGGGATCGAACCAGATGTCGTGGGCATCTCGGGTCGCAGACCGCACGTCTGATGCGGGTTCCGGGGGCAACCAGGCGTGCAGGGCCTGCGCGGTGCGTGGGCAGGCGCCCTGATTGCTGGCGCAGAACCGTGCTGCGGCATCCGCCATCTGCTGCAACCGCTCGGGTTGTGCCAGCCAGTTGCTGGCCGTGTCGAACAGCGCCTGGGCGTTGGCGACGGGCTGGCCCGCGACCATGCGCTGCACGTCGGCGTACAGAGTGGCGAAGTGCGCGGTGTGGGGGCCGAACAAGACCGGCTTGCCCGATCCCAGGGCCTCCAGTGCGTTGTGCCCGCCAATGGGGGCCAGGCTGCCGCCGATGAAACACACCTGGGCGCTGCGGTACCAGGCGACCAGTTCGCCCATGGTGTCGCCCAGCAGCACCTGGGTGTGCGGGCCCAAGGCCTGGGCCGTACTGCGGCGGATGAAGGGAAGGCCGTGTTGCGCGAGCAGTTCAGCCACGGCGTCGAAACGTTGCGGGTGCCTGGGAACCAGCACCAGCAAGGCCGTGGGGTGCCGGCGCTGGAACGCGGGCCATGCCGTCAGCAGCTCAGCCTCTTCCGGTGCATGCGTGCTGCCGGCCACCACCACCGTGCGTCCTTGCAGGTCGGGCCAATCGGCTGGCTGTGGGGCGGGCGTGGACAGGGCAGGGTCGTCGAACTTGAGGTTGCCGGTGACAACGATGCGCTCGGCCGGTACGCCCAGTGTTTGAAAGCGCCGGGCACTGTCCTCGTCTGCCGCGGCGACCTGCACCAGCTGGTGCCAGACCGGCCGCATGAGCGACGGCCAGCGCTGGTAGCCGCGCACCGATCGTTCGGACAGCCGCGCGTTGACCAGCGCCACCGGGATGGCCTGCGCACGGCACTGGGCCAGCAACTCGGGCCACAACTCGCGTTCGACCAGCACCAGCAGGCGGGGTTGCAGGCGGCTCAGGAAGCGCCGGCAGGCGCCCGGCGTGTCCAGCGGTGCGTGCACCACCCGCAGCTGCGTGCCCCAGTGCTCGCGCAAGGTGGCGGCGCCCGTGGGGGTCTGGCAGCTGAGGGTGAGCTGGTAGGCCGGTATCTGTTGCAGCAGAGCGGCGATCAGCGGGCGCGCGGCCTGCGCCTCGCCCACCGAGGCGGCATGCAGCCAGACGCCGCCCAGGCCTTCCGGGCGGACGTCGATGAAGCCCAGACGTTGGGCCAGGCCGATGCGATAGCCCGGTTCCCGGCGGCCCCGCCACCAGAGCCAGCCCAGCAGCGGCAGGCAGAGCAGCCGCGCCAGCAGGCGGTAGGCCCGGTGGGCGAACGGCATGGGCTCAGCGCCAGTTGTCGGCCACCCAGGCGGCGGGCAGCACGCGGCGGTACCACTTGCCGCTCACCCCCGCGATCACGTCGGGCGGGTTGGGTTTGCCGTGGAAGACGATGATCCGGGCGCCGGGCGGAATGACGGGCGGGGAGAACCAGCCCATGAGGCCGCGGCGCATGCAGTGGCGTTTGAAGCTGCGGCACCACTCGGCCGGCCAGTAGCGCAGCTTGCCCTGGCGGGCCAGGTATTGCGTGATGAATTCCTGTTCGTTGCGCACGGCGGCGATCGACGCGGGGTAGTCATTCTTCAGGTGCGCCAGTGCATCCGCGTGCGCCCCGATGGTGTACAGGTAGCACGAGGTGTTGCCCGTGTCATCCTTCTTGTCCCATTCCTTGATGACGATGAACTCGCCTTCTTGGTCGAAGAAAGGGTCCAGGCTGTCCACGATCACGATGTCCAGATCGAGGAACAGCGTGCGCCCCTGCAGGTCGTAGAGCGGGTCGGCAAAGCTGGTCAGCTTGAGCCAGCCGTGGCCGAAGGACCAGGGTTTGCGCTGGTCGAACTCGTCGAATCCCACCATGGGGATGGGCTTGACTTCAATGGCCGGGTCGATGCCATCGGCATCGTCGGTCAGGCACACGAAACGGAAGGGCCGCTTCAGGTGCCGGCTGACCATGCTGTGCAGTTTGTTGACGTAGTCGGGGCCGTATTTCTTGCCCCACTTGATGCACAGCACGTTGACAGCTTGCATGGATCACCTTGTGTTCGATCACGGCAGACCTGCCGGGGGCTGGCAGTTTAGCCCAGCTCAGCGCGCCAGCAGCGCATCCACCGGTTGCAGATCGGCGGGAGTGAGCTGCCCGCTGGCCTGCTTCAGGCGCAGGCTGCCCAGCAGCACGTTGTAGCGGGCCACGGCCAGGTCGCGCTTGGTCTGGAACAGCTGGCTTTGCGCGTTGAGCACGTCGATGTTGATGCGCACGCCCACCTGGTAGCCCAGCTGGTTGGCTTCGAGTGCGCTCTGGCTGGAGGCTTCTGCCGCTTCGAGCGCCTTCACCTGGCCCTGGCCGGAGAGCACGCCGAAGTAGGCGCTGCGGGTGGCCTGGTTGATGCCGCGTCGGGCGCCTTCCAGATCGGTGCGGGCACGGTCTTCGAGTGCCAGGGTTTCGCGCACGCGATTCTGGATGGCATAGCCGGCGAACAGCGGCATGTTGAACTGCACGCCGACGCTGCCGGTGTTGGTGCGGACATAACCGGGGACGGCAGCCGGTGAGGGGGATGGCCCCCGCGCCAGCTGGTACTGCCCCACCAGATCGACCGTGGGCTTGTGGCCGGCCTCGGCTTTGCGGGTTTCAAGCTGGGCAATTTCCAGGGCGCGTGTGGCCTGCACCAGGGTGGGGTGACCGGCCTCGGCGCGGGCAACCCAGGCTTCGGGGTCGGCTGGTACCACGGCGGGCAGCGCCACCGGGGCAGCCAGCGGGCGGGGTGTCACGTTGCGGCCGACCAGCTGGTCGAGCACGAGGCGACGCACCAGGAGATCGTTTTCGGCCGCGATCTCCTGCGCCAGCACGAGGTCGAAGCGGGCCTGGGCCTCGCGCGAGTCGGTCACGGTGGAGGTGCCCACCTCGAAGTTGCGCTTGGCCGCGGCCAGCTGCTCGGAGACGGCGCTCTTCTGCGCCCGAACGAAGGCCAGCGTGTCCTGCGCGGCCAGCACGTCGAAATAGGCCTGCGTGGTGCGCACGATCAGGTCCTGCTCGGCGGCCGCGAGCTGGGCCTTGGCCACGTCCACCGAGAGCAGGGCCTGCTCGTTGGCGATCTGGTTGGCCGGGCGGTACAGCGGCTGGCTGGCGGCCAGGGCCACGTTCTGGCTGTTGCTGGTGCCTTCCAGTTGAGGAGCCGATGGCGAGCTGTCGCGCCGCGCCCAGTTGGCCGCGCCCGACAGGCCGGCCTGCGGCAGGATGCCGGCACGGGCCTGGGCGGCGCGTGCCACGCTGGCGTCGAACTGCGAGCGGGCCGAGAGGATGGTGGCATCGAACCCCCGCGCCGCCTCGAACACCTCGATCAGGCTCTGCGCCTGCGCCGAGCCGGCCAGCGCGAGCAAGGCGCCCACCGCCAGCTGGGTCAGGGTGTTCAGGCTCGGGGTGCGGGCGGGGCGGGCGGTCGGGGTGTTCATGGCGGGTCTTTCAGGCGAAGGGCGGAACGGGCGGAGGCGGCTTCAGTACACCGGCACGCTGGGGTCGCGTTCCTGTGACCAGGCGTGGATGCCGCCGTGGATGTTCACCACCTCGGTGAATCCGTTGTTCATCAGGAAATGGGCCACCTGCGCGCTGCGGGCGCCGTGGTGGCACAGGCAGGCGATCGGCTGGTCGCGGTCGAGTTCCAGGTAGCGCGCGGGCACGCTGCGCATGGGCATGGGCAGCAGCTCGAAGCCGTCGGCCTTGACGGATGCGGTCTGCAGTTCCCAGGGCTCCCGCACGTCCAGCACGATGGGCAGGCGGCCCTGTGGCGCCTGGGCCTGCGCCTGTTGAAGCCAGTCCTGAAGTTGGGCCGGGTGGATCGATTTCATGGTGATAGCCGTTGGACGTTGAAGGCGGGGCTCAGAAACGGAAGCTGGAGGGCTCGGGGAAGTTCCGCAGGCGCGGCGCCACCGTGTCCCAGGGCTGTGCGGTCTGGAACGAGGCGTCGGCCACGCGGGTGACCACGGTGGCGCGCATCATGGGCTCTTCGCCGGCGATGGCGACCAGCCGGCCGCCGGGCGCCAGCAGGGCGAGCAGGGCGGCGGGGATCTCGGCCACCGAGCCGCTGAGCACGATGGCGTCATAGGGCGCCTCGGCCTTGCAGGCGGCGAAGTCGTTGGCGGCGGCGTCGGCGGTGCGCACGTCGGCGTTGGTGATGCCGGCCTTGCGCAGGTTCTCGCGGGCGAAGCGGGCCAGTTCCGGGTCGATCTCGATCGTCACCACGCGCTGCGCCAGGCTGGCCAGCAGCGCGGCCATGTAGCCGCTGCCGGTACCCACTTCCAAGACCTTGTCGGAGGGCTTGAGCTGCAGGTCCTGCAGCTGGCGGGCCTCCACCTTGGGCGAGAGCATGACCTTGCCTTCGACCGCGGGCTGGGTCAGGGGCAGTTCCATGTCGGCGAAGGCCAGTGACTCGTGGGCCGGGGGCACGAAGGCTTCGCGGCGCACCTGGGCGAGCAGGGCGAGCACGTTCGCGTCGAGCACTTCCCAGGGGCGGATCTGCTGCTCGATCATGTTGAAGCGGGCCTGGTCGTGGCTCAGGGCGGAGGCTGGGGCGGTCTGCGAGGTCATTCTTGATACTCCGGTGGGTATGTTAGCCGATCTGTTTCCATTTTACTGAGCGGCCCCCACGGGCTCGCTGACGACAGCGGCGGCGGGACCGGTCGGGTGAGGCCTGCCGAAGCGGCGCTTCAGCCACTGCGCCAGATCGTCCATGTAGCAGTACACCACAGGCACCACCACCAGCGTGAGCAGCGACGAGGTGATGACCCCGCCAATGACGGCCTGTCCCATCGGGGCGCGCTGCTCGGAGCCTTCGGTGAGCGCAAAGGCCAGCGGCACCATGCCGAACACCATGGCCAGCGTGGTCATCAGGATGGGGCGCAGCCGCACCCGGGCCGCCATCAGCAGGGCGCTTTCGCGGTCCAGCGGTGCGGCGCCGGCCAGCCCGTTGCGGGCGCGGATGGCGAAGTCCACCAGCAGGATGGCTTTTTTGGTCACCAGACCCATGAGCAGCACGATGCCGATGACCGAGAACATGCTCATGGTCGATCCGAACATGAGCAGCGTGAGCACCACGCCGATGAGCGTGAGCGGCAGCGAGGTCATGAGCGCCAGCGGCTGCAGGAAGCTCTGGAACTGGCTGGCCAGGATCATGTAGATGAAGATCACCGCCAGGGCGAGTGCCGAAACGGCGTAGCCGAACGACTCCTGCATGTTCTTGGTGGAGCCGCCGAATTCGTAGCGATACCCCGGGGGGAGGCTGACGGTGTCCAGCACCTGGCGGATCTCGGTTGACACCTCGCCGGCCGAGCGGCCGTACACGTTGGCGCTGATGGCCACCTCGCGGTTCAGGTTGCGCCGGTTGATCTGGTTCGGGCCGGTGGATTCGACCACCTCGGCCACCTGCCCGAGCCGCACCACCCGCGCCGTGCCGTCGGGGGCGCTGCCGACCACGAAGGGCAGCTGCGTGAGGTCGCTGGTGCGTGCCCGCTCGGCGGGCGCCAGTCGCACGTTCACGTCGTAGCTCTCACCATCCTGCGCGCGCCAGTTGCCCACCGTCTGCCCGGCCACCAGCGTGCGCAGGCTGCTGGCCACCGCGCCCACGTGGAGCCCGGCGTCCGACGCGATGTCGCGCCGCAGCCGCACGTCCACGGTGGGCTTGTCGGGCTTCACGCTGGCGTCCAGGTCCACCAGGCCGACGATGGGGCGGATGCGCTCCATCACCTGGGCGGTGAGCCGCTCCAGCTCGGCCAGGTCGTCGCCCTGCAGCGAGAACTCGATCTGTTTGTTGCCGCCCACCGGGTCGAGCAGGCCGGCGTGCGTGACGGTGATGCCCGGCACGCTGCGCAGGCGCTCGCGCAGCCGGGCCGACATGGCGTCGGCACTGAGGCTGCGTTCGGCCCGGTCCACCAGGCGCACGTAGACGCTGGCGTAGATGGTGCCCTGCGCGTTGCCGGTGTTGATGGTGGTCAGGGTGTACTTCACCTCGGGGAATTCGCGCAGCACCGCTTCCACCTGCCGGGCCTTGGCTTCGGTGGTTTGCAGGGAAGAGCCCACCGGGGTGTGGAAGCTCAGCGACGTTTCGGAGAAGTCGGCCTTGGGCACGAACTCCGTGCCCAGCAGCGGCACCATGAAGATGCTGCCCACAAACGTGACCAGCGCCAGCGCCATGGTGGCCAGCTTGTGTTTCAGCGACCAGCGCAGCGCGCCCTGGTAGGCCTCGGTCATGTCGTCCTGGCGGCGGTCGAACCAGCCCGTGACGCGGCCGATCGTCTTGTCGTAGAGGCTGCGTGGCGCGCCGTGTCGGCCGTGCTTCTCGATCTCCGGGTCGTGCCACACCGAGGACAGCATGGGGTCGAGCGTGAAGCTCACGAACATGGAGATCAGCACCGCCGCCACCATGGTGATGCCGAACTCGTGGAAGAACTTGCCGATGATGCCGCCCATGAAGCCGATGGGCAGGAACACCGCCACGATGGACAGCGTGGTCGCCAGCACCGCCAGGCCGATCTCCTGCGTGCCGTCCATGGCGGCATCAAAGGGGCTCTTGCCCATCTGCACATGCCGCACGATGTTCTCGCGCACCACGATGGCGTCGTCGATCAGCAGGCCCACCGAGAGCGTGAGCGCCATCAGCGTGATCATGTTGATCGTGAAGCCGAACAGGTACATGAAGAAGAAGGTGCCGATCAGCGCGATGGGCAGCGTCAGGCCGGTGATGACGGTGGAGCGCCACGAGTTCAGGAACAGGAAGACGATCAGCACCGTGAGCGCGGCGCCTTCGATCAGCGTGCGCCGCACGTTGTCCACCGACACGCGGATGGGGCGCGAGCCGTCGGCCACCGGCTCCAGGCGCATGCCGGGTGGCAGTTCGGCGCGCAGCGCGTCCACCGCGGCTTTCAGGCCGTCGGTGACGGCGATCGTGTTTTCGTCCTGCGCCTTCTGCACCTGCAGCAGCAGCGTGCGCTGGCCGTTGTAGAGCGCCAGGCTTTCCACCTCCTGGGTGGCGTCGCGGATGGTCGCCACCTGGCCCAGCCGCAACGGGCTGCCCCCGCGGCGGGCGACGATGATCTGCTCGAAGTCCTGCGGCTGTTGCAGGCGCGAGAGCAGCTGCACCACGCGGTCGCGCTCGCCGCTCTTGAGCGTGCCCACCGGCAGGTCCTGGTTCTCGTTGCGCACGGCGCTGGTGATCTGCTCGGCCGTGACGCCCAGCGCTTCCATGGCGCGCGGGTCGAGGTCGATGTTGACCGCACGGCGCGTGCCGCCCACGAGCGTGACCGAGCCCACGCCGCGCACGTTCTCCAGCCGCTTCTTCAGCGTCTGCTCGGCCCAGGTGGTCAGCTCGACGGCGCTGGGGGCGGCGCCGGTGGTGGCCGCGTCGGGCAGCAGCGCCACCGACCAGATGGAGCGCGCCGCCGGGTCGAAGCGCAGCACCCGGGGCTCCTTCACCTCGGTGCGGAAGGACGGGCGCAGGATGGCGATTTTTTCGCGCACGTCCTCGGCGGCCTTGCGCCCGTCGATGTGCAACTGGAATTCGATGATGACGACCGACTGGCCTTCGTAGCTGCGTGAGCTCAGGGTGTTCACGCCGGCGATGGCGTTGACCGCTTCCTCGACCCTCTTCGTGACCTCGGACTCCACGATCTCGGGCGAGGCGCCCGGGTATTCGGTGGTCACCACCACGACCGGGAAGTCGATGCTGGGGAACTGGTCGATCTGCAGGCGCTGGAAGGAAAACAGGCCGAGCACGACAAACGCCACCATGACCATGGTGGCGAAGACCGGGTTGCGCAGCGAGATCTGGGTGAACCACATGGTGCGGCGCTCAGGGGGTGGTGGTGCCGCTGGCCGCCGGCGTGCTCGTCTGCGGCGCGCCGTTCACGGCCGCCGCGTCAGTCCCGCCCGGTGGCTCAGCCGTCAGGCGCACCGCTGTGCCGTCGCGGATCAGGCCGGCCTGAGCGCGCAGCAGCACCGTGCCGGCGGGGATGCCCTGCAGCGCCACCATGGGCTCGCGGCCCAGCAGGCCCTGGTTGTCGATCTGCACCGTCTGGTGCCGCACCACGCCGTCGCGCAGCAGCTGCACATAGGGCTGCGGCTTGTCGTTGCGCACCACCGAGAGCGGGGCTGCGTCGGCCTGCAGCTGCCCGGTGACGATCTGGCCCTGGGCGAACAGGCCCTGGCGCATACCGGGCGCGGCCGGCACCTTCAGGTAGACCAGCACGCTGCGGCTGCCGGCCTGCACGCTGGGATTGATGCGCGCCACCGCGGCACTGACCGGTTGCGTCAGCCCCTCCACCGACAGGCTCACCTGCTGGCCTGGCGCCACGGCGGCAGCATCGGCCGGCGCCAGTGCGGCTTCGAGCTCGAAGGCCGAGAGGTCGACGATGTCCAGCAGGCGGGCGTCCACGCCCACGCGTTCGCCGTTCTGCACCAGCCGCGCCGACACCAGCCCCGCCAGCGGGGCGCGCAGCGTGGTGTCGTCCAGCGCCTTGCGGGCGATGTCGAGCGCGGAGAGTGCGGCCTGGTGGTTGGCTTCGGCACCCGCGAGGTTGGCGGTGGACGTCTCCAGCGCCGTGCTGGAAATGAAGCCCTGGCGCACCAGCGCCTGGTTGTTCTCCAGCGTGCGGCGGGCAATGCTCACCTGCGACTGCGCGGCCTGCGCCTGCTGGCTGGCCTGGCGCACGCGGGCCTGCGCCTCGGTGCTGTCGATGCGGGCCAGCACCTCTCCGGCGCGCACGGTATCGCCTTCGCGCTTGTTCAGCCCCCGCACCTCACCGGCCACGCGGGCCTTGACGGCCGCGGTCTGCACCGCCTTCAGCGAGCCCGACACCGCCACCGAGCGCGACAGGCTGACGTGCTGCACCGGTACCACGTCCTGTTCAGACAACTCGTACACCGGCGCCTGCTGCAGGGCCTGCGCCGCGGCGCTGGCGGCGCTCTGCTGCGCCTGGCGTTTGCCCAGCGCGCGCACCACACCGAAGGCCAGCGCCAGCGCCACCAGGGCCAGCAGCAACCAGGGGATCCAGCGGGCGCGGGGCGTGTTCATGGTGCGTCGGATGTTGAGGAGGGGCGGGGCAGGTCGGGGGTGTCGGCCGGCGGCATCAGCAGGCCACCCAGCAGCAGGCTGACCTGGCTGTCAATGAATTGCAAAGGATCGAGCTGTTGCGAAGGCGGGCAGCAGGGCGCCATGGAGTGCTTCCACATGAGCAGGAAGATCATGGGGGCGATCAGGCTGTACACGGTGTATTCAATGTGCAGCGGGCGAAACTCCCCACGGTCCATGCCACGCTGCAGCACGCGCCCCAGCAAGTCGTGGCCAGGGCCGATCACCTCTTGCTGGTAGAACGCGGCGATTTCCGGGAACATGCCGGCCTCGCTCATCACCAGCTTGGTGATGCCGGAGGCCGCCGTCATGCCGATGCGCTCCCACCAGCTGTGCATGCAGTAGCGCACCAGTTCGGCGCTGCTGCCTTCAAAACGCGCCAGTTCGTCGTTCCATTCGGTGAAGCGCCCGGCAATGGTCTCGCGCACCACCGCCTTGAACAGCTCTTCCTTGCTGGGGAAGTAAAGAAACAGCGTGCCCTTGGACACACCGGCCCGGGCAGCCACTTCGTCCACGCGGGTGGCTGCGAAGCCCTTCTCGACGAACAGCGCGAGCGCGGCGTCCAGCAGTTCGCCAGGTCGTGCCTCCTTGCGCCGGGCGCGCCGCTGGCGTGGCTCGGCGCCTGGCGCGGGGGCGTGCGCAACGGCAGGGGGCGGGGACGACGTCATGGCGAAATCTTAATGACCAATGGGTTATTAATATACCCCATGGTCAACGCACGGCGGCTGGAACGCCCAGCGTTCAATCCGCCAGCCTGATGCCCACGCGGCCGATTTGTTTGCCGTCCATGGCGCGCACGCTGATTTCTGCCGTGCCCAGCATGGCGCAATCGCCTACCACCGGCGGGCGGTTCAGTTCCTCGCGCAGCCAGTCGCCCACGGGCTTTGTGGCGTCGTCTGGCACCGGTAAACCGTAGAAGTCGCACAGGCTGCCCAGGGGGGTGTCACCGTTCAGCACAAAGTCACCGAACACGCGGCGCGCGTGTTCGGTGTCGTCCAGGTCGGGCAGCACCACGCCCAGCCGGTTCGCGCTCCAGGCGATGGTGGAGCCCTGCAGCAGCAGTGAGGTGAGTACCACCACGAAGGCGACGTTGAAGAAGGTCTGGGCTCCCGGTACACCGGCCATCACCGGGAACACCGCCAGCACAATGGGCACCGCGCCGCGCAGGCCCACCCAGGAGATGAACGCGATCTCGCGCGGTTTGAAGCGCAGCGGCGCCAGGCACAGCCACACCGACAGCGGCCGCGCCACCAGCATCAGCACCAGCGACACGCCCAGCGCCGGCCACAGCGTTCGCAGCAACTCGCTTGGCGTCACCAGCAGACCCAGCAGCAGGAACATGCCGGCCTGCGACAACCAGGCGTAGCCGTCCATGGCCGAGAGCGAGGCGCGTACCTGGCGTCGCGCGCGGTTGCCCACTACCACGCCCATGATGTAGACCGCCAGGAACCCCGAGCCGCCGAACCAGGTGGTGAACGCAAACACCGCCAGCCCGCCCGACACCACCAGCAGCGCTCGGATGCCACCGCCACCGTCCACGCTGCGGCCCACGCGCTTGAGCAGCTCGGCCAGCGCCCAGCCGCAGCCCAACCCCAGCAGCGTGCCCCAGCCAAACTGCTGCAGCAGCGAGAGCAGCACCTCGCCCACCGACATGGCGCCACCGCCGGTGGCCGCCAAAGCGATGGCAATGAAGGTCAGCGTGAGGTAGACCGCCATGGGGTCGTTCATGCCCGACTCGATCTCCAGCGTGGCGGCCACCCGCTCGTTCAGCCGCACGCCGGAGGACCTGAGGAGCGAGAACACCGCGGCCGCGTCGGTCGATCCCACGATGGCCCCCACCAGCAGGGCCAGCGGCCACGCCAGGCCGAGCAGCCAGTGCGCCGCAGCCCCGGTGATGGCGGTGCACAGCAGCACCCCCAGCGTGGCCAGCAAAAGTGAGGGCCGCAGGCCGGTGCGAAAGGTGTTGATGTGGGTACGCAGCCCGCCGTCCAGCAGGATCACCGCCAGCGCCACGTTGCCGACCCAGAAACTGAGCCGAAAGTCGTCGAACGCGAAGCCGCCCGGGCCGTCCTCACCCGCCAGGCTGCCCACCAGTAAAAAGACCAGCAAAAACGAAAAACCGATGCGCGCCGACAGCACACCGGCCAGCACGCTGATGAACACCAAGGAAGCGCCGGCCAGCAGGGGCAACGAGAGAAAGTCGAGCGAGAGGGTCATCCGTGGAAGTTAACAGAATCTCCCTTGCTCGGCCGTGGCGCCCGCGCGTTCGTTGCTCGTGCCACGGCCTGGGGTGCCTTTCCACTCCCACCAGCGCGTTGGCCACTCGCGGCCTGCGGTCTGACAGCGCTACAACTTGTTGCGAATGCGCTCGGAGGCGCTGCTTAGGATGACCTATTGGCTAACCAGTAACCATCCGGGAGGACTTTGTGCTCAATCGTCTGAAAGCGATCTTTTTCGACTCCACCCCCGACGTGCCGCTGCCCGCCCGCGCTCTTGAGCAGCGGCAAATGGACGCCAAGGGCCTGGCCTATCAGCACCCCCCCGCGAAGCAGGCCAGTGTCAAGGCAGCACTGGAATGGCTCTGCCGCGCCCAGGACCAGTCGGCGACTGCCGACGGCGGCGTGGCCCGCGACTTCAGCCTCATCAAAGGCTGGGCCACCTCGTATCCCGAGACCACGGGATACATCATTCCCACCTTCATCGAGATGGCCCACCGCAGCGGCAGTGGCGAACTGCACCAGCGCGCCCGCCTCATGCTCGACTGGTGCGTGGACATCCAGTTTCCCGAGGGCGGTTTTCAGGGCGGCAAGATCGACTCCACGCCCAAGGTGCCGGTGACCTTCAACACCGGACAGATCCTGCTGGGGCTGGCGGCCGGGGCCCAGTGCTATGAGGATCCGCGCTATGTGCGGGCCATGCACAAGGCCGCTGCCTGGCTGCGGGACAGCCTGGACGCCGACGGGTGCTGGCGCAAGCACCCCACGCCGTTCGCCGCGCCCGGTGAGAAAGCCTATGAAACGCATGTGGCCTGGGGGCTGTTCGAGGCCGAGCGGGTCGCCCCCGGCAAAGGCTATGGCGAGGCCGGGCTGCGCCAGGTCGACTGGGCGCTGACCCAGCAAGCCCCGAATGGCTGGTTTGCGAGCAACTGCCTGACCAACCCCAAGGCGCCGCTCACGCACACCGTCGGCTACGTGCTCAGGGGGGTGGTGGAAGCGCACCGGCTCTCCGAGCGTCCCGATCTGCTGGCGGCCGCGCGCCGCACCGCCGATGGCCTGCTGCCGGCGATCAGCGTCGAGGGGCGCCTGCCCGGCCGCCTGGATGCTCAATGGAAAGCCGCTGCGCCCTATGTGTGCCTCACCGGCTCGGTGCAGATCGCCCATGCTTTGTTCCTGATCTACCAGGCCACCGGCGAGAGCCGCTACCTTCAGGCCGGACAGCGGCTCAACGCGTTCGTGCGCCGCGCGGTTCGCATCGACGGCCCCGACGATCAGCGCGGTGGCGTACCCGGCTCGTTTCCCATCGAGGGCGATTACGGCAAATGGGAGTACTTGAACTGGGCGGCCAAATTCTTCATCGATTCGCACCTGCTGGAGATGGACATTCAGGGCGAGCGCTATGTTTAGCGCCGCCAAAGACATGCTCCGGGCGGTGTGGCACGGAGTGGAGAAAAAGCGACGCGCGGCCGAGTTGCGAAAAACACAGCCCCATGTCACCGCAGAGCGGATCACGGCCGATCTGCGCCAGATGGGCATCCGCGCGGGCGATGTGCTGTTCGTGCACTCGTCGATGAAGAGCCTGGGCTATGTGCAAGGCGGCCCGCAGGCGGTGGTGCAGGGTCTGCTCGACGCGGTGGGCCCGCAGGGCACCGTCATGCTGCCCACCTACTACATGCCGGGCGGCACGATCCTGGGCACCTGCCAGCTCAAGGACTACGTGTTCGATCTCCGCCAGCACGGCACGCACATGGGCGCCTTGCCCGACGCCTTCCTGCAGTTCCCGGGCGTGCAGCGCAGCATCCACCCCACGCACTCGGTGTCGGCCATCGGCCCACAGGCCCGTTACCTCACGGAAGCGCACCACCGCGCGCCGTCCGTTTTCGGGAAGGGTTCGCCCTGGCAGCGTTTTCACGAGCTGAACGGCCGGGTGCTGGGCCTGGGCATCTCCATGGGACCGGTCACGTTTTACCACCTGCTGGAAGACACATTGGGTGCGGCCTTTCCTCTCCCGGTCTGGGCCGATGAAACCTACCAGCTCCCGTGCAAGGGCTGGGAAGGGGAAGATCTGGTGGTTCCGGTCAGGCCTTACCGCCCTGAACTGATGGCCTTGCGTATCGATCAGAAGCCGCGCGAGGACCTGCGGGATTTCATGAAACAGACGCTTCTGGCCGAGGGGGTGCTGCACACCGGACAAGTGGGCACGGCCGCCAGCTGGCACCTGACCGCGCACGATTTCTACTCCGCCCTTCTGAGGCTCAGCCAGCGCGGCATCACCATTTACAGCCGTCCGGAAGAGCTGAATGGCCTGTCAGTGCAAGCCGCGGCACCGGCTGCCGCTGGCCTGGGTGAGCGCTGAACTGCTGTCGAGTGCAGACGGGCGGGGTTCGGTTGATGGCTCTCGAAGCACGCGCGCGGCGGTTGTGGGAGGCTGCGCCAGCGGGCTTATTCGCCGATCAGATCGTAGGCCGTGCCGCGCCAGTCGATGGTGTGCAGGCCCACCTCTGGCTGGCGTTCGTCGCTCGGGTGCAATTCCCAGACACCGCTGGCGTTCTTGCGAAACACCTTGACGCTGCGCTGCTCCAGATCGATCAGCACTATTCCCTCAAGGTCGGCAGTTGCCCCATGACCGACATGCATCAGCGCTAGAACCCACCCCCACTGGCTTCAGCGCCAGGACAGATGCTCAGTTCGAAAACGCGGCAATGCCCGTGATCGCCCGGCCCAGGATCAGCGCGTGCACGTCGTGCGTGCCCTCGTAGGTGTTCACCACCTCCAGGTTCACCAGGTGGCGTGCCACGCCGAACTCGTCGCTGATGCCGTTGCCGCCCATCATGTCGCGCGCCAGGCGCGCAATGTCCAGCGCCTTGCCGCAGCTGTTGCGCTTCAAGATGCTGGTGATCTCCACCGCCGCCGTGCCCTCGTCCTTCATGCGGCCCAGGCGCAGGCAGCCCTGCAGGCCCAGGCTGATCTCGGTGAGCATGTCGGCCAGCTTCTTCTGGATCAGCTGGTTGGCGGCCAGCGGGCGGCCGAACTGCTGGCGGTCCATCACGTACTGGCGGGCACGGAAGTAGCAGTCTTCGGCCGCACCCAGCGCACCCCAGGCAATGCCATAACGCGCGCTGTTCAGGCAGGTGAACGGGCCCTTGAGGCCGCGCACATCCGGGAAGGCGTTTTCTTCCGGCACGAAGACTTCGTCCATCACGATCTCGCCGGTGATGGAGGCGCGCAGGCCCACCTTGCTGTGGATGGCCGGAGCGCTCAGCCCTTTCCAGCCTTTTTCCAGGATGAAGCCGCGGATCTGGCCGCCGTCGTCCTTGGCCCAGACCACGAACACGTCGGCGATCGGGCTGTTGGTGATCCACATC
>Ga0208490_100078_pt1 | contig 83323 bp, 88 predicted proteins | sample SubbioAug_CSWold_FD_184818 | JGI IMG/M metagenome (GOLD analysis project Ga0208490, IMG submission 184818) | Serpentinite rock and fluid subsurface biosphere microbial communities from McLaughlin Reserve, California, USA - CR11Aug_CSWold (SPAdes) | ecosystem: Environmental > Terrestrial > Deep...
CACGCTGCTCCTTGACGAGATTTCCGAAATGCCGATGGCGCTTCAGGCCAAACTCCTGCGCGTCATTCAGGAAAAGGTCGTGACCCCGCTCGGTAGCCAGACCGAAACCTCGGTCGATGTCCGCATCCTCGCCACCTCCAACCGCGATATGGAGGCCGAAATTGCCTGCGGGGCCTTCCGCGAAGACCTCTATTACCGCCTCAACGTGTTCCCCTTGGAAACGCTGGCCCTCTGCGCCCGTCCGCAGGATGTGCCGGTGCTGGCGCAGGCCATGCTGCGCCGCCACACACCCGAGGGTCTGCCCACGCCGCTTTTGTCGCCCGAGGCCTGCGACATCCTCGCCGGTCACGCTTGGCCGGGCAATGTGCGCGAACTGGAAAACGTGATGCAGCGCGCGCTGGTGCTCGCCGATGGCATGGTGATTGCACCCGAACATATCATGCTCGTTGCCCGCCCCACCTCTTTGACACGCTCGCGTCCCGCAGCCCTTCCCACCTCTCTTGCCGCTTGATCCTGACCTGACATGAGCCTGACCGGCATCTCCTCTTCCGTCAGCATGATGCACGCCTCACAGGCGGCAGCACGCCCTGACCCTATTCAGCGCCCGACCGCCATGGCCGACGCGCAGGGGCCGGGCTTTGCTGAACGGCTGGGCAAGGCGGTCGAGAGCGTGAACACCCAGCAAAGCAAGGCCTCGCAGGCCGCCCGCGATTTCGAAACCGGGCGGACCGAGAACCTCGCCGCCGTCATGGTCGAGCAACAGGTCGCATCGCTGGGGTTTCAGATGACGATGCAGGTCCGCAACAAGGCGCTCACCGCCTATCGCGACATCATGAATATGCCGGTCTGAGGCCCAGACTAGAACCACGGAAGTAGAGACTATGGACGGACAGCAAACCACCCTCCCGGCACAGGCTGGCGCCACCTCGCTTGTGCAACGGGCGCGCCTCGCGCTCTCGGGCATGGATGGGTTCATCGCCCAGCCCGCCCTGCGCCGTGCCTTGCCCGCCATCGGCGTGCTGCTGGTCGTGACCCTTGGTCTGGCCGCGTGGCTGCTTCTGGCCCCTGCCAACCGCGTGACCCTTCACGCAGGTCTGCCCGAGGCTGAAAAATCCCTGGCGCTTGACGCGCTGACCGCCGCTGGCATGGACGCGCGGCTTGATCCCTCTTCCGGCGCGCTGACCGTCGCCGCCGATCAATATCACAGCGCCCGCATGCTCTTGGCCACCCAAGGTTTGCCCGAAGGGGCGACCGACGGCATGTCGGCCATTGACGAGATGCCCATGGGCACCTCGCGCCAGATCGAATCCGCGCGCCTGCGCCGGATGCAGGAACTCGACCTTGCCCGCTCGATCCAGGAATTGCGGCCAGTGCGCGCCGCCCGCGTGCATCTTGCCCTGCCGGAACGCAGCGCCTTTGTCCGCGACAGCCAGCCGCCCCGCGCCTCTGTGTTTCTCGAACTCGCCCCGGGCATGACCCTCGATCAGGCGCAGGTGCGCGCCATTGTCAGCCTTGTCGCCGCCGCCGTGCCCGATATGCCGCGCGGCAATGTCTCGGTCGTGGATCAGACCGGCACGCTTCTGACCAGCCCCGAAGAAGACCCGGTGCAGGCCGAAGCAGACCGCCAGATGCAGCACCAGCGCCGGCTTGAAACCCTCTACCGCGACCGCGTGCTGTCGCTCCTCACCCCCATCGTGGGTGCGGGCAATGCCGCCGTCGAAGTGACACTCGATATGGATTTTACCCGTTCCGAGATCACCAGCGAAGAATACCTGCCCGACACGGCCCTGCGCAGCGAGCAAAGCAGCAGCCAGCAGACCAGCGGCGCACAGGCAGGCGGCGTTCCCGGTGCCGTCGCCAACACGCCCCCCACCGAGGCGCAATTGGCCGAGGCGGCCACCCAAGGTGCCAAGAGCGGCACCACCAACAGCGCCACCTCCTCGACCCGCAATTACGAGGTCAGCCGCCGGGTGGAAACCCGCCAGCCGCAGACCGCCCAGATCAACCGCGTGCATGCCGCCGTGCTCTTGCACCGCCTGCCGACCCCCGCCGCCCCAGCCGAGGGTGAAGCCACCTCTGCCGCCCCCGAGGCCGTGCCGCTCGCGGAAATCGAGGCGCTGACCCGCTCCGCCATCGGTTATAACGCAGAGCGTGGCGATATCGTCACCGTGGCCAGCGCCCCGTTTGTGGTGGCCCCCTCCGTCATTTCGGCAGAGCGGTGGTATGACGCGGCTTGGCTGCCGACGCTGGGGCGCACGCTTGCACAACTGGCGCTCTTTGGCATCATCGTGCTGGGTGTCGTGCGCCCGATCCTCAACCGCCTGCTGCCGCCCGTCGGGGCCACCACCGCCGCCACCGGCATGACCTATGGCGATGCCATCGAAGTGCCCCGTGGCGAGAGCCTGTCGGCCCTGCGCCAGCGCCTTGAAACCGCCGCCCCCAGTGCCGATGACCTCAACGGTGCCATCACCTATGAGGAAAAAATCGACCTCCTCCGCCAGATGGCCGGGGCCGAGACCAACCGCATCGCGGGCGTCTTCAAATCCATGATCACCCCCACTGGTGAGGACCGGCCATGACCCTCGCGCTCCCTGCCCCCTCTGGCACGCGCCCCGGCGCGGACCTGACCCCGGTGCAAAAGGCCGCCATCCTGATGATGATCTTTGGTGAGGAAACCGCCGCACAAATCCTGCGCGCCCTTTCCCCCTCCGAAGTGCAGGTTCTGGGCGAGGCCATGTTCACCGTGCAGGGCGTGGATCACGACACGGTTGATGCCGTGCTCAACGAGTTTCTGGGGCTGGTCAGCAACCAGACCGGCATCGGAATCGGCGCGGGCAATTACGTGCGGCAAGTGCTTGATCAGGCGCTTGGCGCCCATAAGGCGCAATCTGTGCTTTCGCGCATCGTGCCCTCCAACAGCGAACGCCCGATCGAAATCCTTGACTGGATGGACCCCTCTGCCGTGGCCGAGCTTATTCAGGATGAACATCCGCAGATCATGGCGCTGGTCATCGCCTCGCTCGACTATGCGCAGGGCGCCGAGGTGCTCAAACTCCTGCCCCCCGAGGCGCAGCCCGAGATCATCCGCCGCATCGCCACGCTCAACACCGTGCAACCCGAGGCGCTGCGCGACCTCGAAGAGGTGATGCGCGCCAAGTTCAAGGCCAACACCACCCTGCGCGCCTCGCAGATTGGTGGGGTCAAGGCCGCCGCACGGATCATGAACTTCACCCGTCAGGACATGGAAGAGCGGATTATGAAGGACATCCGCAAGGACGACAAAACGCTGTCCGAGGATATTCAGGACAATCTTTTCGTGTTCGATTACCTCATCAAATCCGACGAACGCGCCCTGCAAACCGTGCTGCGCGAAATCGAGACCGAGATGTTGGTTCTCGCCCTCAAAGGGGCCAACCCCACCCTGCGCGACAAGCTCTTGGGCTGTGTTTCGGCCCGCGCCGCCGCCAATATCATGGACGAGATGGAGGCCATGGGCCCCGTACGCCTGAGCCAGGTGCAAGAGGCCCAGAAACAGGTCATCACCGTCGCCCGTCGCCTGTCGGACGAGGGCAAGATCACGCTCGCCGGACGCGGCGGCGAAAAGATGGTCTGAGACCATGACCGCCATGCCTGCCCCTGACCTTCCCCCCGAACCCGGCGCACTCACGCCCGAGGATCTGCTGGCGCTGGTGCGCCGCTCCTCGCAGCAATTCCAGCGCCGCGATCCTGCCGTCCCTGAAACGCAGGCCGAGAGCAGCTTTGCCCCGCAGGCCGTGGTGCGCCCCCTGCGCGCGCCCGCGCCAGAGGCAGAGCCCGCGCCTGTCACCGCAACGCCCGAAGAGAAACCCACCGCCAGCTTCACCCCTGCGCCACCCCCGGCCACTTTTGACATCGAGGCCGAGCGCCGTGTCGCTTGGGCCGAAGGCCACGCCGCCGCCCTGCAAGACATCGAGGCGGCCCGCGCCGCCGCCCGCGCCGAAGCACTGGAAGAGGCGCGCGCCAACGCCGCGCAGGATATCGCTGAGACGCGCGATGCTTTCACCGCCGCGATCACCCGCCTCACCAGCGCCGAAAACGAACGTTTGGCGGACCTGAGCACCAAGCTGGAGCTGGCCGTGCGCCAATTGGCCACCCAACGGGCCGGGCAGAAAATCGACGAGGCCCCCCGCCCCTTTCTGCGCCGCATCGAAAAGATCACCCATCAAATCGCCGCCGGGGCCGAAAATACCGTCGTGTTGATGAACCCCGCAGACCTTATGGCGATCAAACCGCATATCAAAAATTTCAGCCCATTGGCCAAGGGGCGGCTGTCGCCCGACACCACCTTGGGGCGCGGGGATCTACGCATTCGCATGGAAGATATCACCTTCTCCGATGTGATCGCCGAACGCGACGGGGGGCTGGCATGACCGATCTTCTCGCGCGTCTCGCACAGGCCACCGAGGCCATGACCGAAGTGCCACCCCCCGGCTATTCAGGTCAGGTGCTGCGCTATGATGGTCTCATCCTCGAATGTGCGGGCTTTCCTGCCAGCCCCGGCACGCGCTGCCGCATAGACACCGAGGATGGCAAGGGCGCCACCGGTGAAATCGTGGGCTTTGCCAATGGCCGCAACCTGCTCTTTCTCGATCAACCCGGTGCGCGCATCACCCATGGCTGTCAGGTGCACAAGATGCGCGGCGGTCACAACGCCGCCATGGGCGACGCCCTCTTGGGCCGCGTGCTTGATGCGGAAGGCGCGCCGCTTGACGGCTATGGTCCGCCCGATTGCCCGGAAACCCGCCCGCTCTCGGGCCGCGAACAAAACCCGCTTGCGCGCCAGCCCGTCGATGCCCCGCTTGATGTTGGCGTGCGCGTGATCAACGCCGCGCTCACCGTCGGGCGCGGTCAGCGCGTGGGCATCATCGCAGGCTCGGGCGTCGGTAAATCCGTGCTCATCGAAATGATGACCCGCTACACCTCTGCCGATGTGATTGTCGTTGGATTGATCGGGGAACGCGCCCGCGAAGTGGGCGATTTCGTCTCCAAGGTCATGACCGGCGAGAACCGCGCCAAGACCTGTGTCGTCGCCGTGCCCGCCGACCGCTCGCCGCTTCTGCGGCTGCGCGCAGCGCATCGCGCCACCGCGATTGCCGAATATTTCCGCGATCAGGGCAAGCAGGTCATGCTGATCATGGACAGCCTCACGCGCGTGGCGCATGCCCGCCGCGAAATCGGTCTGGCATTGGGCGAGCAACCCACCGCCAAGGGCTATACGCCCTCTGTCATCTCGATGATCCCCGGCCTGATCGAGCGCGCCGGTCCGGGCCTGCCGGGTCAGGGCAGCATCACCGCGTTCTATACCATTCTGGCCGATGGCGACGACACCACCAACGATCCCGTTGTGGACACGGCCCGCGCCATTCTCGACGGGCATTTCGTGCTTTCGCGCAATCAGGCGCAGATGGGCATCTATCCTGCCATCGACCTCACCCAATCGGTGAGCCGCGTGATGAAGGACATCGCCGAAAAACCCCACCACGCAGCCGCCATGCGCCTGCGCCGCCTCATTGCCCTGTATATGGAGAACCGCGACATGATGCTCATGGGTGCCTATTCCCCCGGCCAAGACGCCACGCTTGACGAGGCCGTCACCCTCTGGCCCCGGATCGAGGCCTTTATCCGGCAGGATATCCATGAACCCGCCAGCCTTGAGGACAGCATCAGCGCCCTTTGCGCGCTGACAGGCGGTGCCGCATGAGCGCGCGCCAGCACCGTATCCTGACCCTGATGGCCCGGCAGGAAAACCGCGAGTTGGGGCACCTCTCCATGCAGCTTGGCCATTTGCGGCGGCAGGAAATGCAGCAATTCGACATGGCCGACCGTCTGGGTCAAATGCTCGACCAGAGCGCACAGGCCCCGGCCGAGCCGATGACCCCCGGCCAACTGAGCACGGCGCATTTCATGGGGCGCACCCTTGTGCAGCAGCTTGAGGCGACGCGCAGTCAGATGGCCCGCACGCGGCAAGAGCGCGCCGCCGTGGAACAGGACCTCTCGCAGCACCAACGCCGCCAGCAGATCCTGCAAGAGCGCGCGGACCTTAGCCGCCGCGCCCTGCACGCGGCCCGCGCCGAGGCCGAAGACAACGCCACCCTGCCCCGTCGCACGCGGTAACGCGATAGCGCCGCTATCGCACCAGCCCGTCACGCAGCGCACGCAGATGCGCGGGGATCTCCCGCGCCGTCACCCCTGCCTCGCGCACCAGCCCGTCGAAATGCAATGTGATCGCCTCGATACGTTCGGTGTCGCGAAACACCATATAGTTGCGCCCCAGATAGAGCACCGCCAGCAGCGGCCCAAAAAGCGTGATCGGCGCGGAATAAACCCGCCGCGCGTCAAAGAGATAAAGCCGCAGGCGCGGATAAAGCTGCGTCGTCGTGGCAATCAGGTGATCAAGCTGCGCGCGGCGCAGATCTGCAGGCAACCCGCGATAATAGCCCTCGCCGCGCGCGAAACTCTCGATCTCATACAGCGGCAGAGCAATCTCGTAATCCGACCGCGCCGCCCGCATCCAGGCCATGCGATCCTCTGATGCGCCAATCGCCTGATCAGTGGAACGGCCCAGATGCGGCGCATATTCCCATTCCAGCATCGCGCGGGTCTTGAGCATATCGGGCAGCGCAGCCGGCACATGGCGGATCTTGTATCCCGCCGCCTCCTTGTGCCACGCGAAAATCTGTTCATCGACAAGGGCGCGTGGGGCCTCGGTCAACGACAGCGTGTTGGCCAGCATGTCGGCGGCGGTTTCGGGTCGGTCGGTCAGGCCCAACAGCCAATCGGCAGAGACCCCTAGCGCCGAGGCGCATTCCCCCACCACCTGCGCATTGGGCAGCCGCGCGGCATCGCCCTTGAGCAATTGCGACACGGTCGAGCGATCCACCTCAATCGCCCGCGCCAAAATGCTCTGATTGCTGCCCCGAAGGCGCATCGCCTCGGTCAGCCGGGTTCGAAACAGGGTGGCCCGCAGGCGTTTGTCGATTTTTTTGGACATGCGGTGACTATAATCACAGTTGCGGAGAAATGTTAACCATTTCCGAAATGGCGCACTCAGAAGATTGAAACGACTGTCAGGGGAAGATGCACATCAAAAGGACCCAGAATGCACGCCCCATCGCAGCTGAACGCGCGCCCCGAAGCAGGCAGACAGCCGCCCAAGACGCGGCAGGCGGCTCGCGTTGAATGGCCCACGCTTGGCCTGCTGGCGCTCTGCTACGCGATGTGGGTCTTTGGCACCACTGCGGCGTCGGCCCTCGCGTTGCCGCTTGGCATTGTCGTCACCGGCCTCGCCATCGCCCTTCATTCCTCGCTCTGCCATGAGGCGCTGCACGGGCACCCGTTCCGCGCTCAGCGCCTGAATGAAACGCTGGTCTTTCCCGCCCTCTGCCTTGCTATCCCCTATGCAAGGTTCCGCGACACCCATCTTGCGCATCACCGCGACGAGTTTCTCACCGACCCCTATGATGACCCCGAGGCGAATTACCTTGATCCGATTGTCTGGGCGCGGCTGCCGGGTTGGGTGCGGGCGGTGCTGCGGTTCAACAACACGCTGGCGGGGCGGATGCTGATCGGGCCAATGGTGGCGCAGATCTCTTTTCTGCGCAGCGATTGGCGGGCGATCAAGACAGGCGACCGTGCCGTGCGCGATGCTTGGCTCTGGCATATCCCGGCGGTGGCGCTGGTGCTGGCTTGGCTTTGGTTTGTGCCGATGCCGGTCTGGGCCTATCTGCTGGCGGTCTGGCTGGGCTTGGCGATCCTGAAAATCCGCACCTTTCTAGAACATCGCGCCCATCTGCGCGCCAGCGGCCGTACCGTGCTGATCGAGGATCGCGGCCCCTTGGCATGGATTTTCCTCAATAACAACCTGCATGTGGTGCATCACATGCATCCCGAGGTGGCATGGTATCGCCTGCCCGCGCTCTATGCGGCGCGGCGCGACCATTACCTGCGGCGCAACGATGGCTATGTCTATCGCTCCTACGCCCAGATTTTCGCTGCGTATTTCTGGCAGGCCAAGGACCCGGTGGCGCATCCGCTCTGGCCCGGGCGCTCTGACGGCGACGCATAGGCAGCAGCACGGGTTAACCCCGCAGCACCGCCCCCGGATTCATGATCCCCAGAGGATCGAGCGCCGTCTTGATCGCGCGCATCGCGTCCAATTTCACCGGATCACCATAGCGCTCCAGATCCTCGACCTTGAGCCGCCCGATGCCATGTTCGGCGCTTACCGATCCGCCCATCTCATGCACCAGATCATGCACCGCACGCTTGATCTCGTCGCGCTCCGCCACATGATCCGCACGTCCTCGCCCCGGCATAGGAAAGACGTTGTAATGCAGGTTGCCATCGCCCAGATGACCAAAACAGTTGATCCGGAACGCGCCGATCCCGGCGATCACCGCATTCGCCTGCACGATAAAATCGGGGATCAGCGACATCGGCAGTGAAATGTCATGCGAACTGATGGATCCGATGCGCCGATTGGCCTCTGGAATTTGCTCGCGCACCTCCCAGAACTGATGCCGCTGAGTTTCGGATTGCGCGATCATGCCGTCGCTGACCAGCCCCGCCTCGAACGCCTCGGCGAATAGCCCCTCCAACACCGCCGCCGGATCAAGCCCACTGGCCAGCCCCACGTCGATCAGCACGAACCATTCAGGCATCTTGGCAAAAGGCTGGCGGATATCGGGCAAGGTCTCGGCCAGAAACTCGAGCCCGGCCCGGTGCATGATCTCGAACGCGCTGACCCCCTCGCCGATGCGCGCACGCGCCAGCGCCAAAAGGTCAAGCGCGGCGCGCGGTCCCTCGACCACCATCAGCGCCGTGCCCTCGCCCATGGGGCGCGGAGAAAGCTTGAGCGCCGCAGCAGTGATCACCCCCAAGGTCCCCTCGGACCCGATCAGAAGGTTGCGCAGATCATAGCCCGTGTTGTCCTTGCGCAGGCGCTTCAGACCGTTCCAGATGCGCCCATCGGGCATCACCGCCTCTAGCCCCAAACACAAATCGCGCGCATTGCCATAGCGCAGCACATTGACGCCGCCCGCATTGGTGGCAAGGTTGCCGCCGATCCGCGCCGATCCCTTGGCGGCGATGCTGAGCGGGAAGAGCCGATCCACTTCGGCGGCGGCAGTATGGATATCTTGCAGGATCGCCCCCGCCTCGACCACGATCACGTTTTCCGCCGGATAAATGCCGCGCACCGCGCGCATCCGCTCAAGGCTCAGGATCACTGGGGTCGGGCCACCGGGGGCGATCTGCCCCCCCACAAGGCCGGTGCCGCCGCCATAGGGCACCACCGGCACGCGCGCAGCGGCACAGGCACGGATAATCTCGGCCACGTCTTCGGTGTTGCCGGGGGCCAGAACCACGCCCTGCCCCTGCCAGCGGCCGCGCGGCTCCTCAAAATAGCCGGGCGTGGCCTCGCGGAACACGGGCGCGGGAAGGCGCGCGCGCAGCGCGTCGATGAAAGCGGGGGTGGCTGGGGCCAAGGTGGGAGTGTGGGTCATGCGCTTTTACCTATCACGTTGCCCGCATCGGTCCAGCCCTTCGTGAGAGGCAAAGAAGCGGCGCACGGAACGCGAATGCACGGCTTTCCCCCTTGTCTCTGCGCGCCCCTCGGGCCATTTTGCCCGCCATGCAGATGATACCCCGCGCCCCGCTCTTTCTTGGCCTTGCCGGCCTCTTGCCCTTTCTCTGGGGGGCACTGACCGTGGTTCTGCCCGACCTCGGCCTCTGGACGGCACAGAGCATCGGGCCGCGCTTTGCCGGACCATATGTGATGCTCTTTTACGGGGCGGTGATCCTGTCGTTCATGTCGGGCGTGCTCTGGGGTTTCGCCACGCGGGCGACGGGCACGATGGCGGGCATCTGCTATGGCCTCTCGGTCATTCCGGCCCTTTGGGCGTTTTTCATGACCGGCGGCGGGCCAACCTCGGCGGGAACAAGCCTCATCTTCGGTTTTGCAGGCCTTTTGGCGCTGGATTGGCAATTCTGGCGATGGGGCCTCACCCCACCTTGGTGGATGGCGCTGCGGATGCTGCTGACGGCAGTGGTGATCGGCTGCCTTGCGGTGGGGGTGTTGCTCTGATGCCCGCGCTTTTCGCCTATACTGACGGGGCCTGTTCCGGAAATCCCGGCCCCGGTGGCTGGGGTGTGCTGATGCGCGCCATGGACGGCGACGCCATCCTCAAGGAACGCGAACTCTCGGGGGGCGAGGCCGATACCACCAACAACCGGATGGAGCTTTGGGCCGCCATTGCCGCACTCGAGGCGTTGTCGCGCCCCTCAACCATCACAATCGTCACCGACAGCGCCTATGTCAAAAATGGCGTGACCGGCTGGATGCACGGCTGGAAGCGCAACGGCTGGCGCACCGCCGACAAAAAGCCGGTCAAGAATGTCGAGCTTTGGCAACGGCTGGACGAGGCGCAGAAACGCCACACCGTCACGTGGGAATGGGTCAAGGGCCATGCAGGCCACCCCGAAAACGAGCGCGCCGATGAACTGGCGCGCGCCGGGATGGCACCCTACAAGCCAAGCAAGGCCAAAGGATGAGCGCGCTCATCCTGCTCGATTACGCCTCAGTGCTGATCTTTGCGCTGACCGGCGCGCTTGTGGCGTCGCGCCAACAACTCGACATCGTGGGCTTTGCCTTTATCGCCTGCCTGACAGCGGTCGGCGGCGGCACGCTGCGCGACGTGCTTCTGGATCGCAACCCGGTGTTCTGGCTGGGCAATCCCAACTATATCCTCATTGCCTGCGTCGCCGCCCTTTTTGTGTTTTTCACCGCTCATCTGGTCGAAAGCCGCTATCGCCTCTTGCTCTGGCTCGACAGTTTCGCGCTGGCCGTGGCGGTGCCTGCGGGCGTAAGTGCGGCGATGGTGATGGGGCAAAGCCCGGTGATCGTGGTGCTGATGGGCATGGTCACGGGCTGTATGGGCGGGCTGATGCGCGATGTGGTCTGCAACGAGGTGCCACTTGTGCTCAAACAGGGCGAGCTTTACGTGACCGCCGCCTTTGCCGGAGCCTTGGGCGCGGTGATTGCCGCAATGCTCACCAACGATCCGCTTGTGATCTTGGGCACCTGCGCCGCCCTGACCTGGGCGCTGCGGGTGGGCTCTCTTACGCTTGGCTGGCGGCTGCCGGTCTACCGGGCGCGCCCGCCACGGCAATAAACCTCAGCGCCGCTGACCGATCATCTTCCACAGCCAGACCAGCAGCATCGCGCCCAGAACCGCACCGATCAGCCCACCAAGAAAACCCGTGATCATCAGCACCATGCGAATGACCACCGCCCCGATCAGCGTTCCGGCAATGCCAATGAGGATTGTCGGCACCACGCCGACCTCAACCCGCATCAACCGGGTCGCCAGAAACCCGGCCGCAATCCCCACGATCAAAAGCCCGATGATGCCCATGCCTTACCTCCGATTGCGCCAATGGGTCGGCACGATGATCAGCGCCCCGATTGAGGACAGGATCGCATCAATCCCCGGCGCGCCAAAGCGGATACCGAACATGATCCGGACAAAGTAAAACAGAAACGCGCCGCCGATGCAGATGATGATCGAGGGCAAATAGCCATTGCGGGTGAACCCGCTCTTTTCGCTGGCGTAACCCACGATGCCCGCGATTACTACCGTACCGAATAGCTGCATGAACATCGCGTCACCCCAATTGCGTGCCACGCGGCAAGGGCATGCCGCGCAGGAACTCGTCTGCATCCTGCGCCGCGCGCCCGGCCCGTTGCAAGCGCAAAAGCCGCACAGATCCCGTGCCACAGGCTACGGTCAACCCGTCCTCCAGAACGACACCCGGCGCGCCGTGCGCCTCTGCCATGGCAGAACAAAGCAGCTTGATCCGCTCGCCCCCCACCTCGCACCAAGCCCCCGGAAAGGGCGAGAGGCCCCGGATCAGCCGGTCCACCTCTGTGGCGGGGCGCGCCCAATCCACCCGCGCCTCGGATTTGTCGATCTTGGCGGCATAGGTCACGCCGGCCTCGGGTTGTGGCTCTGGCGTCAAGGCGTCGAGCCGCTCCAATGCCGCGACGATCAACCGCGCGCCAAGGGCCGACAATCGGTCATGCAATTCCCCTGTGGTTTCTTGGGGGCCAATCGCCACAGCCTCGCGCAGCAGAACCGGCCCGGTATCGAGCCCCGCCTCCATCTGCATGATGCATACGCCGGTCTCTGCATCCCCCGCCATGATGGCGCGGTGAATGGGCGCGGCCCCCCGCCAGCGGGGCAAAAGGCTGGCGTGAATGTTCAAACACCCGCGCGCAGGCGCATCGAGCACCGCTTGCGGCAGGATGAGGCCATAGGCCACCACCACCGCCACATCGGCCTTGTGCGCCGCAAACTCTGCCTGCGCCGCCGCCTCTTTCAAACTCACCGGATGGTGGACCGGCAGGCCAAGCGCCTCGGCGCGCGCCTGCACCGGGCTGGGGCGGTCTTTTTTGCCACGTCCCGCCGGGCGCGGCGGCTGGCAATAAACCGCCACCACCTCATGGCCTGCGGCAACCAAAGCCTCTAGCACCGGCACAGAGAAATCCGGCGTTCCCATGAAGATCACACGCATGCCGCCCCCTGTCCCTGTTCCCAGAATACTCAAATCCGCCGCTGCCCCAAACGCTGCCTCAGGCGATCTTGCGCGCCCGCCTGAGCAGCATATCGCGCTTGACCCGGCCCAGACGGTCAAAATACATCCGCCCCTGCAAATGGTCGATCTGATGCTGCACGGACGTGGCCCAAAGACCCACGAAATCGCGCTCCTCGACCTCTGCGTCGGCATTCAGGAACCGCACCGTCACCGCGCGTGGCCGCTCGATCATCGCCGAGACACCGGGAAGACAGGGGCTGGCCTCTTCATGGGGGCGTAGTTGCACGCTCGCGTGCAGGATTTCGGGGTTGGCCATACACACCGCTTGGCCCCGCGCCGTGCTGGCATCGACCACGGCCAGCGCCTGCATCTCGCCCAATTGCGTGGCGGCAAGGCCCACGCCCGGCATCGCCTCCATCACCGCGATCATCTCATCCCAAAGGGCGCGCGTTTGGTCGGTGATCTCAGGAACCGGTGCCGCAGGCATCCGCAGCCGCTTGTCAGGCCAGCGCAGGCAAGGGCGCGGCGCCACGGCTTAGCCCCGCGCCAATTCGCGCTTGAGCTTTTGCATGCGACGAGTGATGAGTTGCCGCTTCATGGCGCTGAGGTAATCAATAAAGAGCTTGCCATCGAGATGGTCGATCTCATGCTGCACGCAGGTGGCCCAAAGACCGCCAAACCCTTCGTGATGCTCCACCCCATCCAGATCCATCCACCGCATCTCGACCTCTGCAGGGCGCGTGACATCGGCGAATTGATCCGGAATCGACAGGCAGCCTTCCTCATACACGCTCTTTTCCTCGGAAAAGGCGGTGATTTCGGGGTTCAACATCACGATAGGGCGCGGGGTGGCCCCCTCGTCCTTGACGCAATCTAGCACGATCAGACGATCCATGACGCCCACCTGCGGCGCAGCAAGGCCGATGCCCGGCGCGTCATACATGGTCTCAAGCATATCCTGCGAGAGTTTGCGCAACGCATCGGTCACGTCCTTCACGGGCGTGCAGACCTTTCTCAGGCGCGGGTCGGGATGGATCAGAATGGACCGTTTCATGGCGGCTATTTAGGCGATGACCGGGCGTTCTGCAACGCCCCTTGCGCTCGGGCCGTGATCGGTTAGCCTGCGCGCCAAACGCAGAGCCGGAGACCCCTATGAATTTCGACGAGATCATCGACCGCCGCGGCACCCATTCCGACAAATGGGATATGATGCAGGCCAAATATGGCGTCTCGCCCGAGGATGGGATTCCGATGTGGGTGGCGGATATGGATTTCCGCCCGCCCGCCTGTGTCACAGAGGCGCTGATCGGCATGACGCAGCATGGCGTCTACGGCTACTATGGCGACGATGCCGCCTACCGCGCCGCGATCCAGTGGTGGATGCAGGCACGCCACGGCTGGACGGTCGAGGCGGATGCGATCTTTACCACCCATGGCCTTGTGAATGGCACCTCGATGTGCATCGACACATGGACCGCGCCGGGGGATGCGGTGGTGGTCTTCACCCCCGTCTACCACGCCTTTGCCCGTGTGATCCGCGCTGCGGAGCGCGAGGTGCGCGAATGTCCCCTCGTCAACACCGCAGGCCGCTACGAGATGGATTTCGACGCCTATGATGCGCTGATGACGGGCAATGAGAAAATGCTCATCCTCTGCTCGCCGCATAATCCCGGTGGTCGCGTCTGGACCAAGGCAGAGCTTGAGGGCGTAGCCGATTTCGCCCGCCGCCATGACCTCATCCTCGTGTCGGATGAAATTCACCATGATCTTGTGATGCCCGGCCAGCACCATACCGCCATGCCCCATATCGAGGGTATCGCTGATCGGCTGGTGATGATGACCGCCACCACCAAGACCTTCAACATTGCGGGCGCACATCTGGGCAATGTGATCGTGCCCGATGGAAAGCTGCGCGCGCAGTTTGCCGCCCGCATGGGCGCGATGGGGATGTCGCCCAACTCCTTCGGCCTCTTTATGGCCGAGGCCGCCTATAGCCCCGAGGGCGCAGAATGGGTTGATGCGCTCTGCCTCTATCTCGATGGCAACCGGCAACTCTTCGAGGCTGGAATGCAGGCCATTCCCGGCGTGCGCGCCATGCCGCTCGAGGCCACCTATCTGACGTGGATCGACTTTGCCGGCACCGGCATGCCAGCGGCGGACTATACCGCACGGGTCGAGCGGGATGCGCGCGTTGTGGCCAACCACGGCCCGACCTTTGGCACCGGCGGCGAGACCTTCCTTCGGTTCAACATCGCCACACCGCGCGCCCGCGTCGCAGAGGCGGTCGCGCGTATTCAGACCGCCTTTGCCGATCTGCAATGAGCGTCCGGGGCACGGGCCGATGACACGGGTTTTCATCACCGGCACCGCCGGGTTTATCGGCTATCATCTGGCAAACCTGCTGCTGGATGAGGGCATGGTGGTGCATGGCCTCGACGGCATGACCGACTATTACGACGTCAGCCTGAAACAGCGCCGCCACCAGATGCTGATGCAAAAGCCGGGGTTTGTCGCGACCGAGGCCATGCTAGAGGATCAGACAGCGGTGGACGCCGCGATTGACGCCTGCGCCCCTGACATCATCGTGCATCTCGCGGCGCAGGCAGGCGTGCGCTACAGCCTTGAAAATCCGCGCGCCTATATCGACGCCAATATCGTCGGCACCTTCAACATCATGGAAGCGGCCAAGCAGCATGCGGTGCGCCATCTGCTGATGGCCTCCACCTCCTCGGTTTACGGCGCAAATACCGAGATGCCCTATGCCGAGACGATGAAAGCCGACAGCCCGATGACGATCTACGCCGCCACCAAAAAGGCGACCGAGGCCATGGGCCATGCCCATGCCCATCTGTGGAACCTGCCCACCACGATGTTTCGGTTCTTTACCGTCTATGGCCCATGGGGCCGCCCCGACATGGCCTATTTCAAATTCGTCGAGGCCATTCTGGCGGGTCGCCCCATCGACATCTACAATCACGGCGAGATGTATCGCGATTTCACCTATGTGGGTGATCTGGTGCGCGGTATCCGCCTGTTGATGGATACCGCCCCCGTGCGCCCCCTGACGCCCGAAGATATCGCGCCCGGTGACAGCCTCTCGCCCGTTGCCCCCTACCGGATCGTCAATATCGGCAATTCCGACAAGGTGCGGCTCTTGGATTTCGTCGCCGCTATCGAAGACGCGCTGGACCGTCCCGCCATCCGCAACATGATGGAGATGCAAAAGGGCGATGTGCCTGCCACTTGGGCCGATGCCCGCCTGCTCGAAACACTGACCGGTTACCGCCCGCAAACCAGCGTACGCGACGGGATTGCCCAATTCGTGCGCTGGTATCGCGGCTATTATCAGGTCTGAGCGGGAATCTACGGGCAGAGCGCGGCAAGGGCCATGGCGTCGCGCGACCGGCGCTGCTAGCGTGCGCCTGAACGCAGCCCCCCAATGACGGAGACAGCCCGCCCATGAGCAAGACCGGCAAACCGATCAATCTGGCGCTTCAGGGCGGTGGCGCGCATGGGGCCTTTAGCTGGGGCGTTCTGGACTACCTGCTCGAGGATGGGCGCCTGCGTATCGCTGGGGTCTCTGGCACATCAGCCGGGGCCATGAACGCCGTGGCCTTGGCAGATGGCTTTACCCGCGCCGGGCCCGAGGGCGCACGCGCGGCGCTTGACCACTTTTGGCGCAGCATGAGCGGCAGCGTCAAACATTCGCCGATGCAGCGCACCCCGCTTGACCGTCTGACCGGCAACTGGGGGCTGGAAAACAACCCGTTTTACCATTTCATGAACGCGCTCACCGGCGTTGCCTCGCCCTATCAACTCAACCCGATGAACATCAACCCGCTGCGCGATCTGGTAGAAGAAAGCATTGATTTCGAGATGGTGCGCAAATGCACGGCGTTTGAGCTCTTTGTCTCGGCCACCAATGTTGAAACGGGCCGGGTCAAGGTCTTTGCCCGCGAAGAATTGACCGCCGATATGGTGATGGCTTCGGCCTGCCTGCCGCAGATGTATCAGGCGGTCGAGATCGACGGCGTGCCCTATTGGGATGGCGGATATATGGGCAACCCGTCGCTTTTCCCGCTCTATGGCAAGACCGGCACCGATGACATCGTGGTCATCCAGATCAACCCGATCGAGCGCAAAGGCGCACCGCGCTCGGCGCAGGAAATCCAGAACCGCCTGAACGAAATCAGCTTTAACGCGAGCCTGCTCAAGGAACTGCGCGCCATTGATTTCGTGGACCGCCTGATTGCTCAGGACAAGCTCTCGACCGATCACTATCGCCCGGTCAAGGTGCATCTGATCGAGAATGAAGCAGCGCTGAACCCGATGGGGGCCTCGTCCAAGATGAATGTCGAATGGGCGTTTCTGACCCGCCTGCGCGACATTGGGCGCGATACGGCGGCGGCATGGCTTGATGCGAATTACGACAATGTCGGCGTCAAAAGCACGGTAGACCTGCGCGCCATGTTCCAAGGGATCGGGGCCGAGCATCAGGGCTGACATCTGGGAATTGGGCGTTGATCGCAGAGTGCATATGCGCTTCGATTGGGATGTGGAATTCGAAGGACACAAATCTTGCACCGTATTTTTGAACGCCTGCGGAAATCCCAAAAGACCGCGCAAACGCCGCCTGCAGCGCCGGCGGCTCTTCGCACACAGACGGGCAACACCCCCTATGATGGCCTGCCGGCTGACCGGTTCTGGCGCAGCGGTGTTCAGCACTCTGACCCCGCCATCATGCCCGGCATTCACAGCCCGAAATTCCTGATCACCCCCGAAGACACCATTGTGACCATGGGCAGCTGTTTTGCGCAACACATCGCAAACTGGCTGCGCGCGCGCGATTTCAACGTGCCGTTTTACGACAGCACCGACAACATCCGCGCCAAGTCCTTTTCCGCGAATTACGGCAATGTCTACACGGTGCGACAGGCAGTCCAACTGGTGCAAGAGGCGCGCGGCGGGCGGCATTGCACCGAACCGGTATGGCCTGTTGAGGGCGGGTTTGTCGATCCCCTGAGACCGGCACAATTCAGCACGCCCTTCCCCAGCGAATCCAGCCTGCAGGCCGCCCGCACAGATCACCTGACGGCGGTTCACACAGCGCTGAGCCAGCTTGATGTGCTGGTCTTCACGCTTGGCCTGACCGAGGCTTGGCGCGTGCGCGACTGTGGCACCATCCTTCCCGTGGCCCCCGGCGTGATCGCAGGACAGATGGACAGCACCCGCCACGAATTTGTCAATTTCCGCTACACCGACGTTTTGGCCGATCTTTCAGCACTCCACGCCGAGATCCTCAGCCTGCGCAAGGGACGCGCCTTTCGCATGCTTTTGACCGTGTCGCCGGTACCGCTGACCGCCACCGCCTCTCAAAGCCATGTGCTTTCGGCCTCGACCTATTCCAAGTCGGTGTTGCGTGCCGTCGCGGGTGATTTCTGCGCGGATCACCCTTTTGCCGATTATTTCCCCTCTTTCGAACTGGTCAATAACCCGGCGGCAAAATCCGCGCATTTCGAGGAAAATCTGAGGTCTGTCAAACCCGATGCCGTGGCCATGGTCATGTCCTGCTTTGAACGCCTCTGCCTGCAATCCGCTGAGGACAGCGGCGTGATATCCGCAGGCGTCGGCGATGTAGATTGCGAAGATGCCTTGCTTGACGCGTTCGCAGCCCCCGCCGTTACATCCGCCAAGGTCGATACGAGCCCCTTGCTTGTGGTGGGCAACAGCCATCTTGCCGCCGCACGACCCCATGCAGAAGGCAATCCCTTTGGGCAGAGCGCGCAATTCGCCATGCTCAACTTCCTGAAACCAGACCCCTTTACCACCATCAAACAGCGGCGCTTTCGCGAGTTTTCCTTTCGCGCCGGGCTTGACGACAAGTTTGCCGATTTCACAGCGCATGACGCCCGCACGCTGATCATCGTCGGCTGCGGCTTTATGGGGGATGGCATCGTGCGGGTTCACGGTGAATTGCGCGCCGGCGCACCCGGCTGCGACGGGCGCAAGATTTCACCAACCATACCGATTGTCAGTTCCGTCACCGATGCTCTGGTCAAGACCTATGCAAAAAGCGCCGGGGCCATTGTGCAATATGCACGCAAGATCGAAGAGTTTTGCGATTTTGATCACGTGTTCTGGATTGCCTCGCCCGATATGACCGAGGCGGTGGCCCGGTTTCGACTCGGCGATGATTTTGTCGACTCGGGCACCTTCCCGCATCATCGGGCGGCCTATCTTGCCGCCTTTCAAACGGCGCTCGGCACGGCTGGCAAGGTCAGATTTATCTGTCACCCAACCGACACCCTGTCCGAACCCAGCGGCTTCTCACAGAACGTCTATGCCGCACATCGCAACATCTGGGATATCCATTGCAACGCCAGCTATTTTGATGCGGCCTTTGAACAGGTCTGGACAGAGCTTGCCGCCGCAGAGGCACCGAGATAGGCGACGATCACTCAGCCGGTGCCGAAAACCGCGTCAACCACGCCAAACTTGCCTCTGTGCCCGCCTCATCGGGCCGGTACTCCGCCCCGAACGGCCCCGGCCAGCCAAGCGCCGCAATCTGCGGCAAAAGCCAGCCATAATCCACCTCGCCTTGGTCCGGCGCGCCACGGTCCGGCACGCTTGCAAACTGCACATGGCCGATGATGGGCTGATAGCGGGCAAAGCGGCGCAGCAAATCGCCCTCCATGATCTGCAAATGATAGCAGTCGAACATCATCCGCAAATTGCCCCACCTCAGCGCCGCTATGACAGAGGCAGCATGAGCCGTCGACGACAGGTGATACCCCGGCACATCGCGCTGATTGATCGGCTCGATCAGGATCGTTAGGCCATGCGGCGCGGCCAGATCACAGGCATAGGCCAGATTGCTCCGAAATGCCGCCTCCGCCTCTGCCCCGCCATCTGTGCATCCGGCCATGACATGCACCGCCCCTGCGCCAATGGCCTGCGCATAGTCCACCGCCTGCCGGATCGCTGCGCGGGCCTCGTCCTCGCGGCCCGCAACAGCAGCCAGCCCGAAATCGCCCGCCGCCCGGTCGCCCGGCCATGTGTTCAGCCCCAGCATCGGCAGCCCGGTTTCCTCCAATGCCGCGCGCACCTCTGAGGCCGCGAACTCATAGGGAAAATGGCATTCCACCGCCGCAAACCCCGCCCGCGCCGCGGCACGGATCGCCTCGGGCAAAGGCCGGTCGGTAAACAGAAACCCCAGATTGGCCGAAAACCGCATCAGTCCCAATCCACCTCGAATTTGCGCACCACCTGCGCGATCTGCCCGGCATCAAGCGGACGCGCCCCGGTGCCCCGCAAAATCAGCGCCAACTTCGCGGTTTCCTCCAACTCTTCCATCGCGAACACCGCCGCCTCCAGATCCTTGCCCGCCACGACGGGGCCGTGATTGGCCAAAAGCACCGAGGCACGCCGCCCCGCCAGCCCTCGGATCGCCTCGGCCATCGCGGCGTCACCGGGCACATAGAAGGGCAAAAGCGCCACCTTGCCCACCCGCATCACCGCATAGGCGGTAAGCGGCGGAATGGCATTGTCAGGATCAGTATCGGGCAGGATCGAGAGAGCGACGGAATGGGTGGAATGCAGATGCACCACCGCCCCCGCACTCTGCCGCGTCTCATAGAACGCCGCGTGCAGCGGCATTTCCTTGGTCGGCGGATCGCCCGAAATCAACCGCCCGCCCGCGTCAAACCGGCTCAGCCGTGCCGGATCTAGCCGCCCCATGCTGACCCCCGTCGGCGTGACCAACAGCCCGCCATCCTCGGTCCGCACCGAGATATTGCCCGAGGCCCCGCCGGTCAGCCCCCGGTCAAACAGCGACTTGGCCCAGAAACACAGGTCTTCGCGCAGGCGGTTTTCGCTCATGTCGGGGTCTCCATCATCTGCGCCGCCTCGACAAAGAAATCCGGCCCGCCAAAATTCCCCGATTTGAGCGCCAGCAACAGGTCATCCCCCGCGCGCATCACCGGCACGCCGGGGGCAATCTCGGGTCCGATCTCAAGCTCTTTCAATCCCAACGCTTCCACCACCGCGCCCGAGGTCTCGCCGCCTGCAGTAATAAGCCGCGTCACACCACGCGCCACCAGTGCGCGCGCCAGTGCCGCAAAAAGCGCCTCAATGGCCCCCGCCACTGCCTCAGCGCCGAACTGCGCCTGATCCTGCGCCACCCGTGCCGGATCGGCAGAGGAATAGATCATCGCAATCCCTTCCTGCGCAGCGGCCCAATCCGCCAGATCCTCCGCCGCAACCCGGCCCGCCATAACCTCAGCCGCAGAGATTTCCCGCGCCGGATGAGAGGCCGCGTGCCGCGCCACCTGCCCGCGCGTGACCCCAGAGCAAGACCCCGAGAGGATCACCGCCGGACCAGCCTCCCCGCGCCAAAGGCCCGCCTGCCCCGCCAACTCCCCGCGCGCCCGGAAATTATCCGGCAGACCCATGGCAATCCCTGATCCGCCTGTGATCAGCGGCAAGTTCGCCGCCGCATGGCCCAAGGCCACCAAATCCGCATCGCTGACCGCATCCGCGACAATCAACCGATGCTCTTGTGCCGCAAGGGCCGCCCGGATCGCCTCTGGCCCCTGCCACACGATCTGCGCGCCCAGATGCCCGACCGTGCCGCGCACCTGCGCGCCCAGCCAGCGGCGAATATCGGGATCGGTCATCGGCGTCAGCGGATGATGCTGCATCCCGCTTTCGCTCAAGAGCCGGTCCTGCACGAAAAGATGACCTTGATAAACCGTCCTCCCCGCCCCCGGAAAGGCCGGGCAAACGATCACCTGCCGCGCGCCCAAGGCATCGGCCAAGGCCTCGGCCACTGGGCCGATATTGCCCTCGGGCGTTGAATCAAACGTCGAGCAATATTTGAACAGGATCTGCCGGCACCCCTGCGCGCGCAACCACTCTAGCGCCGCCAGCGAATGCGCCACCGCCTCGGCCACCGGGATAGATCGGGATTTGAGCGCGACGACCCCCGCCTCAACCCCCGTATCGGCGGGCGCATCCGGCACGCCCACATATTGCACCGTGCGCATACCCGCCTTGGTCAGCGTATTGGCCAGATCGCTCGATCCTGTGAAATCATCGCCGATACAGCCCAGCAGCATCAGGCATCCCCCGGCAGGCGCAATCCGGCGCGAGCCGCGATGTGTTTGGTGATGGCCGCATCATCCTCGCGCCCTAGTCCCGCTTCCGACGCCGCGCGATATTCCGCCAGCGCCGCCGCAACCAGTGGCAGAGGCAGGGCCACGCGCGCGGCCATCTCTGCCACGATCCCAAGATCCTTGGGCCAGATGTCGATGGCTGAACGCGGGGCATAATCCGCCTCGATCACATGCGGCGCGCGGTTTTCGAACATCCACGAATTGCCCGCCGAGACCTTGATCACCTCCAGCACACGGGCCAGATTCAGCCCCTGCGAAGTGGCAAGGCTTAGCGCCTCGCCCATGGCCGCGATATGCACGCCCGCAAGCAATTGATTGACCGCCTTCATCGCCGATCCCGGCCCGGCGCAATCGCCCAAGCGATGCACCGTTTCAGCCAATGCCGCCAAGACCGCATCGGCCCGGTCAAAGGCCTCGGCCCGGCCTGACGCCATGATCGAAAGCCGCCCCTCGGCCGCCTTGACCGCCCCGCCGGAAATCGGCGCATCCAGATAGAGCAGCCCCCGGCGCGAGGCCTCTTCTTCCATCTCGCGGGCAAACTCCGGCGCGACCGTGGCACAGCCAAGGATCACACCGCCCGCTTGCACCCCTTCGGCCAAGCCTTGCGCCCCAAAGAGCGCATCACGCGTCTGCGCGGCATTGAGCACAACACAAACCAGCACCGCAGCCTTGGGCGCACCCCGGTTCAGCGCGCGCCCCCCCGCCGCAACCAGCAAATCGCGACGCCCCGCGTCCGGATCATGGCCATACACCTCGAACCCCGCCCGCAGCGCCGATTGCGCCATGCCAAGGCCCATCGACCCCAGCCCAACAAAATGCACGATCTCTGTCATTGTCCCACCGAAAGAATGGTCTGCATCGGCCAGAGCGTAATGGCCGGAATATAGGTGATCAGCATCAAGGCCCCGAACACGGTCAGCACGAACCAGAAAAGATGCGGAATGACCTTTTCAATCGAGAGATTGGCCACCGCACAGGCCGCGAAGAGATTGACGCCCAGCGGCGGCGTGATCATCCCCAGCGCCAGATTGACCACAAGGATCAGCCCGAAATGCACGGGATCAACCCCGTAAGACACGGCAATCGGGGCCAGAATTGGTGCCAGCACAAGGATCGCCGCCGAGGTCTCGATGAACATGCCCACCACCAGCAGCATCAGGTTCACCACCAAGAGAAACGCAAAGCGGCTCTCGAAAATATCCTTGAACCATGCCGCGATTTCATTGGGCAGACCCGAGCGCGTGATGAGAAACGAGAAGAGCGCCGCCGCCGAGATGATCAGCATGATCGCCGCCGTCGCCAGCACCGTCTTTTTCAGGATTTCGGGCAGGTCCGCAAACCGCAACTCGCGGTAGAACACCATGCCCACGATCACGGCGGCGGCCACAGCGGCGGCGCTCGCTTCGGTCGGCGTGAAAACGCCCGAATAAATGCCGCCCAAGATGACCACCGGCACGATCAACGCGGGCAAGGCAGACCAGAGCGCCGGACCCACCCTTGGCCGGTCGCGCCCATCCTCAAGCCCGATACCCCGCACGCGGCACAGGATCAGCACCAGGGCCATCAGCGACCCTGCCACCAAAAACCCCGGCCCGATGCCTGCAAGGAACAACTGCCCAATCGAGGTATCCGTCGACACAGCATAAAGGATCAATGGAATCGACGGTGGAATAAGCACGCCCAGTTCGGCGGAACTCGCCTGAACCGAGGCCGCCATGGGGGCCGGATAGCCATGTTTCACCATCGCCGGTATCAGGATCGCGCCAATCGCAAAGGTCGTGGCCACCGACGAGCCAGAGACCGAGGCGAACATCATGCAGGTCAGCACGCAAGAGGCCGCAAGCCCGCCTTGGATACCGCCCACGATGGATTTCGCCAGTTCCACCAAACGATGCGAAATCCCCCCCGCCGACATGAGATTGCCCGCGAGGATAAAGAGCGGAATCGCCATGAGCGGGAAACTGTCGATCCCCGTGAACATCCGCTGCGCCACCAACAGCAGCGGCAAACGGCCATTGGCCTCAATCCCGATGACCGAAGCCAGACCAATCGCCACCGCAATCGGCACGCCAGCCAAAAAGAATATCGCAAGGGATAGCGCCAGTGCCGCGTTCATTGCAAATCCGCCGAGAACGCAACCGCGCCCTTTTGAACCGCCCGCAACATGCAACCCAGAATGGCCAAGAGGATAAACACCGATCCCACCGGCAGCGCCGCATAAACCCAAGCAATCGAGATTTCCAACGCCGCCAACTTTTGCGACATGACCCGTTCGGTCATCGCCCAGCCCTGCCAAAAGAGAATGCAGAAAAACACCACCGACAGGCTCATCGACACAAGGTAAAGCGCAAAGCCCAAACGCGGCGGCAAGATCTTTTGCACGATTTCAACCGCGATCATCGCCCCTTCCCGGAACGCCGGGGCCACGGCCAGAAACACGCACCAGATCATCGCCGAGCGCGTGATCACCTCGGACCATGTCGACGGGTGCCCGAACACAAACCGCGTCGTCACCTGATACAGCGCAAGACCGACCGCAATCAGCAAAAAGCCAATCGCCAACCGCAGGGCCAGTTGCGTGGTCATGGCCTCAAATCTCAGAAACAACGTCATGCGCGCCCTTCCGTCCACCCCGGTGCGTGGGACGCACCGGGATCAGCTTCGTGCCTTGGATCACTCGACGGCCTTGATCCGTTCGATCATCTCGCCACCGTATTGATCCGTGTAAACGGAATACGAGGCCTGTTCCGCCAGCGCGGCAAAGGGGGCCTTGTCGATGTCGGTGATCACCTCCATGCCGTTTTCCCGCAAAAGCGCGACGCCCGCCTCTTCCAGACGGTTGACCTCGGCCCGCGTCGCCGCTGCCGATGCCTTGGCCGCCTCATCGAACCAGCCGCGCTGCTCTTCGGTCAGACCATCCAGCAGAACCGGCGAGGCCAGAACAGCGGCAGGCGAATAGACATGCCCGGTGAGCGAGACATATTTCTGCACCTCCCAGAATTTCGACGCCGTGATCACCGTGACCGGGTTTTCCTGCCCATCGACCACACCTTGTTGCAGGGCCGAAAACAGCTCGGGGAAGGCCATCGGCGTGGGGGCCGCGCCCATACCTTCGAACGCCGCCATATGCACCTTGTTCTCCATCGTGCGCAGCTTGAGCCCCGCCAGATCCTCGGGCGTGCGCACGGCGCGCTGCGAGTTGGTCACATGGCGAAACCCGTTCTCGGACCATGCCAGCGCCACCAGATTATTCTTGCTGATCTCATCCAGCAATTCCTGTCCGATCTCGCCGTCCAGCACGGTGCGGGCATGGTCATAGTCGCGAAACAGGAACGGCAGATCGAGCGCATAGACCTGCGGCACGAAATTGCCCAAGGGGCCGGTCGAGGTGATAACCACATCGAGCGAGCCGATTTGCAGCCCTTCGATCATGTCCCGCTCGCCGCCCAATTGCCCGGCGGGGGCCTGCTCGCCGGTAAAGGCACCGCCCGACAATTCAGTCAGCGTGTCGATAAAGGCCTGCGCCCCCACCCCGTAATGCGACGTGGGCGACAGCGCATGCCCCACCACGATATTCTGTTGCGCCTCTGCCGCCGTGGCCAAACCCAGCGCGGCAAACGCTCCCAGTGCAAAATGTTTCATGTGATCCTCCTCCTTGGTTTTCGTTGATTCAGTCCACCGGGGCCTCCCGCAGCCCGTTAGCCTGTTGTCAGACTATCCCTATACTCCCGAACAATCTCGGCAAAATCCCGGTTGGGCGCAAATCCCAGCGCCTCGGCGCGTGGTGTGATGATCTGCCCCGGCCATGTGGTCACGATCCGTTCGATCGCGGCATCGGGCCGCTCTGTCACCCGCGCCGCCACCTCTGCGCCCGCCACGGCCTCTAGCGTGTCGAGCATCGCGCCAACTGTCACCGAAATCCCCGGCAAGGTGACGGTGGTCTCCAGCCCCAGATCGGCTTGCGCCAGCCCAATGGCAGTCAGCGTATAGTCAAGCGCCTTGGCAGGCGAGGCCAGATGCATCCGCAATCCGCGCCCCACCGGCAACTCGGCCGCAACACCGGCCAACGGCTCGCGGATGATCCCGCTGGCAAAGCCTGATGCGGCGCGGTTGGGCTTGCCCGCCCGCACCGCGATGGTCGGATAGCGCAGCGCGCGGCCCTTGATAAATCCCTTGCGGCTGGCATCACGCACCAGCAACTCGCCCATCAGCTTTTGCGTGCCATAAGAAGACAGCGGCGCAGGCAAGGTCTCTTCTGAAATCGTGTCATTATCGGCGCAGGAAAACACCGCGACCGACGAGGAAAAGACGAAGACCGGCGGCTTGCGCAGGCTGCGGCAGGCGTCGATCAGGGCAATCGTGGAGTGCAGGTTAACGGCCATGCCCAGCGCGTAATCCTCTTCTGCCTGCCCCGAAACGACACCGGCCAGATGGATCACCAGTTCGGGCGCATCCTCGACAATCCGCGCCAGCACGTCGGCACTGTCCAAGGGGCCGGGCACCGCATGCACCCGGCGGCAGGATTGCGCCAGCTCAACCAACGGGGCCTCGGCAATATCGGTCGCAAGGATGGCCGCGATCCGCCGCTCTTGTCCGTCCACGATCAGGCTGTCACGCTCTGAGAGCGCACGCACGACGCGTTGGCCAATAAATCCCGCCGCTCCGGTAATCAGAATACGCACGCAAACTCCCCCTTGCACCGGACTGAACCAAGTTATGACAGCGCTGTCAACATGGTTCTAACCCACCGCCTCATTGCCGCAAGATCGGGGCGCGCGCCAATTTGAAACGACAGCGATCTGGCCTGACAGGGATATTGGCGCCTATCCCCAAGGTGCGGCCTCAAAGCGCCACAGGCACCACCGCGCAGCACTCGACTGCCCCTCGGACGGGCGCTGTTACTTCAAATCAAAACACTGATAATTATGATTTATTTTCAAAAGCAAAATGCCCGCCTGCCAAATCGCAGCGCCTATGCAACGGACGATCACCGCGCAATCCATCGCTTGGAACCAAGGGCTAGTCCTGCCCGAACAGAACCCGCCCCGCCATTCCTCTCAGTCTCAAACATAAGGTCTCACCAGCCCCAAAATCATTCCTCTGCTACAGTTTCTCAATGACAGCGCCGTCATTTTGCGCAATCTGGGGATATGGACCCGAACGCGCCCGAACCCCCTCTCCGTCGGCCCACCCTCTCTCAGGTGGCCAAGGCCGCAGGCGTGAGTGAAATCACCGCCAGCCGCGCCTTGCGGGGCGGCAGCGCCGTGGCCAAATCCACCCGCCAAAAGGTCGAGCGCGCCGCGCAGGCCCTCAATTACATGCCAAACCGCCTTGCCGGAACGCTCGCGGGCGGGGCCTCGCGCCAGATCGCGGTGGTCCTGCCCTCGCTCTCCAACATCGTCTTTGCCGATGTGCTCAAAGGGCTGGAACGCCGGCTTGAGGATGATGGCTATCATCCGATTCTGGGCATTTCCCATTACGACGCCAGCCGCGAAGAACACCTGCTGCGCGATCTTTTGTCATGGCGGCCAGCGGGCCTCGTTCTTGCGCCGACCTCTGGCAATGCGGCCACGCGTGCACTCTTGCGCGCCGCCGAACTGCCCGTGGTCGAGGTGATGGATACAGACCCAGACCCCACCGATCTGGCCGTCGGCTTTTCGCACCGCGCCGCAGGCCGCACCATGGCGCATTACCTGATCGGGCGCGGCTATCGCCGGATGGCCTATATCGGCCATGACATCGCCACAGATTTCCGCGCCCTTGCCCGGCTGGACGGCTTCAAGGATGCGCTAAGCGACGCGGGCCTCACCCTGTCCGACACGCTTATCCTTGATGGTCCCTCCTCGGTGCCCTTGGGGCGTGAAGGGCTGGCCCGGTTGCTCAGCCAGAGCAAGGCCGCCCCCGATGCGGTGTTTTTTTCCAATGACGACATGGCCGTCGGTGGGGTCTTTCACTGCCAGACCGCCGGTCTCGCGCTGCCCCATGACATCGCCTTGGCCGGGTTCAACGGGCTGAGCATCGGGCAGGCATTGCCCACGCCGCTGACCACCATCGCCTCGAACCGCGAACATATCGGCTATGTCGCCGCCGACCATATCCTGCGCCGCCTCAAGGGCGAGGCCCCGCCCCGGATCACGCAAATTGACTTTCGCCTTGTGCCCGGTGCCACGGCCTAAGGCTGGCAATCGCGCCCGCCCGCCCCATCTAGCCCCTCACCAAGGCTGAGTAGAGGCAGGCGGCATGACCGAACAGAACAATCAGACCCGCACCGCCCCCGTGCCCGGCCACCGCCTTGGCCGCATGCTGCGTTTGGGCGGCATGACCACCGGCATCATGGGCGACATGCTCGCCGGTGGCCTGCGCCAGATGGCGCAGGGCCAGCGCCCGCATCTGCCCGGCCTCTTGCTCAGCCCCGCCACGGCCCGCCGCGTCACCCGCGATCTGGGTCAGATGCGGGGCGCTGCGATGAAACTGGGGCAGATGCTCTCGATGGATACGGGCCTTGTGCTGCCGCCCGAGATGACCGCAATCATGGCGGCATTGCGGGCCGAGGCCCCGCATATGCCACCCAAGCAGTTGCAATCCGTGCTCAACACCGCATGGGGCACAGGCTGGTATGGGCGGTTCAAACGCTTTGATTTGCGCCCCTTCGCCGCCGCCTCTATCGGACAGGTCCACCGCGCCCAAACGCCCGATGGTCGCGATCTGGCCATCAAGGTGCAATATCCCGGCGTGCGCGCCAGCATCGACAGCGATATCGACAATCTGGCGACGCTGCTGCGCGTGCCGGGCGTCATCCCGCGCGAGATGGACCTTGCCCCAATGCTGCACGAGGCCAAGGCGCAACTGCATCAAGAGGCGGATTATATCGCAGAGGCCCGCCACCTGACGGCGTTTCAGACGCTTCTGTCTGGCTCTGATGCATTCCGCCTCCCTGACCTGCACCCCGACCTCAGCACGCCCGAGGTGCTGGCCATGACCTATATCGACAGCCAACCCATAGACGCACTGACCGATGCGCCCCAAGACCTGCGCGATCACGTGGCGCAACAGTTGATCGACCTGACCTTGCGTGAACTGTTCGAGTTTGGCCTGATGCAGACCGATCCCAATCTGGCCAATTACCGCTTTGATCCCGCCACCGGGCGGATCGTGCTTTTGGATTTCGGGGCGGTGATGGCGATTGATCCGGCCCTCACCGAGGAGTTTCGCACCCTGCTCAACGCGGCACTGGACGAGGATGCCGCACGCACCCGCGCGGCCATGCTGCGTATCGGCTATTTCAGCGCCGCCACCGCCCCCCGGCATCAGGCCCTGATCCTCGAGATGTTCAACACCGCCATGGCCCCGCTGCGCCAAAGCACAGCGTTTGATTTCGGGGCCTCCGATCTGGTTCGCACCCTGCGCGACATGGGGATGGCCATGGGCTCAGAGCGTGAGTTGACGCATGTGCCGCCCCCCGCCACGATGTTCCTGCATCGCAAGATCGGCGGCATTTACCTTTTGGCCAGCAAATTGCGTGCCCGCGTCGCACTGCGCCCACTGCTTGAGCGCCACCGCTGAGAACGGCGCCTAGTCGGCCAGAACCGGCAAGATTGCCGCGTCTCCCAGCACCGGGCAACGCCCATCCAGATCCAGCAACCCATGGCCAAAGATGTCATCCACGCCCGGCGCACCCAGATCGGCGGCGCTCTGGCTAAGCGCCGCGCGCAGCTCTGCCGGGGTCATCCCCGGATTGCCCTGTTGCCAGAGCGCCACCGCCGCCGTCACATAGGGCACCGCAAAAGAGGTGCCGGTTTTCCACCGCGCCCCCTGAACCGAGGCCGCAGTCCAGACCTCGACCCCCGGTGCCGCCAGATCCACATGCGGCCCCCGCCCGGCGCGGCGATAGATCCCCCCGGCCTTGTCCACCGCTGTCACGGCAATCACGCTGTCATAGGCGGCGGGATAGGCGGGCGGCGCGTTTGGCCCGCCATTCCCCGCCGCTGCCACCACAACGACAGTCTGCGCCGCCTCAAGCGCTGCCAACGTCTCTTGCAAGACGCTGTTGGGCGGCCCCGCAAGGCTGAGGTTGATCACCGTCGCCCCGGCCCCGACCAGCTGATCGAGGCCCCGTACCAGCGTAAAGGCATCGGCGCGCTCATCCCCCGACTCCTTGTGAAACGCATCCACCGCCACCAGCGGCACCCCCGGCAAGAGCCCCGGCGCACGGGAGGCCGGATCGCCCACCAGCAGCGCCGCCACCGCCGTCCCATGAATGGCACTCGAGGCGTTGTAATCCTCAGGGGCCACCCGCGTCAGTGCCACCTGCGCACCCGCAAGCGCGCTGTGATCGGTGTTGATCCCGGTGTCGATCATCCCGATCGTCACCGGCGCACCGCATCCCTGCGGCCCCAGAGGGTTGGGCCAGTCAATCAGGGCCCGCGCCGGACAATGCAGCCCCTCGCAGGGCAGGGGATCGCTGGTATCCTCATCCGGCGCGCGGTTTTCCTCGGCTTCGACCCGGTAATAATGGTTGAAATCCGCCGTCTCGCCCGTGGGCAGCGCCTGCACCGCCGCCCGTGCCTCGTCCAGCGTGGTGCCCGCTGGCACCGAAAGGCGTTGGATGTTCACACCCAGGCTTGCCAGATCAATGCGGTCGATAATGCCATAGCCCTGCGCCACCAAAGCGGCGGCATCCGCATCATTCAGCCCGCGCGCAATGATTTCGTTGGGGGCTTCGGTCGGGCGTGGCGCAGCACGGGGGGCTTGGGCGCGGGCGGCCTGCCGCGCAGGTTCTGGCAATGCGCCCCGAAAGAGCGCACGCAGGTTGCGGCGATAGTCGCGCAATGTGGTCTCACCCGTTCCAATCCCGCCAGACCTGCCACCGCTTCGGCTGCTACTGCTACTGCTGCTGCTCCCGTCATCCCCATCATCCCCATCATCCCCGTCGCCATCTCCATCACCGCCGTCGCCGTCATCGGCCCAAGCCATCGACGCAGAAAAGCCCCCCTCAGGCCAAGGTCCAAGAGGCACAAGCCCAAGGATCAGAACCCAGACCAGTATCGCTCGTAACACGCGCACGGAATTTTCCCCTCTTGTCGCCTTGCCTCAACATGCCATGTTACACAAAACGCTGTAACCCCGGTTTTATTCCCGCCCCCGTTCCAAAGGCCGCGCCGCAATGCCAGACAAGTTTACCGAGGATGTCGTGGCCTTGCTGCCTGCCCTCAAACGCTTTGCCCTCTCGCTTTGCCGTCGGGGCGATCTGGCCGATGATCTGGTGCAGATCACCGCCGAACGGGCGTTTCGCGCCCGCGATCGGTTTGACCCCGCGACCCAATTGCAACCCTGGCTCTTTCGCATCCTGCGCAATGCCTGGATCGACACTCTGCGCCGCGATGCCACCCGTGGCGAAGTGGTGGACATCCACGAAAGCCCCCAGCCCGATCCCGTAGACAGCGCCGCCCAAACCGATGATCGCCTGACCCTGAACGCCGTGCGTCGCGCGATTGAGGATTTGCCCAACGACCAGCGGCAGGTATTGCACCTCGTCTGCATCGAAGGGCTCAGCTATGCCGAAACCGCCGCCACTCTCGACATTCCCCAAGGCACCGTGATGAGCCGCCTCAGTCGGGCACGCTTAGCCCTTGCAAAATCCGTGGGAATAGACCGAGACCCCAGCCGTTAACCCCGTGTCAGGGGAAGGATCACACCGATGCAGATGGACGACGACAAATTGATGGCCCTCGCCGATGGCGAGATCACCGGCAGCGAAGCCGAGGCGTTGCACGACCGCATCGCCGCAGACCCGGACTTGGCCGAGCGCTATGCGCTCTTTGTCGAGACCGCGGAATTGGCGCGCCAAGCGATGCAGGACCTGCCCGAGGCGCAGGTTTCCGACGCGCTCGTCGCACGCATCCGCGCGATGGGCGCGGCCAGCGCCCCGCCAGAGGCCTCTAACGTGGTGCCCCTTCGCACCGCGCCAGCGCCCGCCGCGCCAACCCGCTGGCAGCCGATGGCACTCGCCGCGAGCCTAGCGCTTGCCGTGGGTCTGGGCGCGGGGCTGATGCTGTCAAACGGGGCTGAAACGCCGGTTGGTGCGCCGTTCAGCACCGCCCTGACCGAACATCTGGACAGCCTGCCTTCGGGCAATGCCGCACAACTTCCCGATGGCACCGCCCTGACGGTGGTCGCCTCCTTCACCGATGCCGCAGGCCAGTTCTGCCGGGAATATGAGGCGGCAACGCCCGGACGCGGTGGCTTTGTCGCCGTCGCCTGTCGCGAGGATGCCGGATGGCAGCTGCAATTCGCCATGGCGCAGGCCGGTGATACAGGGGCCGAGGCCGGATATGCCCCCGCTTCTGCGCTCGAAACGCTTGATGCCTATTTCACCGCCACCGGCGCAGGCCAGCCGATGACCCCGGACCAAGAGCGCGGCTTTCTGCGGTAAGGGGGCAGCGGGGCGCAAGGCGCCCTAACCCGGAATGACAAACCGCCGGTCCGGATGCTCCAGCCAATCCGCAGATCGCGCCCTCAGCGCGCCCACCAAGGGCGCGAACCAATCCCAATTGGCCGCCGCACTGTCATTCACCACCAGCATCTTCTTGCGGCTATAGATCGGGGCCTCGCGCAACTCAAAAAGCCGCCCCTCCGACACCAGTGGTGCCGCCAGCGCACGTGGCAGATAGGCCGAGCCACCCCGTTCCAGCAGAAATTGCAGCGCCCAAAACGAACTGTCGAAACTCACCCGCGCGATTCCGGCATCGTGATAGGTCTCGCCATGGGCGCGGCGATACTCCTCGCCATGGTCCACGAAAATATACTTGGGATCCGCCCGGATCGAGGTCACTTCGCGGTCGGAATACAGCACCAATTCCTCTGGCGGCAACGCATGCGCGGTCTGATTGCCCCGCGCCGAGGCCCCATAGGTCAGGATCACATCCACCAACCCCGCCGCCAGCCAATCTTCCAACTCGCGCCCGCCGCCCTGCTGCACCGAAACCGCCATATCGGGATGGCCCTGCACCACCCCGTCAAAAAACGCCCGCCCCGGCCCGTGCCACAACTCGCGGTCACAGCCAAAGGTGCAGACCGAACTCAACCCCGCAGGCAGGCCCGTTTCATAGCGCGCCTGCCGCCACAGCCCGGTCATGATCCGCGCATAGCGCAACAGCTTGGTGCCTGCAGGCGTCAGCGTCGTGCCCGATTTCTGCCGATTGAGAAGCTGTTGGCCCAACTCCTCCTCCAGCGATTTCAGCCGCGCCGTCACCGTTGATTGCGTCACGTTCAGCTTTTGCGAGGCCCGCACCAGATTGCCGGTCTCGACAATGGCCAGAAACGTCTGCAGGGCGGTGATGTTCATGGGGGCGCGCCTTCAATTCGAGTTTTCCGCACATTTGTAGCAAAACAATTCGTTTTCAAGAATGCTGCTTTTGTGCGAATTTCTCCCGACCCGCCGCCTCGGCACCCCAGAACACGCAGGACAGACCATGACCCTAGAGCTTCGCCGCAGCCTCACCCTCGTGCAACGCACCCACCGCGAAGGCGGCAAGGACGTCGCCGACCCCACGCTGCTGGTCGCCGCCATGGCGATCATTCGCAACCCGTGGTTCGGGCGCGGCCATGTCGAGGATCTCGGCCCCGAAATCCGCGATCAAGGCCCGGTTCTTGGCCGCCTGCTGACCGACATGATCCTTGATGTCACCGGCGACCGGCTCGAAGGCTATGGCAAGGCCAGTGTTGTGGGTATGGGCGGCGAATTGGAACATGCCATGGCCCTCACCCATACGCTCTGGTTCGGCAACCAGTTCCGCGATGCGGTCAAGGCCAAGACCTATCTCGCGTTTACAAACACGCGCGGTGCTGCGGGCGCAGCGCTGATGATCCCGCTGATGGACAAGGACGACGCCGGGCGGCGCTCGCATTACCAGACCATCCACACCGTTGTGCCGGACGCGCCCGCCGAGGATGAAATCATCCTCGCCCTTGGCGCCTCGGTGGGCGGCCATCCGCATCACCGCATCGGCAACCGCTACGAAGATCTGCGCGACATGGGCCATGATGTCGACAATCCGGCGGGGGTCTGAATGGCGCGCACACCCGAGGGCACGGCCTATGACCTGACCGGGCCTTTGGATGCACCTTACGTGGTGCTGATCCACGGCCTCGGCCTCTCGCGCCACAGCACATGGGGGGTGATCGCCCCTCTGCTTGCCCGACACTTTCGCGTGCTTTGCTACGATCTGCCCGGCCACGGTCAAAGCACGCCGCACCCCGGCCCGCTTAGCCTCACCGCGCTCTCAACCCAACTCATCTCCTTGATGGACCGGCTCGACATTCCGCGCGCGGCCCTCGTGGGGTTTTCGCTGGGGGGCATGATCAACCGGCGCGCAGCGCTCGATCATCCTGCCCGCGTGACCGCCCTCGCGATCCTCAATTCCCCCCACGAACGCGCCCCCGAACTTCAGGCGCGGGTCGCGGCGCAGGCGCGGGATGCCGCTGCGGGCGGTCCGGCGGCCACAATCGACGCAGCGTTGGACCGCTGGTTCACCCCAGAGTTTCGCGCAGAAAACCCCGCCAAGGTAGACGCCATCCGCCAAACTGTGCTCGCCACCGATCCCGCCAGCTACGCGGCGCATCGGTTGGTGCTGGCAGAGGGCGTGACCGAATTGATCCGGCCCCAGCCGCCTCTGACACCGCCCACGCTTGTCATGACCTGCGAGAATGAAAGTGGCTCGACACCTGTGATGGCCGAGGCGATCGCGTCAGAGATCGCAGGCAGCCAGTGCCATATCCACCCCGCCCTGCGCCACCTCGGACTGATTGAGGCGCCACAGGCCTTCGCGGGCAGGCTCACGCAATTCCTAAGCCGACATGCCTGAGCTTAGTCAGCCGCGTCGCCCAGCCATTTATACATGACGCGCGCATCCACCAGACCGGCCTCAGGATGGCGAAAGGCCCGTGGCAAATGGCCGACTGTGTCAAACCCAAGGCTCTGCCAAAGCGCAATCGCGCCCCGGTTGGTTTCGACCACGAAATTGAACTGCATCGCCAGATAGCCCAATTCGCGGGCCTCGTCCTGAGAATGCACACACATGGCCCGCGCAATACCCTGCCCGCGCGCGGCCTCAGCCACCATATAGCCGGCGTTGCACACATGCGCCCCGCCACCGGCCTGATTTGTCTTGAGATAATAGGTGCCCAGCACCTCGCCACCGCGCTCAGCCACATAGGTGGCGCGCGGCACCTCCATCCACAGAGAACGCACCGCCTCGCGGGTCAGCCCCGGTTCGATGGCATAGGTATCGCCTGCCCGGATCACATCCCGCAGGATGGGCCAGAGCGCTGCGAAATCCGCCTCGCGCGCCAGCCTGATGATGATACCCGCCTGATCTGTCATACCATACTCCCCCGCCCGCCATGGCTAGCGGCGGGCGCAGGGTTTGGCAAGCCTCAGCCGTTCAGATCAACCACAACCCGGCCCTTGACTTGCCCTTTCAGGATATCTGCCCCCAGACGGGGCAAATCCTCCAGCGTGGCGGGCGTGATCATCGCCTCCAGCTTGTCCATGGGCAAATCCCGCGCGATCCGCTCCCAGGCGCGAACCCGGTTGGCATAGGGCTGCATCACGCTGTCGATCCCCAACAGGTTGACGCCGCGCAACAGAAACGGAATGACCGTCGCTGGCAGGCCCGCGCCCCCCGCCAATCCCACGGCTGCAACGCTTGCGCCGTATTTCATTTGGCCCAGCACCCGCGCCAGCATGGCCCCGCCCACGGCATCAACGCAGCCGGTCCAGTTCTCGCTCTCGAGCGGTCGCTTGACGGTCTCCGCCAGTTCCTCCCGCGGCACGATGCGGCTGGCCCCCAATCCGCGCAGATAGTCTTCCTGCTCGGGGCGTCCGGTCACGGCAGCCACCTCATGCCCCAGATGCGCCAGAATGGCCGTGGCCACCGATCCCACACCACCTGCGGCACCTGTGACCAGCACTTCGCCATGCCCCGGTTTCAGCCCGTGATCCTCAAGCGCCATCACCGCCAGCATGGCGGTAAAGCCTGCGGTGCCCACCGCCATCGCCGCGCGGGTATCCAACCCCTCGGGCAGCGGCACCAGCCAATCGGCGCGCACCCGCGCCTTCTGCGCATATCCGCCCCAATGCGCCTCGCCCACGCGCCAACCGGTCAAAACCACCTTGTCGCCGGGCGTGTAGCGCGCATCATCACTCGCCTCGACCGTACCGGCAAAATCAATCCCCGGCACATGCGGATAGGACCGCACCAAACCGCCCCCCGGCCCGATGCAGAGCCCGTCCTTGTAGTTCACCGTGGAATATTCGACCGCAACCGTCACCTCGGCCTCGGGCAGATCCGCAAGCGTCAATTCCTTGACGCCCGCCGATGTCTTGCCGCTCTCCGCGTCTTTCTCGACGACCAATGCCTTGAACATCTCTCTCTCCTTTATTCTGCAAGGCGCGCGCGCCTTGCTTCATCTGGCCAAAAATACCTCGGGGGGGACGCCCGGAACGGGCGGCGGGGGCAGCGCCCCCCTGCCCCTCTCAGGCCCAGAACCCCGCCTGCACAGAGGCGCGGCGTTCCCCATCAGGCGTCACCACTCGCAACTCCGTGCCCGCCTCCCAATGGGTCATCCGCACCATGCCGATGGCCACGTTGGTGGCGAAATCCGGCGACCACGTGGCCGAACTCACCCGGCCCACGCGCGCGCCCTTCTCCGACAGAACCGGCCACCACTCGCGGCAGGGCGGCACCGCCGCCCCCTCGATGGCAATGGCGCGGATCTGCTGCACCGGGCCTTCCTTGGCGACCCTGAGCAGCGCATCCCGCCCGATACACCCAATCGCCGTATGGGTGTTGCAAAACTTGCCCAGCCCACATTCATGCGGCGTGTTGTCATCGGTCATGTCATTGCCATAGCTCAGCAACCCGCCCTCGATCCGCTCGATCAGGTTGGGGCACCCGGCATGGACATCCATGCCCTTGCCCGCCTCCATCAGCGCATTCCAGAGCGGCATGCCAATATCGCCGCCTTCGACATAGATTTCAAACCCGCCCTGCTTGGAATAGCCCGAGCGCGCGATCACCATATCCCGACCTTGAAAATCGAAATGCCCAAAGCGGAAGAACCGCACATCGCGCACCTTGTCGCCAAAGACCGCCGCCATCAGGTCATCGGCGCGCGGGCCTTGAATGGCCAGCGGGCTCACGTCCGGCTCATCCACCAGCACATCCAGCCGCCAGCCCTGCACGATCCCCTTGACCCAATAGAGCAGATCACTATCGGCAATCGAAATCCACCAGCGATCCTCTGACAGCTTGACCGCCACCGGATCGTTGAGCATGCCGCCGGTCTCATCGACGATGGGCACATAGAAACATTGCCCCGGCGTCATGCCGCGCAAATCGCGCGGGGTCAGCATCTGCATCAGGCGGCCCGCATCCGGCCCCCGCAATTCCACCTGCCGTTCGCAGGCCACGTCCCAGACCTGCACCGCCTCTTTGAGGTGGCGATAGTCCTCTTCGATCGAGCGAAAGACCGTGGGCAACAGCATATGGTTATAGACCGTATAGGCCTTGACCCCCGCCGCCTCGACCCCTTGGGAAAAGGGTGTGCGGCGCAACCGGCGCGACGGGGACAGAAGCGGAGCGTTCATTGGGCCTCCTCAGGCATGAAAACAAGATCGGTAATCGGCGCGGCCAGGCCCGCGCGCGTCAGCATCGCATGCACCTGCCCCCGGTGGTGGGTCTGGTGGTTGAAAAAATGGGTGACGCAGGTGGCCACCGGCCGGGTGATCTCGCCGCCCACGGACCCAGAGTAAAACGTCAGATTGCCGGTGAGGTCGATACTGTGCACCCGCCCCGCCCACGCCTTGATCCGCCCATCGGTGGTGAAGCGTTCCGCACTCCATGCGGCCCCCGTCGGGGTCAGCGTGGCGCTCTGCTCAAAGCGGGTCTCGGGCGGTGCGGCGCTGGCATCAAACCGGCTAAGCCACATCTGATCCGCCCAGAGAATATGGTTGAGCGTGCCGAGGATCGAGCCAAAGAAAGCCCCGTGATCCTCGGTCAGCACCTTGCGGCTCACCCCGTCTATCGCACGCATCACCTGCGCGTTTTGCCACGCATTATAGCGCGCCATCAGGCGCACATGATCCGCCGCCAGCAGCATCAGCGCGGGCCTTTCCAATCAATCTGGCAGATTTCCGCGCTGCGCCCGTCAAAATCCCACACCCGGCCAAAGGCGCGCACGCGCCCCTTGGTGGCGGTGGCAACGGTGATGTCGGGCCCCATCCAGTATTCGGTGTTGGTGACAACAATATCCTCGCCCTTGTGGCCCGGCACCGGCACCACTTCGCCTTGGATCATCTTGCCGACCATCAGGCGGCGCGCATTGCCTTCGGTCTCGAAAATGACCGGCGCGCGTTCGGCCCCGATAAACTCGCTGACCAGCACCCCAAAGAGGCCGGTCGTGCCGCGCGCCTTGCCACTGAAGATATTGACCAAAGCGTCATATGCGGCCTCGCTTGCGCGCTCGTCGATAAAGGCCGCCGCTTTCCAGTTGCCGCGTGCCATGAGGCCGGGGATTTCCAGCATAAGACCCACGTTGAGGCCGCTCAGATCCTCGTCGCCGTAATGGCCCTCGTCGATGCGCACGCCTGACCACGCCTGACAATAGCCCTCGGTGGGCGCATGCTTGCCCAAAGAGACCACGCAGGGGCAAAATACCGTGCAGTTGCAGTTGAGGATCAACTCCCCCTTGATCGCCCAGGGCACTGTGCCCAAAGTATCCAGAGCCATTTTTGGCCTCCTCTCTTAGATTGACGTGAACAGCACCCAAACCGACGCGGCCATCAGCACCGCGCCCAAGGGCCGGGTCAGATAGCGCCCAATTTGGGGCAGTTTTTCCAGAACCATGATCACCGTCGCGAGCCCCATGAAGGCGAGGTTCATCACCCCCCCGACAAAGGCCAGCGCCATCAGCGCCCAGCAGCAGCCAAGGCACACCAGCCCCAGCCGCACGCCATTGCGCAGCGCCCCTTCATCCCAATGCTGCATGAAGAACGACAACGGGCGGCGGCATTTCGACAGGCAGGCGTCCTTGACCGGGCTGAACTGATAGGCCCCGGCCACTGCCAGCAAAACAGCCGACAAAACACCAGAGCGGCTATCACCAAACGCCGTCAACAACCCCGCCTGAAAGAGCGCCATTTGCGCCCCTGCCGCGATTACGGAAAACCCAAGCCAAACGCCCAGATACCCCATCACCAGCGCGCCGAACTGTGTCTCGCCGGTATGGCTCAGCTCTTCATAGGTCGCAAAGGCAGGCAGTGCTGTGGGGGCCATCATCGCCGCCGACATCAGCGCCCACATCAGGATGATGCGGCCAAATCCGGCGGCGTCAGGCGTGACAATGCACAGGCTTTGCAAGAAATCAGCCCCGTAAATCACCGCCCCATCGCGCAAATCTGCAGGCAAAGCCATCGCGTAAAGCAGCGCCCAGGCCCCCAGAATAAGTGCGAACAGCACCAGCCAGTGCCCCCCACCCATTCGCCTGACCTGTGCTGCAATCATCGCCTCATCCCCGCGACTCACCTCTTGCGTTTAAATTGTCAGACATTTAAATGTATGACAAATGAAAATTGATCCAGATAACAAAGCCGACCTTTCGGCCCAGATAGCCGAGGCGATCCGCGATGCGATCGTCTCTGGTCAGCTCATCGTCGATGAACGCCTGCCCTCCGAGGCAGAGCTTGCCGATCACTTCGCCGTGTCGCGCCCCACCGTACGCGAGGCGCTGAAACGGCTGGCCGCGCAATCGCTCATTCGCACCCAGCGCGGGGCCTTTGGCGGTGCCTTCGTCAACCGCCTCAGCTATCCCGAGGCCTATGGCCAGCAGATCACCACCGCCACGCTGCTCCTCAGCATGAACAGTATCAGCTTTGATACCGCCTGCGAGGCGCGCTATGCCTTGGAACGCGCCTGCACGCCCTTGGCAGCCCAGCGCCGCACGCCCGACACGCTCGCCACCATGCGCGCCGAGATTCACCGGCAGGGACAACCGGGGCTGACCGATGAAAGTTTTTGCGCCTCTGACGTGGCGTTTCACCGCGCGCTTGTGGACAGTGCGGGCAACCCGGTGCTCAGCTATCAACTCGCCGGCGCGGTCGAGGCGATGCAGCCCCTGATGAACATGATCACCTTCACCGCCCGCTCGCGCGAGGCCATCGTGGGCCTTCACACCCGCATCGCCGATGCTCTGGCATGTTCAGACGCCGAGGCCGCCCAATCTGCCCTGACCGAGCTAGAGGCCTATACGCTGACCCTTGGCCGCGATGTCATGGCTGCGCGCGCACCAAAATAGCCCCTCAGACACCCCAAGCCGCGCATTTGCGGTCAATCGTCTTGCGCGCCACGCCCAAACGTCGCGCCGCCTCGGCCCGGTTGCCGCCGCAAGCATCGAGCACGGCCATGATATGGCGCTGCTCGACATATTCCAGCGTCTCAAGGGCCTGCTCTCCGCCGCCCCGGCCAGAGCCCGCGAATTCCTCGGGAAAGGCCCCAAGGATCACTGACCGCTCGATCAGATTGCGCAATTCCCGCACATTGCCGGGCCAGTCATACCGGCTCAGCTTGAGCAGGACATCGGCATCAAGATCAAGCGCGGGCATCCCCAAGGCCCCGGCGAATTCGCTCATGAAGAGCGCCGCCAGTTCAACGATATCCTCCTGACGCTCCTTGAGGCTGGGCATTTCCACGTTGACGATATTGATCCGGTGAAACAGATCCGTCCGGAACCGCCCCGCGTTCACCGCCGCCTTCAAATCGGCATTGGTGGCAAACAGGAACCGCAGATTAAGCGGGATTTCCCGTTCAGACCCGATGGGTCGAATACGCTTGTCCTCCAGCACGCGCAGCAGCGCCGCCTGCACATGTTCGGGCAATTGCGCCACTTCATCCAGCAAGAGCGTGCCGCCATCCGCATGCAGCAACAAACCATCCTTGCGCGCGCGGCCATCCTCGACCACGCCAAACAATTCCTCGGCAATCCGATCCGCCGAAATCGCGGCACAATTGACCGCGACAAAGGGCTTCTCGGCCCTGTTCGATAGCCCGTGCAGGGTGCGCGCCGCAATCTCTTTGCCGGTCCCACTTGCCCCGGTGAAAAGAACCGATGTGGGCGCAGGGGCCAGCTTGCCCAGCATCGCCCGCACGCTTTGAATCGCCGGCGAATGCCCCAGCAGCCGACCGCGCGCCGCCTGCCCGCCCGCCGACAATTCATGCCGCAACAGGTAATTCTCACGCGCCAGATATTTGCGGTCCAGCGCGCGCGCGACCGAATTCAGGATCTGGTTGGCGCGAAACGGCTTGAGCACGAAATCCGTGACCCCCGCCCGCAGCGCCTTGATCGCCGTATCAAGATCCGCGTAGGCGGTGATCAGGATCGTATCGGCAAATAGCCCGACCCGTCGCTGCTCCTCCAGCCAGTCAAGGCCGGTCTTGCCGGGCATGATATTGTCGAGAATGACCAGATCGAAATGCATCTGATCCAGGATCATCGCCCCCTCTGCACAGGTGCGCGCCTGCTCCACATGACGGCACCGCGCCCCCAGCGTCTTGATAAGGAAATTGCGCATTCCCGGCTCATCGTCGATAATCAATACCGACGCATGCGCAAGGTTCTGGCCATAATCCTCCGCTGTTTCTTCGGGCGCGGGGTGCGGCGTCATTCAGCCGCGTCACCCAACCGGACAGCATCGCTCGCGCGCTTGGCCTCAGACGTATAGCCCAACTCGCGCAGCACGGTGGGGGCGGCAGCGGAAATCACCGCGCAGGCGACAAAGGCCGCAATCATCGCTTTCATTCTCTCAGTTCCCTTCTGTTGCGGTGGCACGGCGCAGATAGTCAATCATATCCTGCCGGTCCTCTGCCGCTGTGATCCGTTGCATTGGCATCTTGGAGCCGGGGATATAGTGATCCGGTCCAAGGTCAAAGAGCGCGTCAATCGTTGTGTCATTCCAGACGATCCCAGACCCATCGAGGATATCGGAATAGGCATAGCCCGGCACTGTCCCCGCCTGACGCCCAAAAAGACCATAGAGCGTCGGCCCCGCCTTGCGCGAAGGCGGCGGCGTCAGAGCATGGCAGATCGAGCATTTGCGCATGAATTGCCGCTCGCCATTTTCCATCTCCTCGGGCGCGCGCAAAAAGCTGTGATCTGTCTCGCCCGCCGGGTCATACGCGCCCAACATCTCGACCGGCCAGCCATAGACGACCTCGCTCAGCCCACCCGCGTAGATCATACGCCCGTCTGGCGAAAAATCCAACGCCCAGACCGGACCGCGCGCCATGGCCTGAAAATCGCGGGTGATCTGCCAGGCATTCGTGTCGATCACCATGATATAGCCCTGCCCATCCCCCGCCGCCAATTGCGCTGTCGCGGCGTGATAGGCCATCGACAGCACCGGGCGACGCTCTAGCGTGAAATCCGCGATCTGCTGACCGCTTGCCGGGTCGATCACCCGCGTGGCCCCGTCAACCGCGCCATAGGCCAGCCACGCATCCTGAGGCCCCAACACGATCCGGTTTATCCCAAACCCCTGATTCAGCACTTCGCGCGGCGGGGCATCCACCTCTTGCCAGCGCCATTCCTGCAATGACCCATCCGCAGACGAGGAATACAAAAGCGCCCCATCGCTGCTGAATGCCACATCGCTGACCGCCGCATCATGCCCCGTCAGAAAGCGCGCAGCGCCCCCCGCCACCGGCCAAATCCCGATCGAGCCGTCCCAACTCGCCGAGGCAATCCACGCCCCATCCGGCGACACATCCAGCGCCGCAACCTTGCCTTTGTGGCCAAGGTGCCGGGTGCCTTCGCCGGTTGCCCTGTCCCAGACGATCAGCGTGAAATCATCGCCGCCCGACACAAGCCGCCCATCGTCCAGCGTCGCGACCGCAACCACCGCCGCTGCGTGGCCTTCGAACCAGCGCGGGGTGCGTCCCTCCCAGAGGCCCACGGAATTGTCGAAACTAACCGACACGACCTCGCCACTCTCAGGAAGCACGCTCAGCCCCATGATCGGCCCGCCATGCCCTTTGAGCGTGGTGAACTCTTGCGCTGCCAGGGGGCTTGCCCCCGCCAGCGCCCAAAGCCAGAGACCAAAGGCACGCGCCCCCATGGTTATTCCGCAGGATGTGCGGCCTTGCCGGGATCAGGCGCATGGCCCTTTTCCTGCAACTCCTTAAGCCACAGGCCATGATGTTCGCGCGCCCACTGCTCTTCGACCTCGCCCGACCCCATGGCGTCAAACGCGCCCTCCATGCCGACCGACCCAATGTAGATATGCGCCAGAATGATCGCGGTCAGAACAAAGGCCATGATCGAATGCCAGAGCGTTGCCAGTTGCATTTCCTCATGCGGGGCCAGCATCACCGGCAATTCGCCGAAACCCACCGCCTGTGGCAATCCGGTCTGGTTGAGTATGGCAAAGGTCTTGGCAAACATCGGCATCTCGAACGGAAAGAGAAGCGACAGGCCCGTGGCCGAGATCGACGCGCCAAACACGATCACCGCCCAAAAGATCATCTTTTGCCCAGCGTTGAATTTCTTGGCGGGCGGATGCACACCCTTGCTGAAAATCCCGCCGCCCACGGCCAGCCATTTCAGATCCGTCCGGTTGGGAATATTGTGCAGAACCCACATAAAGAACACCATCACCAGACCCAGCATAAAGGCCCAGGAGATGTTGTTATGCACCCATTTTGATGCCACCGCGATGGTCGCAAACGCCTCATGCCCCAACAGCGGGATCACCACCGTTCGGCCAAACAGAACCACCAGACCGGTGATCGCCAGCACCACGAAAGAGCCCGCCATCAACCAATGGCCAAAGCGTTCCACCGCCTGAAAGCGGGTAACCGTGCGGCCCGTCTTGGCTCCGTCAATCCGGATCTTGCCCCGGACAAGGTAGAAAAGTGCCAAAAGGGCCAGCGTGCCCCCCAGCAGATAGGCGCCATAGGTCGCCAGCGGCCCCTTGCGGAACTCAAGCCAGGTCATACCGCCGTCCTGAATGAGAACGCGCGCCTCCGGCCCACCGGCCGAGACCTTCACATCATCCAAACCATAGCGCAGCGCGCGCCACACTTCGGCATCCGATGCCCCCCCCAAGGTGCCCAACTGCCCCGCTATGGCAGCGGCACCGTCCCCGTCCGAGGCGGCATCACCGCTCTTGGGGGCAACCGTCTCGCCCCGTTGCCGGGCCAGAATATCCTCCAGCGTTTGCGCACCACCTGTGGCAGCGCGGTCAATCCCGGCGGCCTCCGTGGTTTCTTGCGCCGCCAACGGCGCTGCAAGGAACAAGGAGAGCAACAGCGTCATGATCATGCGGGGCATGGTGGTCATCCTGTCTGGAAAATGTCTATACGTCGCTGTGGGCGGCCTGTCAGCCGCCCACCCTGTGCGTTGCGCGGGTCAAAACCCCGCAGCGATCCGTAGGGTGGGCGTCAACCCACCCCGATCTCAGCCGCCGCTTTGCTGGCCGTAGGCAGAACCCCAGCCCCAAGCGCCCGAGCCGAAACCACGGGCCACAACGCGCTCGCGGTAAATGGCCGACACGACGTCGCCATCCCCCGCCAACAGCGCCTTGGTCGAGCACATCTCGGCGCAGATGGGCAGCTTGCCCTCGGCGATCCGGTTGCGCCCATACTTCTGGAACTCGGCCTCGGAGTGGTTCTCTTCCGGGCCACCGGCGCAGAAGGTGCACTTGTCCATCTTGCCCCGGCTGCCGAAATTGCCCGCCTGCGGGAATTGCGGCGCACCGAACGGGCACGCATAGAAGCAATAGCCGCAGCCGATGCACAGATCCTTGGAGTGCAACACGATGCCCTCCTCGTTCTGATAGAAGCAATCCACCGGGCAGACCGCCATACAGGGCGCATCCGAACAGTGCATACAAGCCACCGAGATCGAGCGTTCGCCGGGGCTGCCGTCGTTGATCGTCACCACCTTGCGGCGGTTGATCCCCCACGGCACCTCGTGCTCGTTCTTACAGGCCGTGACACAGGCGTTGCATTCGATGCAGCGCTCGGCGTCGCAGAGAAACTTTGCTCTTGCCATTCTCTTTCCTCCTTACGCTGGCATGATTTTGCAGAGAGTACACTTGGTCTCCTGCATCTGCGTGACCGAGTCATAGCCATAGGTCTGCGCCACGTTGGTGGATTCCCCCAAGACATAGGGGTCCGATCCAGCGGGATAGTTATCTCGCAGATCCTTGCCCTCGAAATGGCCACCAAAGTGGAAGGGCATGAAGACCACACCCGGTGCCACTCGCTCTGTCACCAAGGCCATGACCTTGACCTTGGCACCCTCAGCCCCTTCAACCCAGACCTGTGCGCCGTCCCGCACGCCGATGTTATTGGCATCGCGCGGGTTGATCTCGACGAACATATCCTGCTGAAGCTCGGCCAGCCACGGGTTTGACCGTGTCTCGTCGCCGCCGCCCTCATATTCGACCAGACGGCCAGAGGTGAGGATGATCGGATACTCTTGCGAGAAATCCTCTTGCTGGATCGAGGCATACATGGTCGGCAGACGCCAGAACTTGCGGTCCTCATAGGTCGGATAATCCGCCACCAGATCACGACGGTTGGTATAGAGCGGTTCACGATGCAACGGCACCGGGTCAGGGAAGTTCCAGACCACGGCACGCGCCTTGGCATTGCCAAAGGGCGAACATTCATGGGCAATCGCAACCCGCTGAATCCCGCCCGAGAGGTCGGTTTTCCAGTTGGCTGTTGGGCCCCCCACCGCATCGATCGCTGCGCGTTCTTCGGCGGTCAACTCGCCATCCCAGCCCAGATCCATCAGCATCTGCATGGTGAATTCCGGGTATCCGTCCTGAAGATCCGATCCGACCGAATAAACGCCATCCGCCAGCAGGCTTTCTCCATCGCGTTCGACCCCGAAATTCGCCCGGAAGGTCAGACCGCCTTTTGAGACTGGTAGCGACATATCATAGAGGTTCGCAGTGCCCGGATGGTTCATCTCTGCCGTGCCCCAGCAGGGCCAAGGCAGACCATAGTAATCCCCATCCGCAGGTCCACCATTGGCCCGCAGCGTGGTGCGGTCAAAGGTGTGCTGGTTGGCCATGTGCATCTTCAGGCGCTCCGGGCTCTGACCCGTATAGCCAATCGTCCACATGCCCTTGTTGAATTCGCGGGTGATGTCCTCAATGTTCGGCTCGCCATTTTCTTCAATCGCGATGTTGCGGAACATCCGGTCATGGAACCCAAACTTCTGGGCAAACAGCGCGAGGATCTCGTGATCAACCTTGGACTCAAACAGTGGGTCCATGATCTTGTCACGCCACTGCAACGACCGGTTCGAGGCGGTGACAGAGCCGCGCGTCTCGAATTGCGTTGTAGCAGGCAGCAGATACACGCCATCGGTGCGGTCGTTCATGACAGCAGAGACTGTCGGGAACGGATCGACCACAACCAGCATGTCCAGCTTTTCCATCGCGGTTTTCATTTCCTTACCGCGTGTCTGGCTGTTGGGTGCATGACCCCAGAGAACCATGGCCCGGACATTGTCGGGCTGATCCATATTCTCCTTGTCCTCAAGCACCCCGTCGATCCAGCGACTGACCGTGATCCCGCTGAGGTTCATGATCTTGGTTTCGCCGATTGTGACGTCTGCAAAGCGGCTCTTGAGCCAGTCGAGTTCCTCGCCCCAGACGCGCGCCCAATGGGCCCAGGATCCTTCGGCGAGGCCGTAATAGCCGGGCAGCGAGTCAGCAACGACCCCAAAGTCCGTCGCCCCCTGCACATTGTCATGACCACGGAAGATGTTGGTGCCGCCGCCAGCAGTGCCCATGTTGCCAAGCGCCAGTTGCAGGATGCAATAGGCCCGCACATTGTTGTTACCCGTGCTGTGTTGCGTGCCCCCCATGCACCAAATCACAGTGCCGGGACGGCTGTTCGCCAGCGTCCGCGCAACGCGCCGCAGTTGCTCACCCGGAACATCGGTCACGCGTTCGACTTCCTCAGGCGACCACTTCTTCACCTCGTCCTTGATCTGGTCCATGCCCCAGACGCGGGTGCGGATGAATTCCTTGTCCTCCCAGCCATTCTCAAAGATGTGCCACAGGATACCCCAGACCAGCGCCACGTCCGAACCGGGACGGAACCGCACATATTCATCAGCATGTGCCGCCGTGCGGGTAAAGCGCGGGTCGCAGACGATGAGCGGCGCGTTGTTTTCTTCCTTGGCCTTCAGCACGTGCAACAGGCTGACAGGATGCGCCTCGGCGGGGTTGCCACCGATGATGAAAATGGCCTTGGAATTGTGGATGTCGTTGTAGCTGTTGGTCATGGCGCCGTAGCCCCATGTATTCGCAACGCCCGCAACGGTGGTCGAGTGACAGATCCGCGCCTGATGGTCGACGTTGTTCGTGCCCCAATAGGCCGCGAACTTGCGGAAGAGATAGGATTGTTCGTTATTATGTTTGGCAGAGCCCAGCCAATAGACGGAATCCGGGCCGCTCTCTTCGCGGATCTTCATCATGCCGTCGCCGATCTCGTTGATCGCCTGCTCCCAGCTGATGCGCTTCCACTCCCCACCCTCTTTTTTCATCGGGTATTTCAGGCGGCGCTCACCATGGGCATGCTCGCGCACAGCGGCACCCTTGGCGCAATGCGCGCCCAGATTGAACGGGCTGTCCCACGCGGGCTCTTGCCCCGTCCAGACACCATTTTGCACCTCGGCCACGACCGTGCAACCGACCGAGCAATGGGTGCAGACGGATTTCACCGTCTGGACCGCTGCCGTAGCAGCGCTCTGCGCGTTGGCGCGGGTGACGGTGCCCCCCATGGCACCGATTGCGGCAAGGCCACCGATGGCCAAACCGCTGCCACGCAGGAATGCGCGGCGGTCCACCGATGTTCCGGCGACCTCGGACAGGATACTGGTCCGCTGGGGGCGGCGTGCAACCCCGTTGGTCTTTTTCCTCAACATGTTTCTCTCTCCTCCCTGGGCCCTCTTGGGCTGGGTACTGCGATTGTCCCTGACGCTCTGGCCTATTGGCCGCGCGCCAGCGTTGACGGGCGTCCGATCCTAGAAGCGGGCGCTTTCGAAATAGGCGCGGGTATGCGCGGTGTCCTGCATCTCGTTGGATGTCAGGTCTGGCTCTGCGGCTTGGGCTTCGCCCGTCGTGACCATCGTTGCGACCGCGACAGCGGGCGCGCCGGTGGCGGCCAGTTTCAGGAAATCACGGCGGCTGCTGCCAGCCTCGGTCTTCCGGGTCATGAAGGTCTCCCTCCCCTCGTTGTGACGGATCGCTCCGCCGGTTGCGATACGGGCTTACGCCCCGCTCATTCGAAAGCCCTGCGCCTCGATCTCCATGAACACCCGACCGACCGCGCCGACCGAGGCATAGAGAACCGAGCTGTTCGCAGCCTCCAAATCCGTGAAAAAATGCCCGGCCCAAGGGCCGATATGCTTGGCAAAGAACGCCTGTTGATCGGCCAGCGTCGCAGGCTTGCCAAAGCGCCCTCGAATAAGTCCCGCCATCATCTCCATGAGCGAGGCGATATTGTCCTCCGGCTCATAGACATTCTGCGCACGGGTCATGCCGCGCGCGGCCATGTCGCGGCGCAGCCCCGCCAAAGGCTTCTCGTTGAGAAAGCCGGTCAGATAAAAGCTGGCATAGGGCAGCAATTCACCCCGTCCCAGCCCGATAAAGAGCGCGTTGAACTCGCGCTCGACCCCGGCAGGCTTGCTTACCCCAGCCACACGCGCCAGCGCGCTCACGGCTTGGCCCATCGGCGTCGCATCCCCGTTCAGCGCGGCAGTTTGCGCCAACAACGCCTCACCCGGCGGGCGGGCCAAAATGGCGGCCAGGAAATCATAAAGATCGGCACGCAGCGCATCCTCTGCGGCGATCTCGGGCACTTGGGCTTTTCGCGCCTCGGCTTGGCTCATGCGGATACTCCAGCCTGTTCGTCGAATTGAAATCGCATCCTGCGGCGCGGCGGTAGCGGGGTGTCGTCCTCTGCCGTCACTGTCTCGGCCTCTGCAAATGCGCTGCTTGCCTCAGGACCTGCATCGGGGTCGGGCGCGGCCTCGGCCTCTGCGACGTCGACCGCTTCAGGCTCATCGGCATCGGCCACAACCTCAGCCTCTGCTGGCCCTCGGGCCAGCGCCTCGGCTTGGCGTGCCATTTCCTGCACATGCGCCAGCATGCCCTTACCCACCTGATAGGTGGTTTTCATACCCGGCACCACCATCGCGGCGTCGGTATAATCGTCGGCATAATCAATGAGACCGTCGAGATTGGCCAAAACAGGATTGCTGACCCAAAGCCGACGCAGCGCCCGCCGCCGAAGCCGCTCGGGCACCGCCTTATCCATAAAGACGCGGAAATCGTCGCCCATTTTCAATACGTCTGGATCGGGCAAACCCAATTCCTCGCACAGCTCTGCGTCGGTTTTTTCCTCAAGCTCTGCCTCGCGGGCGGCTGCCGCAAGCTGCTCTGCTGCACGCGCCTCGTCCTGCGCCTCAGCCTCGACCCGTGCCTTGCGGCGGGACCAGAAATCTGCGCCCTGACTCAATTCAGCCTCCCGCGGCGCGCACGATGCGGTGTGGCGAATACATCCCGCGCCTGTACGATTCGCGCATCGCCGATCCCGTCCTGTGTCGGTGCTTTGGCCTGCCCGTCGCGGCGACGCTTCTGAAACGCTTCCCCTTCGTGATGCACCTTTACAAAGTCACGCACCAGCGCCACCAGCCCTTCGGGCATTGGCACCTTTTCAACGATGTCATCGCCATTTTCGGTGTAATGCTGCGCCTCAAAGGGCGAAGCCGTGACCAAAGCCACACTGAACGGTGCCTGCGCCATATCAGATCCGACACGTTTCCTCAACATCACGAATACCGACGGGACCTTGGCGGAAAGCGCCTCAAGATACGCCTCGGTCTGGGTATGGTGCAGATCAAGCAGCACGGTGGCGGCGTGGAAATCCACCGCCTCGCCCTCGCGCCGTAACTCGCGCCAATCCGCCTGCGGTGCCCCCGGCAGAACCGACACAACACGCCAGGCCCAAGCCGCCCAACGGGTCACGCCGGGCGTACGCCGTATGACGATGCCCAATGGCACCATCATCTGTTTCTCAAGCATCTGTGTTTCGTGGCGATAGGTCACGCTGTGGTGCATTCCTTGCTGCGTCCACTATGTTTGGTCTGACTTTCTGACCACGCAAAGCTCTTTTTGTGTGCAGCGGTCCACATCGAGTCCGATCCGGACATTTTGAACCGACACCCAGCTTGCACCAGCCCGCAAAGGACAGATTGTCCACTCCTCCCTTTTCAATGCTGCACTGCCGCATGACAAGATATTGAAAACAAACAGAATCAATCGGGTTTAAAACAGCGCCTGAACCGGCCCTCTCCCAAGGCTGAACGATTCGAAAAGCGGTTTACGAGGGCTTCGAATCATGCCTAATCTCTGCGCAAAGTGACCGATCCGGTCCGCTTCCCAGACGTGTCAAACACCGGGGTAAACATGCCTAAACACCTGATTTTATGCGATTGTTCCGCCAGCCAGACGCTCGACCCCGAGGGGCTCTCCAAGGCCACCGGCCTCAGCTGTTCGCGCCTGCATAGTGCGCTCTGCACCGATGAGATCGAGGCCGCGACCAAGGCCATCGCCACCGGCGAGGCAATTATTTGTTGCACCCAGGAGGCCCGCGTTTTCGAGGAGCTGGCCGCCGATCTGGAGGTGGACAGCCCCCCCCTGATCGACTTGCGCGACAGGGCCGGTTGGTCGGATGATCCGGCCTCAAAACTACCCAAAATGGCCGCGCTTCTGGCCGAGGCCAGCCTGCCAACCCCACCGCAAAAGACCGTAGATGTCATATCCGAGGGGCTGTGCCTTATCCTTGGCACCTCGGATGTGGCCCTGCCCGCCGCTGAAAAACTCGCCCCCCTCCTTGGCGTCACCGTGCTCCTGACCGACGAGACGGACCCGCCCGAGAACCGCGATTTCGATGCCATCCGGGGCCGGGTCACACAGGCCAGCGGCGCGCTTGGTCAGTTCGAGCTGCGCATCGACGCGCTGCAACAGATCAATCCCGCCGGTCGCGGTGCCCTGCGCTGGACGAGCCCGCGCGACGGCGGGCAGACGCAATGCGACGTGCTGCTCGACCTGCGCGGCGGCACGCCCCTCTTTCCCGCCCCCCAGAAACGCGAAGGCTATCTGCGCGCCGATCCCGGCAGCCTGCATGCCGTCTCGGATGCGGTGTTTCAGGCCGCCCAGATGATCGGCACCTTTGAAAAGCCGCTTTACGTGGCGCTTGAGCCGCTCATCTGCGCCCACTCGCGCGCCGAACAGACCGGATGCAGCAAATGCCTTGATATTTGCCCCACCGGCGCGATCAGCCCGGATGGCGACCACGTCAGCATTGATCCGATGATCTGTGCGGGCTGCGGGGCCTGCGCCGCGCGCTGCCCCTCGGGGGCCATTTCCTATGACGCGCCGCCGCCCGACATGACCTTCCGCCGCATTCAGACGCTGGCGCAGGCCTATCGCCGCGCGGGCGGCACCGCCCCGCGCCTGCTTGTCCATGACACCCCCCATGGGGCCGAGATGATCCGCCTTGCCGCCCGCCACGGGCGCGGGCTGCCCGCCGACGTGATCCCGCTAGAGGTTTCGGCGCTTGCAGGCTTTGGCCATGCTGAAATCCTCGCCGCCCTCGCCTCGGGCTTTGCCGAGGTGGCGATCCTGCTCGCCCCCACAACCGAACGCGATGCGCTGGATCAAGAGGTGCCGCTGGCACAGGCCATGGCCGGCGCAGGCACCGTCCACCTGCTTGATCTCACCGACCCGGACGCGCTCTGCGATGCGCTCTATGGCGCGGCCCCGCCCGCGCCCCTTGCCAGCCCGGTCCTGCCGATGGGCAGCCGCCGTCAGATCGCGCGCCTTGCCGCCAAATCCCTCAACCCATCGGGTGGCACCCTGCCTTTGCCCACCTCCGCCCCGTACGGCGCGGTGCTGGTCAATACCGATTCCTGTACGCTCTGCCTCTCCTGCGTCTCGCTCTGCCCCTCAGGCGCGCTGATGGACAATGAGGACAAACCGCAATTGCGCTTTCAAGAGGATGCCTGCCTGCAATGCGGTATCTGCGCCACGATCTGCCCGGAAAAGGCAATCACACTTGAACCCCGCATGAACCTTGACGACACCGCCCTAACCCAAGTGGTGCTGAACGAAGAAGAGCCATTTGCCTGCGTCGAATGCGGCACGCTCTTCGGCTCCAAGGCCACAATCAACCGCATCACCGAGAAACTCGCGGGCAAACACGCAATGTTCGCCACCTCGGATGCCGCGCGCATGATCCAGATGTGCGAAGGCTGCCGCATCAACGCGCAGTTCAACTCTGCCAACAACCCCTTTACTATGGGCGAGCGTCCGCGCGTGCGCCGCACCGAAGATTACCTCAAAGACCGCAAGGATCACTGAACTTGGATCGGCGCGCCCAGATCGGCGGGGGCCAGCCCCGCCACATAGGCGATGATCGCCTCCAACTCATCGAGCGTGACCTCTATGGGCGAAATCGGCGAGGGCAGATGGCTGGCAAAGGGTTGGGTGACACCGGCCACTTGGGTAAAGGCGGGATGCGGCTTGAGCGCGAAAAAGCTCTGAAACCGGGCATCCCAATCAGCGAAGGTCCGCAGCACGGCGAACGACGGGGTAGAGCCGATCGCCCCCATCCGGTTCTCGGGCGCCACAACGTGACAGCGCCCGCATTGCACCAAGGACACCTCTTTGCCAAGGGCTGCATCGCCGTCGAATACCGCCGCCGCCTCGGCCTCTTGCACAACCTGCGGCGGGCCAAAGGGGGCCACACCGGCCACCTCATAGCTTGTCACCGTGCGCTGACCGATCTCGGATGTCAGCCAATCGGCAAACTGGGCCGCCCCCGGATGCGTGCCCGAAACGCCCATGCGCCAGACCGCACCCGCGCCCTCGAACACCGCGCGGCCCTCTTCTTGACCCAAGATGATCTCGGCCTCGCTTGCCTCTGCCACCACCTCGACCCGCACCCCGGTCTTGAGCGCAAAGCGCGGCACGAGATAGCCCAGCAACCCGGACTCGACCAGAACCACCGGCGCGCTCAGCCGAAACCGCTTGTCATCGGCCTGCGCCAGATCAGGCAAAAGCCACAGCAGCGCTGCGAGCCACAGCATCGCAATCCGGGACAGTCGCGTGTAAGGGGTCACCAACAGGCACATACCCAAGCCTAGAAAACCGCCTATATCGGCGTCAAGTACTCAGATCAGCAAAGGGAGAGACCAATGAGCGACGATTTCAATATGTCGATGCGCAAATTCCTCAAACAAGTGGGCGTCACCTCGCAACAGGCCATCGAAGACGGCCTGCGCAAAAAGGGCGTCACCGCCGGACAGGAATTCACCGCCAAGGTGGTGCTGACTGTCGATGGGCTCGATATCGAACACACCGTGACCGGCATTATCAAAGGGCAGGACTGACGTGGCATTGACCAGAGAGAGCGTCCTTGAGGCGCTCAAGAAGATCACCGATCCGGTCAGCGGCTCAGACATCGTGGCCGCGGGCGTGATGCGCGCCCTCACCATCGACGGCGGCACCGTGCGCTTCGTGCTGGAAATCGACCCGGCCCAGGCGCAGGCCTATACCCCGGTGCGCGACGCCGCCGAGGCGGCGGTCACGGCACTTGCAGGGGCCGAAAGCGTGTCGGTCGTGCTGACCGGCCATTCGACCAAGGCGCCGCCCGATCTCAAACCCTCCCGCAAGGCAGAGCCGAAAGGCCCCGAAAAGGTGCCCGGCGTCAACCACCTGATCGCCATCGCCTCCGGCAAGGGCGGCGTGGGCAAATCCACCGTCTCTGCCAATCTCGCCTGTGCGCTGGCTGCCGAAGGGCGGCGCGTCGGCCTCCTCGATGCCGATGTCTATGGCCCCAGCCAGCCGCGCATGCTGGGCGTCTCTGGTCGCCCCGCCAGCCCCGATGGCAAGACCATCCTGCCGATGCGCAATCATGGTGTCACGATGATGTCCATCGGCCTTATGACCAACGAAGGTCAGGCCGTGGTCTGGCGCGGCCCGATGCTGATGGGCGCGTTGCAACAGATGCTGATGCAGGTGCAATGGGGCGCTTTGGATGTGCTCTTGGTGGATCTGCCGCCCGGCACCGGCGACGTGCAGATGACACTGGCGCAAAAGGCGCAGGTGGATGGCGCGATCATCGTCTCGACGCCGCAGGATGTGGCGCTTCTGGATGCCCGCAAAGGCATTGATATGTTCAACCAGCTGCATGTGCCGGTGTTGGGCATGATCGAGAACATGAGCACGCATATCTGCACCAACTGCGGCCATGAAGAGCATGTCTTCGGCCATGGCGGCGTGCGGGCAGAGGCCGAGAAACTGGGCGTGCCGCTCTTGGCGGAAATTCCCCTGCACCTCGACATTCGCGTGGCCTCGGACGGGGGCGCGCCCATCGTGGTCTCGAAACCCGACAGCCCACAGGCGCAGGCCTTCCGCGAGGTGGCTCGCCACCTCATCAATGAAGGGCTGGCATGACCACGCCCAGCTTTCCACCTTTGATGTCAGGGCGCGCCGTCACCGGCGCGACCCACCCTTTTGATATGGCCTGCACCCTTGCCGCAGAGGGCTGCGATGCAGGCGTCATCGTGCATAACCTTACGGCCAATCACCTGATGGCCGCCATCGTCCTCGCCCCCGAGGTGCCTCTGGCCGAGGCCATGCTGATGCTGCCCACCTGCGGGATCGGCTTTCAGAATGCCTTTGGCGCGCTCGCCCCACCCGAGGTGGCCGTGCATCTCGAATGGTCGGGCGGCCTCCGCCTCAACGGGGCCTCTTGCGGGCGGCTGCGCGTGGCCGCAGGCGGCACAGACCCCGATGACGAACCCGACTGGCTCGTGATCGGCCTTGATCTGCCCCTGATGCAAATCGCAGAGCGCCCCGGCGACCAGCCCGACCAGACCTCGCTCTATGACGAAGGCTGCGCCGAACTCGACCCCGTGGAATTGTTAGAGGCTTGGGCGCGCCATAGCCTCGTCTGGATCAACACATGGGAAGACGCAGGCCCCCGCGCGCTCCATGCCGAATGGCGCGGCCTTGCCTGGCGCATGGGCGAAGAGATCACGCAAAACGGCCGCACCGGCACGTTTCAGGGCGTGGACGACCGCTTTGGCATGCTCTTGCGCGAGGGCGACACCACCCATCTCATCCCGCTCACCACCCTGTTGGAGACCCAATCATGAAACTCGCCCGCGCCATCCATTTCGACGAGAGCGATCAGCGCGTCTATCACAGCCCCGCGCGCACCGGCGAATGGTGCATCTCGGGCGGGTTCGAGTTTTCCAACTGGTCCGAGGCGGACCTGACCGGCAAATCCCGTCAGGCCTTTGCCAACGGCTGGCTCGGGGTCGAAACCTTTGGCCGCGTGACCTTTGTCGCCGTGACCCAAGTCGAAGAGGTCGAGATTGCCGCCCTGACACAGGCGCTGGCCCAACATTTCGTCGACATCTACGGCGCGCCGGACCTCGCCGCAGCCCTCCCCGTCGCGCACGAGGAAGTGGCACAAATGGCCGACCTCTGCGAAGATCACACGCCCAACACCCTCCTCACCGTGATCCGCGAACTGACCGAGGCGGGCGTGCGCGAAACCTTCAGCGTGATCGAGGCCCAAGACGCGGGGCTGGAACAATTCGCGTTGCACGGCAGCCTGGATGACGACCACGGGCACGATCACGACCATGGGCACGACCATGGGCACGGGCATGGGCACGGGCATGGGCACAAGCACTGAGGCACGTTGAGAAAAGGCTGAGTGGCTTTTGGGTTTGAGGTCGCACAGGAACACGGCCCGAGACGTTTCCCCCGACAAAAGGCTTGATAGGGCTGGGGCGGTCCGGCACTAGGGACCAAGGTGAGGGACAAAGCAGACACTTACCGCGATACACAGCAAGGTCTGCAATGCGGGACGGAGCGGATGCTCACCGCCAGGGATGCTTTCAGTCCAGTGTATTAGAGTGCCTTTTCTAGACCAACGAATGCCATGGCTCCGACGACGCCATCCACTTCTATGCGTTCGAATGGACCGACCAGCCGGATGCTGTGGACATGAAGCGGCTTCTGAATGACACTTATATAACGGTTGGGAATTACATTATCGCCGGGATAAAGATATTCGGAGGCATCGAGAGATTATGGGGAAACACAGTAAAACGACATTCGAAAGCGTTCTTGATTTTTCACGTGTTCTAGTCCCTGAAAATGTCCCGCACGATAGTCTGCAATTCATAGCATCGAAGCTGACAAGCGTTAAAATTCTAGCAGACGATTTACCAAGATTAGCTGACGCTCATTTTGGTCAGGAGTTTACGCGTAGAGATGAACATCCAGAGGTTGAGACATACAATTCGATTTTTCAGGCTAGGATTGCTAGTTCTTGTGAGTCTTTGTGTAGCTCGGTTTATGGGGCTGGCGAGATAGCAGCAAAGTTTATTGGGCCGAGGTTGCACCCGCAAAGACCCAGTGACTTTAGGGGTCTTAAGGAACGCTTGAAAACCGGAGATTTGGAAATTTTTGGACTGCACCCGAGGCTCTTCGACTTTGAAAGGCATGAGATAATATTGGCCGCTCGTAGCGAAACTTCGCACTACTCATCAGTATTTGTTGCTATGCCAGATTCGAAACGAAAAACGTTGTGCTTCAAAACTCTCAGTGAGGACATGAAGGGAGTTGAAAGTTCTGAGATCTCGTTAGAGGAATTTGTTTCCGGGGCGCTCTCATCGGTAAATAACATCAAACGTTTGATATGTATCGTTTTCGAGAATGTTATTTTTCCTAAGCTGGACCTAAACAGAATGATACGGGGCAATGTAGATCGAGACAGTCGTGGCATGCCCATCGTCAAAAATGGTTTGCTGACACCACTGCCAGATATCTCCATAAGAGAACATATTTTGCGGTCTGGCTTAGGGCATCTGCTTGAATAGACACATTAAAAGCGGACGCTGAAAGCCAAGTGCGGTAGAAAGCAGCCCGCAGCATCACATGAGGCGGCTTGGCTCTGCCGACGGTCCGTTTACGGAAAGCAACCAAGGAATTTCGCACTGGCAGCATCTTTGGCACGGCCCCCCTTTATCTATGTCAGGTTTGGACTCTAAGTTGAAGTTCGCTGTATCAGGCACGAATGTCCGCTAAAAGCCACTCGCACTACCGCGAGCACCAACAGCTTTGCCTTGCGACCGGATGGCGGAACATCCCCCTTCCCTCTACCCCCCTCCTCCCGTATCCCATCCCCAAAATCCAAACCTCAGGAGACACCATGCAGAAAAGACCCTTGGGCCGGACCGGGATCGAGGTGAGCGCGCTCTGCCTTGGCTCGATGACATGGGGCTCTCAGAACACCCCGGCAGAGGGCCACGCCCAGATCGACCGCGCGCTGGAGCGGGGCGTGAACTTCATCGACACTGCCGAGATGTATCCCACCACGCCGATCAGCGCCGAGACCACCGGCCGCACCGAGGAAATCATCGGCGAGTGGTTCGCGGCCTCAGGGCGGCGGGCCGACGTGATCCTCGCCACCAAACATTCCGGCAAGGGCTTCAAACACGCCCGCGACGGCGCGCCGATCACGGCGGGGTCCATCCCGCAGGCCATTGAGGGATCGCTGCGCCGCCTCAAGACCGATCATATAGACCTCTACCAATTCCACTGGCCCAACCGGGGCAGCTATATGTTCCGCCAGAACTGGGCCTTTGACCCCTCAAGCCAGAACCGCGCCGAGACAATCGCCCATATGGAGGAGACGCTCGAGGCCCTGCAACGCGAGGTGACGCGCGGCACCATCCGCGCCTTCGGCCTCTCGAACGAGAGCGCCTGGGGCATGGCGCAATGGCTGCGGCTGGCCGAGGCAGGGCACGGCCCCCGCGCCGCCACGCTCCAGAATGAATACTCCCTCATGTGCCGCCTCTATGATACCGACCTCGCGGAACTCAGCGTCAATGAGGATGTGGGCCTTCTGGCCTTTTCCCCCCTCGCGGCGGGGCTGCTCAGCGGCAAATACCAGAACGGCGCGCTGCCCACCGGCTCGCGCATGGCGATCAACGGTGATCTGGGCGGGCGCAAGACCCCGCGCGCGTTTGAGGCCGTCGCGGCCTATCACGACGTGGCGCAAAAACACGGCCTCGACCCCGTGCAAATGGCCCTCGCATGGTGCCTCACGCGCCCCTTCCTCTGCTCTGCCATCTTTGGGGCCACGGATATGAACCAACTTGATCTGGCGCTTGGCGCGGCGGACATCACGCTCGCCCCAGAGGTGCTGAGCGATCTCGACGCCACCCACAAGGCGCATCCGATGCCCTTCTGACCCCTACCGCTTGCGCCGCGCGCCGGGGGTCTTGGAATGAAACCCCGGCGGACGCTGCGCCACCCAAGCGATGAACTTTGCCAAACGCGGATGCGCGCGCAGCGCCTCGACAGTGGCATAACTGCGCGCCAATTCACCTTCCGTCAACGTCGCGTGAATCTCGTTGTGGCAAATCTGATGCAGGCGCACCACCGGGCCCCCTTTGCCGCCCTTCAGCTTGGGCACAAGGTGATGCAGGCTCTGGCGCGCCTCGGGCGGAATAGGGCGCAAGCAAAGCGGGCAAATGGGCCATTCCGACAGTTTGACTTGATCCTTTCGCAGCCTGCGGGCAAGAGGATGGCGCGTGCGAGACAAAAGGCAAGGGGTGTGTGATGGACGGGCAGCCAGAGATCATCGGGCAGGCACTGGGCTACGCGATGCAGGGCTGGGATCTGGCCAAGGGCTGGCTGCTTAGCCCCGCCGCCTGGTCGCAATTCGGCCTGCTGGTGGTGGCGTGGCTCTTGGCCGTTTTGATCACCCGCCGGATACGGCCCGCACTCGCCCGGTTTCTGACCCCCCCGGCAGAGCAAGAGAACATCATCGCCTCAGCGCGGCGGTTCATCCTTATGTTCCTGCCACTCCTCATGCCTCTGCTCGCCTATGGCCTCACCGGCATCGGCGAAGGCGTCACCCGCTCGATCTTTGGCACAGGCGATGTGATCGCCTTTGGCAAGCGGCTGTTTCTCGTCCTCGCCGCCCGCCTCTTTGTGCGCGACATCCTGACCGATCCGTTTCTGCGGGCGCTTGGCCGCTTCGTGCTGATGCCGGTGGCCCTGCTCTATCTCTTTGACCTGCTCGGTCTGGCCAATGAAAAACTCGCCGCGATATCGGTCGATCTGGGCAATATCAGCTTTTCGGCCCTCGCGCTCATTCGTGGCGCGGTTTCGGGCGCGCTGCTTTTCTGGCTTGGGCGCTGGTCCAACAGCCAATCCGAGGATTTCATCAAGCGCCAGCAGGAACTCCGCCCTGCCACCCGTGAACTGGCGATGAAGGCCAGCCAGATCGTGATCTTCGGCGCGGCCTTCCTGCTGCTGATGTCGATCATGGGCATCGACCTTACGGCGATTGCCGTCTTGGGCGGTGCGCTTGGCGTGGGCATCGGCCTTGGCCTGCAACAGATCGCGGCCAATTTCGTCTCGGGGGTGATCTTGCTCTTGGAGGGGCAGACAACCGTGGGCGATTACGTTGTGCTCGATGACGGATCAGAGGGCACCATCGTCAAGATGACCGCCCGCGCCGCCATTTTGGAAACGGTCGATGGGCGCTGGATTGTGGTGCCCAATGAGGATTTCATCACCTCCCGCGTGGTCAACTATTCCGACGCCGGCAAGCGGCATCGCTATGAGGCCGCCTTTTCCGTCAGCTACGACACCGATATCACGCGCATCCCCGCGCTCATCGAACCCGCCGTGGCCGCCGTGCCCGAGGTGCTGAAAGATGGCAAACACGCCCCCGAATGCGAACTCAAAGCCTTTGGCGAGAGCGGTGTGGATTTCTCGGTCGAATACTGGGTCGATGGCATCGAGGACGTGACCGGCAAATACCAATCCGACGTGCTTTTCGCGATCTGGAACGTCCTGCGCGCCGAAGGGGTCGAAATGCCCTATCCGCAGCGCGTGGTGCATCACCGGGGCCTGCTCACCCCCGCGATCCCCGCCGCATGACCGACGCGCTGGTCATCGGGGCCGGGCCTGCGGGCCTGATGGCGGCGCGCGCACTGGCGCGGGCCGGGCTGCGCGTGGTGGTGGCCGAGGCGAAACCCTCAGTGGGTCGCAAATTCCTGATGGCGGGCAAATCCGGGCTGAACCTGACCAAGGCGGAACCGTTTGAGGATTTTCTCGCCGCCTACGGCCCCGGTGCCGACGCGCTGCGCCCGATGCTTGCCGCCTTTGGCCCCGACGCGGTGCAGGATTGGGCACGCGCCTTGGGGCAAGAGGTGTTCACCGGCTCTACGGGCCGGGTCTTTCCAACGGTGATGAAGGCCTCGCCGCTTCTGCGCAGTTTCCTTTCGGAATTAAAGGGGATTGGGGTTGAAATCCGCACGCGCTGGCGCTGGTGCGGATGGGACAATGGCGCGATTTTCGACACGCCCGAGGGCGCGCAACGCCTGCATCCCACCGTGACCGTGCTGGCCTGCGGCGGCGCAAGCTGGGCGCGGCTTGGCTCGGACGGGGCATGGGCGGCGCATTTCGACGCCGCCACATTGGCCCCGTTTCGCCCCGCCAATATGGGCTTTCTCGTCGCGTGGTCGCCCCATATGGCGGCGCAATTCGGCCAGCCGGTCAAAGGCGTGGAATTGCGCGCCGGGGCGCTGCGCTCGCGCGGAGAGTTCATCATTTCCAACCAAGGGCTTGAGGGCGGCGGCCTCTACGAAGTCAGCGCCGCCCTGCGCGATGGCGCGCCGCTCACGCTCGATCTTTTGCCCGATCTCACCCCATCAGAGGTCGCGCAGCGCTTGGCCCGCACCAAGACCAGCGACAGCCTCAAGAATCGCCTGCGCAAGGCGTTTCGCCTCGATCCGGTGAAGCTCGCACTGGTAATGGAATTTGGCCGGGGGGCCAGCGATCTGCCTGCCTTGCTCAAAGGCCTGCCAGTGCCGCTCTCGGGGCCGCGTCCGATGGATCAGGCCATCTCAACCGCAGGTGGGGTGCAGCTGAGCGCGCTCGATGCGGGCCTCATGCTGCGGGATCACCCCGGCGTGTTCGCCGCCGGGGAAATGCTGGATTGGGAGGCCCCAACAGGTGGCTACCTGCTCACCGCCTGCCTTGCCACCGGCCTTTGGGCCGGGCAGCACGCCGCAGCTTTCGCTCAGGGCAGCGCCGCCGCCCGCTGACAGGCCGGGCGCTCGACCATCATCGCCATGTAATCCTTGAGCTTGTCGTCCGGATCGGCAAACCCGGCCTTGCCCGCCCACATCAGACAATGCACCAAGAGGATATCCGCAATGGTCATCGTCTCGCCTTGCAGAAACGGGCCGGTCAACGCATCCGACAAGCGCGCAAGATTGCGCTCATATTCCCATTTGAGCGAGTCTTTCACCGCCGGCACCCGATGCTCTTCGGGCAGCACAAAACTATGCCGCGCCGCAGTCCAGAGCGTGCCGTCAATCTCGTCAAGAATCTGATGCGTCAGCGCATCCTGCCGCGCCCGCGCAACCGTGCCGGGGGCATGGGTGAATTGCCCATGCTTGTCGGCCAGATAGGTCATGATCGCGGCGGAATCTGTCAGCACCGCATCACCATCCCGCAGCGCCGGGATCTTGCCCGACGGATTTGCGGCCAGCGCCTCGGGCGACCGGGGCGCAACAGCCATGTGATTATAGCCGACCCCCATTTCCTCCAGCAACCACAGCACGCGAAAGGCGCGACTGGCCCGAGAGCCGATAACATCATACATGGCGATTTCCCTATTGAGTGTTGGTGCGGCACCATTGCCCAAAGGCTGACCCAAGGCAACGGGGGCAGCTAAGGCAACAGGCTGGATATCACGCACTCGTGTTCGGGCTGTCCGATCCCGCGTCTAGGAGGCTTGCCCCAAACTCCAGTACTCAAACAGTGCAGACTCGGCCCTAAGAACAAATCCCTTGATTTGGGAACAAAATCGTAAAACTTTTCGCTGACGTAGAAGGACTATTTGGCGAGGCCGGCTCGACATAACCGCGTTTGCATTTTGTACCGGATATTCAAAACATATGAGGAAATTAGGTGATAATCATATCTGGTGCCACGAAATCAGGCGAAGCCACCGTCTATAAATTGGTCTTGGGTTTACTTGATATTACCCACAATTCTGAATTGCGGGCGAGGCAAAAGACCCTGCTACGCTTACGAGATTTCGTTTCACCCGGGGGGCTGCTTCGAGCGGATACAGCGGCTTTCAATAAGGTCATCGACCAAAAGGATCCACAGAAGCTTGTTTTTCGGATGCAGGGCGAACTGTCGAAAGAGCTTGCCGCCAAGTTCCTTGAGAATGGGGTTCGCGTGATCCGGGTTTCTCGGGATGCGGCAGGCATCGCAGATGCGATCATGCGGCATGCGACCCACTCGCGCCTCTTCGATGATCCAGAGTACATGCATTTTGCGACCACAGTCGAAAAAGAACATGCGATTGCGCAGGCTAGGGTAAGCGTTCGTAGCAATGGGTCATGGGCTCAACTCAGCAATGCACTAGACTTGAAGTTTGAGCATCTTGTGGCCGACCCTACAGAGGCCTTGTCCAGTCTCGCAAGGTTTCTGGGCCTGGACACGACCTCGGAAATTTTCTCCAGATCACTTGGCGCACTCACTGATATTCTTGACCAACCGTTGCGAGACGGAAATCTACCCGGAGAATTTCATGGGCTCATCTATGCACAAGGTCGGGTATTGGCAGCGGAGCAAGATAAGCAGGGACAGTGGTCAGCAAGTGTTGAAACTTACGCCCCCTCACCTGTGCAGGATGCACTTGGAGCCGCAGAGCTGATTGCGCATGATGGCGTTGCATTTCAACCTTTGAAAATTGTGCGCATGAACGGCGTTTTATCTTGGGAAATCAATTCATTGAACGGCTTTGGTCACGATGGTTCATGGCAGGTAGGAGACCTGATAAATCTCGAACCAATTTCAGTGTTTGGAGATGAACTCGGAGGGCAAACAGGCAAGGGAAGGCCCTCTGGAACTGCCATGCTGATGGAGCGGCGCGTTGTCGATAGTCGGCAGGTTATGCGACTTATGGTTCAGGACATTCCGATGGACAGTTTCTTTTACAATCAGTCAATCATGATGGACGGCATTTCGCTAACCATTGCAGATTTCGTTGGTGACCGAGAAATTGAGGTCAACCTTAAGGAACATACTTTGTCCCGAACAACCGTAGCCAAGTGGGAGCCGGGTCGGAGGGTCAAACTCGAACCTGATCGCCTATCGACTATCTTTTTCCCACCCAAAGTAGCCTGATACTGTTCCAGCTTTCCGGTGTGGGAATGCGAAAGCCCTCCCTTCAAAAGCACGACCTGTCGCGACGTACCGCCCGGCCCCTTGACCCTACGCTTCCCCTAAACCCGCACCAACGCACTACCGACGGAATGCCGCCGCGATACCGCTCCGTAATTTCATTAAATTTCCGTCTGTTAACCCAGATTCACCCGGATCACCGCGCCGTAGCCAGCATCGCCAGTCGGATCAGTGCCCGCTCGACCAGCGCCATGTCGGGCGCGCGCTGTCCGGCAGAGCGCAGGGTGAGGTCGGTATCCGTCAGGATCGTCAGCGCCTGTTGTAACCGCTCCGCGCCCCACCCCTGCGCCTGCCGCAGCATCCGGTCGCGGCGCGGGCCAAAGATCGGCGGGCGCATCCGTGCAATACCCTGCGCCGCGCCTCCGGGATCAGAGGCCGCAGTATAAAGCGCCCGAAAATGCCGCGTGGCCCCGATGCAGAGGCCCACCGGCTGCGTGCCCTGCGCCTTCAACCGCCGCATCACCGGGCCAATTTCGGCCGCGCGGCCTTCGGCCACGATGTTGAGGATATCGTCGAGATCCGCCTCGGTCGAGGCAGGCGCGCAGGCGGCAATATCCGCCGCATTCAGCGGCGTGGCGTCCCCCAACTTATAGAGCGCCAGCTTTTCAATGGTCTGACGAAAATCGCCCGGATCAAGATCGCGCGCCAGCGCTGTCAGATCGGCCATGACCGGCCCCGGCACATCGCGCAAACCGGCGCGGGCCAATGTGGCCTCGATCTCCTCTCGGCTGGGGGGATCGTCATAGATTCCAACCGCATAGGCATTGGGATGGCTCTCAAACGCCTTGCGAATTCTCGATGTCGCCTTGAGCGCGCCTGCGGTTACAACGATCTGGGCATCCCCCGCCTGCCAGTCGCTGAGCGCCGCAAGAATGGCATCGGCGGCGGTGTCATTGGCCTCCTCGACAAAGGCCGCGCGCGGACCGGGAAAGAACCCCTGCGCCTTGACCGCATCCAAAAGCGCGGCGGGGTCTTTGCGCAAGTCGCCCGCAGGCAGACGTGTCAGGCGCATTTCAGCATCCGCCGTGGGGCCGAGCAGCGCCGCGAGCATCTCTTGCCGCCTGAGCGCCACACGCATCGCATCCACGCCATAGATCAGGATACCGGTGCGCTGCGCCTCAGGCTTGGCGAAATAGCGGACAGCATCGCGCGGCGAGAGCTTCATTCCGGCTGGGGCAGGTCTGCGGCCAAGAGGCGGGTCAGCACTTGGTCCGCCAGAATCGCCATCAACCGCACCTCGGCGTCGCGCTCCGCCGCCTGCACCGCCACGGTCGTGCCGGTCGCGGAATAGCCGGTAAAGCTGGTGACTTCCCCTGTGGTCACAACCGCTCCTGTTTCAAGATCGCGCAGGCTATAAGCCACTGTTCCCAATAGGTTAAAGCGGGACGCCACGTTGTTGCGGTTGATCGCCATGGCCTGCGTGTTCAGCGTGACAACCGGGATCAGCGCATAGCGTGGATTGGCGGGCCTGCCCAACCGTGTCTCAATCTCTTGCGTCAAGAGATAGGTCGCGCGGGTATCGGGGGCCTCTACGACCACCCGCCCCACCAGCGCCGATCCCACCCCACCCGGCCCATAGGCGGGCGCAAAACCGCACCCCGCCAGCAGGGCGAGGCCGGACATCAGGAAAAAGCGGCGGCTATACCACGACATTGACGATCCGTCCGGGGACGACGATGATCTTCTTGGGCTGGGCCCCGTCCAGCGCCTTGACCACAGCATTGTGGGCCAGCGCCAGTTTTTCAACCTCGGATTTCGGCATATCGGCGGGCACGGTGATTTCGCCCCGCCGTTTGCCGTTAATCTGAATGGGCAATATGACCGTATCGTCGATCAGCATGGCCGGATCGGCGACCGGCCAAGGTGCTGTGGCAATCAGACCCTCACCGCCCAGCATGGCCCAGATATCCTCGGCCAGATGCGGGGTCATGGGCGACATAAGCTGCGCCAGCGTGCGGGCGGCGGTGGTTTTCGCGCCCGTCCCAGCCTGCGATTTCGCCAGCGTGTTGGTAAAGGCATAAAGCCGCGCAATCGCCGCGTTAAAGCCGAAACTGTCGATGCCCTTGGTCACCTCGTCGATGCATTTGTGCATCTCGCGCAAGAGTGCGTCATCGTCGGGCGTGGCGGGCGCGTCGCTCGCCGCGATCTCGGCGGCAATACGCCAAACGCGGCTCAGATGCCGGTGCGCGGCCTCGGCACCCGAGGCGGTCCATTCCACGTCGCGCTCTGGTGGGCTGTCGGAAAGGACAAACCAGCGGGCGGTATCGGCGCCATATTGGGCGATGATGGTCGAGGGATCGACCACATTCTTCTTGGATTTCGACATCTTGGCAGAGGGGATTATTTGGACGCGCCTACCAGCCTCGCCCTCAATCAACCAGATATTTTCCAACTGCCTCACATCTACTGCCTCTTCACCGTTGGCGACGGCAACCGAGCGCTTGATGGCTTTCTTCTCTCCAAAAGAGTCGGTAAATTCAATTACATCTTCTGGGAAAAGGAATTCAGTTCTCAACGGCTGAGCCGAAAGAGGCTCATCTCCCTGAGAACCTAGATCACTATTGTCTAAATACTGATATATGGAGTGCGTCACCATCCCTTGGGTGAACAACGCATCAAAGGGCTCAATCGCCTTCTGCGGCAAATGGCCGGTGATCTGCATCGCGCGGGCAAAGAACCGCGAATACAAGAGGTGCAGGATCGCGTGCTCGATGCCGCCGATATACTGGTCCACATTCATCCAATACTCAGCCTCGGCCATATCCGTGGGCGTCGCGGCATGGGGCGCGGTAAAGCGGGCGTAATACCAGCTTGAATCCACGAATGTATCCATCGTGTCCGTCTCGCGCCGCGCGGGCGCGCCACAGCGGGGGCAAGCACAGTCGCGCCACGTCGGATGCCGATCCAACGGATTGCCCGGCGCATCAAAGCTCACGTCATCCGGCAGACGGATGGGCAGGTTTTCCTTCTTCTCCGGCACCACACCGCAGGTGTCGCAATGCACCACCGGAATGGGGCATCCCCAATAGCGTTGGCGGCTCAGACCCCAATCGCGCAGGCGGAACTTGGTCACACCTTGGCCCACGCCATTGGCCTCACAAAAATCAATCGCGGCGTTGACGCCCGTCTCGCCGGTCTGAATTTCATCCCCCGCCACCAGGCGCGTATACCGCACAGCTTCCGATTTGAGCGGCACATAGGGTGCCGCCTGAATGTCATGTTCGCCCTCGACCGGCAGAAAGGTATCGACAATGGGCAAATCATATTTGCGCGCAAAATCATGGTCGCGCAGATCATGCCCCGGACAGCCGAAAATAGCGCCCGTGCCATACTCCATCAGGATGAAATTGGCGATATAGACCGGCAATTCCCATGCGGTATCAAAGGGATGGCGCACACGCAACCCGGTGTCGAACCCCAGCTTCTCGGCCTTTTCAATCGCCTCGGCGGTGGTGCCGCCCTTGCGCGCCTCAGCGCAGAACGCCGCCACATCATCACGCTCGGCCTCGAGCCGCTTGGCCAGCGGGTGATCCGGCGAAATCCCCACAAAGGATGCCCCCATCAGCGTGTCGGGTCGCGTGGTGTAAACCTCGACCCGGTCATGCCCTTCTGGCCCGTCAATCAGGCCAAAGGCAAATTGCAGCCCGCGCGATTTACCGATCCAGTTCTCCTGCATCAGCCGCACCTTGGCGGGCCAGTTATCAAGACCGTCCAGCGCCTCGAGCAATTCCTCGGCGTGGTCCGAAATGCGGAAGAACCATTGCGTCAACTCGCGCCGCTCCACATCCGCGCCCGAGCGCCAGCCCTTGCCGTCAATCACCTGCTCATTGGCCAGAACGGTCATATCGACCGGGTCCCAGTTCACCACCGCATTCTTGCGATAGACCAGCCCATGTTCGAGAAAATCCAGAAACAGCGCCTGTTGCTGGCCATAGTATTCCGGATCGCAGGTGGCGAATTCGCGGGACCAGTCGATGCTCAGGCCCAAGGGCTTCATCTGGGCGCGCATGTCGGCGATATTGGCGTAGGTCCAGTCCTTGGGATGGCCACCGCTCGCCATGGCCGCATTCTCTGCGGGCATGCCAAAGGCATCCCAGCCCATCGGATGCAAGACGTTATGCCCGGTGGCAATCTTATAGCGCGCCACCACGTCACCCATGGTGTAATTGCGCACATGGCCCATGTGGATACGCCCCGACGGATAGGGGAACATTTCCAGCACGTAATATTTCGGCCGTGTCTCATCGCGGCGCGCACGAAACACATCGGCCGCCTCCCAGGCGGATTGCCATTTCGCTTCGACGTCACTGGCGGCATAGCGCGACATGGGGCGCACCTCTTACTGATAGGGTTGTTGCAGGGGGTGATAGGCGGTTGGCGCGCGCGGGTCCAGTGGGGGCGCGTAAAAATGCAAGGGGTTTGCGCGGGCCGATCGCCTGATTATAACCACGAACAACCTTTGAAGTGCGGACACCCATGAAAATCCTTTTTATCCATCAGAATTTTCCCGGCCAATACAAACATCTGGCCCCGCTTCTGGCCCAACAGGGTCATAACTGCGTGGCGCTGACCCTGCGGGTCAAAGAGGCCATGAAATGGCAAGGCGTGCAGGTGATCCCCTATGCCCTGCCCAAACGTAACGGGCAAAGCCTGCATCCCTGGCTGGTCGATCTCGATACCAAGGTCACGCGCGCCGAGGCCTGCTGGCAGGCGGCGGTAGACCTGCGCGCAAAGGGCTATACGCCTGATCTCATCCTGGCCCATCCCGGCTGGGGAGAGTCTCTGTTCCTGCGCGATGTCTGGCCCACGGCCAAGCTGGGCCTGTATTGCGAACTCTATCACCTCGCAGGTTATCCGCATCTCAACTTCGATCCCGAATTCGCCTCTAAAAACATAGAGGCCGAGGCCCTGCGCATCCGGATGAAGAACATCAACAATCACCTGCATTTCGAGACCGGGCACGCCGGAATCAGCCCGACACAGTTTCAGGCCGATACCTTTCCCAGCCCGTTTCGCGAGCGGATCACGGTCAGCCATGATGGCATCGACACGGTTCAGGCCGCCCCCCTGCCTGATGTTCGCCTGACCATCGAAGGGCAGTGCGACGTGACCCGCTCAGATGAGGTGATCACCTTTGTAAACCGCAATCTAGAGCCCTATCGCGGCTATCATGTCTTTATGCGCGCCCTTCCCCGCCTCTTGCGCGAGCGGCCCAATGCAACGGTGCTGATTGTCGGCGGGGACGAGGTGAGCTATGGGGCCCGCCCCCCCAAGGGGCAGACATGGAAGCAGATTTTCATTGATGAGGTGCGCGCGCAGATTTCAGATGAAGATTGGGCGCGGGTCCGGTTTCTTGGGCGCATCCCTTATGATCAGTTCCTGCGGCTTTTGCAGGTCAGCCGGGTGCATGTCTACCTTACCTATCCCTTTGTCCTCAGTTGGTCCCTGATGGAAGCGATGTCCTGTTCCGCCGCGATCGTCGCAGGCGATACCGCCCCGGTGCGCGAGGTCATCACCCATGGCGAGACCGGGCGGCTCGTGGATTTCTTTGACCGCGAGGCGCTGGTGGATGAGATTTGCGCCGTGTTGGAAGATGCCGGCGCACGGGCGCAGTTGGGCAAGACCGCGCGCGAGCTGATCCGCGCGCGCTATGATCTGCGCGGCATCTGCCTGCCGCGTCAGCTTCGCTGGGTCGAGGATCTGGCCTCCGCCGGGTGATCCCGAATGCACAGGTCGTGGTCGGCTAAAGACGCCAGCACATAGCAATCACGTGCGGCCCCTTCGCCTGTGCATCCCTCTGCAATACGCGCCAACTCAGTCTCAAGCGCGCGCAATCGCCGGATTTTCTCCCGCACCGCCCCAAGCTGACCTTGCGCGATTCGGGTGGCCGACCCGCACCCACGGTCGGGGTGATCCTGCAACTCGATCAGCGCCGCAATCGCCTCGAGCGAGAACCCCAGATCGCGGGCATGGCGGATGAACCCCAACCGCTCCAGCTCTGCGCGCCCGTAGCGGCGCTGATTGCCCGCACTGCGCAGAGGCACAGCAATCAGGCCACGGGATTCGTAATAGCGGATGGTGGGCACCTTGACGCCCGTGCGCGCCGCCAGCTCGCCAATCGACAAAAACATCCAAAACCCCCTTGAAGCTCTAGTCACTAGAGAGATTACATTGCCCCTGACGCAAATGCAAAGGAGGTGCAGCATGGCGGGATGTTGTGGCCATGAGGCCCAGTTCGATGGGCTGTCAGCCGCCTACAAGCAACGGCTCTGGATCGTGATCGCCCTCAATGCCGCGATGTTCGGGGTGGAAATGGCCGCAGGCCAAGCCGCACAATCGCAGGCACTCAAGGCCGATGCGCTGGATTTTCTGGGCGATGCGCTGACCTATGGGCTATCTTTGGCCGTGATCGGCGCCAGCCTCCGGGTGCGGGCTACGGCGGCGCTGCTCAAGGGTCTCAGCCTCATGGCGATGGGGCTATGGGTGCTGGGCAGCACCGTCTATCGTGTGATCTATCTGGGCGCACCACAAGCCGAGATTATGGGCAGCATCGGGTTTCTTGCCCTCATGGCGAATGTTGCAAGCGTGCTCTTGCTCAGGGCCTACAAGGATGGCGATGCCAATGTGCGCTCAGTCTGGCTCTGTTCGCGCAACGATGCCATCGGCAATGTCGCGGTGATGGTCGCAGCGCTTGCAGTTTGGGGCACCGAGACCGGATGGCCCGACCTGATCGTGGCCGGGCTCATGACGGGCCTTTTTGTCAACTCGTCGCAACAGATAATCCGGCAGGCGCTAACAGAGCGCCGCCATGCCAAGGGGGCGCTTAGAACCGCGCCGCATTGATCCGCAATTGCCGGGCGCGGTTCAGAATCGCATCCTCGACCGCGCGCTCGGTTGCGGCATCCACCGAACCGCCCCGCGTTTGCAGCGCAACGTTGAGGGACCGCGCGTCAAGGGCCGGGTCGCTGATCAGAATGGTGGCGCGATAGGCCTGCCCGCCCCCCGGTGGGGTGCCATAGCCCGTTGAAATCACGCCGGTAAAGGGATCGGCGGCCTCAATCGGCAGGAAATCCAGCACCTGCAGCGACGCCGTCCAGAGAAAGCGGTTGACCTTGACGGTGTCCCTCGCCCCACGAAACGAATCCAGCAGAGAGCCGTCATTCGCGGCCGCCTGTCGTTCTCTGCCGCCTTTAACGCGCATGGCCTCCGGGTCCAACGTCGCATTCTGGAACGCGCCGCAGCCGCTCAGAAGCACGAGACTGGCCAGCGTCAGGCCGAAGATCTTGAAACGCGAATGGGTCATGGCACCGTCCGGGATTGTTTCCATCCCTACTATCCAAGCCGGGGCTAAGGGGCAAGCCGTTTGACGGTCTGTCGCGCACTTGTGCGGGGGGTGGCCCCTGTGGCATGCAAGAACAACGCAATGAATGAGGACGATTATGGGTCTGAGCGAAATCAGGGCACGGATGGACAAGGCCTGCACCGCAGCAGGGCGTGCGCCGCAGGATGTGGAATTGATCGCCGTCTCCAAAGTGCAGCCCGCGGACCGCGTCGCCGCTGTGCTGGATCAAGGACATCGCGTGTTCGGCGAAAACCGGGTGCAAGAGGCAGCCGGGCGATGGCCAGCCTTTCAGGACCGCTACACCGACATAATCTTGCATCTCATCGGCCCCTTGCAGAGCAACAAGGCACGGCAGGCGATGGAGATGTTTCACGCCATCCATTCCGTCGACCGCCCCAAAATCGCACAGGGTATCGCGCGGCTGGCGCAGGAAATGGGGCGCTGCCCGGACCTTTTCCTTCAGGTCAACACCGGCGAAGAGCCGCAAAAGGCGGGCGTTCTGCCACAGGAGATTGATGGGTTTGTGGCCGAGTGCCGCGCGCTCGATCTGCCGGTCAAGGGTCTGATGTGCATCCCCCCGGTCGAAGAAGAACCCAGCCTGCATTTCGCCCTTCTGGCGAAAATGGCGGCGCGCAACGGGCTTTCGGGCCTCTCGATGGGCATGAGCGGCGATTTCGAGAGCGCGATTGCGCAGGGGGCCACGCATGTCCGCGTTGGCTCTGCGATCTTCGGAGAACGCGACTACGGCTAGGCCGACACCCGCATTTGTTGTCAGGTCGGGCGCGCTGGTGTAGTGTTTTCCATGTAGAAATGGATTGCATCGGAGACACCAATGCGCCTTTTATCTCTATCCCTTGCCGCTCTTGCCTTTTCTGCCACCACGGCTGCGGCCGAATTCACGATTTCTTTTGACTGGGGCAATATTCCCGCCTGCCGCACCGGCAAGCCCAATACGGTCGGCAGCCCCGCCTTTGTGCTGCGTGGGGTTCCGGCTGGCACCACATCCATCGAATTCTCCCTCAAGGATCGCGATGCGCCCAACTACAACCACGGCGGCGGACGCCTGAAGGTAGGGAGCGACGGGCAATTGCCCTTCGGAGCCTTCAAATACAAAAGCCCCTGTCCGCCGGGCGGTGTGCATACCTATGTCTGGACCGCCACGGCGCGCGCCGACAAAAAGGTTCTGGCCCGCGCCACAGCAAGCCGAAAATACCCCGAATAGGTGTCAGCGCGGTGGCACGATCAATCGCGCGCCAAAGGTAATCTGCTGCGCGATATGGAGCAGGTGATCGGGGCGCAGCCCGATACAGCCTGCGGTGGGATAGCCCGGTCGCCGCCAACGATGAACAAAGATGCAAGATCCCCGCCCCCGCACCGCCTGCGGCCAATTCCAATCGGTGATCAACACCAGATCATAAAGCGGATCGGCGCGGCGTAGCACCTCATGGCTATGCGGATAGGGCGCGCGCACCATGAGGTTGTAATCCGCGTCGCCCGGATCGTCCGACCACAGATCACCGGGCCGGATCGGCACTGCCCAATCGGTGGGCCGCGCCATGCGGTCAGGGCGATAGAGCAGCCCCACGATGCGATGCGCGCCCACCGGCGTGGCGCCATCCCCTTCGCGCTTGCGCGCCGATACCCCGCCACGCCCGATGGTGCAGGGATAGCGCCGCCCACGAAACCGCAGGCCAAGTGGGGTCAGAACCAGATCGTCAGGCGTCATGGCCCCTTTCTGCCTGATCCCTCAGGGCTGGCCAAGCGCGAAGTGCAGGCCCTGCTTTCTTCTTGGTGCAAATACTCAAAATTCCCCTCTCCCCCAGGCAACCGCAGATGGTGGCAAGACGCGCGCGCCGCCTCTATATTGGGGCAAAGACAGGGGGAACCGGATCATGCGACATCTGATAGGCCTCATCGGGGCGCTTCTCATGCTGGGCACCATCCCGGCGCAGGCCGAGCGTGGAGCGCTCAGCGCGCATGTGTTTGGCAATTCTCTGGTGCATCACCTCAGCGACGATCCGGCCACCAATGTGCCCTACTGGCTGGCGCGACTGGCACAGGCAGGAGGGCGCGATCTGACCCTGTCGGGGCAATGGGGATTTCTGCGCGACTTCGCCACGCAGGGCATCGCCCCCAACTGGTCGTTTGACGGCGTGACAGCCCGGCGTGGTGCCGCGGATACCGTGCTCATTACGCCGGCTAATTTCATTCAATATCAATCGCCTGATGCCGCGTTTGAGGGGGACAACCCTGACAATGCCAGCCCGGTTTCGGTAACCCTTGATGTCATCGACCGCGCCACCGCCGACTGGCCCGGCGCGCGCATCGTGATCTACGAAGGCTGGCCCGACATGGGCGGCTTTACCCGTGGCTTTCCGCCTTCGGATCGCAATCTGCGGCGCTGGCACGGCTACGCGCTCAGCGATTATCACGACTGGTTTCGTGATTATGTGGCCGCTTTGCAGGCGGCGCGTCCCGGCATCGAGATCACGCTTCTGCCGGTCTCATCCGTGCTCTCCGGCCTGCAAACCGGCCTGTTAGAAGACATGCCCGTCGAAGCGCTCTATTCCGATGACGCCCCGCACGGCACCGCCACGCAATATTTTCTGGCTGCGCTCGTGGCGTATAGCGCGCTCTATGAAACGCCGGCACCGACCGGGTTTGCGCTCCCCGACATCTTGCATCCGCTGGTGCGCGACACCTATCCCCGCCTGACCGAAGAAGTGGCCCAAGCGCTCGGCCTGCGCGACACCACCCAAGCGAGCCCCCCGGCGCAAGCGGTGGCCACAGCAGGCATCTCATCCGGCGCAGGCCTCGCCAACCCGAGCCTGGGCATGGGCCTGAACGGCATCGCGGATTGGTCGAGCCAGCATCCTTTCGTCGATCTGATGAAAACCGCGCGCCCTTGGGTCGGCCACAGCGCGGACCAATGGGGCGCCTTTACCACCGAGGCGTTATTGGCGGGGGGCTATCTCGACGCCTTCGGCTGGCCCTTGGCCCTGCCCGACGGGGCCAAGGCGCTTGAGGCCTTCATCCTGACCGATCAGCCCGCAGCCGCCACGCATCTGAACGGGCGCTACGTGCTGCGCTACACCGGCACCGGGGTGATCCGGGTCGTGGGCCGCGCCGATAATGTCCGGTATGACTATGGCAAACGTGAGGTGCGCTTTGATGTGACACCCGGCGATGGCCCCGTTGCGCTCAGCCTCCTGGAAACCGATCCCGCCGATCCGCTGCGCGACATCACCGTGGTGCGCGAGGATCAATTGGCACTGCATGACCTCGGCGTAATTTTCAACCCGCTCTGGATCGAGAAAGTGGCCGATCTGCGCGTGATCCGCTTCATGGACTGGATGTTCACCAATGGCGCGCCACAGGTCACATGGGAAGATCGCCCCCTGCCCCAAGATGCCACCTATGTCTGGCGCGGCGCGCCGCTCGAGGTGATGGTCGCACTCGCCAATCAGATCGGTGCTGACCCTTGGGTGAACATGCCGCATATGGCTGATGATGGCTATATCCGGGGCTCTGCCGCCTATCTGCGTGACCATCTCGCCCCCGACCTCAAGGCGCATGTGGAATATTCCAACGAGGTCTGGAATTTCATGTTTCCTCAAACGGTCTGGGCCCGTGATCAAGCGCTGGCGCTCTGGGGCGACGCGGCGGGGGACGATGCCTGGATGCAATTCGCAGGCCTGCGCGCGGCGCAGATGGCCGATATCTGGCGCGCGGAATTCACCGGCCAAGAAAACCGGCTAGTGATCGTCGTGGGCACCCATACCGGCTGGCCGGGGCTGGAAGAGCCGCTCTTGATGGCCCCTCTGGCACTTGCGCAAGGACAGTTGACCGCACCACCTGTCACCCGCTTTGACGCCTATGCCGTCACCGGCTATTTCGGCTTTGACTTGGGCGGCGAGGATCAGCTTGGCACCATTCAGGGCTGGATCGCCACCAGCGCGGCCATCGCCCGCGCCAAGGCGGTCGAACTCGGCGCGGACCCCGAGGCGTATCTGGCGGCACATCGCTATGATCTCGCCTATGATCTGGCCGCCGAGGCGCTGCGCCGGGGCTCCTTGGGGGAATTGCTGCGCGATATCCTGCCCTATCACGCCGGGATCGCCGCCCAGCACGGCCTGCGACTGGTGATGTATGAGGGCGGCACGCATGTGGTGGGGCATGGGGCCGTGGTCGAGAATGACGCGCTGACCGAGTTTTTTGTCGGGTTCAATTACAGCCCGCAGATGGGTGCGCTCTACGACGAATTGCTCACCGGATGGACAGCGGCGGGCGGCACGCTTTTCAACGCGTTCGTCGATGTCGCCGCCCCCTCGAAATGGGGCAGTTGGGGCGCGCTCCGGCATCTCGACGATACGACCCCCCGCTGGGATGCGTTGATGCGCGCCAATGCGCAGGCGCCGGAATGGGATGCGGACCGCGCGACGGGCACATTCCTGCACGGCCTAACCGAGGTCGCCGGGCCAGAGGGCGCACGGCTTGAGGGCACGGCCAAGGCCGATATCCTGCTCGGCGCGGCCGGGGATGATGTGTTTGTGGGCAATGGCGGCCATGACCGCATCCACGGCGGCGCGGGCCGCGATCTGGCAATCCTGCCCGGAGCCCGCGAAACCTACGGCATCGGGCGCGACGGCGCGCGGGTGATCCTTGAAGGACCGCAAGGGGCGGTCGTGCTGGTCGATGTCGAAACGGTAGAATTCGCCGACACACCCGGTCAAGCGGTGGCGCTCAGTGATTTGATGTAGGGCAGCACGCGGGCGCTGGCCTGGGTCGCAGCAAAAAACCGGCACTTCAGTAGGTATCCGACATCGGTCCCGATCACCAAAGCGCGGAATCAAGGTGCCGCAGGCACCGCCGCGCAGCGGTCATGCCAAAGGCATGCCTTATGCATGACCCGCCCCCTCGGGCGGGCGCTTTTGCAACGTATCACCTCATTTGGAACGCGGAAGACTTGGCAGGCATAAACTGCCCATCACGTCTGTTGCAGCGCCCACCCGGCGGTCAGGCACAGCGCAGTTCATTGCGGAGGACACGCTCAACCCAAATACCCCTGCACCCCCCCAAGAAACCCCTTGATCTCTTCCGCAACGCCCCTCGCATGGCTGATCGGGCCCATATGCCCCGCGCCCTGCACCACCACGCGCAGCGCCTCTGGTATGCGCGCCATCAGCCCCGCATTGATCGCGGCAATGATCGCCGGTGAGGCGCTGCCTTCCATCAACAAAACCGGCACGCTGATCCGCGTCAACGCGCCGCTCGACAGCATCCCGCCCGCATCGCCATATAGCGCATCGGTCGCGGCCTCGATCAGCGGCATCTGCGCCGCCATCGCCGCGCGCGCGCCCTCAGGCAGTGCGGTCCAGCCGCGCCGGTCGCCCCAAACGCGGGTAAACCCTTCGGCGGCGCGCAGAAAATCCCCCGCCGCCATACCCGCCGCATACTCGGCCATTTCGGCCTCGTGACCCGCGCGCAATCCGGGCTGATCGTGCAGCGCCACGGCAAAGAACACCGGTTCAAAGAGGATAAGCGACCGCACCAGATCCGGACGCTCGACCGCAAGCCGCAAGGCCACCGTCGCGCCGAACGAATGCCCGATGATATCCGTGGGCGCATCCAGCAAGCCCGCCGCCATCGCGGTGCTGACCGCCTGAATCTCACCATCGCCGGTCCAGGCCGCGCTTTGCCCATGCCCCGGCAGATCGAACGCGGTAAGGCGCAGCGCGCCACCCAACTCACGCGCCAGTGGCCCCCAACTGCCGCTATGCGACAACGAGCAATGAATCGCCAAGGCCCGCCGAGGCCCATGGCCCAGCTCTGTCCAATGGGTCGGAAACCCGCCCCTTACCCCCTGCGGCATGGGATCAGAGCTTGCCCGCCAGATGCAGATCAAGATCCTCAAGCCGGTCCTGACCCCAGAAGCTCTGACCGCTATCTACCACATAGAAGGGCGCACCAAACACGCCCGCCGCCACCGCCTCTTCGAGATTGGCGGCATAGGTTTCCGCCCCGCTGAGCAATCCCTTGTCCGCCAAGGCCGGATCGAAACCGGCGCGTTCAAGGCAATCGCGGATCACCTCATCCTCGGCGATGTTGCGCTCTTCCGCCCAGCAGGCGCGCAGAATGGACTGCACCAGCCCCCCCAGATCACCACCCCCCGCCGCCTGCGCGGCGATAATGGCATAGGAGGAGGGCGCAGGATTGGTGGGCCAGAACGCAGGCTTGAGCGTCAGCGCCATACCGCGTTTCTTGGCCTGACGCGGCAATTCCTGATTGCGATAGGCGGTGCGGATGGGATGCCGGTCCGCAGGTGCGGCACCGCCCGTGCGCGCAAAAAGCGCCATGATGTCGAGCGGTTTGTAGGTGATACTGGCACCATGACGCGCCGCACTCTCTTCCAGACCTGCCCCCGCAAGATAGGCATAAGGCGAGAGGGTCGAGAAATAATAGTCGATATGAGCCATTTCGGCGCGTTCCTTTGCTGCATCGCTTTGCCTGAGCATGACCACATGCTAAGCGGTGTCAACATCACGAATCTGTCATATTGCACAGCCGGGGACCCCATCATGCCAGCCACATCGCAACCGAAGCTCATTTCGGGCAATGCCAACCTGCCGCTTGCCACGGCGATTGCCCGGCGGATGTCGATGCATCGCGGCGTCAATGTAGGGCTGGTCGACGCCCGAGTCGAACGCTTCAACGATCAGGAAATCTTTGTCGAGGTCTACGAGAATGTGCGCGGCGAGGATATGTTCATCATCCAGCCCACCTCGAACCCGGCCAATGACAACCTCATGGAACTTTTGATCATGGCCGACGCGCTGCGCCGGTCGTCGGCGGCGCGGATCACCGCCGTGATCCCCTATTTCGGCTACGCCCGTCAGGATCGCCGCTCCAAGGCGCGCACGCCGATTTCGGCGAAACTTGTCGCCAATATGATCGTCGAAGCGGGGGTAGAACGCGTGCTGACCATGGACCTGCACGCCGCGCAGATTCAGGGCTTTTTCGATATTCCGGTGGATAACCTCTACGCTTCCCCGATCTTTGCGCTCGACATCATGACCCAGTTCAAGGGCCGGATGCAGGATGTGATGGTGGTCTCGCCCGACGTGGGCGGTGTGGCGCGCGCGCGTGAATTGGCCAAACGGATCACCGCCCCCCTCTCGATCGTGGACAAACGCCGCGAAAAGGCGGGCGAAGTGGCGGAAATGACCGTGATCGGCGATGTGACAGACAAGATATGCATCATTGTTGACGACATGTGCGACACCGCCGGCACGATGTGCAAAGCGGCCGAAGTGCTGATGGAAAACGGCGCATCCGAGGTGCATGCCTATACCACCCATGGCGTCATGTCCGGCCCGGCGGTCGAGCGGATCACCAAATCCGTTCTGAAATCCATGGTCATCACCGACACGATCCTGCCCACCGAGGCGGTGCGTGCCACGCCCAACATCCGCATCATCCCGACAGCCCCCGTCTTTGCCCAAGCCATCCTGAACATCTGGAATGGCACGAGCGTGTCGTCGCTCTTTGACACGCCGACGCTCGAGCCGGTTTATGAGGGCCAGTTTGGCGGCTAAGCCCACCGCGCCCGAACGCGGCGCGTGACAGGCATGGAGCCGTGGATCTTTCTCTCGATTGCAGCGGCAGCGTTCCAAACGCTGCGTTTCATGCTGCAAAAACACCTGAGCATGGGCGCGCTCAGCGCAGGCGGCGCAACGCTGGCGCGGTTTTTCTACTCCGCACCTTTCGTGGTGGCCTTGTCCCTGGCCTATCTGGCCGCGACGGGTGCCACTTGGCCGGGCTACACCCCGCTGTTCTGGGCCTATGCGATTTCGGGCGGGCTGACGCAGATTCTCGCGACATGGTGCGTGGTGGCGCTCTTTGCAGAGCGTAATTTCGCCGTGGGCATCACCTTCAAGAAAACCGAAGTGGTGCAGACGGCCCTTGTCGGCCTTGTGATTCTGGGGGATCGAATCACGTGGCTGGGCCTTGGCGCAATCCTCTTGGGGCTGATTGGTGTGCTGATCTTGTCCGAAACGCCGGGATTTGAAGGGCGTTGGTGGCGGCGCTTTGGCAATCGCGCCGCAGCGCTTGGGCTGGCCTCGGGCGCGTTCTTTGCGGTCTCTGCCGTGGGCTATCGCGGTGCCACGCTAGAGATTGCCAGCACAGACCCGCTATTGCGGGCCGGCCTGTCGCTGATGATGGTGACGGTGATGCAGGCCGTCGCCCTCACGCTCTGGCTGATGTGGCGCGAACCGGGCCAGGTGGCGCGCGTCATCGCAGCACGGCGCACGGCAGTCTGGATGGGGCTGACCGGCATGGCGGGCAGCCTCTGCTGGTTCACCGCCTTCACGCTCCAAAACGCGGCGATGGTCTTTGCGGTGGGACAGGTCGAGGTGATCTTTTCGCTCTTCGCCTCGGTCCTTTTCTTTGGCGAGCGCATCACCCGGCGCGAAGGCTGGGGCATTGCGCTGATCACGCTCTCGGTGATCGCGGTTGTGGCGCTGAGGTAAGGTGCGTTTGGCCCCTAGCGTTGAGCCGCGCGGTGCCCGACCGCGGGAGGGCGCTGCAACAGAAGTGATGGGCAGTTTATGCCTGCCAAGTCTTCAGCGGGTTCAATGAGATGAGCCGCTGCAAAGGCGCCCGCCCGGGGGGCGGTCGGGCGCCGCGCGGCGGTGCCTGCGGCACCTTGATTCCGCGCAAGAGGAAACTCGGGGAGGTCCCACGTCACCCAGACGCCGCCCCCTTCAGGCGCAAGAACAGGCTCTCTTCGTCGTCATTGCGAAAGAATGGCACCGACGCAGGCGGATTGCGGTCATGCGCCCGCGCCGTGACCTCTGCCAGCACCACCTCGGTGATGAACGGCAGATCAAACCGGCGCGCCTCTTCCAACGGAATCCATTGCAGATGGCTTAATTCTTCGCAGGCGGCGGAAAAATCATCCGGGTCCCCCACCAACGCCTCGGCATGCACCAAAAAGAACCGCGCATCGAACCGGCGCGGACGCCCCGGCGGGGTGATGGCGCGAAACACGAATTGCAGCGGATCGGCCACCGGCACCAGACCGCGCGCGGCAAAGCCTTGCCAATCACCAGGCACATCACCCGGCCATGCTCCGGGCATTCCAAGCGCCAAACCGGTTTCCTCCCACAATTCGCGGATGGCGGCGGCGGCAATCGCATGGCTCAGATCGCCGTCACAATCCTCGGTCAGGCGCGCAGCGCAAAGCGGCGGCAGGGGGCGCACAAGCGGAATATCGGCATCGCCCGCATCCACCGCCCCTCCGGGAAAGACGAATTTGTTGGGCATAAACGCCGCTTCGGCCCCGCGCTGCCCCATCAGAACATGCGGCCGCTCTGGATCACGCAGCACAATGACGGTTGCGGCGTCGCGAATAGCGGTCTTGTCGATTGCGGTCATGCCTGCCCCTTTGCGGCGGGGCTAGTGGCTCTCTTTGAACCCATGCATCAGCCGCGCCCATTGAAAGGCCACAATGGCCCCCTTCAATCGGGGCAAAAGGTAGAGCGACAGCGCGATGGTGCCAATAGCGAATATCGTGAACAGCACCAAAGGCTCGGGCCGGAACTGTACAAAGGCAATATGCAGCAGCGGTGCCATCAAATGCCCCACGATCAGAATCGTCAGATAGGCCGGGCCATCATCGGCGCGCGCGTGGCTCAGATCCTCGCGGCACACAGGGCAGGTGTCGCGCAGCTTGAGATAGCTGCTCAGAAGCGGGCCACTGCCACAGTTCGGGCATTTCCGGGAAAACCCCCGGCGCACTGCAGGCCAAAGGGCGCGGTCAGTCTGTGTCATCGTCGTATCGCCCATGAGAAGCCTCGCTTTGCGTTTGCGCAAACATGGCGCACGCGGGACATAGAGGAAAGATGGCAGACCGTCCTTGCGGCGCGATGTCGCAAAGCCTGCACCGCATCTGCAAAAAATTTCATCCCTTGCGACGGAGCGGCCCGCGCCCCGCGTAAGAGACCTTAGAAACGCCCCGACGATCCGGGCGCTTCACGACAAGGCATCAAATCCCTGAGGGAGAGACGATAATGCAAAAGACAGTTCTGATGGTGGGCCTGACGGCGGCGATTCTGGCCGGCGGGCTAAGCGTGGCACAGGCCGACAGCCACAAGGGCAAGATGGGTAAAGGCATGGGCATGCAGCACAGCTTTGAGGAGCTGGACGCCGATTCCGATGGCAAGATCACGCCCGAAGAGATGGCCAACCACATGCAGGCGCGGTTCGAAGGTGCCGATAGCGATGGCGACGGGGCCCTGTCCAAGGACGAGCTGGTCGCCCGCATGACCGAACGTCAGGCCGAGCGCATGGCCGCCTATGCCGATCACATGATCGAACGGCATGACGCCAACAAGGATGGCACGCTTACGCCCGATGAAATGCAGGCGCGCAACAAGGGCAAAATGTTCGAAAAGATGGACGCCGATGGCGATGGCGCAATTTCCGAGGAAGAGTTTTCCCAGATGCGCGCCCAGCATGGCAAGCATCACGGCATGATGAAAGACAAGAAGGCCAGCGAGTAACATCTTGTGGCGCGGGGACACCCCCGCGCCGGGCCTCTGGTCAGGGGCCGATCCGAAGGATACGCTAAAGGGTGATGCGCATGCCATTCGACGCCATGGAGGATCTGCCCGATGACGCGCTCTTGGCGCGGTTCGCGGACGGTGACGCCATGGCCGCGCGCCTCCTCACGCTGCGCCTGACACCGCGCGTCATGGCACATGCCTACCGGCTTTTGGGCAACCGCACCGAGGCCGAGGATGTAGCGCAAGAGGCGCTCTTGCGGCTCTGGCGTCAGGCCCCCGATTGGCGGCCCGGCGAGGCCAAGGTCAGCACTTGGCTTTACCGGGTGGTGGCCAATCTTTGCATCGACCGGCGCAGACGGGCGCGCGGCGGCAATCTGCCGCTTGATGCGATACCTGAGCCCGAGGATGGACAGGCCAGCGCCGCAGAACAGATGCAGGACCGCGCCCGCGCCGACGCGCTGCAATCCGCGCTGGATCAGTTGCCCGAACGGCAACGCCAAGCGGTGGTTCTGCGCCATATCGAAGGGTTGGCGAACCCCGAGATTGCCGAAATCATGGATGTGACCGTCGAGGCGGTCGAAAGTCTGACCTCACGCGGCAAGCGCGCACTCAGCGCGCTTCTGGCGGGGCGACAAGAGGAGTTGGGATATGTCGATGAGCGATAAGGATCAGGATCTTGGCGGGCTTGGCGCGTTTTTTGACGCCGCCCGCGCCCATCCGCCCGCACCGTCGGCAGAGTTGCTGGCGCGCGTGCTCAGCGATGCCGAGGCCGAACAGGTCTGGATCACCCGCCGGAAAGAGGCCGCCCGCGCCGCGCCGCGCTCTGGTCTTTTGGAACAGCTCTATCGCCTCTTGGGCGGTTGGCCCGCTATGGCCGGGCTGACAACGGCCGTTGTGGCGGGCGTCTGGATCGGCACCACCCTGCCCGAGGGGCTATCTGGCAGCAACGAGGCGGCCTATCTGGTCGATATCACACCCGAAGCGGTGTTTGAACTGGCAGGAGATTTCTGATGACAGAGCAGCAGGGCACTGGCCGGACCAAGCCTTGGGTGCGGGCGCTTTTGGTGGCCTCTCTGGCGCTGAACCTTGCGGTGGCGGGGTTGGCGGCAGGCTGGGCGCTGCGCCATGGCGGCGATCACGCTGGTCATCACCCCTCGCGGCTCGATATGGCCGGTGGGCCGCTCACGCGCGCGCTCTCGGATGCCGACCGACGCGCCATAGGCCGCGCGATGCGGGACGCATGGCGCAGCCGCACGAACAACGGCCCAAACATCGGCGAGAGTTTCGACGCGCTTGTGATCGACCTGCGCGCCGTGCCGTTTAACGCTGACCGGGTCGCGGCCCAGATGCGCACCCAGCGCGATGGGTTCGCCGCGCGCTTTGAGATGGGACAGGAGGTGCTTTTGACACATCTCGCCGCCATGTCCGACGCCGACCGCGCCGCCTATGCCGACCGGCTCGAGGCGCAGATCGCCGAATACCGCGCCAAACGCGAAAAACATCGAAAGGACTGACAGCGCTCAGCCGTGCCGCAAAGCACGCGGCGTGGTGCCATACTGCCGCCGCAGCGCGCGGGTCAGCGCCGCAGGCGATTCGTAGCCCGAGCGCAGCGCAATCTCCGCCATACCCAGCCGCGTATTCTCGACCAGCTTGCGCGCCGCCGCGAGCCTGAGATGGCGATAGACAGCCCCCGGCGGCGCGCCAAGGCCCGCCCGAAACCGTCGATCCAGCGTGCGCGGCTGGCAAGATAACCGCCGTGCCAGATCGCTCAGCGACAAGGGCCGCTCAACATGATCGCGCATCAATCCCAGCGCCCGGCGCACCAGCGGATCGCCCACCGCCACATCCTCGCGCGTCGGGGTCACTGGCGGATCGCCATGCAGAAACAGCGCCTCCACATCCAGCCGCACCGCCATGCCCAAGTGATCGCTGATCAGCCCCAGCGTCAGATCAAGCGCCGACATCGCCCCCGCACAGGTCATCCGCGTGCCATCGCGCAGCACCCGCGCGCGCTCTGGCGTGACCGTCAAAAACCGCTCGGTAAAGGCATCCAGCAAATCCCAATGCACCGTCGCCCGCCGCCCATCCAATAGCCCCGCCGAGGCCAAAAGCCACGGCCCGCTATCCAGCCCCACCGTCACCCCCGCCCGCCGCG